>Ga0180217_1001114_pt1 | contig 32016 bp, 33 predicted proteins | sample eDN3rd37CBELigOP_FD_128521 | JGI IMG/M metagenome (GOLD analysis project Ga0180217, IMG submission 128521) | Enriched Organic Plus compost microbial communities from Emeryville, California, USA - eDNA 3rd pass 37_C BE-Lig OP (version 2) (version 2) ... | reverse complement strand
CTCTATCACCATCGCATGTACTAACATGATAAACAACCCAAAATATCCTGATTCAGTATGAATGGTAAAAACACGAGTACCTGATTTACTATCCCATTTTTTCTTCCAAACGAAGAATGCATAATAGAAAATGGTGAAATCGTAAACAAGGATATCTAGAAGTTTTTTCTTTCCGAATGTTTGATGTAAGGCTCTACGAATAGTTGCAGGATAATAAAAAGAGTATTCTTTTTCTTGTTTGTAGTGCTGGATGAGAGTTGGAATTTTACGAATTAACAAGACGGCAAGAAATATTTCAATTGCAATAAAGAGGCCTTCGATTAGAAAGATTCCGTATTTTGCATAATTAAAAATAGCGATATCATGATGGGGAACAATGAAGTATGCAAACCAAAAGCCGCCAATCACAACAGGAAGAAGAGTAATCATGGAAAAACGGTTTCGAACCACAAATATATAGAAGAATAGAGGTAAAACGATTGTTAAATCAAACAAGGTTGCGAGAATCAAAGTATCTGTGACAGGCTCAAATGGCTGAATGACCATCACTGTATAATTTGAGCTAATGATTAATAGTGCCAAGATAATAAAAATATAAATTGATCTGTTCTTCTTGAGTGAGTGCACCATAAAAATTCCTCCTTCATTCCTACTCATTATTTGAGGTAGTAATAATCGTATGAAGTTTTCGCACAATTGTTTGGAATTGTATCATTTCTTCTTCGGTAAGTTTCGAGTAATATTTTTCCATTATTCTTTGGTCGATTTTGTCACTTTCCTCATATAATTTGATTCCTTTTGAACCAAGAGATATGAGAATTTCACGCCTATTCTTTGGGTTTATTTCTCTTTTAATATATAGTTCACTTTCTAATTTGTTTAGTAATTGACTGACAGCACTTGCTGAGATTTTCATAAGTTGCGCTAATTCATTTACTGTAATTGTTTTGGCTTGATAGACATGATGTAAAACGATTGATTGTTTTGTAGTGATATCAAAGTGAAATATCGATTCGAATTCTTGAAGTAATAGGGAATTAACTTCATCGAGTAGATTAAAGGTTTCTTTCATATAGGCTTTCGTATCCATGATTAATCATCCTTTAAGGTTAATGTTAATAAATATTTAAGTCATCTTAAATATATTATAATCTTAATTATTTATCATGGCAATAAAAAAAGGCAGCATTTGCCACCTTTTAGAAAAATAGGTTAATGATTTGATAAATGAGTGCTGCTAACAATGCTGAGATTGGAAGTGTAATCACCCAAGTGAGGACGATTTTACGGGCAACACCCCATTTTACGCCTTTTACACGTTGAGCAGAACCGACCCCCATGATTGCGGATGAAATCACATGTGTTGTACTAACTGGTAAATGAATATAAGTCGCTCCAAAAATGATTAGAGCAGAAGATAGGTCAGCAGCCGCGCCATTTATTGGACGGATTTTCATAATTTTACCGCCGACCGTTTTAATGATTTTCCAACCACCTATTGATGTACCGAGCCCCATTGCAGTTGCTGCAGCAATTCTCACCCAAAGTGGTATATCGGTAGAGGTTGTAAATCCACCTGCAATTAATGCCATCGTGATAATCCCCATCGCTTTTTGAGCGTCATTTGTACCATGGGTAAAAGATTGAAGGGCAGCTGTGAATATTTGAAAGATCCTGAAACCCTTGTTTGTTTTATAAAGATTTGTGTTTTTGAAAATAACTTTAAAAAGGCTCATCATTAGAAATCCAACTGCTAATGCAATAAAGGGGGAAAGAATGAGTGCTTCTAAAATTTTTATAAATCCACTGTAATTCAAAATCCCAATGCCTGCAGCGGAAATTGCTGCTCCAGCAATGGACCCGATTAAAGCATGAGAGGAACTACTTGGGATTCCGTAGTACCATGTTATCAAGTTCCATGCAATTGCAGAAAGCAGGGCTGCTAAGATAACAACTGATCCATTTTCTATTGCAAAAGGATCAACAATATCTTTCGTTATTGTTTTAGCAACACCCGTAAATGTAATTGCACCAATAAAGTTCATGGAGGCCGCAAGGACAATAGCAACTCTTGGCTTAAGTGCCTTTGTTGAAACACTTGTCGCTATCGCATTAGCCGTATCATGAAAGCCGTTAATGAAGTCAAATGCTAACGCAAAAAAAACAATTAAAACCGTTAAAATTAATAAAGTGTCCATTAATAAGATTCTCCCTTATAATATGTGTTCAAAAAGGAGGGTGGAAAGGACCTGAGTCGACAAAAACGTCACGTCCTAATTCATTGTCAACACTAACACATCCTGAGCGTCGAAATTTCAAGGCGGCGCGAACTCCCGAGTACCGAAGCAAGCCAACTAGAATTTCGATTCGTCATTTTCACCACACGTTTTGAACATCAACTTTATGCATTTCTCATGATAATGGTCTCTAAAGTATCCGCAACATCCTCGCAGAAGTCCGAAATGCCTTCAAGAATCTCATAAATCTCTTTTAGTTGGATAATTTTAATTGGGTCCTTTTCAGTTTGGAAAAGTTGTTTGATGGAAACCCTTAAGAGTTCGTCACATTGTGATTCATAATCATTGATTTTAATCGCATGTGTACGCATATCTAGCAGCTTTTTATTTGTAAGAAGTTCAATGGCATGGAAGATTTCAACCGTACTTTTATGGATATAGTCAGCATATGTAGTCATGTATTCGTCTGTAATAGTCAAAGAATACATCTCAAAACGTGCTGCGCATTGCTCCATTCCATCTAAAACATCATCCATTTTCATAGCCAATTGTAGAATATCTTCTCGCTCAATCGGTGTGATGAAAGATTTATTAAGTTGAGTTATCAAGCCATGAATGACATCGTCACCAATTGTCTCATATTCTTTCATTTGACTCGAAAACTCTTTCAAGTCACTTACATTTTTAATTTTAAACTGTACGAAATAATCTGCTGCCTCTTTCAAGTTTGCAGAGATAGATGTAAGTGCATCAAAAAAAACGTCTTTTTTCTTATATGCGAACATAATATTGTTCCTCCAATAATGAAATATAAAAACATACAAAGAATATTTTTATCTAAATTTGTCGAAATTACAATAAAAATTTTACAAAGTTTACAAAAATGTAATATAAGTTTAAAGTTGTGTTTCCTGAAAATACAACTGTACGTCAGGTATCTATGTATTTACTAGGTTCTTTTATTATCTATAGAAAATTAAGGAAATATACTTGAAATTTATCTTTCCTGGTGTAAAATTACACTATAGAATAAATGGTGTAATTTTACACTATAGGAATTGGTTGGTGAGATGAGTGACTCAATCATTAGAGATTATCAGGACAAATCAATTACTTATCAAACACAAAGAAGAAATGCTTTTGTTTTTAAGGCGAGTAAGCAAAGTGGGGGAGGAATACCTTTTTCCGAGATTTGAAAGATATGAACAGGCTGTATGCTTAAGACGAAATCAAAAGCTTTTGGCCTTCCAACTTGTTCAAACCTTTGAACAAGGAGATGACAAGTTTGTATACTTCGGTCCCCTGTTTTCGAGGATGAGCAGTTTTCTAGACCTTTTTATGTCTTATATTGAAGTATTAATGGATGAAAATATAGGTAGAAAAATACACCTGCTTGCAGAAATTGAGAATCCGGACGTTTTGGTGTTTTTTAAAGCGCTGTTTAATGATTGCGCTTACCCGAAATTCCAGGTATCCGAGGTTCCTGAAGAAGTAAAGGAAAAGGTTCACGTTTTCTCAAAAAAGCTTTCACATATATATGAGTTAGATATTGAACGTCTAACCTCAAAATCAATAGATCCACTTTATCAATATAAATCAACTTATCCAGAGGTAGAGAATTGGCTTTGTTCAAGAAAAGTGGAGCTATCACAAGGAATGAATGTCGTCCTATACTCCACAATACCGGATGGTCCAAGTGCTCGAGCTACATTCAATCGTCAACTGGAAAGCGGAAGAAAAAGAATGCTGAATTGGAAAGAAGGAAAAAAAGAAGTTCTGGATTTATTCGGGGGAGGGGTTGTAAGTAATGTCTAACATTTATTTTTCGCAAATTAGAGAAGACAGTTTAGTAGAAAGAGAGATTTCAAGAATAGTAGGGCCACAGAAAGTACTTGTTGTTGGATCAGGTGGATGTACAGCATTTTCCATTCTGACTGACACGATCAACCAAGTTCTCTGTGTTGATGTGAATCCTGCGCAATGTGCTTTAATTGAATTGAAAAAGGCAGCGATACAGCAGTTTTCGTTAAATGATTTCCTTTCTTTTATCGGGGAAACGGATTGTGATAATCGGGGTGAGATGTATGAAGAGATAGCTGAAGAATTGCCAGAATACGCGAGACATTTTTGGGAGCTGCATCGTAGTGAAATAGAAGAGGGAATTAATCATTGTGGGATAAATGAGCGTTTTTACAGATTTATAGGAGGAAACATTTGCCGGAATGTATATGACGAGACTGTTTGGAATCAGTTGTTTTCTGCCAAAAACCTTAATGAGCAACAGAGATTTTATGAAGAGTATCTAACAACTGCCCAATGGCGAACAGCTGTAAAAATATTGTTAAGTAAAACGACACACCTACAATTTTTTCCTAGTTTTATGTTTAAGAATGCCAGTGAACATGATTTCGGGAATTTCTTTTTAAGTCAATTTGAAAAGGAAGTGAAAACAAAGCCGATTCACAATAATTATTTTTTGAGCCAAATATTATTTTCTACTTATTTATATGATCATGTCGAGGGGGTTCCTTTCTATTTAACTCCAGAAGGATATGAAGAAGTAAAAAGAAATATTGATAAAATGTTCATTTACCCAGTGAGTATCCAAAGTTTATTGGAGAAGGAAAATTCGATCGATGCGTTTTATTTGTCAAATGTATTTGACTGGGCAGATGAAAAAGGAAAAGCATCGATTTGTTGCCGAGTTATTCAAGCTAAATCAGCAAATAGTGTCTTAATGTTCCGAAATATGCTTAGTACGAGTACATTGCCGGATCGGTTTATACGTGATGAAGAGTTGTCATTGCGCTGTGAGACTTTAGAACGTTCGATGTTATATCAAAAAATAACAGTCGGGCAATTTGTATGACTTATTCATTTATGGAACTTGATGAATCTCACGGATTACAATTGCTTCAATTATCGAATGAATCAAGTACAGGTAGCAATCTCTTCTATGTTGATCGGTCTCCGAACTTTTTTAAGCTGTCAGAGGAATTTGGAAAGACAAGGCATTTCGGATTGTTTAAAGGAAGTGCATTAATTGGCTGTGTTGCAGTGAGTCAGCAAAAGAGGGTCATTGAAGGGGCCTGTAAACATGTGTATTACTTAAATGACTTAAGGATTCATCCTGACTTCCACCGGACTTTTGCTTACTTTCGCTTGACACAACAATTAGTATCTCTTTATCAAAATGAAGGTGCAGTTAAATGGTTGTATTCTACCGTTCTTGATACCAATTCAAACAAAGCATCCATGATAAAAGGCAATGGGCTTCTTCCAAGTGGAATTGAACTTGGAAGAACGTTTCATATTGGTGTACCTATGTTCTTTAAATATCGGAACAATCATTTGGATGTATTTGAAATTGAAGGGGAAGAGGCATGGCAGATTTACAAGAGCTTTGCTACGTCTAAAGACTTTGCTCTATATGATAAGAAAATTTTCTTAAAAGACAATGGTGTGTTCTTAGTTATTAGAGATCAGAAGGACGACCTAGCTATCTGTAAGCTTGTGAATCAATCAGATGCTAGAAAGCTGCGACTTTCCAGGAGACTTCCTTTCCTGTTTAAAATAGTAAATTTGATTTGTCGCGCAGTTGGTTGCCCACCATTGCCTGATAAACGTGAGGAATTTCAGCATGGCTATTTGGCGTTTTTCACAGCGCGAGAAACTCCAAAAAGATATCGACAGAAATATATCTCTTATATTCAAAAGACCTATAAACATCGATTTACCTATTTATTTTTTGGAGTATCTTCCGAAGAAGTAGAGCAGTATCGATGTAACCCTTTTTATATAAAACATTCATCAACAACATTTGCTTACGGGGATATTCCTGCAAACCTTTCAATGGATTTTCATGAAATAACACTTATTTAGGAGGATGTAATAATGGAGAAATTTGTAGAGTTAAAGAATGTGACAGTTGGTATGTTTCAAGGTGAGGAAATTGAACAACATCCATTATTTGTGGCTTTGGCAAAAGGGGAATTTTCTGCAGAACAACAAAAGGAGATTGCACTTCAAATTTACCACGTCGTTCTTTACTTTCCACGCTTTTTGTCAGCGATTTTAACGAATATGTCAGACTTTCGAATGAGAATGCCACTTGTGGAAAACTTGTTTGAAGAGCATGGGAAAATGAACGAGAAATATGTTCATAGCGAGACGTATAAACAGTTTTTGAAAGGGATTGGTATATCTGAAGAAGAAATATACGAAAGCGAACCATGCATACCCGTTCTTGCATACAACCGTGCATTAACTGATCTCTGTCTCCACTATCATTATTTGGAAGGGCTTGCCGCACTAGGTGTAATTGAAGAAATTGTTGCCCGTGTTTCTCCATTAGTTGGCCAATTTGCGAAAAACAACTATGGGAGCGAAAACAAGTCACTCGTTCATTTTACAGATCATGAGGTACTTGATGTGCAACATGCAAACGAAATATATGAAGTAGTGGCTCGAGGATATGAAGGAGATCAAAAAAGAATTATCGAACGTGGCCTGAAATTTGGGATGTACTATCACTCTAGGATGTATACAGACATCTTAGAATTTGTTCGATAGTTCCATTTCGTGCCTCCGACACCTGAAGTTTTCAACTAGGTGCTAAACATCTTCGGAAGTTCAAATCTCTCCACAGGTTGTTCTTGAAAAATGGTCTCACGTGATATTAAAGAGGCGCATATTTTAGGTTAGTAGCCTGTGGAGGTGACAGTAAATGGGAATAATTACCGGTAAAGAATATATTAATAGAATTAATAAACTGCATTCTGATATATGGATTGACGGGGAAAAGGTGAAGGGGAATATTTCTGAGCATCCTGCTTTCCGTGGAGTCATTGAGAGTCAAGCGAAGCTCTATGACCTTCAATGTAAATCATCAAATCAAGACATCATGACCTTTCCTTCTTCTATAACTGGTAATCAAATAGGAACTTCCTATCTAGAGCCGAGAACCAAAGAGGATTTAGAAAAAAGACGTCTTATGATACAAACTTGGGCAAAAAGTACACTTGGAATGATGGGAAGATCCCCTGATTATATGAATACGTGCTTAATGGCTGTTAATGCTGCTGCTGATTTATTTTCTTCTAATAATCCGGAGTTTGTGAAAAATCTCCGTAGGTTTTATGAGGAAGCATGTGAAAATGATTATTCATTTACCCACACCTTTATAAATCCACAAACAAACCGTTCCCTTTTTCATATGGAGGACGAAGATAAAATTATAGCTGCCAAGGTTATTGAAAAAAGAACAGATGGAATTATTATTCATGGTGCAAGATTGCTAGCTACACAGGGGGGGATTACAGATGAGTTAATCGTCTTTCCGTCCGGTGGAAATATAGTTAATAAAGATTATGCTTTTGCCTTCTCAATTCCAAGTAACACAAAAGGATTAACTTTTCTCTGCAGAGAATCATTTGCATATAGAGAATCAACGTTTGATCATCCTCTAAGCTCGAGATTTGAAGAAATGGATACGATCATCGTTTTTAATAATGTTCTTGTTCCTTGGGAACGGGTCTTTTTGAATGAAAGTATTGATTGTGCCAATAAAATGTATACAGAATCAAGCTTCTTTCCATTGGTCCTGCATCAAGTTCTTTCTAGACAGGTTGTCAAAACGGAATGTCTGCTTGGAGTAGCCCAAGCTTTAGTGGACACTATTAACATTGGTGAATATCAGCATGTACAAGAGAAAATCAGTGAAATTATAGTTGGGCTAGAATCTTTGAAAGCATTATTATTATCATCTGAACTGCAATCGAAATTGGATAAATGGGGTACAATGGCACCTGCAATCAATCCTCTATACAGTGCGATAAATTTATACCCTCGTCTATACCCACGTTTTACCGAGATTCTTCAGCTATTAGGTGCAAGTGGATTAGTTTCAATTCCAACTGAAAAAGATTTTGCTTCTGATATGAGGGCTGATCTTGATCAATATTTACAAGCTGCAAACGCTAATGCGTATGATAGAGTTAAACTATTTAGACTCGCATGGGATCTTTGTGTTAGTGCATTCGGATCACGACAAACCCTATACGAGCGTTTTTTCTTCGGTGACCCAATACGACTTGCAAGTAACCTATACCGCTCATACGATAGAACTGAACTCACAAATCAAATTAAAGAATTCTTAAAAAGCTAATTCGCGACAGTTCCCCCTCCGCTAACCAATTTTTTAAAAATATATCTTTTGTATGAACATAAAAACATTTCTTGTTCGAATAAATATATGTAGCGCTATTTTTGCGATATTATTCTTACTAGCACATTTGGAGGGCATTCGAATAATGGGAAAAAACTTCATGAAGACATTGTCCGAAGTAGGAAAGGTAAAAATCATCCTGTTAATTGGGTTGGTTTTTATTTTAGTTATTACTATTGGGCTCAACATGTATATCAATTCTCGGGATGTTAGTGCTTTGAACAATCCATTGCCGGAACCAACTATTATCTATGATAAAAATGGAGAAATCGCGAGTAAGGTACCTGGACCTAAAATCGAAGGTGTCAGCTATGAAAAAATTCCGCCACATGTTATCAATGCCTTAGTTGCCATTGAAGACCGTCGATTTTACAAACATCCGGGGGTGGATTATATCGGTATTTTTCGTGCGCTTTTCCGAAATTTAAAAGCGGGTGGTATTGTCGAGGGCGGAAGTACGATTACCCAGCAATTAACAAAGAACGTCTTTCTAACTCATGATCAAACCCTGAAACGAAAAATTGATGAATTCTTCCTTGCTCAAAAGATAGAACGTACATTTTCAAAGGAAAAAATAATTGAAATGTATTTGAATCAAATCTATTTTGGTGAAGGGGCATGGGGCATAAAAAATGCTTCAAGAACGTATTTTGGCAAAGAGGTTAATGAACTAACAGTTAGTGAAGGAGCCATTCTTGCTGGTATTATTAAAGCACCTTCGACGATGAACCCATTAATTAACGAGGAAAAATCGCTTAACCGCAGGGATCTTGTATTAGCAGCGATGGAGGAACAGGGTTATTTATCTTCTGACCAAGTGAAGGAAGCAAAGGCACAAGAAATCGTGTTCAAGGGACGACAACTTGATCCATATGAAGGAAAATACCCATTTTACGTCGACTATATTATTGAAGAAGCCATTGAAAAATATGGACTCACCCAAAATGAGGTGATGTCTGGTGGTTTGGAAATTTATACAGAACTTGATCCTCACATGCAGGAATCTGCTGAAAATGTATACAATAATGACAGCCTATTTCCTGCAAGTCCAGAAGATCAATTGCTACAAAGTGGTGCTATTTTAGTAGACCCGAAGACGGGTGGAATAAACGCTCTAGTTGGAGGTCGTGGTGAGCATGTATTTCGTGGTTTCAATCATGCGACTCAATTGAAAAGGCAGCCAGGTTCAACAATCAAACCACTTTCAGTATACACGCCAGCTTTGGAACGAGGCTACAGTGTGTATGATGTCCTCCCTGATAAACCAATGAGTTTCAACGGCTACCAACCATCAAATGTAAGTGGAAGTTTTAAAGGCAGTGTCACTTTATACGATGCAGTGAGGAATTCCGATAATGTTCCAGCAGTGTGGCTCTTAAATGAAATTGGACTAAAAAGCGGGATTGATGCTGTAAACGAATTTGGTCTTCCGATTACGGAAAATGATCATAATTTGAGTCTTGCTCTTGGAGGTCTGGATAAGGGGGTCGCCCCCATTCACATGGCTGAAGCCTATACAACCTTTCCAAATGAAGGGAAAAAGATGAAGGCACATGCAATTTCAAAAATTATTGATACAAATGGCGAAACCATTGCCGAGTGGAAAGAAGAGCCTGTACAAATTACAACCCCAGAGGTTGCAAAAAGAATGACATTCTTGCTGAAAGGTGCTGTTGAGAACGGGTCTGGTCGAAATGCGAAAATAGAGGGAAGAGAAGTAGCAGGTAAGACCGGTTCAACTCAGGTAGCTATTGATGGTGTAAATGGGGCAAAGGATATTTGGATGGTCGGATATACGCCTGAACTTGTTGGTGCAGTCTGGCTTGGATATGACAAGACAGATGAAAATCACTATTTAACGACTACTAGTTCAACGGCTGCAACAATTTTTAAAGAAATAATGCAACAGTCATTAAGTAATACTCCACCTACTTCATTCAATCTCCCAGCCTATCAGGCTCCTGTTCAGAAAAAGGAGAATGAGTGGAAGGAGCAAGATAAGAAACAAGATAAAGATAAGTGGAAAGAAGAAGGAAAAAAGAAGAAAGAAGAAGAGAAGAAAAGGAAAGAAGAAGAGAAAAAAAGGAAAGAAAAAGAGAAAGAGCGTAAAAAGGAAGAAAAAAAGAGGAAGAAGCATAATGATGACTGAGAGGAAGGTCCCGGGTGAAGGGATCTTTCTTTTTTGTTTAATACGATTGTTACATAAGATTTACTTCTGGATTACAAATTATCTAAAATTCTTTTAAAAAAAATGAAACCTTTTTCAAGTATTTTCCGTAAATGAGATTGTAAAGAAAATTTCATAATTATTATGTTGGATTTGGAGGTGAAGCTATGGAATTATTCGGATATGACATTGAAACAATTTATTTGATTGGCTTAGTCATTAGTGGAATCGGTACCCTTCTTTTTATCCTATTTGGCGATTTTTTAGAGGGAATTTTTCCAGATAGTTTCTTAAGCCCAACACTTATCTTCTCATTCCTCACCTTTTTGAGCGCATCTGGGTACATTTTTGAAAAAATACTTTCCTTTCATAGTTTATTAATTTTTGTTATTTCACTTGTATTAGCACTTATTTTAGTCACATTATTAAATGTATTTGTATTAATCCCGTTGTCTTCTGCTGAGGAATCGATGGTATACAGGGAAGAAGATTTGAAAGGGAGAATTGGAAAAGTAATTACTTCAATCCCGATTGACGGCTTCGGCGAGGTTGTCATTGAGGGAATCAGTGGCACAATCGCTAAATCTGCTAAGAGCTTTAATAATGAACCAATTCCATATGATGAAAAGGTTCTTATTATAGATGTAAAGGAAGGCGTTGCCTACGTCCTGCCTTACCAAAATATGATGATTAAAGGGGGAAATCAACAATGACAACAGGAATTTGGATTGTAATTGGGGTAGTCGCATTTTTACTTCTTGCACTTATTGGGGTATTTGTTACAAAGTACAGAACGGCTGGTCCCGATGAAGCTCTTATTGTAACGGGTAGTTATTTAGGTGGCAAAAATGTTCATGTAGACGAATCAGGAAATCGAATCAAAATTGTCCGCGGTGGCGGTACATTTGTACTTCCTGTCTTCCAACAGGCTGAACCTTTAAGTCTCTTATCTAGTAAACTAGATGTTCAAACACCCGAAGTTTACACAGAGCAAGGTGTGCCGGTAATGGCGGATGGAACAGCAATTATTAAAATCGGTGGTTCCATATCTGAAATTGCAACAGCAGCAGAACAATTTTTAGGTAAGCGAAAAGAAGATCGAGAAAATGAAGCAAGAGAAGTATTAGAAGGTCATCTTCGTTCAATCCTCGGTTCAATGACCGTCGAAGAAATCTATAAAAATCGTGATAAGTTTTCACAAGAAGTACAACGTGTCGCATCACAGGATTTAGCGAAAATGGGTCTTATCATTGTGTCGTTTACAATTAAGGATGTTCGTGATAAGAATGGTTACTTAGATTCACTTGGTAAGCCAAGAATTGCTCAAGTAAAGCGTGACGCAGATATTGCAACAGCTGAAGCTGAAAAAGAAACACGTATTAAACGTGCAGAAGCCGAGAAAGAAGCGCAGAAGTCTGAGTTAGAGCGAGCTACTGAGGTTGCGGAAGCAGAAAAAATTAATCAATTGAAAATTGCTGAATTCCGTAGAGAGCAGGATATCGCGAAAGCACGTGCTGACCAAGCATACCACTTAGAGGAAGCGAGAGCGAAACAAGAGGTAACTGAACAGCAAATGCAAATCCAAATCATTGAAAGACAGAAGCAAATTGAACTCGAAGAAAAAGAGATCCTACGTCGTGAGAAGCAGTACGATTCAGAGGTTAAGAAGAAAGCAGATGCTGACCGTTACTCAGTTGTTCAAGCGGCAGAAGCTGAAAAAGCGAAACAGTTAGCTGAAGCAGATGCAAATAAATATCGAATTGAAGCAATGGCAAAGGCGGAAGCAGAGAAAATCCGTATTGATGGTCTTGCAAAAGCGGAAGCACAACGTGCACAAGGGGAATCTGAAGCAGATATTATCCGTTTGAAAGGTCTTGCAGAAGCAGAAGCAAAACAAAAAATTGCAGAAGCATTCGAGCAATATGGGAAAGCGGCTATCCTCGATATGGTTATTAAAATGCTTCCTCAATATGCGAAAGAAGTGGCAGCACCATTATCAAATATCGACAAAATTACAGTTGTGGATACTGGTAGTAATGGGGAAAATAGTGGAGCCAATAAGGTAACTGGTTATGCTACTAATTTGATGTCAACTCTTCAAGAGTCGTTAAAAGCATCCTCAGGTATTGATGTAAAACAAATAATTGAAAACCTATCTGGTAAAGGTAATGTGAAAAACAGCATCGACCAGTTAACGGATGAATTAGTCCAAACTAGAAAAGCGGAGCCAACAGATAAAGAATAATATGAATCGAAAAGCAGCTTACTCAAAAGCTGCTTTTCTTTTTTGCGTTGAATTTGTAAAAAGTGTTATTGCGTCTAGGGTATTAGAAGAAAGCGAGCAAGAGTCGGAAAGAAAGTGTGATTCGGACAAGGCTATAGGAAATCTCTAGTCATGAGTCCGAAAAATAGTGTGATTCAGACAAGGCTAGGGGAAATCTCCAAGTATGAGTCTGAAAAATGGTGTGATTCAGACAACACCCGAGGAAATTTCCGGTCATGAGTCCGAATGCGGGTGTGATTCAGACAAGGTCAGAGGAAACCTTCATGCATGAGTCTGAATAAGGGTGTGATTCAGACAAGGCAAGAGAAAATCCCCTAGTATGAGTCTGAATAAGGGTGTGATTCGGACAAGTCTATAGGAAATCTCTAGGCATGAGTCCGAAAAATGGTGTGATTCGGACAAGGCAAAAGGAAATTTCCAAGCATGAGTCCGAATGCGGGTGTGATTCAGACAGGGCCAGAGGAAACCACTAAGGATGAGTCCGAATAAGGGTGTGATTCGGACAAGGCAAAAGGAAATTTCCAAGCATGAGTCCGAATGCGGGTGTGATTCAGACAAGGCCAGAGGAAACTACTAAGGATGAGTCCGAATAATGGTGTGATTTCAGACATGGCCCGAGGAAATCTCCAAGTATGAGTCTGAATAATGGTGTGATTCAGACAAGGCCGGAGGAAACAACTAAGTATGAGTCTGAATAAGGGTGTGATTCGGACAAGGCTATAGGAAATCTCTAGGCATGAGTCCGAATGCGGGTGTGATTCAGACAAGGCCAGAGGAAACCACTAAGTATGAGTCCGAATAATGGTGTGATTTCAGACATGGCCCGAGGAAATCTCCAAGGATGAGTCTGAATAATGGTGTGATTCAGACAAGGCCGGAGGAAATCCCCAGTCATGAGTCTGAATAAAGGTGTGATACAGGCAAGGGCCAAAAGAAATCTCCAAGCATGAATCCTAATTTAGCATGATTTGGGCAAGATCCGAGGTTAACTCCATTTTGAGTCAAAATGGGTGAATGTAATTTTCTATAAGATGGGTTAAACTGTTGAAAACGTATATAATAAATTTTTTTTAACTGAGAGTGAACTTTTTAATGACTTCATACGTATTATTAGCGAAAAATAAAAAATAACAAATTTTCTCGGGGGAGAATTCAATGCATGGATGAAAAGGAACTAATTCGCAGTGCAAAGCGTGGTGACTCACTCGCGTTTGCAATGCTTTTTAAAGAACATTATCCTTTTTTAGTTAAGTATTTAATAAAAGTTACAATGAAACCTGATATTGCTGAAGACATCGCACAAGAGGCAATGATGAAAAGCATGGAAAAAATTAATATGTATAACGGTAAAGCAAAATTCTCCTCATGGCTCATAACAATTGCTACGAACTTATACATAGACACTATCCGCAAAAAGAAACGCGAACAAAATTATCAACAGGAGCAAGCATTACGAAAAATGAAGTGGCAATTCGAGAACCATTCTGAGGATTGGAATGATGTTCTTGATGCACTGGGAAGGCTTTCAGATGAAATTCGGATTCCAATTGTTCTCAAACATTATTATGGATATTCATATGAAGAAATCGCTGATATGCTTCATATCGCCATCGGTACTGTTAAATCAAGAATACATAATGGAATTCATACAGTGAGAAAGGAGTTGAGACCTAATGAAGAAAAACAAGCTAACTCTATTAAAAAACGAACAACGACTTGAAGAGGATCCAGAAACGATTCAAGATATAAATGAAGCACTCACTAAAATAGATCATCATTACTCGGTTTTCACTCCGGACCTACAAGTATTTGAACAAATGGTAGCAACTGCACAACAAAAACAAAAGAAGAAGTTTAGACGAGAACTGACCGCATTTATTTTGATTGCATTATTCATCATGACGGCTTTAATAACGTCATTTTTCCGTCTTCCTCTTGCATTTATTGTGATTCAAGGTATTGCAACAATTAGCTTTCCAGTATATAGCTTCTTTCGTTATCGAAAAAAGGTGATTGTACATGAATACGAATGATACTCTACTTATTATGGTGGCAGTGATTGCCCTTCTTATTCAAAGCTTTTGGTTGTTTTTAGATGCTCGAAAGCGGGGGCATAATTATTGGTTTTGGGGAATATGGGGATTAATTCAATCACCGTTGCCCCTTCTTTGTTATCTTATTATTGCAAGAAAAATTTATCGACGTAAAGCAGGTAGGGAATGATGAGGAATATTGCAAAATATATTGTATTAATGATAGCCATTGTTGGACAAATCGTAGGAATTGTATTTTTGTTTATTGATATTTCAAAGGCACTAACATTCTATGCCTTTTACATGGTTGCCATTATTCTATTATTTGCCCTATTAGTATGGGAACGAAAACGTGAGAAAGAGGAGGATGACGAAAATGATTATCGTGACTACTGATTTTGTACCTGGAAAAGAAGTAAAAGAACTTAAAGGATTTGCAAGAGGAGGTACAGTTCAGTCAAAGCATATTGGTAAAGATATAATGGCTGGATTAAAAACAATTGTTGGAGGAGAGATCTCCGATTATACTGAAATGCTAGAAGAAGCCCGCCAAAAAGCAATTGGTCGAATGGTGGAAGATGCAAAAGCAAAAGGAGCAAATGCAGTAATCGGGATGCGATTACAAACCTCAGCTGTTATGCAAAATGCATCTGAAATTATTGCATATGGAACAGCAGTTTATGTAGAGTAACTAGTAAAACTTAAAAAAGCCTTGATAATTATTTCCAACATGTTATGATTGGAAATAAGAAAAATTGCATAAATAATATTATTCCACTAGGGGTGCCTTTAAATAAGGTAAATGTATTAATGGTGTTATACCTTTGAATCGTTTACCGGAAGGCTGAGATTGAGGATTGTTTTATCATAACCTTGAGACCCTTAGAACCTGATCTGGTTGATACCAGCGTAGGGAAGTGGGTAGACGGGTCTCTTTATTTTTATTTGTCTAAATCCAAACCACTTTCTTTACGTTGGTAAAGAAGGTGGTTTTTTATTTTGCAAATAACAGTAAAGGGAGGAGAATTGAACATGTTATTTTCAGAAGAAATACGTAAAGAGGCAAACGATATTTGGGAGGCAAGCTTTGACCATCCATTTGTCACAGGGATTGGAGACGGTACATTACCAATTAAATGTTTCCGTTACTATGTCATGCAGGATGCCTATTACTTAACTCATTTTGCAAAAGTGCAATCTTTAGGCGCAGCAAAGGCGGAGGACTTACATACAACAAACAGGCTTGCTATTCACGCTCAAGGAACTTACGAGGCCGAACTAGCGCTGCATAAAAGCTTTTCCGGAAGACTTGGGATTACGGAGGAAGAAAGAAAAAACTTTAAACCCGCACCGACAGCATATGCATATACATCACACTTGTATAGAGCCGCATATTCAGGTCATTTGGGTGATGTAATTGCTGCTTTATTACCATGTTATTGGCTATATTATGAAATTGGTGAAAGACTTAAAGGTTGCAAACCAGAAGAGCCGATTTATCAGGAGTGGATTGCGGCGTATGGTGGGGATTGGTTTAAAGAACTAGTTGAAGAACAGATCGATAGAGTAAATGAATTGGCAGAAAAAGCGACGCAAGAGGATCGTGACCGCATGAAGGAACATTTTATGATTAGTAGTCAATATGAATACTCCTTTTGGGAAATGGCGTACAAATTAGAGAACTGGCCAGTTCAATCAAAACTATCTGTCTGAACGAAGGAGAAGAGGAGAGGTATTAATGAGCAAAGGATTAAAACTAACTGATATTTTGGTTACGATCGTAATCGCCATTGCATTTGGAATTGTTTATATTGTTTGGGGTTCTTTATATTATGTTGTAAAGCCGATTGGGCTGCACGCCGATCAGTTAATCTATGGAATGTGGTTTATTGCAGCGACTGTTGCGTATCTTGTGATTCGTAAACCTGGTGTTGCATTACTGGCAGAAATTGCAGCTGCCTCAGGTGAATTTATTTTAGGGTCTCCATGGGGCCTAACCGTTCTGCTGTACGGTGTTGTACAGGGGCTGTTTGCTGAAGCAGTGTTTATGCTCTTTCGATATAGAAAATATAATCTTGCTGTGGTCGTCTTGGCAGCAATAGCTTCTTGTCTAGGGTCAGTAATAATGGATTTTGCGTATGGAGAAATAGGTGACTTAGCTACCTGGAATCTCATTTTGTTCCTAGTTGCTAGATTCGTAGGTTCCATCTTGTTTGCTGGTGTTTTTGCTTATTACCTAGTTAGTGCCTTGGAAATGACAGGGGTAACAAAACTTGTACGCCCACTATCCAGCAGTGATTTTGATGCACTAGATCAAAAATAAAAGGGGATCGAATATGGAATCAATTGCCTTTGTAGAATACCTACGTTTAACATTTCCTGGAGATAAGTCCTTGCTTTTTAAGGACTTATCTTGCCATATTAAAAAAGGGGAGAAAATATTAATTCTCGGGCCTTCAGGTTGTGGAAAGTCAACAATTCTTCAAGTGTTAAGCGGGATTATCCCAAACTCGATAGAATTACCAATGAAGGTAGATAAGTTACAGATCCCCAAAGCATGGGGCTATGTTTTTCAGGATCCTGATTCACAGTTTTGCATGCCTTATGTTGATGAGGAACTTGCATTTGTCTTAGAAAATTTACAAATTCCTAGGGATCAAATGGATGAACGGATAAAAAGTCTTTTAGAGCAAGTTGGATTAGATTTGGAAGATATCCACACAAACATCCAAACCTTGTCAGGAGGAATGAAACAACGTTTAGCCATAGCATCTGTATTGGCATTAGAGCCAGACGTATTATTTTTAGATGAGCCTTCATCCATGCTTGATCCAGCTGGGACACAGGAAATTTGGGAAGTGATAAGAAATGTTATGGTGGATAAAACAGTGGTCATCGTAGAGCATAAACTGGAGCACGTCCTTCCAATTGTTGATCGAATAATCCTTTTCAACGAAGCTGGAGAGATTATTGCAGATGGATCTAAAACTGAAATTTTTTCTAATTATAAAACGGTCATCAACGAACAAGGTATTTGGTATCCAGGAGTCTGGGATCACTTTGTTCAAGACTTTAAATGGATGCAATCTATTAATACAGCAGAGTTTAATCCCCCATCTATTCGACTAGAGGAATTTAAGGGATATAGACAGAAAAAGGAAAAAATATATATTAACGATGTTCAAGTTCAGGAAGGAGAGTGGATTGTGGTCAAGGGGAGAAATGGTGCTGGGAAAAGTACCCTGCTTCACTCCCTCATGCAATTCATTCAAACAAAAGGTCACTATTCATTATTTGGAGAAGTAGTTACAACCTCAAAAAAGCTAGATCACGCCATGACATTTGTATTTCAAAACCCGGAGCTTCAATTTGTAACAAACTCTGTTTATGAGGAAATTGCTTATTCGTTAAGGATTGATAAACGAAGTGAACTAGAAATATCTGAGACCGTGGAGGAACTTCTACGAATCTTTCACCTCATAGAACATCAAAACAAACATCCTTACCAGTTATCTATGGGACAAAAACGAAGATTAAGTGTAGCAGCCTCTATTGTAAGGGATCAGCAAATACTTTTACTAGATGAGCCCACATTTGGACTTGACTCAAAAAATACGTTTGCCCTTCTTACTTTACTAGAAAATTATAGACAAAAGAACAAGACAATCATTATGGTTACTCACGATGAAAAAATTGAAGAGTATTTTGCGACAAGAAGTTGGACCATTGAGAATGGGAGATTAGTAAAAGATCAATTGTTGAATCAAGTGAAAGTAAATCTTAGCCTCTTGAGAGTGTAAACAGGGAAAGGAAATTACTCATGGAACTTTTAAGTAAAGATACATGGCTACATCGAATAAATCCAAGTATAAAGCTATTCGTACTAATCAGTTTATGTATTGCAGTATTATTCATTGATACTCTTCAGCTTCTTATTCATATTTCATTGGTCGTTTTTATCTTATTCTTTGGATTCACAGGACATTCATTTAAACGAATCATTCTTATTACTTTGCCATTTTTGCTTATTTTTCTCTCAACCTCATCATCTATGATTCTATTTGGTAAAGGAGAGACGGTACTTTTTAAGTGGGGACTTATAACAATCTCCGAGGAAAGCATTTATAAAGGGTTAGTTGTTGGTTTTAGAGGAATTATATTTGCAGGTCTAGGCTTAACGTTCGCTTTAACGACACGGCCTGTTTTTCTTTTTTATTCGTTGATGCAGCAGCTAAAGTTGCCGCCTAAATATGCATATAGCTTTATGGCTGGATTACGGTTGATTCCCATTATGATAGAAGAGTTCCAAACGATTCAAAATGCATTGCGCGTTCGTGGGATTGAACACCAAAAAGGGATTCGCTCTATCTTTATTAAACTAAAAGCATATTCTATTCCGTTATTATCACAAAGTATTAGGCGAGCACATCGGATAGCAGTTGCTATGGAGGCAAAGCGCTTTTCGAATCATAATAATCGTACATTCTATTATGAACTGACTCTTTCAAAGTATGATTTGGTTTTTATTCTATATTTCGTGATTATGGTAAGTCTTGGTTACTATCTCTCCAGTCCATTATTTTTGATTTAGGAGTCCGGTTACTTCATGGAAGGGAACTAGATGTGTTACGATAATTTTAAGTTAAGGAATAAGATATTTTGGGATTTAGGAGTTTGAAGGAAGGATTGATGTGGGGTGACTGAACGCTATTCTCGCCAAGAGTTATTTACTCCAATTGGATTGGAAGGACAAAAGAAGATTAGAAGTAAGCATGTGTTAATTGTAGGTGCTGGTGCACTAGGTACGGGCAGTGCTGAGGGACTGGTTCGAGCTGGAATTGGAAAGTTAACAATTGTAGACCGTGATTATGTAGAATGGACAAATTTACAAAGACAGCAATTATATAGTGAAGAAGATGCGGCAAATCGTTTACCAAAAGCTGTTGCAGCAAAACAACGCTTAGAAAAAATAAATTCAGAGGTCGATATCCGGGCTCATGTCATGGATGTTTCCATTCAAGAGATTGAAAATATCATTGATCATGTTGATTTAATAATCGATGCTACCGATAATTTTGACATAAGAATGCTCTTAAATGATGCTTCACAAAAGTATAAGATTCCTTGGATTTACGGGGCATGCGTTGGGAGCTATGGAATTAGCTATGCTATTCTTCCTGGTCAAACACCATGTCTGCATTGCCTCTTAGAAACTGTACCCATGGGTGGACTAACATGTGATACGGTGGGAATTATTAGTCCAGCTGTACAGATGGTGGTAGCCTATCAGGTAACCGAAGCTTTAAAAATATTGGTTGAGGATTACGATGCATTACGCAGTAAATTGGTTTCGTTTGATTTATGGAAAAATCAACATACCGCGATTAAGGTTGATCGTGTGAAAAAGGAAAGCTGTCTTTCCTGTGGAACAAATCCAACCTATCCTTTTTTATCCTATGAGAATCAAACAAAGTCAGCTGTTTTATGTGGACGAGATTCTGTTCAAATACGGCCTAGTGAAAAAATCGAAAGAGATTTAGATTCACTTGCGGAGCTTTTATCCACCCAAGGTGGCAAGGTCGAAAGAAACCCATACTTACTATCCTTTCAAAAAGGACAAAACCGAATGGTCATTTTCAAAGATGGGCGTGTTCTCATCCATGGAACAAAGGATTTATTAGAGGCTAAAAGCCTTTACCATCGATATTTGGGATAATTTCAAATTGAGGAACTTGTCGAAAAACTAGTGATTGACAATAACATGTCCATGATGGTAATCTAACAAAGTATTAAGATTACTACAAAATGGAAGGGAGGGTAACGAAATGAAAAAGCAAAAGATTTATCCAATTAACTTTATACAATTCGTGACCCTTCCTATTGTAAATATAGATTGATAGTCCACGACTATCAAAATTAACATCTACACAAAGGATACACAGGTCACGCTATGCGGACGTGTGTTTTTATGTGCTTTTTAGGGCATATCGCGCTTGCGCCGGTATGCCCTTTTTGCGTCTTTTTGGGTACAACAACCTCAAGGTTGTTTACTATAAAAATACAAAAAGAATAAGTGTTCAAAAGGAGGATGAAGAGGACCGCGTCGACAAAAACGCCACGGCCTCATGTCTTGTCGACACTAGCACGTCCTGTGCGTCGAAATTTCAAGGCGACGCGAGCACCCGAGTACCGGAGCGAGGCAACTGCTTGAGTTAACATCCATGCAGCCTTACGCTGAGGAATTGACTTCGTGAATAAACTAGCAGACGCAAGCGCATGTCCTAGTTATTACCATGTTCTCGGAGAAATGTTTGCAGAAATTCGAAGCGTCATATTCACCGCACTTTTTGAACAACAACTAAGGGAGGAAGTTGAAATGAATGTGATTATTGCATTGAAATATGTCGGAGATCCAGAAAGCGGTTAGAACAGTGGAACGTGAAGGGAGAGGACACATATGTTTTCAGTTTTAGGAAAATTAAGATGGTTTTTTAAACAATATTGGAAAAGATACACTGTTGCAATTATATTGTTAACAATAGTAGGTATTTTAGAAATCATACCTCCAAAGATAATAGGTCTTGCGATTGATGAAATTCATATCGGAACACTAACCTCAGAAAAAATAGTCCAATATCTATTATTCTTAGCAGCTTTAGCAATTGTTATTTACGGAATCACTTATATTTGGATGTATCAATTATTTGGCGGTGCCTATCTCGTTGAGAGAATCTTGAGAGGGCGATTTATGAGGCATTTGCTAATCATGAAGCCTAGTTTTTATGAGAAAAATCGAACCGGTGATTTGATGGCTCGTGCAACGAATGACTTAAAATCTGTTTCTCAAACAGCCGGGTTTGGGATTTTAACTTTAGTCGATTCCAGTATATTTATGCTGACCATTCTTCTTACGATGGGATTTTTAATAAGCTGGAAGCTAACATTTGCTGCACTGATTCCTCTTCCGATTATGGCGATCATTATGAATATTTACGGAAAGAAAATTCATCAACGGTTTATGGAAGCACAGGACTCATTCGGGACCTTGAATGACCAAGTACTCGAATCGATTGCAGGAATTCGTGTAATTCGTGCGTATGTCCAAGAAAAGGCGGATGAACAACGTTTCAGTCATTTGACTGAAGATGTTTTTCGAAAAAATATTAAGGTAGCAAAAATTGATGCTTTGTTTGATCCAACAATGAAGATATTGGTGGGATTAAGTTATTTAATTGGCCTTGGATATGGGGCCTATCTCGTATTTCATAATGTAATTACCCTTGGGGAACTGGTTTCTTTCAACGTATATCTTGGAATGATGATTTGGCCGATGTTAGCAATTGGTGAACTCATCAACATCATGCAGCGGGGAAATGCATCACTCGACCGTGTGAATGAAACACTAGCCTATCAGCCAGATGTTGCAAATCACAAAAATACAATAGAAATCGAGTTGCCTGAACAAATCGAATTTCATAAGGTGACTTTCCAATACCCTACATCAACAGTGAAAAACCTTGAAGATGTTAATCTTACTATAAATAAGGGGGGCACTTTAGGGGTTGTAGGTAAAACAGGAAGCGGGAAGACAACATTTGTAAAGCAGTTGCTTCGTGAGTATCCTGTTGGCAAAGGAGAACTTATGATTTCCGGAACACCAATTGACCGCATTCCAATGGAGACACTTCACGGTTGGATTGGTTATGTACCGCAAGACCATATTTTATTTTCGCGATCAGTTCGTGAGAATATCCTATTTGGCAATAAAGATGCAACAAATGATGAGCTTGAAAAGGCGATTGAACTTGCAGCTTTTAGCAAAGATTTAACAATGCTACCAGAAGGTTTGCAGACCCTTGTAGGTGAAAAAGGGGTAGCGTTATCAGGTGGGCAAAAGCAAAGAATCTCAATAGCACGTGCTTTACTCATTAATCCGGAAATTCTTATTTTAGACGATTCATTATCAGCAGTTGATGCGAAAACTGAAACTAAAATCATTGAGAATATTCGAAAAGAGCGTGCAGGTAAAACAACTATTATAACGACTCACAGATTATCTGCCGTAGAGCACGCGGATTGGATTGTTGTACTAGAGGATGGTCGAATAATTGAAGAGGGAACTCACTTACAGCTATTAGCCATGAACGGTTGGTACAAAGAACAATTTGACCGACAACAGGTAGAGGAACTAACAGAAAATGGGGTGACAGCATGAACGTAGGAAAACGTCTCGTATCTTATGCACTCCTTTATAAGAAAATGATAATTTCAGCACTATTAATGCTGTCGCTCGCAGTAGCAGCTGAATTAACGGGTCCATTCATTGCAAAGACCATGATAGATGACCATATTTTGGGAATCGAGAATAAATGGTATGTAACGACTGAAAGCATGGATGCTGTAGAATACAACAATACTTGGTATAAACGCTCTGATAATTTCTCAGAGGGTGAGGATAAGGGTGACGAATCACGTATTTTACAGGTTGGCCGTTCTTATTATTTTGTGGATAGGCCAATCGAGTTTGATGGGGAACGAACAGTAAAAAACGGGAATCTTGAAATTAGAAGAAATGGTGAAACACTAGTATACCCTGCATCAAAATTATCCGTTGATGAGTTGTTCGCATTTTATCGACCTGAGATTCCAAAGCTCATTAAATTAATTGTGGCCTATTTCGGTCTCTTAGTAGTTGCATCCATTTTTCACTTTGGGCAACGCTTTTTATTGCAGACATCCTCAAATCGTATTATTCAAAAGATGCGCCAGGATGTATTTGCGCAAATACAGCGGTTACCGATACAGTATTTTGATAAATTGCCAGCTGGTAAAGTGGTTTCAAGAATCACAAATGATACGGAAGCAATACGAGAACTGTATGTAACTGTTTTAGCTAATTTTTTCTCAAGTATTATTTACATCACTGGGATATTTATCGCGTTATTTTTATTAGAGGTAAAGCTTGCTCTAATTTGTTTAATCCTTGTTCCAATCTTAGTTATTTGGATTAAGGTCTACCGGAAATATGCTTCAAAGTATAATCATAAGATTCGCTCACTGTTAAGTGAAATCAATGGAATGATCAACGAATCCATTCAAGGGATGACTATTATCCAGGCATTTAAAAGGCAGGAAGAATCCCGAAAGGAATTTGAAGAGCTTAATGAGAAACATTTTTCTTATCAAAATAAGCTACTAAGTTTAAACGCTTTAACTTCTTTCAATCTTGTTGGGGTTCTCCGAAATGTATCATTCGTAGCATTAATCTGGTATTTTGGAGGAGCATCTTTGTCTGCAAACAGCGTTATTTCTTTAGGTGTCTTATATGCTTTTGTTGATTATTTGAATCGACTCTTTCAGCCAATTACTGGAATGGTCAACCAATTGGCGATTTTAGAACAATCATTAGTAGCGGGTGAACGGGTCTTTACGCTTCTCGACTTAGAAGGTGTCGATGTAAATGAGGAGAAACTACCTCGCTACAAAGGAAATGTTGAGTTTAATCATGTTAATTTTGGTTACAAAGAAGGGGAATATGTTTTAAAAGATATCTCCTTTGAAGCAATGCAAGGAGAGACCGTAGCGCTTGTTGGTCATACAGGTTCTGGAAAGAGCTCAATCATGAATTTACTGTTCCGCTTTTATGATATTAAGGATGGACAAATATTGATTGACGGGAAAAATATAAATGATATTCCGAAACAGCAACTGCGTAAGCACATGGGAATTGTGTTGCAGGATCCTTACCTTTTTACTGGTACGATTGCAACGAATGTGAGTCTAGATGACCCTTCAATATCAAGAGAAAAGGTTGAAAAGGCATTGAAGGATGTTGGGACAGACCAACTGCTGAAAAGCTTGCCTAAAGGATACGATGAGCCTGTGATCGAGAAAGGAAGTACATTGTCATCAGGACAAAGACAGCTTATTTCCTTCGCGCGAGCACTTGCCTTCGACCCTGCAATCCTCATTCTTGATGAAGCCACGGCAAGTATTGATACTGAAACAGAGGCAATTATCCAAGATGCGTTAGAGGTATTAAAGAAGGGACGAACAACCTTCATTATTGCTCATCGCTTGTCGACGATAAAAAATGCGGATCAAATTCTCGTACTTGATCGAGGCCAAATCGTTGAGCAAGGAAACCATGATGAACTGATGCAAAGGAAAGGGAAGTACTATCAAATGTATCAACTGCAGCAAGGTAAAAATTCAATTGCTGGCTAAGAAAAGGAGTCAGAAAATGTTCATTCCTTTGACAAGAATCCGCCATAAAATAAGCCTGACTTTTCCACATTAGATGATACTATAAAATCATCTAAAGATAATGGGGGAGTCAATATGGAAGAATTATCAATTACATTTAATATTGCTGCAGCATTAGTTTTAGTATTCTTTATCGGTGCAATATTGATTGAATCATAAAAAAATCCACGGTTTTCGTGGATTTTTTGTTTGGAAGGAAAAAAGGCACAATATGTCAGCGCTTGACTTGAGCTTCCCTCCTAAAGCCGCGCGCCTTCCATTTTTCTTTTTAGTCTGGTGTATTTACCATGATGCCCGCTACTTGTTGAAGTCTAGCATAGAAGGCATCTGCTACCTCACCGGTAAGTTCTGTTTCCTCGAATGCTTCTTTCATGCAACGTAGCCAAGCATTTGCTCGAGTTGGTGTGATTTCAAAAGGCATATGACGATATCTCATGGCTGGAGGTCCAAATTCATTACTATACAATGTTGGTCCACCTAGAAACTGGGTTAAGAACATATATTGCTTACGTTTAATTTCTTCAATATCCCCTTCGAATAAAGGAGCTAAATCTGGATCTGCATAAACCTTTGGATAAAATGCATTGACTAAATCATGAATGGCTTCTGCGCCACCAATCTCTTCATATAATGTATTAAGTCTGAAGTCCATATTATCACCGCCGCTAATTTTTCTTTATTAGTACTATATCAATACTAAAAACACAATGGTGTGATTTGAATCACAACTGACTTTATTCAGTTAAGCTCCTACTTATATAGGAAAGTATTAATGCAAAAAACTTAACAATTCAGTTGAATGTTTAAACCTAGACTGAATAAAGTTAGAGCCTCCGGCGGATGCCACGATTTTTCAAAGGTAATTTTTCCCGCATTTACTGGTACTAAGCCCTCATGGAGGGCAAATACCAGTAAATGCCCGATTGGTTCAACTAACAATCGGTAGAAAAAATTTCACCGATTGAAGTTTCACTGTATCTCGCAGTAAGTTCAAAGACTAAAAACGCCACATCCTGTGGCAACGTCTTTATGACCCACTTCCTGTGGGACTAAAATCGGGCGCAAATACGCCAAGGCGAATTTGATTAGATATAATGATTCCCATATAAAAGAATGTTTGCTATTATAAAAATAACCGGAAGAATTTGTATTATCATTTAACAAATACCTTTGTTTTATCTTAAACAAATACAAAGGTAATTACAATTAGGAGTGTGAAAATTACGTGGACGATTTGCCACTGAGTACCATTATTTTGTTACTCATTCTTATCATGTTATCAGCGTTTTTCTCAGCAAGTGAAACGGCTTATTCAAGTGTTAATCGAATAAGACTGAAGAATTATGTGGATGAAAAGCGACGCGGGAGTAAGAAAGCATTTTTTATTACGGAGAACTTTGATAACGCCCTTTCAACAATTTTAGTTGGAAATAATATCGTAAATATTGCTGCTGCATCAATCGCCTCAAAAGTAGCAACCGATCTCTTTGGTGGGAATACGGGACTTGTTATCAGTACATTTGTGATGACATTACTTATTTTAATATTTGGGGAGGTTCTTCCAAAATCATTTGCAAAAGAAAATGCGGAAAGCTTCTCATTAAGAGTCTCCGGTATATTATTTACATTAATGAAAATTCTGACACCAATTACATATTTATTTGGACTATTAAAAGCATTGGCAGCTAAACTCATCAAAAGTAATAATGAGACTCCGTCCTTTACAGAAGAAGAAATCAAAGTAATGGTTGATTTAAGTGAGGAAGAAGGAGTTATTGACAATAAAGAAAAAGAATTAGTGCATCGATCACTCGACTTTAATGATATTTTAGTCGGAGAAATATTGACACCCCGCATTGACATGATTGCCGTTGAAGTCAATGATTCGATAGAAAATATTAGAGATATGTTCTTAGAGGAACGCTTTTCACGTGTACCGGTTTATGAGGACAACATTGATAATATAATTGGAATTTTATCAGAACGTGAATTTTTAAGTCTTCTTGTTCAACAAAAGAACATTAATATCCGTTCAATTATTCGCAAACCATTCTTTGTTGTTGAATCGATGAAAATTTCTACACTACTACCTGAACTTCAAAAAAGTAAAACACATCTAGCAATTGTTGTGGATGAATTTGGTGGTACCTCCGGTTTAATTACGCTAGAGGACATTATAGAGGAAATTGTTGGAGAAATTTGGGATGAACATGATGAAAAGATTAAATATTTTACACAAATAGATGAAAATACTTATGAAATAAATGCAGATATGCCACTTGACGATTTTTCCGATATCATTGGAATTGAAGAGCCTGAAAGCTCACACTATTCAGTAGGTGGTTGGATTTTTGAATCATTTGAAAAAATTCCAGTTGTCGGAGATACGTTTGACTATTTGCATCTCACAATAAAAGTTACTGAGGTTGAAAACCGCAGGATTAGAAAGGCTTTCGTAGAAGTAAATCAACCTATATTAGATATCGAAAATTAACATATTCAGGGGACGGTTCTTCTGGTTTTCATAAAAGTGGAAACCTGTAGAACCGTCCCTTTGTACTTTATTGGATAATACTAGCCACAGTCTGTGGGATGGGGACTTTGTCATCAACGCCATATTTCTTCTCAAACGAGTGATATTCAAAAAGTGTACCTTCAGGTGAAGTCACGGCAAGGTCAAGAATGTAGTCGCCATGATCACCTTTTGTCTCTAGATAAAAGGTAGTATCTGCAATTTCTAGATGATAAAAATGATACTGGAATCCAAGAAATTCTTTGACATCAAAACGGGTGTCTGGGTGCGTAGAAATATACTTGGCAAGTTCATCTATCGTTGACATTGGCCGATTCAAAACAGTGTTTATTTTTTCTTTTACCATTTGTGATGTTGTTGTCAATGTATCTTTAGCCTTTGTTGTTATGTCTCGAATAATTTGATTTACTTCACTCAATGTGGATCTCTCCTAATAGGGATTTCTAGTCTTATGAGTAGTAATCCTGATAGCCTTCATTTGATGATTCAGCCTTTTTTTCATTCGTGCTATTGTAAGGGGCTGTAATCTCGCCTTCCATATAAGAATCACTTACTTGTTCATGTGTTGTAGCTAATCCTTGTGATAATTGATCATTCTTACCGTAATCTTCTGGTTGATAATGTCTTGCAGCTAATTCATTCGTATTGTTTTGTACGTTATCCTTCAAAGCGAATTCCTCCTAAAAATAATATCTTCTTTCTTAGTATCTCAACAACAATATTTAATAAATCAAGTCAAAAGTTGGAAACCTTATATAAAACAAGAGACACCCTTAAAGGGTGCCTCTTAAGCCATAATATTTAATTTTTTATTAACCTTGACGACCACTCATAGATTGTTGAGCGAAAGATACTAAACGTTTTGTAATTTCTCCACCAACTGATCCGTTTGCGCGAGATGTAGTGTCAGCACCTAAGTTAACACCAAATTCTTGAGCAATTTCATACTTCATTTGGTCGATAGCTTGTTCTGCACCTGGTACTAATAATTGGTTACTGTTGTTGCTATTGTTGTTTGCCATTTTTCCTTCATCTCCTTAAACTGATTTTTATTTGGTGGGTTACTCCGGAATTGCACCAGATATAAGGGTTTCCTTAGCCTCTAGGCTAACCCGAGTAAAAACTGTTTAAAGATGTTTCGGTGTTGCTTGGTGAGTTGCTGTTGCTGTGTTTGTACTAAGTATTATGTGACGAAGAGAAGAATATATTCGAGAATTTATCTACCAAATAATTCCTATGAAAAAGAAAGCATAACAGTATTGTTTCGTCAAAAACTATCGGTAAGTAATTAAGAATATAGGAGAGAAGACCATGCCAATTTGTCCATTATGTAATGGCTTTAACAATGCTAGCTTCTCATGTGCACAATGTGGGAATTCCTTAGAGGATTCAGGACGTATTATTGATTATTTTGGTCCCTACAGTGCTTATATGCAGATAGATTCCATGAAGAACATAGATGGGATAGAGACAACTTTACAAAATAATGAATGTGCTCATTTGTTTTATTGTCCAAACTGTAACAACCAAGAAACGATCCTAATTAAAGAATAGCAAATCTGCATGAATGTAAAAAAGTCGCCCAAGTGGGCGACTTTCTATTTTCAAATTAGCGAATTCTTTTTTCTGACTCAGCATCGAAGAAATGGCATTTGTTCATATCAAATGCAAGTTCGATTGTTTCACCTGGTTTTGCTTGTGTACGAGAATCTACACGTGCAACGAAATCCGTATTTCCAAGTTGTGAATAAAGCATTGTTTCTGCACCAGTTAATTCAGATACTTCAATAAGTGCATTAATTTTAGATCCTTGAGAAGACTCGATGAATACAGGCTCATCATGGATGTCCTCAGGACGAATACCAAGGATGATGTCTTTGTTTACATAGCCTTGCTCACGAAGAACTTTCATTTTACCTTCAGGAACAGCAATGTTTACATTGCCGATGGTAAATGTACCATCTTTTAAAGTACCTGGGAAGAAGTTCATCGCAGGGGATCCAATGAAACCAGCAACGAATACGTTTTCAGGGTTATCATAAACATCTTTTGGTGCACCGACTTGTTGAATAATACCATCTTTCATAACAACAAGACGAGTAGCCATTGTCATCGCTTCAGTTTGGTCATGCGTTACGTAAATAGTAGTTGTTTGCAGACGTTGGTGAAGTTTAGAAATTTCAGCACGCATTTGTACACGAAGCTTTGCATCAAGGTTTGATAAAGGCTCATCCATTAAGAATACCTTTGCGTCACGAACAATCGCACGGCCTAACGCAACACGCTGACGTTGACCACCTGATAAAGCTTTTGGCTTACGAGTTAAGTATTCTTCTAGGCCAAGAATTTTTGCTGCTTCTTTCACACGACGATCAATTTCGTCTTTAGGGAACTTACGAAGCTTTAATCCGAAAGCCATGTTATCATATACACTCATATGTGGATATAATGCATAGTTTTGGAATACCATCGCGATGTCACGGTCTTTCGGAGCAACATCATTCACACGTTTATCATCAATGAAGAAATCACCTTGGGAAATTTCTTCTAATCCTGCAATCATACGTAAAGTTGTAGATTTACCACAACCAGATGGACCTACGAATACGATGAATTCTTTATCTTGAATATGAAGGTTAAAATCTTCTACTGCTGTTACTTTATTGTCATATACTTTGTAAATATGGTCTAATACTAATTCAGCCATTGTTTCTCCTCCTAGTGTAAACGTTTTCGATAGTTAAAGTTTACTTTAGAGAGGTCAAAATCGTAAATGTGTAAATTGCACAAAACTTTGAAAGGGTTTTCGTGCATGTCTACAAATCTGAATAGTGCTCTAATTCTAGAATTGCTAAATACGTCGTAACTGCACCATGAAAATGCTTTATATCGACTCCCGACTTTTCGATGAATTTCTCAATACGATACTGCAAGCTATTCCGGTGCATATATAAACGTTTAGCTGCATTGGATACGTTTAAATCACTTTCAAAGAAAACCTTGATTGTCTCAAGTAATTCATGATCGCCCTGAAGTTCCTCGGGAATTATATTTTTAAGTTGGTTTCGAAAACTTCTATCCAATCCTTCTAACAGTATAAATGGCAAAACATCATGAAGTCGGTAGACTTTCTGTTTATGTAAAAAGTGCATCCCTTTACGAAACCATTCCCTTTCATTTTGAAAAAGCGAACCGAGATTGTCAGCGAGGGGATGGGTTTGTCCAATGAATAAATTCATATCCGTATAGAAATCACTAGTTAATGTAACAGTAATTTCATCATAAATGACTTCCTCAATCATTTCTTCATTTCTTGTTTCAATTAGAACCCCACTCGAGTCATTTTCCCATAAGAAGATTGTATCCCGTGGTAAAAGTGCTTGTATGGCTTCCTGGAATTCAAGTTTGTCGGTAATAGGTTGGTCAGCATAGAATTGAATAAATCGGCATTGTGTAAAAGACATTTGATTTGAAGAAATGTTTCCTTGTTGCAAAAACAAAAGGTTATACCAGAACGCCTGAGTATCCGTCATATCATTTTTATGTGTACCATACGGTGTAAAAAGGGAAGACAGAAGGGAGGCCTCTTTTGGCGAAAGTTGCTCCTTTTTTATCCCAAACAAAGGTCCAGAATCTGTTAGAAACCACATATATTTCTCTGTATTATATGGCGATTCGGACGTTACAAACGCATCCTTATAGTGATTCTTTAGATTTTCAATCATGTAAAATAACTCCTTATATCGAACATAAAAAATCTCCTTCCATTATAACAGAAGGAGAAAGTCTGTATAACTGCTATTCAATTTCTTTCGGTGGTTCTTCCTCTACAAAATCGCGAGCTTCTTCTATATTGGTTTGATCATGAAAGCGATAGACACTTCCACCAGCCATCCCTTCGTTTATGAAGCGATCGACATCCATGAATACCTCATCTTTACCTTCATATTGAAGGTCTTCGCGCTCTTTTCCTTTGTTTTCCATAAAAAAACCTCCTTTATAGCGGATGTTCAAAAAGTCCGGTGAAAATGACACATCGATATCGGATCTTCTACTAAGTACCGACACATCCTGTGTCGAACGTCGAAGTCACCACATTCTGTGGAAGCTCGTTGGCTTGTTTTTCCGTTCCTTGGAAAAGAAAATCACTTTTCCTACGTGCTAGAACATCTGCTCACGTATTAACTACATACGTTCTGCTACTCAAAACTGCACCGCCTTGAACCTTCGACACACAGGACGTGCTAGTGTCACAAGACATGAGGCTGTG
>Ga0180217_1001113_pt1 | contig 32028 bp, 28 predicted proteins | sample eDN3rd37CBELigOP_FD_128521 | JGI IMG/M metagenome (GOLD analysis project Ga0180217, IMG submission 128521) | Enriched Organic Plus compost microbial communities from Emeryville, California, USA - eDNA 3rd pass 37_C BE-Lig OP (version 2) (version 2) ... | reverse complement strand
CCGGTGAGCGGGGATCGGCCGCGCGGGCGTGCGCCGGCCGCGGGGGGCGGGCTGACGGAAGACGGGAGGCTGAGGGCGGGGCGGCTGGCCGGGCTGACGATGCCGCGGGCGATCTGGGTGCTGTCGTGGCCGATCATGGTTCAGTCGCTGCTGAACTCGCTGGTCGGGCTGACGGACACGGTGCTGGCGGCGGGGGTGTCGGAGGCGGCGACGGACGCGATCGGCGGGGCGTCGTACATCGTCTGGTTCATCGGGCTGGTGATGGCGGCGATCGGGGTGGGCGCGACGGCGCTGATCAGCCGCGCGGTGGGCGGCGGGCGGATCGCGGTGGCGAACGCGGCGCTGGGGCAGGCGACGCTGCTGGCGGTGTGGTCGGGGGTGGCGGTGGGCGTGATCGTCGCGGCGGGGGCGGGGCCGGTGGCGGCGCTGCTGAACCTCAACGAGGAGGCGTCGCGGGCGTTCCGGATTTACATGTACATCAACGCCGTGGGCGCGCCGCTGGCGGCGCTGCTGCTGACGGGGATCGAGTGCTGCCGCGCCGCGGGGGACTCGCTGCGGCCGCTGTGGTCGATGGCGGCGGTGAACGTCGTCAACATCGTCGTGAGTTGGGCGCTGGCGGGGGTGGACTTCACGCGGACGCGGTTCATCGACGGGGAGGCGGTGACGAGCGTCGTGCTGCACAACCCGTTCCCGTTCCACCTGGGCGTGACGGGGATCGCGGTGGGGACGCTGATCGGGCACACGGTGGGGGCGGCGATGGTGCTGCGGCTGCTGCTGGCGGGGCGGTCGGGGGTGGTGCTGCGGAGGCGGCGGCTGCGGCCGCACTGGCACACGATGCGGCGGCTGATCAGGGTGGGGCTGCCGAACTTCTTCGAGATGCTGGGGATGTGGGTGGGGAACTTCGCGATCGTGCTGATGGTGGGCGCGCTGGCGGGGGCCGGCGGGGGCGTGCTGGGGGCGCACATCGTGGCGATCCGCGTGGAGGCGTTCAGTTTCCTGCCCGGGTTCGCGATGGGGACGGCGGCGGCGGCGCTGGCCGGGCAGTACCTCGGCGCGGGGAGCCCGCGGATGGCGTGGCGCTCGACGCTGGCGTGCACGGGCGTGGCGTCGGCGATCATGGGGGCGATGGGGGCGGTGTTCATCTTCGCGCCGCGGACGGTGGTGGGCGTGCTGACGTCGCAGCCGACGCACCTGGAACTGGTGCCGAAGGTGCTGATGGTGGCGGGGTTCTTCCAGGTGCCGTTCGCGGTGTCGCTGGTGCTGCGGTCGGCGCTGCGCGGGGCGGGGGACGTGAAGGTGGTGATGTGGCTGACGTGGATCTCCACCTGGGGGATCCGGCTGCCGCTGGCGTACGCGTGCAGCGGGGTGGACCTCACGCTGCCGCCGTGGCTGGGCGGGGGGGTGATCGACAACCCGTTCTGGTCCACGGGGGAGAACGGCGGGCTGGTCGGCCTGTGGGCCGGGCTGTGCGCGGAGCTGGTGATCCGCGCGGCGATGTTCGCCGCGAGGTTCATCCAAGGCGGGTGGACGCGGGCCGCCGTCTAGGGCGGCGGCGGCGTGGCGCCGTCGCGGACGGCCTGGAGCTGCACCTCAAGGTCGGCACGCTCGGCCGCCGTCGGAGCACGTTCGATGAGGCGGAGCAATGCGAACTCGGCGATGTCGGGCCTGCCGGCGCGATGGGCGGAGGCCATTTCGCCCAGCAACGATCGCTGCGATTCCTCTAGCAGAGCGACTCCCGGATCGGCGTCATCGAGCCCGGCGAGCAGGGCCGTCGCACGCGCATACGTGAGAGCGTCCTGTTGAACCGCGGCCTCCAACAGGCCGCGTGCGCGGTAGGCGTCGGCAATGAGTCGGCCGATCTCGACGATCCCGGGACGTGCGCCCAGCTCGGGGTCGGCCCAGATCGCTCGGAGCTCCGCGATGTAGCCATCGGTCGATCGACTGGGATCACGCAGTCTCGCGCGGAGCGCCAGCAGGTCGCAAGCCCGCTCGTCCCGTCCGCACTCCGGGAATCGCTCTAGAAGCTGCTCGACCTTGGCGAGGGCGCCGGCCGGGTCGCCGCTTCGCTCAAGAGCACGGATGGATGCGGTGAAAAGGCTCTTCACCTGGCGATCGTCGAACGTCCCCGGTTCGGCGCCGAGAACCCGCTCCGCCGCCACCGCCGCGTCGGCATACCGCTGCTGGGCGTCCAGCAGCAGAACGTATTGCTCCACGGCACTGGCGTAACTCAGCGCATATTGCGGCACCAGTTCGGGGTGCTGATCCACGATCGCGAACAACCGTTCAAAGGCCTCGATCGCCTCGGCCGCGCGGCCAAGCCGCCGGAGGTACTGGCCCTGCATCCGCAGAGCCGAGATGAGGTCGAAGGTTGATTCGGGGTTCGCGATCACCTCGCCGAGAACCTCGATGGCTATGAGGGGGTGCCCGGCCTGATAGAACTGCCACGCGGCGCGTCGAGCGAGATCGCCGTGACCGCTCTGCCCGGTCTGCCTGCGCCGCCGAGCCTCGGCGAGTGCTGCGTGGAGGGACTGGATGTCCGCGGGCTGCCCCACATCCGTTCGTTGGTCTGCAACAGGGGAGGGACCGGCGGCCGGGGACCCAATCAGACCCATGCAGCAAAGCACAATAGAGACGGTCGTCATTTTGCCTGCTCCCGCTAGCCGTTCGCCCGGCCGTCAGCCCCCGCCGTTGCAGCCGCAGCACGGTGGCCCGGGCGTGCATTCTGTCCGGCAGCAATACTCCATGAAGACGCCGTCATGTTCCGGGTTCGGCGGAGGGCCGCCGCAGCTGGGGCGCCGGTAAGCGAGCTGGAAGACCTCCTCCCAGAGTCGATCGGCATCGCCGCTGGACTCGCGTTCGCCACAGGTGGTTGTGACGTGCTCGTCTGTTGGCCCATCCACACAAACATAATAATACACGACTGCTGCTTCGATGATGGTCCCGGAAACCTTGGCGTTCCGAAAATTCAGACGCCCTTTATTGTGGAAACACTGGTTCGAGGGGATTGACCAAGTAACTTCTTCGGACCGGCGCTGACAGTATGTAAACTCTCCGTTAAACTCGAACTGAACATCGAGCCGACCGAGCAACGACATCAGCAGGCCAGATTTTCCCGCAGCGCTGGCCGACCCGCCAACGCTGTAGCAGTACTCCGTTTCGCGGCGGTAGCTCACCTCCACCGGATCGGTCGGCGGATTCACTTCACCGCAGGGAGGCAGACCGCAGTCGTACGCCGGATTCGTCCTCCACGGTCCTTTATCCCAGGGAGTGACCTTCACGTCTCCAATCGTTTCAAGGACGATCACATCGTAATCAATATTGTCGAGGTAATAGTCCCTGCACGCTGGCCGGGGCGGCACACACGGCCCCACCTGGGCAGACGCCCCTTGACAATGCAGGATCGAGAGGAGCGTTCCCAGCAGGCAGCTCAGGCCAGGTCGGCAGCGACACATTTTCATGCTCATGCGGCCTCCGCGGCAATCCGCGCCGATACTACTGCGGCGCTCACTCCGCGTCAAGCTCCATGAATGCAGCTGGCGGAGTGCCTCGCACAGGATTGTGCGAAATACCTAGCACCTACCGCGCGACCTCCTGTCACTTGCGCCGTTCGTCGACGCGCAGCCTCATCACAGCACGCCGCGATCCCGCCATGACACACAACCGACCCGTCCAAGAGATGGATGATGCACCGGCGGGGGGTCCGGCGGCTCCGGAGTGGACGATCGCAGGGCGTGGCGGGCGACGTTGAGGGCGAGCTTGGCGGCGGCCCAGCAGCGCACGCGGCGCAGCCCGCGGGCCCACGCCGGCAGGGCGAACAGCCCGCCCCCCCACGTCGCCAGCGCCCCGAAGGAACGCTCAATGCCGCGGCGTGCAGGGGTTGGAGTCGTACGAGGCGTCGCCTCGATCACGCGCGGGTCGCGCCGGCGTCGGCTCATGGTCGACTGGTCGGGCAGGCGCCGCCGCCAGGCCTGCATGGGCCAGGCATCCCGCCGGCACGCCCAGCTGACGGGGCGGTTGTGCAGGGCGGCCCACAGGACCACGGCGAGCACCTCGCGGTTGCCGTACACTGCCCCGCGCGGCCACCAACGTGGCAGACGCCTGAGCCCCCACCTGACCCACCGCCACAGCTCGCGTTCCATGCCTGTGCTCCTGTGAGAAGTTGCACAGCATGGACGCGAGACGCGCCGGGCGCAAGGCCGCGCAAGCGCCAAACGGCGCATAATCCACTCGAAGGAGGGGGCAGGGGGGACGCACGCGCCCGTGCGGGCGGGTCATCGCTGGTAACCAGTGAACAGCCCGGATTTGTGCACGAAGCCGGAAGGTCGTCGTCCGCTCCGGGGACTCACGTTACTCGGAACATCGGCTGAACCAGGGCTCGCCGGCTGCGTTCCGAGTTCCACCCTGCGCCGCTTTGCCGGTGTGCCCGAGGACGGATGTACGCGGGGGAGGGGGGGCGACATCGGCGCAGCTTCCCCCCGAGCTGGCGCTCGGGGCTCTCCTTCGTGGGTGACCGGCCGGTCGCTCAGGACTCGTCGCCGTCGCGCTCGGGCGGGAGTTCGGCGTTGTGCCGCTCGGCGAGGCGGTCGAGGGAGAACGGGTCGTCGTCGGGGTTCAGCGCGTCGCGACTCATATCCATGACGATGCTCATGTCGCGCTGGCGGTACTGCTCCGCGGTCAGCGGGCGGAACGCGGTGATCTGCACGATCGCGAGGCCGAGTTGGCTGGGGACCGGGACGGCGAGGGTGCGGGCATCCACGGGCACCGAGGCGATGTCCTGCGTCGGGTCGAGGCGCTCGGCGGCGTCGAGGATCGCGTCGCGGACGGACTCGTCGCGCAGGCTGTCATGGCCGAAGGGCATGTTGCGCCGGCTGATGGTGGCGGCGCGGCGCATCTGCGGCGTGGGCCGCCCCTGCGGGTAGCCCAGCGGGGGGAGCGAGACGACCTCGAGCCCCTCGTTGGCGGCGCGGAGGCGGTAGACCTCGGCGTCGCGCACGAGGACTTCGTACGCGTCGAGGCGGCGCTTCTCCCGCGCCAGGCGGTCGCGGATCTCCTCCATGGAAGAAGGCGGAGACTCGGGGCGGCCGTCGAGGACGGTCCAGAAGTACAGGTTGTCGGCGAAGTCGCGCGTCATCGCGCCGGGGACGCGGGCCTGGATGCCCAGGTCGCCGGGGCCGCCCGCCTCGGGGACGGAGAGGGCCGCGGTGGAGAAGGGGATGCGCTGCGTGCCGCGCTGCATGAAGGACCGGCCGATGCCGGGGAGGGCGGAGAGATCCTGGGCGGTGAGCCAGTCGGCGGCGCGAACCTCGACCGTGGGGGCCGGGATGTCCCCGCCGCCGACGCGCCGCGCGGCCTCGACGACGGCGTCGCGGACCTTGTGGAGGTCGGGGCGCTGGGCGTCCCAGTCGTCGGGGAGAATGTAGTGATCGCCGGACTTCTCGAGGCGGCGGAGCGAGCGGGCGAACTCGGCGCGGACGGCCTTCTCGGCCTCGGCGACGATGCGGTCGGCGGCCTCCTTGCGGAGTTGGTTCTCGATCTCGGCGCGCTTCTCGGCGGAGATCGTGCCGGAGGCGTCGGGGTTCTCACGCTGGTAGCGCTCCATGACCTCGACGCGGCTGACGCGGACGGCGGAGGCGATCTGCTCGCGGTCGATGACAAGCCACTCGACCTTCACGCGCGGCGGGAGGAGGTAGCCGATGCCGTAGGCGCCCTCGGTCGGACGCACGTCGCGGAAGCGTTCAAGGTGCGCGGCGAGGGTGGCGTCGTCGGGCTCGGGGATCTGGTCGAGGACGACGTCGGCGGGGATGAAGACGTAGTCGACGGTGGCCTGGTTGTCCTGGCGCAGCGCCTCGGGGATCGTGCGCCGGTCGGAGAGGCGGGCGGCGCTGCCGTAGGCGAGGTTGCGCAGGCGCATGACGCCGCGAAGGTCGGCGAGGGCCTGATCCACTTCCTCGACGGTGAGCCGGGCGTCGCGGGCGATGGCGGCGCGGGCGGCCTCGAAGTTGGCGCGGGCCTGAGCCAGAGCCTGCTCGCGGGGGGGCGGGGTCTGGCCCAGCATGGCGGCGAACTGAATCTGCTGTTCGACGTTCTGGCGGATGGAGTTCTCGATGAGTTCGCGGCCGTCGGCGGGGCCGCCGATGAGGCCGTGCAGGTGAGCCTCGTGGAGGAGGAGGAGCCAGTGGGCGAGGTTCTTGACGCCGATGTCCGCGAGCCCCCGGCCTCCCATCAACTGAAGGGAGGCGTAGATCCGGCGCCTGGCCTGGTCGGCCTGCAGGGCGCTGATCTTGCGCCCGTCGATGCGCATGTACTGGGTGTTCGCCGGGTTGCGCCCGAGTTGCTGGAGCATCTGCGGGACGAGCCAGGCGACCATCAGCAGCGCGCCGCCGATGATCAGGATCAGTTTGCTGCGCTTGCGCAGGAACTTGGTTGCACCCATGGGCGTGTCCGCTGGGTTGGCCCCCGCGCCCTGCGCACAACGCGGCGCCGGGCGGCGGGGGTTGGGCGGACCCGGCGCGGACGGCCCGCGCGGGGCCCCTCGCCCCGGTGATTAGCGGTAGAACTCGACGATCAGGTTGGCGTTGACGTCGAACGGGATCTGGTCCGAGGTCGGCAGAGCGACGACGCGGAGCGTCAGTTCGGCCGGGTTGAAGTCGAGCCAGCCGGGAACCTCGTGGCCGGGGAGCGACTCCATGTTCTCACGCACGAGTTTGTGGATCTTGGGCTTGAGAGTGATGACGTCGCCGACGCGGAGGGAGTAACTCGGGCGGTCGGTCTTGCGGCCGTTGACCAGGACGTGGCCGTGGGCGACGAGTTGGCGGGCGGCCCAGATCGTGCGGGCCAGGCCGGCGCGGCGGACGGCGTTGTCCAGGCGGCGCTCCAGGAGTTGCTGGAGCATCTCGCCGGTGTTGCCGGGGAGGCGGGCGGCCTCCTCCATGTAGCGGCGGAACTGCCGCTCGAGGACGGAGTAGTGGAACTTGACCTTCTGCTTCTCGTTGAGACGGACGCCGTACTCGCGGAGGCGGCGGCCGCGGTAGCCGTGGACGCCCGGCGGGTTGAGTTGGCGCTTGGAGGTGTGCTTGGGGTTGTCGGCGATGGGAGCGCCGACGCGGCGGGAGAGTTTGACCTTCGGACCGGTGTAACGACCCATGCGAGGCTCCTGATTTTCCGTCGCCGCCGGACCTCTCATGGGAGGACCCGGGGCGTGCCCGCGCGGCGTGGCTCCCCCAGGGGCTCCGGACGGAGGGGCGGGGGAAGGGGCGGGCGATCTGCCGCGGCCGTGGCTACGGGGCGGCGGGTGATCCGGCGCCGGCACGCGGACGATCCGCGGCGGAGCCGAGGGACGTCATTAAAGGGAGGGGTGGTGGCGGGGTCAACCGGGGGGCCGGACGGAAGCCGAGCACGCCCAAGAGATACTCGGTTCTACGAAGACGACACGGCCTCTCTGATCTCCTCCTCCGTCCAGCCGCGAGATCGAAGACCGCGATGAAGATAAGCCGGCGGCGGATGAAACTCTGGGCTTGCAGGCAACCTCATGACGGCTGGAACAAGACGTTGAATGAGATCCAAACCATCATCAAGCTTTTGTGCCCGGAGATGTTCAAGTATCCGCTTGTTCAAAGCCGTCTTGTGGTTCGGCAACAGACCAAGGAGCCCACAATCATAAGCTCGGTGTAACAGCGGATTCAGCGCAACGCCATTACATGGCTCGTCTGTACTGGTCGGATCGGAAACTGGAACCACATGCGCAGCATCAACAAGCCGAAGCGCCACATTTGTGAGGCAGCACCGAAACCCATACGCCCGCAGCACAAGAGGCCGGAACCTAGCATCGCGAAAAGTCTGAACAACCGAGACAACCTTGTGCCGTCGGGACTGTGCGGTATCCGTTGATCCCGAATCAATGAACTCGCGTTCTTCTTCAGGGCTCGCTTCGACGAGCTCAGACGCCGCCTCAACCTCATCCCCACATTCGTAAATACGCTCATACTCTTGGATATACCAGAGCAGATAATCGGAATGAACGCCAATCGCTATTTCTTGCCCTTCGCGCACATGCCGCACCTCGGTGGCCATACCAACGTGTGCGGCCTTCTCAAGCGTGTCCAGCGAGATCTGCATGCTTGGAGATTTCTTACTGGACTGCAAATGGCGACGGACATCCCAGAAGGCAAAGACATCTGTCTCCTCATGCCACCCACCAATAATCGTACGAACCCCAGGGCGAAGCACAAACTGCGAAACACCGGTCTTTTGGATCCGACGTTCCCTAGGTCTACCTCTCCCTTTACCGCCCGGCGTAATAGTCCATAGATGAACCTCAAGATGGTACACAGTACCATCTACAGTCACACTCAACTCGGCCGGTCGCTGCTCAATGTCGCGCAATGTTATGACAACTGCACCCGCCAGCTCTAATGCATGTATGAACTTCTCGGCAAGCTTGGCAAACTTGAACCCTGCCATAGATAGCTATTTCGTCGTCAACGGAGACGCCAGGACTGCTCGCACCCTAGGATCAATATTGATACCTGATCCCAAGAACCGCAAGATCGAGCCTCGAATATACCTCTCCTCTTGCTCAAACGCAATCCAACGATGCCCGCGCTGTTCCGCTACACTTCCGGTTGTATTGCTTCCACTGAACGGATCGAGAACAAGCCGATCCTTTCCGTCAAGCAAGAAGTCAACAAAGAACTCAACTAGTCTCGCGGGAAACCTCGCAGGATGGGGCTTGATGCCGAACGTCTTGCAGATCCGGAGATAGGCACTATTGGATTCAGTGTTCGCGATAGTCAACAAATTTGGCGGTATGGCACCCCCATTGTCTTTATTGAATTTATCAGATATGTCGTGACCACTTGGCCGCAACTGTGCCTTGTAGCCGTTCTTCAAGAGAGATTTCATAGCTTCGCTGTACGGTTGAAGCACGCGACGATTGTCAGCAGCTGGGGACTCCGTCTTTCCGAACCACCAAACCGTGTTAACGGCATCTTTCACCCGCACTCGTCGAACGGTGACCCACTCAGCAGGCGTCGGCAAGCGCGATGGGTTGTACCAATAGAACTCCTGTGCCAGCTTGAACATCTTCGAGAGTGCTATCGCGACCTCAAAATGGTAGGTGCTTCGCACTGGCGCACCAGGAATCCAAGTTCCCCCGATATCCAACACAAAGCTACCATCAGGTTTGAGGATTCGTTTAATCTCTTCACAGAATGGGAGGAACCATGCGAGGTATCGGTCGATGGGCTCGTTGCCGTACTCCTTCTTTCGGATCAGTGCAAATGGCGGGCTCGTGATCACAAGATCGATCGAGTCCGCGGGAATACGCCTCATCCCTGACAGCGAATCGCCCAAGAAGGCTGCCCCCTGATCTGTCTGGTAGTACGGCTTGAGATCACCCAAACCGATGTCGGCAAGCCATTCGAGATTCCGACGCGTTCCCAAGCTGAGCACAGGCGGTTCTCCACACCCAGATGCTGTGCCATCATACTCATCCCTAACAAATGGCAACAGAGGGGCGGGTTATCCACATTGGTTCACCGCCGCTTTGCGGCGCAGAGCGGCCGTGCCTCGCGGGTGACAAGCGCGCGGAAGTGCGGGGAGAGGTCGAACGGCGTGCGGAGGTCCACTTTCCGACCGATGATCTCGCTCAGTTCGAGGATCATCTGGCCGAAGCCGCTCATGCCGGGCGTGCGGCCGGGGTGGAACTCGACGAGCATGTCCACGTCGCCCTCAGGGCGAAGTCGTCGCGGAGCATACTACCGAAGACGGAGAGACGACGCACGCCGTGGCGGGCGCAGAAGTCGGCGATGCGGTCCTCGGGGAAGTGGACGCCGCCGATGTTCATCGGGGCGCTCAATCGGCCGGGCGCGGCCGGCTGGCGGCCACATCTTCGCGGGTGCGGGGGGTGGCGCGGGCGGGGGTGATGTCGGCGGGGGCGAAGGGGGGCGGGGCGGGCTCGGCGGCGGCGAGGAGGAGGTTGAGCACGCCGGCGATCTCGGCGTCGGTGAGGGTGTCGAAGGGCGGGTGGCGGAAGCGGCGGGCGCCGGGCTCGGCCGGGGCCGATGCGCCGTAGAGCATCAGGTCCACCAGGTACGCGCGGCCGCCTTCGGCCGCGGCGAGTTGTTCGGTCTGCCGCGAGAGGCGGGACGGGACAGGGCGGCCGGGCTCGCCGGAGGCGTGGCAGCCGGCGCAGGCGCGGACCCAGGCCTGCCGGCCCGCCTCCAGGTGGCGGTCGTCGGTCGGGGCGCCGGCGCGCGGGGCAGGCGCGGGAGAGGGCGCCGGCGGGCGGCTGCGGAGCCACGCGGCCAGCGCGGCGGCCGCGAGCAGCAGCACAGTCATGAGGACGACGACCCGGTTGGTATACACGTGGCGCATGATTCACACCAGTTCGAAGCGCTCGGTGTGCAGCCGCGAGGCGGGCACGCCCAACTCAAGGAGCGACCGCTCGACGGCGGCGATCATCGCGTCCGGGCCGCAGATGAGGATGTCGCGGGTGATCCCCTCCCGCGGCAGGAGATCGCGCAGCAGGGCCGTGTCGGGGCGGCCGGTCGGGCCGGTCCAGCCGGGGGGCGGCTGCTCGAGGACGTAGACGACCTCGAACGCGGGGCGGTCGGACTGGGCGGCGAGGCGGTCGAGATGGTCGCGGTAGGCGAGGGAGTCCTCGGTGCGGCCGGAGTAGATGAGCAGGACCGGGCGGCGGTCGCCGCGGTCGGCCATGGTGCGGAGCATGCTGATGAAGGGGACGATGCCGGCGCCGCCGGCGATGAAGATGTAGCCGGCGGAGGGGATGCGGTCGGTCGTGAACGCGCCGTGGGGGCCTTCGAGGTAGACGGCGGCGCCGGGAGCGATGTCGCCAACGGCGCGGGTGAAGTCGCCGACCTCCTTGATGCCGAACTCGACGTGGCCGGGGCGCTGCGAACTGGAGAGGATGGAGAAGGGATGCTCGTCGATGCTGTAGGGGTGGTGGAGCCTGAGCCAGACGAACTGGCCGGGCTCGAAGGCGAGGCCGCGGTGGCCGACGGGCTCGGCGTGGAGGGTCCAGAAATCGTCGGCGACACGCTCGACGCGGGCGACGCGGTAGGGGCGGCGCGCGGCGAGCATCGGGCGGATGAGGCGGTTGTAGCCCAGGGGCGTCAGCAGCACGCAGGTGAGCGCGACCCACGCGGCGAGCACGGCCGGGGCGGTGACGTGCACGCCGGTGCGGGCGATGTGGATGAGCGAGCCTGCGACGGCCGCGAAGGCGAGCAGCGCGTGGCTGAGGCGCCAGGCCTCGTAGCCGATGCGCAGGCGCCTGCGGAAGATCGAGAGCCCCACGACCAGCAGCAGCGCGAGCAGGGCCGCAACGCCGGCTCGTGTGCCCCACGTGCCGGCGAGGGGGTTGAGCAGCGCCGCGGCGGCAGGGCGGCGCGCGATGAGGATCACCGGATGGGTCAGGACGGCGAGGGTCGCGACCATGCCGATCTGGCGGTGGTAGTAGAGGATGATGTCGATGCCGTAGGGAGCGGTGATCGCACGGAAGCGTGCGACGAGCACAAACTGGATGAGGATCTGGACGAAGCCGATGAACCCGAGGGCCACCGAGAACTCGGTCCAGAAGTCGCGGGGCGGGGCGGGGCTGAGCCGGGCGAGCAGCAGCGCGGGGGCGGTGGCCAGCGCGACGTAGATCGCGATCCAGGCTGCGCCGACGAGAAAGCGGTTCATGGCGCCGGCCCCTCGCTAGCGATCGCTCAGTTCCGCTTCCAGGCGCTCGACTTCGTCGAGCAGGCGGCAGAAGCGTTCGCCGAGCGGGGTGAGGCGGTACTCGACGCGCGGGGGGATCTCGGGGTAGGCGGTGCGGTGGATCAGGCCGAAGCGGAGGCACTTGTCGAGGCGCTCGTTCAGGACCTTCGTGCTGATGCCGTCGATGGCTCGCTCCAGGGCGCCGGGGCGGATGCCGCGGTCGCCGGCCGCACGGATCTGGGCGAGGACCGAGAGGGACCACTTGCAGCCGACGATGGACTCGACCATGCTCGCGACCGAAGGGGCGCCTTCGGGGCGAGTGAGTTTGCCCGAGTCGTGCGGCGCGGGGTCGGGCGGGGGCGCTGGCGCTTTCTTCGCTGCTTTCTGCGTGATTCTCACCGCTTTGTGCCTCCCGCACCGGGCGGTGCCCTCTTGATGGCCGCGGGCGGCGAGGAAGACTCCTCGTGACGGGCGGCGGAGAGGCCGCCGCGGCCAAGCCAGCAACGAACAAGAGGAGTGTAGCGATGAAGAGCAAGGCGACGTTCTATCACGCGGGGTGCCCGGTGTGCGTGAGCGCGGAGCAGCAGGTGGCCCGGGCGCTGGACCCGGCGCGGTTCGACGTGGAGATCGTGCACCTGGGCGAGCGAAAGGACCGGATCGGCGAAGCGCGGGCGGCGGGGGTCAAGAGCGTGCCGGCGCTGGTGATCGGCGGGCAGGCGTACCACATCAACTTCGGGGCGGCGATGGAAGACTTGGAGAAGTAGGCGAGGCACAGCAGGGCCCCGCGCGGAGCGGCGGGTCGCCCGCCGGCCAGTCCGCCGCGGGCTCACGGCGGTGATCGGCGCGGAGCGGCGCGCCGCCGTGAGCCTGGGGCGGGGCGCGGAGCGGTGGGCCGCCGGGGCAGGGTCCGCAGCGGTCCTTGGGGCGGCCGCGCTAAGATCGATTGATGCCGCGACAGATCAGCCTACCGGTGGTTCGGCCCGGCCCGGCGGGGCCTGGGAGCGGGCGGGTTCTCCCTGTTGGGGCGGGGGCCGACCCGCCGTGCGCCGGGGCGCTGGGTGATCCGCCGCCGAAAGAGAAGTGCGGGGTGTTCGGGATCTGGGGACGGGGGCACTCGGGGGGGCTCGCGCACCTGACCTACCTGGGGCTCTACGCCCAGCAGCACCGAGGGCAGGAGTCGGCGGGGATCGCGGTCAGCAACGGGCGGAAACTCACGGGGGTGACGGGGATGGGGCTGGTGCCGGAGGTCTTCGACTCCGACACGCTGGCGGACCTGGAGGAGGCGATCACGGGCGGGCCCGCCGGGAGCGGGGGCGGGGCGATCGGGCACAACCGGTATTCGACCGCGGGGGGGTCGCTGGCGTGCAACGCGCAGCCGCTGCTGGAGAGTTACATCGGGGGGCAGATCGCCGTTGCGCACAACGGGAACCTGATCAACGCGGAACTGCTGCGGCAGCGGTTCGAGGAAGCCGGGCACCTGTTCCACACGACCAGCGACACGGAGGTGATCGTGCACCTGCTGGCGTCGCCGGAGCAGCAGAAGGCCGTGGACCCGGTGGCGGCGACGCTGCGGCGGCTTCAGGGGGCGTTCAGCCTCGTGATGCTGTTCCCGGACCGGATCGAGGCGGCGCGGGACCCGTGGGGGTGGCGGCCGCTGATGCTGGGGTTCATGCCGGACGGCCGGCCGGTGGTGGCGAGCGAGACGATCGCGCTGGACGTGGTCGGGGCGCGGGCGGAGCGCGAGGTCGAGCCGGGGGAGATCGTGACGCTGTCGGACGCGGGGGTGAGCAGCCGACGCTTCGCGGACCGGGCGGAGCGGGCGGCGTACTGCGTCTTCGAGCACGTGTACTTCGCCAACCCGGCGAGCACGGTCTTCGGGCAGAACGTGCAGGTGGCGCGGGAACTGATGGGCGAGCGGCTGGCGGCCGAGGCGCCCGTCGAGGCGGACTACGTCGTGCCGATGCCCGACTCGGGGCGGTCGGCGGCGATCGGCTACGCCAAGGCGAGCGGGATCCCGTACCGCGAGGGGATCGTGCCCAACCGGTACGTGGGGCGGACGTTCATCAAGCCCACGCAGGCGGAGCGCGCGGCGGCGGTGCGGCTGAAACTGAACGTAGTCCGCGAGATCGTGGAGGGGAAGCGGCTGATCGTCGTGGACGACTCGATCGTGCGCGGGACGACGACCAAGACGAAGGTGGACCAGATCCGGGAGGCGGGGGCGAGGGAGATCCACCTGCGGATCAGTTGCCCGCCGATCAAGCACCCGTGCTATTTCGGGGTGGACTTCGCGTCGCGCGACCAGTTGATCGCGCACGGGCGGAGCGTGGAGGAGATCCGCGACTTCCTCGGGGTGGACTCGCTGCACTACCTGTCGCTGGACGGGCTGCTGTCGTGCGTCGTGCGTCCGCGGCGGGATTACTGCACGGCGTGCTACAGCGGGGACTACCGGCTTGATCCGGAGCACCCGGTGAGCGTCGAGGTGAGCACGGCGCAGTTGAGCCTGATTCCGTAGGCAATGGGGAATGGAAGAAGGCACTAGGCACTAGGCACCAGGCACTAGGACAGGCGCTTGGTTCAATCCCGCCCCACCCCTCTTCCATTGCCCATTGCCCATTCCCCGATGCCCCTATGCGGACGGCGTCTTGCGCGGAAGGAAGATCAGGCACAGCCCCAGCAGGAGGAGCAGCATCGCGAAGCCGGCGACGGGGAAGGTCCAGCCGGCGGCTTCGAGGGCGGTGCGCTTGAAGCGCTGGGCGGGCATCTGGAGTTTGGGGATGACGTGAAGGGCGGCCTGGTACTGCCAGGTGCGCTCCTGGAGCGGGGGGATGGCGACCAGGTCCTCGGCGATCTCGTCGCCGCGCTGGGCACGGGCTTCCAGGCGATGCTCGCTGCGGTCGGAGCGGGGCCAGCGGAAGGTTTTCGCGTCGATCGTGCCGTCGGGCATGAACTCGTAGAAGGTGAAGCGCCAGTCGGCGCGGCGGACGGAGCCCCATGACTGTGGATCGAAGCCGGGGGGCGTGGTCCGCGTGACCAGGACGAAGCGGGGCGTGGGCTGCTGGCCGCGCTCGTCGAGGGCGGGCTCGCCGGACTTGAGCGCGGGGCGGATGGCGAGCATCGCGGCCCACTCGGCGTAGCCGCCGAGGTCGGGGATGTCCGGGGCCGGGGGGTTCTTGACGGGGACGAGGATCTCGGTGTCGCCGTAGCGGACGCGGAGCGCGGCGTTGCCCGCGGCGTCGGTCGCGTCGGTGATGGAGACCGGGCGGCCGTGAACCTCGGCGGTGCGGGTGGTGGTGGGCTCGATGCGGTAGCGGTCGAAGTCGGCCCGCTCGTTGTACGCGGCGGCGCGATAGCCCATCGCGATAACGGCGATGACGAACACGACGCCGGCAAGGGCGGTGATCGTCAGGCCGATGATGCGGGTTCTGGGCATTGCGTGGCCCCCCCGCTGCTCGCGGGGTCAGTGGTGGTTGTGGCCGTGGTCGCCGCCGGCCGCCGCGGGCGCGAGGCCGGGGAGCGTCAGGCCGCGGACGGGGCGGGACTTCTGCGGGCTGGACTGCTCGGGGGCGTAGGGGCCGACGGGGAAGCCCTGGGAGATGTCGCGCGCGGGCGGGACGGCCGCGACGGGCGCGGCGTGCTCCTCGGCGTGATGGAGGTACTGGTGCTTGGGGGACTCGGGGTTCTCGGCCTCGCGGCGGGCGTGGACGGTGATCGGGGTGTTGGCCCCGACCGCCGACCCGGAGGGGAGCACGATGCCGCCGGTGCCGCCATCGACGACGTACGCGGCCTTGAAGCGGTCCACCGTGCCGCGCGTGCCCAGGTCGATCATGGTGAAGCCGAGGAAGAAGAGGACGGTGACCATGGTGAAGAGGAAGACCATGGTGTTGAGGGGGTTGTCGTAGCGGAGTTGCATGAAGAACATGACGACCAGGGTCGTCTTGATCACCGCGATGGAGAGGGCGACGAAGACGTTGACCCAGTCGGGGAGGACGACGTTGAACATCGTCGCGACGAAGGTCTCCACCTGCGAGGCGCCCCAGGTGAGGACGGTAAGCGCGAGCAGGGCCATGAGGACGGCCAGGAGCGTGCTGGGGGGCACGATGGTGTGGCCGTGGTGGTGGTGGCTGTCGGCCGCGCCGGCGGGGTAGACGTCGAGTTCCGTGCCGTTCTGGGGCGCGGCGACGGAGGGGTGGCCGGGGGCGTTGGGGTCGTGGGGCTTGCTGTGCGCCATGGTGCTGCCTCGGTGTGCGGGGGCGGGATGGGAAGAGGAGGAAGGGGTAGGCGGAGAGGACACGGCCTGAAAGGCCGTGCCACGGGGATCAGTGGATCAGATAGAGCATGGGGAAGAGGAAGATCCAGACGATGTCGACGATGTGCCAGTAGAGGCCGACGCCCTCGACGGCGGTGTAGTGCTCGGGGCCGTACTTCTGGCGGAGGGCGCCGGAGAAGAGCCACATGAACAGGCCGATGCCGACGGTGACGTGGAGGGCGTGGATGCCGGTGGCGCCCCAGTAGATGCCCCACCACATGGGCTCGTAGGGGTCGCCGGCGGCGGGGTAGGAGTAGAACCAGCCGGGGAGGAGGCCTTCGCGGTACTTCTTGGAGTACTCGAAGATGAACTTGATGGCCAGGAAGACGAAGCCGCAGGCCATCGTGATCAGGATGTTGGTCTTCAGCAACTTCTGCTGGCCGAGTTGGGCGTTGCGGACGGCGCAGGCGACGGTGTAGGAGGAGACGAGCAGGACGACGGTGTTGGTGAGGCCCCACTGCCAGTCGAGGTGGTGCGAGCCGGCGCGGAAGGCCTCCGGGTGGAGCATGCGCATCACCGCGTAGCCGACGAAGAAGCCGCTGAAGAGGAGGATCTCGGTCGCGAGGAAGAGCCAGACGCCCATCTTGACGGCGTCGAACTCGTGGTCGCGGTCGCGGTAGTGGGCCGCGGCGCGGTAGCGCTTGTAGGGCGGGAGCGACGGGTCGTCGGGCCGCTGGTGGGTGGCTGCGTGTCCGAGGTCGATGGTCGCCATGGTGGTCTCGCGCTTCGGGGTCGCTGGAACGAACAGTTCGGGTAGAGGAGGAAGCGGGAGGAGGGACACGGCCTCAGCGGCCGTGCCGCGGGGTCAGTGGGCCTTCTTTCCGGCAGGGAGCGGGTCGGGGAGGATGAACTCGCCGGGGCGGGTCTGCGCCGGGAGGACGTCGTCGTAGGGGTACGGGCCGTGGGTGACGATCGGCTCGTGGTGGAAGTTGTGCTCGATCGGCGGGCTGGCGGCGTGGGTCCACTCAAGGGTGAGGGAGCCCCACGGGTTCGGCGGCGCCTTGCGGCCGGCGACGAGCGACTGGACGAAGACGAACAGGTGCGTGAAGAGGCCCAGAGCCAGGACCCAGGAGCCGACGGTGGAGAGTTGGTGCAGGAAGGTGTACTGCTCGAGGTAGGAGGCGTAGCGGCGGGGCATGCCCTGAGTGCCGAGGATGAACTGCGGGAAGAAGGTGAGGTTGAAACCGACGAAGACGAGGAAGAAGCCCACCTTGGCCCAGAACTCGTTGTACATCTTGCCGAACATCTTGGGCCACCAGTGGTGCAGGCCGCCGATCATGGCGATGACGGTGCCGCCCATCATGACGTAGTGGAAGTGGGCGACGATGAAGTAGGTGTCGTGCAGGTGCAGGTCGGTGGCGAGGCACCCGAGGAACAGGCCGGTGAGGCCGCCGATGGAGAAGGTGAAGAGGAAGCCCAGGGCGTAGAGCATGGGCGCGGTGAAGGCGATGGAGCCCTTGTAGAGGGTGGCCGTCCAGTTGAAGACCTTCACGGCGGTGGGGATGGCGACCAGGAAGGTCAGGGCGCTGAAGATGGCGCTGGCGACCTCGCCCTGGGACGCGAACATGTGGTGGCCCCACACGATGAAGGCGATGCCGGCGATCGCGATCGAACTGAAGGCGACGGCGCGGTAGCCGAAGATGTTCTTGCGGGCGTGGGTGGTGACGATCTCGGAGATGATCGCGAAGCCCGGGAGGATCATCACGTAGACGACGGGGTGGGAGTAGAACCAGAAGAAGTGCTGGAAGAGGACCGGGTCGCCGCCCAGGCGCGGGTCGAAGATGCCGATGTGGAAGAGCCGCTCGAAGAGGAGCAGCAGGAGGGTGATGCCGATGACGGGGGTGGCGAGGACCTGGATGATGGCGGTGGCGTAGATGCCCCAGACGAACAGGGGCATGTCGAACCAGCCCATGCCCGGGGCGCGGAGTTTGTGGACGGTGACGACGAAGTTCAGACCGGTGAAGATGGACGAGAAGCCGAGGATGAACGCCGCGGTGATCATCCAGACGACGCGCCAGTGCTCGGCGTCGGTCATCGTCGAGTAGGGCGTGTAGAACGTCCAGCCGGTGTCAACGCCGCCCTGGATGATGGAGACGATGCCGAAAATGGTGCCGAAGAGGTAGACGTACCACGAGGCGAGGTTGAGGCGGGGGAAGGCGACGTCCTTGGCGCCGATCATCAGCGGCAGGAGGAAGTTGCCCAGCGAGGCGGGGATGGAGGGGACGATGAAGAGGAAGACCATGATCACGCCGTGGAGCGTGAAGATGCGGTTGTAGGTGTTGTTGCCGTCGGCCCACGACTCGCCGATGTTGAGCCACTGGCCGGAGATGACCTGGTTGGTGCTGGTGTCGATGACGGTCGGGGTGAAGAGTTCGAGGCGGACGGCGAGCGCGGCGACGCCGCCGAGGAAGAACATGAAGAGCACCGCCACGAGGTACATCACGCCGATCTTCTTGTGATCGACGGTCGTCATCCAATCCCAGACGATGGCGAAGAAGCCGCCCTTGGGATGGAGGTAACTGACGTCGTGGTCGTGGCCGTGGCCGCCCCCGCCGTGGTGGGGAAGGTCGTGGCCGGTGCTGCCGGTGATGGTCGCCATGGCTCACCTCCGCACGGGTCGTGCGAGGAAAAAACTCCGGTTACTGCCCCCCGCCCTGCTGCTGCTGATCCTGGCCCGACGGCTGGCCCCCGGCCGGGGCGGCGCGGCCGCTGACCTCGGGGGACTTCATGAAGGCGATGAGGCCGTCGAGTTGCTTTTCGTCGATGAGGCCCACGTACGAGTTCATCTGCGGGCCGTAGCCGGCGACGAGCCTCTTGTTGGGCTCGTAGATCGACTCGCGGATGTAGTTGTAGAACGTCTCGTCGTCGGAAAGATCGACCTGCTCGCCGTTGGACATCGTCTCGACGCGGCCGTAGAGGCCCTTCCAGGAGGGCCCGGTGCTCGCCGAGCCGTCGAGCGTGTGGCAGGCCATGCACCCCTTGGCGCGGTAGAGGAACCTGCCGTACTCGACGGGGTCCTCGATCACGATCTCCTCGGCCTTGTAGGCGGCGTAGGCCTCGGGGGAGACGACGCGGAGGGTCGCGTTCATCTCCGAGTGGTCGGTGCCGCAGTACTCGGCGCAGAAGATGTTGTGCTCGCCCTCCTTCTCCGGCATGATCCAGAAACTGGTGAAGCGGTTGGGGAAGACGTCGAACTTCACCCGCATGTCGGGGATGTAGAAGGAGTGGATGACGTCGGCGCTGGACATCATGAACTTGGTGGGACGCCCGGCGGGGACGGTGATGACCGGTGAGTCCTTGCCGCCGACGCGCTTGACGTCGTTGGGGCCCAACTGGCGGCCGTTGTCGTAGGTGACGCCGTTCCAGTCCCACTGGCGGGCGGAGATGCGGATGATCTCGGCGCCGGCGGGGGCGATCGTCTTCTCCATGTAGCCGCGGAAGCCCCAGAAGAAGATCACGACCATCACCAGCAGCGGGATGATCGACCAGGCGAGTTCCAGCGCGGTGTTGTGCGAGGGGCTGCGCTTCGTCGGGACGCCGGGCTTGCGGCGGTACTTCCAGGCGAAGTAGTACGCCAGGCCGAGCACGACCGTGAAGGAGATGATGCAGGTCCAGAGGATGAACATGAAGAGCCGGTCGGTCTCCTGGCCGGACTCGCTGGCGGCCTGGGAACCGAACCAGAGCTTGTGCAGCGCGCTCTGGGCGAGGGTGCCGGGGAACGCGAGGATGCTCAGGGGTGTGTCGTTCATGGTCGTCACGGGCTCGTGCCCTCCCCGGGCTGATCGGAAGTCTGTCCCCCCTCCCCCGCCGTTCCCCCCGCCTCCCGCGCGCCGCCGCCCTGCCCTGCCGCGAGGCGGCGGGCCACCCAGCGGTGGCGCTCGGCGTAAAAGAGCCAGCCGATGAAGCCGCCCAGGAGCAGGACGGTCGCGGCGCCCGCGGCCTGCATGAGGCGCATCGCCCGCAGCACGTAGCCGCCCTGGGAGGGGTCGAAGTGGTAGCACCACAGCAGGAAGCGGTCGGTGAGCGAGCCGATCCGGCCGTCGGCGGCCTCGACCAGGGCCAGGCGCAGGTCGCGGACCGGGTAGGTCAGGCCGGTGAGGTAGCGGGAAATCGTGCCGTCCGGCGTGAGGACGATGATGACGGCGCCGTGGGAGTACTCGCCGGAGTCGGGGAGGTAGCGGTACGGGAAGCCCAGGGCGTCGGCCAGGGCGCGGCTGTTGGCGGCCGGGCCGGTGAGGAAGGACATCCCGGCGCGGATGGAGTCGTCGATGGTGCGCTCGTAGGCCATGAGCGCATCGTTCTTCTTGCGCTCGGCGTCGATGGGCTGGTCGCGCGGGTCGAAGGAGACGAACAGCGCGTCGTAGTCGGTGCCGACCGTGAGGTCGTCCAGGCCGCGGAAGGACTCGATCGTCTCCTCCACGACCTTGGGGCACAGCAGCGGGCACCGGAAGTACATCATCACAACGACCACCGGCCGGCGGCTCCCCTCGCGCGGGCCGGGGCGGTTGAACAGGTCGCCCAGGCGCACGGGCTTGCCGGAGGAGTCGGTGAACTGCAGGTCGAGGGGGATGGTGTTCCCGGTGTTGTCCTGGAGTTCCAGGCCGCGGACCTGCTCGGGGAGTTCGTTGCGGATGATCTGGGCCCGAGCGCCGGGAGCGATGCCGAGCGCCGCCGCCACGGCCAGCGCGCACGCGGCCAGCAGCCGCGTGAAGCGGCTGGTGCGGGCGGCGGGCTGGGTCGGGCGGTCGATCACGGTTGGTGCGGAGTTACTGGGGGTTTTGTGAGGCCGAGCCGGAACGATAGTGCGAGACGTACTGATCGATCACGCGCCGGCGGGCGGTCTCGATCGGGAGTTGGACGAAGCCCTTGGACTCATCCGCCCAGACGTAGCCGCGCTGCAGGCGGTCGTTCGCGTCCTGGCGGGCGCGGAGCACCTCGGCCTCCAGGCCGTGCTGCTCGGCGAGGTCGAGCTGGTGGATGGTGTAGGAGAGGTAGTAGAGGTACACGGCGAGCGTCGCGATGATGACGATGACGAAGGCGAGGAAGCCGGCGGCCATGACGCGGCCGGGGTTGGCCAACTCGCCGTGGGCGTGCTGAGGCCGCTCCTCGGCGGTGGTGTGGCGGTGCCACTCGTCCGGCGGGTCGTGCATGTCGGGCGTGTGGCCGACGGGGTGCGTGTGGTTGTGCGGGTCGCTGACCATGGGGGTGGTCCTTCAGTCGTGTCTTCGCCGGCGGCGGGGTCTCAGACGTAGTTCTTGTGCTCCAGGGCCTCGGCCAGGCGCGGGTCGCGCAGCGGGACGAGGGGCGTGCTGACGGCCCGCTTGGCAACGGCGCCGAGGAAGAGGCAGACCGGCCCGAGGATGCCGAAGAGGTCCAGCCACCAGTACCGCATGCCGGTGCTGCCGTGGTACGCCTCGACGGTCTCGGTGAGCACCGGGCGGACCATGAAGAACAGGTCGGCGGCGTGCATGACCAGGAGCCACGCGGCGACCGAGCCGATCAGCAGCATGTTGCGCTTCACGCCGCGGAAGAGCAGCACCAGGAACGGCGCCAGGAAGTGGCCGAGGCAGAGCAGGTAGAAGAGGTTCTCCCAGCCGTGCTGCTTGCGGAGGATGTACCAGGCGGTCTCTTCGGGGATGTTGGAGTACCAGATCAGGAAGTACTGGCAGAAGGCGATGTAGGCCCAGAAGACCGTGAACGCGAGCACGAGTTTGCCCAGGTCGTGGAAGTGCTCGGCGGTGACCATGCCCTTGAGCGCGCCCGCGCGGCGGACCAGGGCGAGCGTGACCACCAGGAGGCAGGTGCCCGAGAGGATGTTGCCCGCGAAGAAGTAGACGCCCCACATGGTGCTGAACCAGTGGAACTGCATCGACATGATCCAGTGGAAGGCGGCGAAGGCGGTCGTGAGGGCGTAGAGCAGCAGGCCGAAGGAGGAGATCCAGCGGGCCTTGGCGGTCAGTTCGCGGTCGCCGGTCTCGTCCTGCTTGCGGCTGATGCGGTAGAGGCTGACGCCCAGGAAGGACCAGATGCCGAAGTAGACGATCGAGGCGACGACGAACGTCCAGGGGTTGAGGAAGGGCTGCTTCGTCTGGGCCAGCACGTCGGTCTGGGTGATCCCCGGCTTGAGCCAGCCGAAGAGCGCCCCGCGGGTCCAGCCCAGTTCGGCGATGAGCACCGGCGCGCCGAGGATTGCGACCACCGGCATCAGGCCGGCGACGTTTTCCAACTGGCGGCGGACCGTGGCGGCCCAGCCGGCGTTGAACTGGTTGAAGATCATCACCAGCCCGAGCGAGCCCAGCGCGAGGCTCAGGGCGTAGAGGAACCCGACGTGGTACGACGCCAGCGCGTGGGCGGCGCCGACCGAGCCGGCGCCGATCACGGTGAAGACGATGCAGACCGCGCCGAGGAAGAAGAGCGCCGTGGGGAGGATCTTCAGCGCGCCGCCCGGGATCGTCGCCTGCTCGGCGGGGATCGTCACCGGCGGGATCCGCTGCGCCTCGCCGAGGTCGTGGATGGAAGCGGGGTGAGCGCTCATCGGCCGCCCTCCTGCTGCTGCTGATCCGGCGTGCTCCCGCCGCCGGCTGGTGGTGTCGTGCCGCCCTGGGCGGGCTGCGGCCGCGTCGTGCGGGTCCGCTCGAGGCGGTCCTTCACGTCCGCGGGGAGTTGCCCCAGATCCGTGGTCCAGGATTCCTGCAGGACGCGGACGTAGGCGACGATCGCCCACGCCTCCTTCTCATCCACGGCGTGGCCGTAGGCGGGCATCTTCACGGCGCCGGTCTGGTCCACCAGCCCGTTGCGGATCACGTCGAAGATGTGGCCGTCGCGGGCGGTGGGCTGGGAGCGGTCGGTGTACTTCTCGTCGTGCCAGTCGGGGAGCGGGTACGACCAGCGGCCGCCGACGGGGCCCTTGCCGTCGCCGGTGTAGTTGTGGCAGACGGCGCAGTAGATCGTGAAGCGCTCCTTGCCGACCTCGAGCATGCGGGCCATCGCCTGGCCGGTGTCATCGCCCGGGGCGCGGAAGGCGTCGATCGCGCTCTGCGGCATCCAGACGAGTTTCTCGCCGTCGGGGCCGATGCCGCGGTAGAACGCCGGGTCGTCCTTGAGGAACCCGGACCGGTCGGCCGCGGACGCGTCGGTCGAGCGGCCGAAGGCGACGGCGCCGGCCACGGCGGGGCGCATCGTCCGGCCGTCGGCGAAGAACTGCGACCCCTCCTGCGGACGCCACTTGGGCTGATCGTCCATGTCGGGGAAGAACTGGCGCGGCGGATCGTCGCTGCGCTCCCCGCGGCACCCCCCCGCTCCCAGAGCCAGGAGGCCGGCGGCGGTGGCCGCGAGCAGCCTGGCGGCGATCGTGCTCGGTGCGTGCTGCACGGCTTACTCCTCCACCAGTTCGATGGCGACGGCCCCGGCCTTCTCAAGCAGGGAGCGCGTGGCGGCGGGGTCGAACTTCGGGTCGCGGGCCTCGATGGCGATGATGAACTTGTCGTCGCTGACGCGGAGGAACCGCTCCTTCTTCAGCAGCGGGTGGTACCACATCGGCAGGCGGTTGAAGGCGAGCATCCCGAAGAGGGCGCTGAAGGCGGTGAAGAGCACGCCCACCTCGAAGGTGATCGGGACGAACTGCTCCCAGGCGTTGGTCGGCTTGCCCTGCACGACCAGCGGGTAGGCGACGTCGGAGATCCACCACTGCATCAGGTAGCCCAGGCCGGCGCCCGTGAGGCCCAGGATGCCGACCACCAGGGGGAGCTTCGTGTCGGGGTTGCCCATCGCCTCGTCCATGCCGTGGACGGGGAAGGGGCTGTAGACGTCCCAGCGCCGGTAGCCGGCGTCGCGGACCTTCTCGGCGGCGTGGTAGAGGTCGGCCGGCGTGGCGAACTCCGCCATCATGCCGTAGACGCGCTCGCCGGTGGGCGTCTTGTAGACCTTCGGGTTCTTCGGTGCTCGGGCCATGCGCGGCTCCGGTGTCTCGATGGCGCCCGTCGGGGCGTGGGGTCAGTGGCTGTGCTCGGCGTGCTTCCCGTGGCCGTGGTGCGGCGAGGCCTGGGGGAGGACGTTCTTGATCTCGCTCATCGCGAAGACGGGGAGGAAGCGGAGGAACAGGAGGAAGAGCGTCGTGAAGATGCCGATGGTGCCCACGAAGGTGAGGATGTCCACCGGGGTCGGGTAGAACATGCCCCACTCGCCGGGGATGAACGCGCGGTGGAGGCTCGTGACGATGATCACGAAACGCTCGAACCACATGCCGACGGTGACGGCCAGGCACACCAGCCAGATCACCAGCGGGTTGGTCCGCAGGCTGCGCACCCAGAAGACCTGGGGGCTGACGACGTTGCACAGGATCATCGTCCAGTAGGCCCACCAGTACGGGGCGCCCCGCTCGCTGAGCCAGGTGGGCAGGGCGCGGTTGAAGGCGAAGACGTCGCGCTCGTAGGTGTTGCCGCTGTACCAGGCGATGAAGAACTCCATCGAGTACGCGAAGCCGACCATCATGCCCGTGACCAGGGTCACCTTGGACATGTTCTCCAGGTGGCGCAGCGTGATGAGGTCCTTCATGTTGGGGAACAACTCGCGGGCCGGGATCATCAGCAGCATCACCATGGCGAAGCCGCCGAAGATGGCGCCCGCGACGAAGTAGGGCGGGAAGATCGTCGTGTGCCACCCGGGCAGGACCGAGGTGGCGAAGTCGAAGGACACGATCGAGTGCACGCTGAGCACCAGCGGCGTGCTGATGCCCGCGAGCATGAGGTAGGCCTTCTCGTAGTTCTGCCAGTGCCGCTGGCTGAAGCGCCACCCCAGGGCCAGCAGGCCGTAGATGAACGCCCGCAGGCGGTCGGCGGTGATCGAAAGGAACGGCAGCAGCGGCTTGCCGGGGCCCTTCTGCAGGCGGAGCACGGCCCGGTCGCGGAGCGTCGCGAAGTCCGGGATCATGCCCATGTACCAGAACAGCAGCGACACCGTGCCGTAGGTGCTCACCGCGAAGAGGTCCCACAGCAGCGGCGAGCGGAAGTTGGGCCAGATCGCGTTGGAGTTGGGCAGCGGGAACATCATCCACGCCATCCAGGCGCGGCCGACGTGGATGCCCGGGTAGGTCGCGGCGCAGATGACCGCGAAGATCGTCATCGCCTCCGCCGCGCGGTTGATGCTCGTGCGCCACTTCTGCTTCAGGAGACAGAGGATGGCGCTGATGAGCGTGCCGGCGTGGCCGATACCGATCCAGAAGACGAAGTTGGTGATGTCCCAGGCCCAGCCGACCTGGTTGTTCAGGCCCCAGACGCCGACGCCGGTGATGATCAGGTACGCGATCATCGCCGTGCCGAGGCCGGCGATCGTCGCCGTGAGCCCGAAGACCGGCAGCCACCACCGCCCCGGCCCCTGCTCGGCGTAGCCGCAGACGATGTTGGTCACGTCGTGGAAGGACCGGCGGCCGAGGACCAGCGGCCCGCGGTAGCCGGGATCGTCCACGAGGGAGCCGTCACCCGTCTCCGGGTCCCACTGGTGCGGGGCTTCGGGGGGCTGCGCCTGGCCCGCCATGCGGGCGGCGGCGATCTGGTCGGGGTGCTCGGGGGGGTGATCCCTCATGCGATGCCTCCGAGGACGGGCAGGCGGACCTTGACGCCGCGTTCAGCCGGCGCGGTCAGCGGGAGCATGCTGTGCGAACCGTGGGCGTCCGAGTGGCCGGGCGCGCCGTGGTCGTGGTCGTGGCCGTGATCGGCGCCGTGCCCCGAGCCGTGGTGGCCGAAGGGGTTCTCGACCGGCTGGCGCAGCAGCGGGTTGGGGTTGCGGACGCCGATCATGTGCGTCGTGCGCGGGCGCGTGTTGAGGTAGCCCAGCACCGCGTAGGTGCGGGCGTGGTTGCGCATGTAGCGGATGCGGCTGCCGCGGCCGTCGTTGCTCGCCTCGTCGAGGATGTCGCCGAAGACGATCGAGTCAGTCGGGCAGGCCTGCTGGCAGGCGGTCTGCACCAGGCCGTCGGGGATCGGGGCGATCTTGCCGTCGGGGCCCTTGACCGTCAGGTCGCTGAGTTTGGCCTCGATGCGGGCCTCGTTGATCCGCTGGATGCAGAGGCTGCACTTCTCCATCACGCCGCGGGAGCGGATCGTGACGTCCGGGTTCTTCTGGGCCCGGCTGATCTCGTCGAGCCGCTCGCGGAGGCGCGGCGGCACGAGGTTGGGGTTCTTCACCACGCCGCCCAGGACCTTCTCCCCGGCGTAGTGGCCGTTGAACTTGGCCGGGCCGAAGTCGAAGAAGTTGAACCGGCGGACCTTGTACGGGCAGTTGTTGGCGCAGTACCGGGTGCCGATGCACCGGTTGTACGCCATGTAGTTGATCCCCTCGGGCCCGTGCACCGTCGCGTTGACCGGGCAGACCGTTTCGCACGGCGCGTTCTCGCAGTGCACGCACGGCATGGGCTGGTAGACCATCGAGTCCACGTGGTCCGCGTCGGCGCCGGTGAAGTACCGGTCCACGCGGATCCAGTGCATCTCGCGGCCCTTGTTGACCTCGATCTTGCCGACCATCGGGATGTTGTTCTCGGCGTTGCACGCGATGGTGCAGACGCCGCAGCCCGTGCAGGTCGCCAGGTCGATCGACATCCCCCACTGCGGGCCCTTGGAGTAGGTCGAGCCCTTCGCCGCGTCGGCGTACGAATCGTTGAAGGGGTTCTTGTAGATCGAGATGTTCGCAGGCATGTGCGTCATCTCGGCGCCGTCGAGCCGCTCGGCGAAGTTGAGCGTCTTGGACCGGCCGTAGGAGTCCTGCTCCGTGACCGGCGGCTCGTCGCCGTGCTTCTTCCACGCCTGCACGTCGATCTCGCGGATGATCGCGCGTCCCTTGACCCAGCCGTGGGTCTGCGTCGTCGAGATCGGGTAGCGGCGCCGCTCGCGCGTCGAAGGCGCCAGCGTCGCGCCCGACGCGGCGCCCTCGGCGCCGGCCCGCACCTTGAAGACGTTGAAGCCCGTCTCCATGCCGACGCGCCCGCACACCTCGCGGCCCCACCCCATCGGGAGCACCACGGTGTTGTCCGCGATGCCGGGCGTCGCCCAGACGGCGATGTCCATCTCGCGCCCGCCGACGGTGAGCGTCGCGACGACCGCGCCGCGCTCCTTCGCGGTCTCCTTGTCCTGCATCATCCCCAGGGCCCGGGCCGTCGCGGGGCTGACCAGCGCGGCGTTGTCCCAGACGATGCGGGTCGTCGGGTCGGGCAACTCCTGGAGCCACGCGTTGTTCGCCCAGCGCCCGTCGCCCATGTGCGTCGGGACGAAGACGACCTCCAGCGACTGCGCGGTCGGCGCGCCGGGGATCCGCAGCGACGCCGCGGCGGACGCGACGGCGTCGAACCGCACCGACGGCGCCCGGGGCGCCGGGGCCTCGCCGGCGACGACGCCGTCGTGCAGGGCGCGGCGCCAGCGGCGCTCGAAGTCCGCCCCGCCCAGCCCCAGCGTCGTCTGCCAGGTCTCGCGGACGAGTTGGTAGCCGTCGGCCCTGGCCAGGTCGCCCTCGACGATGATCGCGAGGGTCTCGATGTCGCTCTTGCCGCCGTAGAGCGGGGCGATCATCGGCTGCGTCGGAGCCAGGACGCCGTCAATCGTCAGCGTGTCGCCCCACGACTCAAGTTCGTGGGCCGCCGGCAGCCGCCAGTTGCTCCCGCCGCGGAGGTCCGCCGGGTCGCCGACGGTCTCGTTGGGGTCCGCCGCCAGCGTGATGCGCATCGGCACGTTCTTGAACGCCTCGGCGAAGCGCAGGGCCGCGGGGGCGTTGAAGACCGGGTTGGCGTTGATCGTGACCAGCGTCGTGATCGCGCCGGAGCGCATCTTCTCGGTCAGCGCCGCCAGGGCGTCGGCGGACGACGCGGCGTCCACCTCGTCCATCGGCACGTACGACACCGTCTTGCCGACGGCGCCGATCGCCGCGTTCATCGCGGCGACCATCGCGTGCACCTCCGGGGGCTGCGACGGCCCGGCGACGATCAGGCCCGCGCCGGGGTTGCTCTCCAGGTCGCCGGCGATCGCGGTGAGCCACTTCTCCCACGCCGCAGGGACGCTCGGAGCCTGCGCCGAGCCCTTGCCGGTCATGCCCATCACGCGGGCGTACAGCGCCGCGGCGAACGTGGTGACCTGGCTGGGCGACAGGGCCATGCGGTGGTCGGCCTTGCCGCCGGTGGGCGTGAAGTGCGACTCGACGACGTACAGGCGGCTCATCCGGTCCGCGTCGGCGGTGGTGAGCATGCGCCGCGTCGCGGCGAACTCGCGGGCGTTGACCAGCCCGCGCCCCTCGCACCCGCCGTGCAGGAAGTCGCGGTCGAGCGAAACGATGACCTTCGCGTGCTCCAGGTGGAGCAGTTCGTGGTGCGGGGCGCCCAGGGCGATCTCGCTGCCGCGGATCGGGGCGTCCATCTGCGTCGCGTCGTACCAGACCCAGGCGGCCTCGGGCCAGCGCCGCATGATGCGGTCGCGCATCGCCCGCAGCGTCGGGCTGCGCCGCTTGTCCACGATGAAGGCCAGCCCCTGCCCCCGCTTGTCGTCGTACGCCGAGAAGTGCTGCGCCGACCAGGCGGCGAAGTCCTCCCACGAGCGGGGCGCGCCGTCAACGTTGGTGAAGATCGGGTCCTTCAGGCGGTCCGGGTCGTACACCCCCAGAACGCTCGCCTGCCCCCACACGCTGGAGCGCCCGCGGTTGATCGGGTGCAGCGGGTTGCCCTCGGTCTTCGTGGGCCGGTTCTCGTGCGTCTCGACCAGGAGCCCCTCGACGGTCCCGCCCGCGCCGCCGTAAGCAAGGCTCGTGGCGTAGTACAGCGGCTTGCCGGGGATGACCTCCTCGGGCACCTCGCGCGAGTACGGCAGGATCTTGTGGTCGGGGCGGCGGCAGCCCGGCAGCGTCGCCGCGCCGGCCAGCGCCAGCCCGGCGCCCATGATCTTGAGGAACGTCCGGCGCGAGTCGTCGAGCAACTCCGAAGCGCCGGCCGGGAACTCGCGCTCCAGCCAGTCGCGGAACTCAGGCGTGTCCGCCAGGTCGTCGAGGCTGCGCCAGTACGCCTGCCCGGTCGGGCCGACGCCGGTGTGCTCCGGCGCGACCTTCCGCGGCTTCTGCTCGTACGCGCCCTTGCTGGGGCATTGATCAACGTGGCCCATGGATCCGCTCTTTCTCGAAAGGTCGGCTGGGGTCGTGTCTCACGAAGGCGGCGGGCTCAGTAGTGGCAGGCGCCGCAGTTCTCGGGGAGCAGGTGCAGCGGGTGGCCCTGCAGGTCGTGCAGCAACTCCGCGCCGCCCGGCGTACCCGCGACGGTGGCGCTCCCCTCCTGCTTCGGGTTGCCGGGCAGGCTGAGCTGATTGCGCACCCAGAACAGGTCCGTCACCTTGTCGCGCGGCACAAGGTGCGGCTCCGGGTTGCGGTGGCAATCAAGGCACCAGGCCATGCTGAGCGGCTCGACCTGGTGCACCACGGCCTGATTCGGGATCATGCCGTGGCACGAGTAGCAGCTCACGCCCGCGTTGATGTGCACGTTGTGCGGGAAGTTGCGGACGTAGTCAGGCAGTTTGTGCACGCGCCGCCACGGGATCGACTCGTTCTGCTCGTACGCGACGCGGACGAACTCGACCCGGGCGTCCTGCTCCGGCGGCAGACCGACGCGCCCCGTCGCGTGGCAGCCGTAGCACGTCGCCACGTTGGGGATGTTCGCCTCCGGGGACTCCTCCACGTGCGTGTGGCAGTAGCGGCAGTCCATCCCGAGTTTGCCGGCGTGCAGCAGGTGGCTGAACCCCGCCTCGGGCTGCTGGGGCATGTACCCCACCTCCCAGAACTTGGGGGTCCAGTAGTACCAGACGAGGCCGATGGCTGTGGACACGCCCCCGATCACGCCAAAAAGCAGCATGGTCGGAAGTTGATTGGTCCACCGCGGGAAGATCGTTGACACGGGCGTGACCCTTTCGCGGGAGGTCCGTGACGCTCCAACTCCGCCGTGCCCACCAGGCGCGCACGGCGGGGCGGAAACCTTAGCAGGACCTCATGGGTTCAGCCACCGCCGGAATCCTTGCGGTTCGGCAGAATACTTCCTGTCTGACCGCAATCTGTCCCGTCAGAGCGTATGCTGTCAAGGACCAGTTCCCCAACGGAGCCCAGATGAGACTGAGTCTCAGAGGAAGAATCCTCTTATGACCTCCACACCCGAACCCCCGCAGACCGCCGCGGCCCTCGACCCCCGCCCGATCGCCGCCGAGCCGGGGTTGCTGGGGCCGGCCGTCACCGCGGGGTTCGCCATCGCCGTCGGGGTCTGGTCCGCCTGGTTCATCACCCACCTGCCGTGGCTGGGGATCCCCGAGCGGGTGAGCATCCCGGTGCTGCTGGCGGTGTGGGTCATCATGGCCGCCGTGGGCCCGCGGATCGCCGGCGTGGCGACCCAGCCCGGCGCCGGGGGTCGCTGGTGGACCCGGGGGGCCCTGGCCGGCGCGATCAGCGCGGTGCTGGGACTCCTGATCCTGGGGTCCAAACTCAAGCAGCCGGCCGCGGATGGGACCGGGGCCGGCGCACTGGTGCCCAACACGGGGGCGATCGCGCTGGGGTTCCTGGCGCTGGGGACGATCATCGGCCTGGCGGGCGCGGGTTTGGCGCTCGCGCTGCCGCGGTCGCGAAGGGAGGGGGGAGCGGGGTGGATGCCGCGGCTGGCGATCGTCGCCGTCGTCGCGGCGGCGCCGCTGTTGTTCATCGGCGGGCTGGTGACGAGCACCAACTCGGGCATGGCCGTGCCGGACTGGCCGAACACGTACGGCTCGAACATGTTCCTCTACCCGCTGGGCCCGCGCGCGGGCGCGGCGGTGGGCGAGCATTACGAGAAGATCTACCTCGAGCACTCGCACCGGCTCTTCGGCTCACTTCTGGGTTTGGCGAGCCTGGCGCTGATGATCGGCGTGCTGCGGCTGGACGAGCGCCGGTGGGTGCGCCGGTGGGCGGTGGCGATCTTCGCGCTGGTGTGCGTGCAGGGGATCCTCGGCGGCGTCCGCGTGCTCTCCGGGGACGCCGAAATTGCCCGCGACAACCGCTTCTTCGCCATGCTCCACGGCGTGCTGGCGCAGGTCGTCTTCGCGGGACTGGTGGCCCTGGCGGTCTTCGTGACGCCGGCGTACCGGGCCCTGCGCGGCGGCGGGGCCGATGCCGCGCCGCCGGAGGGCGACGCCACGTGGCCGCAGCGCCGCCGTCTCCGCGGCCTGGCCACGGGCGCAGCGCACGCGACGCTCATGCAACTGGTCTTCGGAGCGATGTACCGCCACTTCCGCTCCAGCCACGCCCTCTGGACGCACGCGGGGTTCTCGATCATCGTCGTGCTGCTGGCCGTCGCCGCGGGCTTCGCGGCCCAGGGGCTGCGGGCCAGGGCCGGTCGCGGCCACCACGCGTACGACGTCATGGGCAAGGTCGGCACCGGCGTCGTCGCGGTTGTCGGGCTCCAGTTCCTGCTGGGCTGGGTCGCCTTCGCCGTCGGCGGTCGCGGGCACGAGGCCGAATCGGTCGTTCAGGCCCTGATCCGCACGGTGCACCAGGCCAACGGGGCCCTGCTGCTGGCGCTGGCGACGGTGCTCTACATGTGGTCGCGGGCGATGGCCCCGCGGCGGCCAGCGGCCGAGGCCGCCGTGGCCCCCGCGGCGGCGTGAGCCCCCATTTCCCCAGGCATTCCCCGCACGACTCGAAGCGCCGCGCCATCCGGCCGCGGCGGCGGGGCTTTGGCGCGGAACCTGTGGGCAGATTCGCCCAGTGACTCGATAAGAAAAACGGCGGCCCGTCCCGGCTAGTGAGGGCAATGCGCCGCAGCCCGGCGGCGTTACCGTACAGGGATCTGGGCGCCCGCTGCCCGCGGCGGCGCCGTCGGTCCGCCAGGAGTGCCCGGCGATGGCCCCCCCCCCCCCCCCCCCCCCCCCCCCCCCCCCCCCCCCCCCCCCCCCCCCCCCCCCCCCCGCCCCCCCCCCCCCCGGCCCCCCCCCCGCCGCCCCCCCCCCCCCGGCGGGGGGCGGGGGGGGCGG
>Ga0180217_1001111_pt1 | contig 32133 bp, 27 predicted proteins | sample eDN3rd37CBELigOP_FD_128521 | JGI IMG/M metagenome (GOLD analysis project Ga0180217, IMG submission 128521) | Enriched Organic Plus compost microbial communities from Emeryville, California, USA - eDNA 3rd pass 37_C BE-Lig OP (version 2) (version 2) ... | reverse complement strand
GCGGAGCAGTTGCAGGCGCTCTGGCAGGTGAGCCCGGAGCCCGTGCTGTGCTTCGATGGCGACGCCGCCGGGGCGCGGGCGGCGGCGCGGGCGGCGGAGCTCGTTCTGCCGCTGCTCTCGCCCGAGCGGACGATCCGCCTTGCCACCCTGCCGGCCGGCGAGGACCCCGACACGCTGGTGGCGAAGGGCGGGATACGGGCCTTTCAGGCCGTGCTGGACGCAGCCCAGCCGCTCTCGGTCGCGCTCTACGACATTCTGGCCGAGGGCCGTCCGCGCGCGACGCCGGAGCAGCGCGCCGCCTTCCGCAACCGGCTGATGGCCGCCGCGGCGGCGATCCCTGACAGGGGGCTGGCGGCGGAATACCGCCGCGCGCTGCTCGACCGCTTCTTCGCCGGGCAGCGCCGTGCCGCTTCCGGCCGGGGACTGATGGTACGGCCACAGCGCATGCCGGTGGACCCGCCGGCCGTACGGCTGGAGCGGGCCCGCAACCTTATTGCCATCCTGCTGCGCCACCCGCTGCTGCTGCCGGAGGTGGAGGAGGCCTTCGCGAGCCTCGACCTGCCGGAGGGGGACTGCACGCGCCTGCGGAACGCCCTGCTCGCCTGGCTGGCGCAGGCGGATGTGCTTGACTCGACGGTGCTGATCGCCCAACTCGCCCAGAGCGGGCTCGAGGACGCCGCGACCTGGGCTTTGAAGGGGCCTGGGCTGTGTGCGGCCGCCGCGCCGGAGGCGCAGCCGAAGGAGGCGTTCGATGGCTGGTGGCACTTCTTCGGGCTGTTGCGGGGCGAAGCGGAGCTGATCGCGGATCGCGCCGAGGCGGAGCGGATGCTGGTCGAGACGAACGATCCGGCAGCGCAGCAGCGCCTGATCCGACTGACGGAAGCGCTTGCGTCCTTGCGAGGGGGCGAGGCCGACCAGGGGCACATCGCGTAGGGTAGAGGGCAGTCTCTCGGACCCCCGGTCCTGCCGGGCGGTTCCGACCTCGGTGGGCCTTGATGGCCCGGGGCGTGGATGGAGCAGCGGATGGCGAGCAAGGTCGCGAACGGCACCGAGACGGTCGAGAACCGCGACGAGGCGGTGGAGGGCGTGCTCCTCGACACCCAGTCGGCCGCGGTAAAGAAGCTGATCGCCCGGGGCAAGGAACGCGGCTACGTCACTGTGGACGAGTTGAACGCGGCGCTTCCTCCCGAACAGGTCTCCTCCGAGACGATCGAGGACAACCTGACGATGCTGAGCGACCTCGGCATCAATCTGGTCGATTCCGAGGAGACCGAGGACGGCGAGGGCGCCGTCAAGCCGGTGAAGGCCGAGGGCGACGAGGAGGACGAGGAGGGCGGCGGCAATGTGGACGAGGAGAACCTCGGCCGCACCGACGACCCCGTGCGCATGTATCTGCGCGAGATGGGCACCGTCGAGCTGCTCTCGCGCGAGGGCGAGATCGCCATCGCCAAGCGCATCGAGGCCGGCCGCGACATGATGATCGGCGGGCTGTGCGAGAGCCCGCTGACCTTCAAGGCAATCATCGCATGGCACGATGCGGTCAAGGAAGGCCGCATGCTGCTGCGCGACGTCATCGACCTGGAAGCCACCAACGCCGCCGACAGCCCCGATACCGCCGCACCGGACCCGGACGAGGAGTTCGAGGAGGGCGAGGAGGGCGAGGGCATGGGCCTGTCGCTCTCCGCGCTCGAGGAGAAGCTGAAGCCCGAGGCGCTCGCCGCCTTCGAAGCGATCGAGCAGGCTTATGCCAGGCTGCAGAAGCTGCAGGCCCGGCGCATGGAGGCCTACACCGCCGGCGAGGACCTGGCCGGACGGTCCGAGAAGACCTACGAGAGGGCGCGGGTCGAGCTGGTGGCGCTGGTGGAGAAGGTGCATCTCCACAACAACCGCATCGAGGAGCTGGTCGAGCAGCTCAAGGGCCTCAACCGCAGGCTGACCATGCTGGAGGGCCAGGTGCTGCGCCTGGCCGAGGCCAGCAAGGTCAGGCGCGAGGAGTTCCTGGAGCAGTGGCGCGGCAGCGAACTCGACCCCACCTGGTTCGACCGCCTCGCCAAGCTGCCGGCGAAGCAGTGGAAGGCCTTCGTCGCCAGATCCCAGGAGGATGTGGAGGCGATCCGTACCCAGATCGCCACCATCGCCACCGAGACCGGCCTGCCGGTCAGCGAATTCCGCCGCGTCTACAGCACGGTGAGCCGCGGCGAGCGCGACATGAACCAGGCGAAGAAGGAGATGATCGAGGCGAACCTGCGCCTCGTGATCTCCATCGCCAAGAAGTACACCAACCGCGGCCTGCAATTCCTGGACCTGATCCAGGAGGGCAACATCGGCCTGATGAAGGCGGTGGACAAGTTCGAGTATCGCCGCGGCTACAAGTTCAGCACCTACGCGACATGGTGGATCCGTCAGGCGATCACGCGCAGCATCGCGGACCAGGCGCGCACCATCCGCATCCCCGTGCACATGATCGAGACGATCAACAAGCTGGTGCGCACCTCGCGCCAGATGCTGCACGAGATCGGGCGGGAGCCGACGCCGGAGGAGCTGGCCGAGAAGCTCGGCATGCCGCTCGAGAAGGTGCGCAAGGTCCTGAAGATCGCCAAGGAGCCGATCAGTCTGGAGACGCCGATCGGCGACGAGGAGGACAGCCATCTCGGCGACTTCATCGAGGACAAGGCGGCGATCATCCCGCTGGAGGCCGCGATCCAGTCCAACCTGCGGGAGCAGACCACCCGCGTTCTGTCCAGCCTGACGCCGCGCGAGGAGCGCGTGCTGCGGATGCGCTTCGGCATCGGCATGAACACCGACCACACGCTGGAAGAGGTCGGACAGCAGTTCAACGTGACGCGCGAGCGCATCCGCCAGATCGAGGCGAAGGCGCTGCGCAAGCTGAAGCATCCCTCACGGTCGCGAAAGCTGCGCTCTTTCCTGGACAACTGATGTGCGCATCCCAGGCGCAGCCGCCGAGCCTTCCTGGTCCGGGGGCGGTCCGGATGGCCCGCGGGTCATGAGTGCCGACACGGTGGTTCCGGTAGCGGTGGACGTGACCTTCCTGCGCATGGACCGCCCGCCGGCGGACCCGGCGCCTGCCCTGCCCCCGGATACGCGGATGGAGCGCCTAGCGCGCTGCACCGTGCCCTTCTATCGCTACCTCTACAACACGGTGGGCCAGGCCTATGTCTGGTGGCTGCGGCGCACTGTGCCGGACGCCGAACTGGCCGCGCTTCTCGGCAATCCCCGGGTATCCGTGCATGTGCTCTACCGCAACGGGGAACCGGCGGGCTTCTACGAGTTGGAGCGCCGCGGCAGCGAGTCGGTGAACATCTCCTATTTCGGGCTGATGCCGCATGCGGTGGGGCAAGGCATGGGCCGCGCCTTCCTGCGCCATGCCGTGAACGAGGCCTGGGCGGAGCGGCCACGAATGGTCACCGTGAACACCTGCACCGCTGACCATCCCCGCGCCCTGCCGAACTACCGCGCCGTCGGCTTCGAGCCGCTGCGCACGGTCCGCGAGGTCTGGCGCGTGCCCGTGCGCCTCGGTCTGCCGATTCCCGATCGGCTCCGGCTGCCCTGACCCTCCACGACCGGTTCCGGGCTGGCCCCCGCCGGCCGAGACGAAAGCAAAGAAAAGGCGGCACCCAAGGGCGCCGCCGAGTTTAGGGAGGAAACGTTCAAGACGGCAGCGGGACCGGTCGCCCGCCCCCGCTGCCGGGCCGGAAGTGGTCCTCCACCCGGAAAACGTCAATAGCCCCCCATGCGGACATCTGTCCTTCCGGAGAGCGCTGGCCTGCAAGGCGTCCGGCCGGCGTTGGGGCACGACCGTTCTCCACGCCATCCGCTCTGCCTCCCGACCATGGTGGCAATCGCGATTCAGGACGCCCGGGCCCACCGTGATCAGCGCCGGGCCGGCTTCGTCATTCCGGTCGAAGGGAAGGACGCAGGATCTCGCAGCACGCGGTCGCCGCCATGGGCGGCAGCACGTGCTAGACCCGCATCGGCATGAGCACGTAGAGGGCCTCGGGCTTCGCCACGTCGGTCACGACCGTCGGCGCGCTGCCATCGGCGAAGCGGAACTCCACCTCGTCGGCAATCTGGTCCGTGATGTCGTGGAGGTAGCGGGCCTGGAAGCCGATCTCGATAGGCGCCGCCTCATAGCGCACCACCTCCTGATCGAGCTCCTCCTGCGCCTGGCCCTGCTCCGGGCTGGCGGCGGAGAGCAGCAGGTGATTGCGGTCCAGCGAGAGCTTCACGGGCCGTGAGCGCTCGCTGCTGATGGCGGCAACCCGGCCCACCGCCTCGGCGAACTCCTTCTTCGAGACCCGGAGGACCTTGTCGTTGCCGCGTGGGATGACCCGCTCGTATTCCGGGAAGGTGCCGTCGATCAGCTTGCTGGTGAGCTGAGCGGTACCGATGTCGAAGCGGATCTTGGTGTCCGAAAGGCGCACCACGATCTCATCCTGCGTCTCCTCAGCCAGCTTGCGCAGCTCGTTCACCGTCTTGCGCGGGATGATGACTCCCGGCATGCCGGCCGCACCCTCGGGCAATGGCTCCTCCACCCGCGCCAGGCGGTGACCGTCGGTGGCCACCGCGCGCAGCACCCTGGTGCCGTCGCTCTCCACCGCATGCAGGTAGATGCCATTGAGGTAGTAGCGCGTCTCCTCCGTGCTGATGGCGAACCGGGTGCGATCCACCAGCTCGCGCAGCTGGCCGGGCGGCAGGGAGAACTGATGCGGCAGCCGGCCCTCGGTCATGGAGGGGAAGTCCTCCACCCCCAGCACGGCCAGGGAGGTATGGAAGCGCCCGGCGCGCAGCGCCAGCGGCGCGTCGCCACCGGCATGGTCCAGCTGGACCCGCGCCCCCTCAGGCAGCTTGCGGACGATCTCGTACAGGGTTGCCGCCGGGGCGGTGGTGCGGCCCGGGCGTTCCACCTCGGCGCCGGACACCGTCTCGACCAGGGCGATCTCCATGTCGGTGGCGGTCAGCCGCAATGTGCCGTCCTTGGCAGCATCCAGCAGCACATTGGCCAGGATGGGGATGGTGTTCCGCCGCTCCACCACACTCTGCACATGGCCCAGGGCCTTGAGAAGAAGGGCCCGTTCGACCGTGATCTTCATGCCAGTCAGGCTCCTCGGCCTCGCGCCGTTCCCATTCCGTGTCCCTGTGCGTCCGCCCTGCCCTGCCCCGCGGCTGCCGGCGGGCCAAGCACTCTATCAGCGCGGATTCGCAAGGGTAAGGTAGGCTTTCCCACGTTCCGGACCAAGCCCGACCTGCTCTGCTCCGCGCCAGGGCGCCGCCGAGCCCACTCGCGGCCGGCAAGCCGGTCCGCGCGGGCAAGGCGCGCCCGGCGCCCGAAGCCACAGCCTACGTCTCCAGCATCTTCCGCAGCAGGGCCACGTCCTCGGCGAAGCTCGCATCCTGCTGCATGAGCTCGGCGACGCGAGCGACGGCATGCATGACCGTCGTGTGGTCCCGGTTGCCGAAGCGCCGGCCGATCTCGGGCAGGCTGCGGCTGGTGAGCTGCTTGGCCAGATACATGGCCACCTGCCGCGGCCGGGCCACGTTGCGGGCCCGGCGGGCGGAGGACATGTCCGTCAGGCGGATATTGTAGTGCTCGGCGACCTTCTTCTGGATCTCCTCGATCGAGACGCGCTTCTCATGCGCCCGCAGCAGGTCGTGCAGCACCTCCTGCGCGGTCTCGATCGTCACCGGGCGACCGAACAGGTTGGCATGCGCCACCAACCGGTTCAGCGCGCCTTCCAGCTCCCGGACATTGGTGGTGATCTTGTGGGCCAGCAGCTCGAGCACCTTGCCCGGCACCTCGACCTTCGCCGCCGTGGCCTTGGCCTGCAGAATGGACAGGCGCAGCTCGTAGGTCGTGGCATGCAGATCGGCGACCATGCCGCAACCGAGCCGCGTGCGCAGCCGGTCCTCGATGCCCGAAAGGTCGGAGGGCGGCTTGTCCGAGGAGACGACGATCTGCTTGCCCGCATCCACCAGGGCGTTGAAGGTGTGGAAGAACTCCTCCTGCGTGTTGTCCTTGCCGATCAGGAACTGCAGGTCGTCGATCATCAGCACATCGACGGAACGGAGGCTCTCCTTGAACTCCATGGTGTTCTGGCTGCGCAGCGCTGCGATGAAGCGGTACATGAACTTCTCGGCGCTCATATACGCCACGGTGCGGCCCGGATGCTGCTCGCGGATGGCCCAGGCGATGGCGTGCATCAGATGCGTCTTGCCCAGGCCCACACCGCCATAGAGGAACAGCGGATTGAATCCCGGGCTCGCGGGCTGCTCCGCCACGCGGCGGGCGCAGGCATGGGCGAACTCGTTCGGCTTGCCGACGACGAAGGTGTCGAAGGTGAAGCGCGGCTCGAGCGGGGCAATCCAGTCCGAGCGCGGCTCCGGAGCACGCAACTCGGCCGACCGGGGCGTCAGGCTCTCGGCCAGCCCCACCGGCTCGGCGCGCGCCAGGCCCGCGCCGTCACCATCTCCTCCGCCCGCGCCGAGGGCGACCACGGACTCGCTGCTCGCCGGCTGTGCCACGCGGATATCGATGCGCCGGATGGCGGGATCCTCGGCCTGCCACAGGCTGCGCAGACGATCGCCGTAATGGCTGTTCACCCAATCACGGAGGAAGCGGGTCGGCAGCACGACAACCGCCTCGTCACCCTCGATGCCGGTCAGGGTCATCTGCCGCAGCCAGGTGCGATACTCCACCTCGCCGACTTCCTTGCGCAGTCTGCCGCGTATGCGGGCCCAGCTGGCGGCCACCTGTCCGGACGTGTCGGGGGGCAATACGCCGGCCTCCTCTTCCATCCCTGCACCTGGCGCCTGAGCGAGGCATGTGACGAGCCCCAGCCCACCGGCCGGACCCCATGCTCCACGCCAGCGGTTGCCCGAATGCCTAGGGGAAAGCCGCAACCGCCTGCCTAGCCGCCGGAAGAATATCCCGCTGGCGACCCGCGATCAAATAGTAACTTCCGGATCGCCGCGCAGACGAAACTTCCCGAAGAATGCAGCAGAATTCGGGCAACAGAACCCACGCGCCAGCGACATGCACACGATGCACATCGCCGCAGGCGAATGCAGTCTTTATTTCAGGAATGCTTGGAAAGACTTTGACAAGTCTGTCCGCCTTCGGCCTTTACGCCGCGGCGGATGTCCCAAGCGCCTTGATGCGGGAGGAAAGCCGCGACAACTTCCGCGCCACCGTGTTCCTGTGCATCACGCCCTTGGTGGCGGCCCGCTGCAGCTCGGGCTGCGCCACGCGCAGCGCCTCCTTCGCTGCGGAGGCGTCTCCGCCGGCGATCGCCTGCTCCACCTTCCGCAGGAAGGTGCGCACGCGGGACTTCCGCGCACGGTTGCGGATGGTGCGCTTCTCTGTCTGACGGATGCGCTTGCGGGCAGAAGCGGTGTTCGCCATGGGAATGGGATCTGTTCAGCCAATCAATGGAATAAGGGGGCTGCGCCCCGAAAGGGGCACAACAGGGTCGGAGCTTGTAGCGCCACCCTCCTCGGGGCGTCAAGCACCGGGCTTGTTGCGACCTCAGCGATTCCGGAAGGCCGGCTTGCGCTTCTCGACGAAGGCCGCCATGCCCTCCTTCTGGTCCTCGCTGGCGAAGAGCGCGTGAAACATGCGCCGCTCGAATCGCACGCCTTCGGCGAGCGTGGTCTCGAAGGCACGGTTCACCGCCTCCTTCGCAACGGCAACGGACGGGGCGGAAAGGGCGGCGATGCGCTCTCCGAGCTTCACCGCTTCCGCCACCACCTGATCGGCCGGCACCACGCGCGCGACGAGATTCGCCCGCTCCGCCTCCGCGGCATCCATCATGCGTCCGGTCAGGATCATCTCCATGGCCTTGGACTTGCCGATGGCGCGCGTCAGCCGCTGCGTGCCACCCGCGCCCGGGATGATGCCCAGGTTGATCTCCGGCTGTCCGAACCGCGCATTCTCGGCCGCGATGATGATGTCGCACATCATCGCCAGCTCGCAGCCGCCACCCAGCGCATAGCCTGCGACCGCGGCGATGACCGGCTTCTGCACATGCGTCACCGCCTCCCATCGCTTGCCGATGAAGTCGTCCTGATAGACGGCGGGAAAGCTGCGCGCCTGCATCTCCTTGATGTCGGCGCCGGCGGCAAAGGCCTTCTCGCTGCCGGTGACGACGATGGCGGCGATGGCGGGATCAGCGTCATAGCCGCGCAGCGCCTGGCCGAGTTCCTCCATCAGCTGGTCGCACAGTGCGTTCAGCGCCTGCGGGCGGTTGAGGCGGATCACCGCCACCTTGCCCTGGACCTCGGTCAGGATCATCCCGTACTCGGCCATGCGGCTCTCTCCCTCTTCGGGGCGCAGCCTATCAGCGCTGCGTCCGCGGGCAATAGAAGGTCGAGCGACCGGACTGCACGATGCGGACGATCCCGTGGCAGGCGGGCGGCCCCGGACAACGAATGCAGGGCCGGCCTTCGCGGTCGTAGACGTCGAAGCGCTCCTGAAAGAATCCGATCTCGCCATCCGCGCGCACATAGTCGCGCAGGGAGGACCCGCCGGCAGCGATGCTTTCCTCCAGCACCGTGCGGATCGCCGGCACCAGCCGCGCAGCGCGCGCCCCGGCGACGCTCGCCGCCATGCGCCGCGGCGAGATGCGCGCGCGGAACAGTGCCTCGCAGGCATAGATGTTGCCGAGGCCGGCGACCACCTTCTGGTCGAGCAGCGCCGCCTTGATCGGCGTCCACTTCCCCGCGAGCGCCATGGAGAGCAGTTCCGGCGTGAAGCCCTCCTCCAACGGCTCGGGCCCGAGATCCTTCAAAAGCCGATGCGCATCCTCCGCTGCCGTCGGCACCAGGTCCACGCAACCGAAACGACGCGGATCCACGAAGCCGATGCGCCAGCCATCCTCGGTCTCCATCACCAGGTGCTCATGCGCTTCCGGCGGACCATTGTGGCCACGCGCGTCGGAGGCCGCGCCCTGCGGCCCGAGTGACCGCGCCGAGGCTCCCGCGGCGGTCGCGTCGGGCCGCCGCGCCACCATCCGGCCCGACATGCCGAGGTGGATCAGCACCGAATCCCCGCCCTCGAGCCGCATCAGCATGTACTTCCCGCGGCGGCGGAAGCCGAGCACGCGCGCGCCGGAGAGTCGCGCGGCGAGTCCTGCGGGAAAGGGCCAGCGCAGATCCGGGCGTGCCACGCTCGCGGCGGTGATGCGCCGTCCCTCCAGCACGGCGGCCAGGCCCCGCATCACCGTCTCGACCTCGGGCAGTTCCGGCATCCGCGTCCCTCGTCTTTCCCGACGCCTCCCTCACCTGCTATGCCCGGGGGCACCAGGCAACGTGCAAAGCATGTCCGACACGACCGATTTCGGCTACCGCCAGGTTCCCCGCGGCGAGAAGGCCCGCCTGGTGCGCCAGGTCTTCGAGAGCGTCGCCCCCCGCTACGACCTGATGAACGACCTGATGTCGCTCGGCCTGCACCGGGTCTGGAAGCGCATCTTCGTGCGCGCCCTGGGCGTTTCGCCACGCGAATGCCTGCTCGACCTGGCCGGCGGCACGGGCGACGTGTCCTTCCTGGCGAAGGAGTGCGGAGCCGGGCGGGTCATCCTCTCGGATGTCAACCCCGCCATGCTCGGCGTCGCGCAGGGACGGGCGCTGGAGCGCGGCCTCGCCGCGGGGTTGATGTTCCTTTGCGCCGATGCGGAGCGGCTGCCGCTGCCCGACCGCAGCGTGGAGAAGGTCTCCATCGCCTTCGGCCTGCGCAACTGCACCAACAAGGCGGCGGTGCTGCGCGAGGCGCGGCGCGTGCTGCGCCCGGGGGGACGCTTCCACTGCCTCGAATTCTCCCGCGTCGAGGTGGACGCGCTCGCCCCGCTCTACGACGCCTGGTCCTTCCAGGTGCTGCCACGGCTCGGCGCACGCGTCGCCGGGGATGCCGAAAGCTACCGCTATCTCGCCGAGAGCATCCGCCTCTTCCCGGATCAGGAGATGCTTGCGGCCATGATGCGCGCAGCGGGGTTGGAGCGGGTGGCCTGGCGCAACCTGTCGGGCGGGATCGTTGCCATCCACACGGGCTGGCGGCTGTAGGCCTGCATGATCGGTTCGCGCGAAGCCCATCCGGGACTGGCTGCAATGCGGATGACGCTGTCGGGCGGAAGCAATTCCGCCGCTTGCTGCGACACCGCACCGTTCGTCCACCACGCACGCGATCGTGGCGTGACCGGCCGCTGGACCTGGCGTTCCCTGCTCCGTGAGGATGACGCGGGCAGCATCTCCGGAGATGCATGCGACTCGGGACGGGCGTATACCCGAGTGAAGCGTATACGTTGATACGCAGGGGGCGTGCCCCGCCGTTGCGGCGGGGCAGCGGCAAAGCTGACCAGGGGATCAGGTTCCATCCACATGCGCCAGCAATCGAGCATCCATCGCCTGGAGAGGCCCATGCCCGGGCGCGACGGCACGAAGACGGCCGAGGCGGTCGCCGCGCCACTGCCTTCGGGCTGGATCTGCCTGCAGGACTGCAACCTCAGCGGCAAGCTGAACCGCCCGGTGCAGATTCCGTTCGTGCTTCTGCACCCCGAGGTGGGGGTCGCGCTGCTCGATGTCGGTGCCACCGGCACGGCCACGGATGCCGAGGCGGTGCTGCGCCAGCGCCTGGAGGCCGCGCGCTTCGAAAGCATCTTCCCCGGCTACCTGCCGATCGTGCATCTGCGCATCCCGGCCACGGACATCAACTCGATCGACACCATCCTGGCCGACGCCTTCGCCGGCCTGCCGGCCCTGTCGGTGCCGGGCGGGGATGCCTGGGTCAGCGTGGTGCGCCGGGCGCTGACGCCGCGCGATCCGGCCCGAGCGTCGGCCTTCTCTGAGGCACCCCGTGATCCGGCGGCTTGGCCAAGCAGCCCGGTGGGACTTCAGGCCGGGCTTCCGGCCGATGAACCACCGGCCGCACGCCCGGCTCCTCCCCGCATGCTCCATCGGCGCGCGGACACGCCGCTGCCGGACGAGACGGTGGATGAGACGGCACCCGCCGCCGCCCCCCGCAACCGGCTCTGGCTCTGGGCCGGAACGGGCTTCGTGGCGGTCGCGCTGCTCGCGGCCGTGATCCTCGCTCTGCTGCCGGCGGCGCCCGTCCCGGTTGCGGACTCCGACGCCACGGCGCCCTCCATCGACACGGCGACGGCCACGCCTGCCACGCCGCCTTCGCCGCCGTCGCATGCCCGGGCACCGGTCGCGCCGGCACCGTCGGCAGCGACGCACCTGCCATCGGAGGCCCGGCCGGCACCAGGGAGCGCACCACCGGCCCCGACAACTAGGTCATTGCCCGCGCCGTCGCCCGCACCGGCAGCCTCCGCACCGGCCGCGCCGCCCACTGCATCGGCGCCTCGCGACATGGCGGCCCTGCCTTTGCCCCCTCCGCCGATGCCTCCCGAGCGCCCGCCGGAAGCCGCAGCCCAGACCGATGATATGCAGGGGGCCGAGCGCGTCGTCGTAATATCCGGCGCGAATTTCCGCACCGGGCCGACGAATGGCAGCAGGATCCTGCGCACGGCGCGGCGGGGCGAGAGCTTCCGCGTGTTCGGCCACGCCCCGGGCGGCTGGGTCCAGGTGGGCGATACCGCGCCGCAGGGCTGGATCCATTCCAGCCTGCTGAGGGAGGAGGGTGCGCCCTGACGACCGCACGGGCGCTTCATGCGGAAGCGCCCGTGCAGCGTGCCAGGCCGTGCGGAAGGCCGCTCGCGCGCCGTCCCGTTAACCGAGCACCCTGGCCAGCAGTTCCGCCGTGCGGCCATTGGCGATGGTGGCCGCGCGGGCATCCCAGGCATGCCCGCCCATGCGCGCGAAGGCGTGGTCCACACCGGGATAGACGTAACACGCGACCTGCTTGTGGCCCTTCAGCCCATCCAGGATCTTCGCCTGCGCCTCGGGCGGCACGAATTTGTCCTTCTCGGCGATATGCAGGATCGTCGGCGACTTGATGTTCCCCGCCTCACCCAGCAGGCCCTCGAGCCCCACGCCGTAGTAGCTGATGTTGCAGTCGGCATCCGACCGCGCCGCCATCATGTAGGCGAGCCGCCCGCCGAGGCAGAAGCCCATCGTGCCGACCTTGCCGTTGGCACCCTGCATGCGGCGCGCATGCGCAACCGTCGCCTTGAGATCCTCGATCGCCTTGTCCTGGTCCATGCCCTTCATCAGGGCGAAGGCCTTGTCCCACTGCTGCTGGCCGGCATCGGGGTCGAGCTGCACGCCCGCCTCCTGACGCCAGAACAGGTCGGGACTGACGGCGATGAATCCCATCTCGGCGACCCAGTCCGACAGCTTCCGCATGGTGGCGTTCACGCCGAAGATCTCCTGGATCATCACCACCGCACCGGCCGGCGTCTGCTTCGGCATCGCCACATAGGCGGCGAACTCGCCCTTGCCGTCCGTCGCCGCGATCCTGATCTCGGGCATCGTCCCCTCCGTGTCTCGAACTCCCGTGACGGCATCTAACCAAAGATGCGCCGGCTTGCCACGCCCCGTTGCGATGACGGCCTGAGTCGCCACGCTGCTAGGTGCGATCCTCGCCGCCCGAGGCCGCGGGATGGCATCATGGGGAACGGGACGCCACACAGTCCGGGAACCGGGGCGGCGCGGAGCGTTCTGATAGGGAAAGGAGACTTCCGGGGCATGCGCGACACGCCGGCACGGCCTGCGACGGGCGAGGAGTTCGAGACCGACATCCCGGCGCGGCTCGACCGCCTGCCCTGGAGCCGCTTTCACTGGCGCATCGTCATCGCCCTCGGCATCACCTGGGTACTGGACGGACTCGAGGTGACGCTCGCCGGGAGTCTCGCCGGCGCTATCCAGGAAAGCCCGAGCCTCCGCCTCTCACCCTCGGAGATCGGGCTCGCCGCCTCCGCCTATCTGGTGGGCGCGGTCAGCGGCGCGCTGATCTTCGGCTGGCTGACCGACCGGCTGGGCCGCCGGCGGCTCTTCTTCTGGACGCTGCTGCTCTACATGGCGGCGAGCATCTCGACCGGTCTCACCTGGGACTTCTGGTCCTTCGCGCTGTGCCGCATGCTGACAGGCGCGGGCATCGGTGGTGAATACGCCGCGGTGAACTCGGCCATCCAGGAACTGATCCCGGCGCGCCGGCGCGGCACCACCGACCTGGTGGTGAACGGCACCTTCTGGGGCGGAGCGGCAATCGGTGCGCTCTCCGCCCTGGTCGTGCTCAATCCCGCGACCATGGACCCGGAGATCGGCTGGCGCCTCGCCTTCATCGTCGGCGGGGCACTGGCCTTCATCGTGCTGCTGATGCGTCGGGCCCTGCCGGAGAGCCCGCGCTGGCTGATGCTGCATGGCCGGCCGGGCGAGGCCGTGCGGGTGATCGAGGCGATCGAACGTCAGGTGGAGGCCGAGCGCGGCCCGCTGCCGCCACCCGCCTACGGGCCGGTGCGCCTCAGCCGTCGCGGCCATACCGAGATGCGGGAGGTGCTGCACGCCATGCTGCGCACCCATCCGCGCCGCACCGTGCTCGGCCTCACGCTCATGGCCTGCCAGGCCTTCTGCTACAATGCGCTCGGCTTCACCTACGCGCTGGTGCTGACGAATTTCTACGCCGTGCCGTCGCATGAGGTGGGCTGGTACATGCTGCCCTTCACCTTGGGAAACCTGTGCGGGCCGCTGCTGCTCGGCCACCTCTTCGACAGCATCGGGCGCAGGCCGATGATCACCCTGACCTATGCGCTCTCGGGCGTGCTGATGGCCGCAACGGGCATTGCCTTCGCCGCTGGCTGGCTTTCCGCCTGGCAGCAGACGGCGGCCTGGTCGTTGATCTTCTTCTTCGCCTCGGCGGCTGCTTCGGCGGCCTATCTCACCGTCGGCGAAAGCTTCCCGCTGGAGATGCGTGCCATCGCGATCGCGCTGTTCTTCGCCTTCGGCACCGCGGTGGGCGGGGTCGTCGGGCCGGCGCTGTTCGGCGCGCTGATCGAGGGCGGCAACCGGATCGACATCATGTGGGGCTATCTGCTGGCGGCGGCACTGATGCTGTTGGCTGCGGGAACGGAATGGTATCTGGGCTTCGCGGCCGAGCGGCAGCCGCTGGAGACGGTGGCGACCCCGCTCTCCGCCGTGCGCGAGCCTCCGCCCCCCATTCCTGAATCCGCAGACCGTGCTTAAATCGCTCCCGGTGAGAAGGGATGGTTCGCATGTCGGTCACCCAGCAGGAATTCCGTGATGCGATGGCCCGGCTGGGCGCGGCGGTGAACATCATCACCACCGACGGGCCGGCGGGCCGCGGCGGCTTCACCGCGAGCGCCGTCTGCAGCGTGACGGACAACCCGCCGACCCTGCTGCTTTGCATGAACCGCAACGCCACCGCGGCGCCGCGGCTGAAGGCGAATGGCGTGGTGTGCGTGAACGTGGTCGCAGCAGCGCAGCAGGAAGCCGCCATGGTCTTCGCTGGCGTGACCAAGTGCCCGATGGAGGAGCGCTTCGACGCCGGCACCTGGGGCAGGCTCGCCACCGGCGCACCGGTGCTGCAGGGCGCGGTGGTGTCCTTCGACTGCCGCGTGGCGGAGATCATCGAGAAGGGCACGCACAGCGTGATCTTCGCGGAGGTGGAAGCGATCGGCCACGGGAGCAAGCACGAGGCGGCGCTGATCTATTTCGGGCGGGACTATCATCCGGTGCGAACCCCGGCAGGGGCATAGGGCGCCTTCGCGCTTCCGACCTGAACGTCCCTGCGGATCATCACCACTCGCCGAAGAACACGCCTGCCTTCTTGTAGCTGTCAGTGCGCTGTTCCGCCTCCGGCCAGGTGATGGTGGTGCGGCGTTTGAGACCGGTGAACCAGGCGAGCAGCCGCTCGCGCAGTCCCTCCCGCACCCCCTCGAGCGAGGCATCCGCCCCGAGGTCGTGGAATTCCAGCGGATCGGCGGCGAGGTCGAAGAGCTGGGGCCGGAAACCGCCGGTCCAGTGCACGTATTTCCAGCGCTCCGTGCGCAGCATCCAGGCATGGTGCTGCCCTACCGGCAGGCCGAGCCGCCGGCGCGCACCGCGGAACGTCCAGTCCAGCTCGCTGAAGACCGCATCGCGCCATGCCTTCGCGGCACCGGCTGCGGTGCCGCGCGTCGCGCCCAGCAGCGAGCGGCCCTCGATCAGGTGCGGCGCGGGATCGCAGCCCAGTGCCTCAAGAATGGTCGGCACCGCGTCGATTGCCTCCACAAGGCGCGCATCGGTCGTGCCGCGCGTTCCGTCGGCGGCGGGCGAGGGATCGTGGAGCAGGAAGGGTACGCGCTGGATGCAGTCGTGGAACAGCTCCTTCTCGCCGAGCCAGTGGTCGCCCAGATAGTCGCCATGGTCGGCGGTGAAGATCACCAGCGTGTCCTTCCAGCGGCCAAGCCGGTCCATCGCCTCCCATACCCGGCCGAGATGGTCGTCCACCTGGCGGATCAGTCCCTGATAGACCGGACGGACCGTGGCGATGGCCTCGTCCCTCTGGAAGTTGTGCGAGACCTCCTCGTTCTGGAACTCACGAAACACCGGATGCGCGGCCTCGGTGCGCTCCACCGCATGGCGCTGCACGGGCAGGCACTGCTCGGGCGTGAACATGGCGTGGTAGGGGGCAGGCGCGACATAAGGCCAGTGCGGCTTCACATAGCTCAGATGCAGCACCCAGGGCGTGTCGCCCTGCCGCGTGATGAAGTCGATGGCCAGGTCGGTGGTGTAGGCGGTTTCGCTGTGCTCCTCGCGCACCCGCGCGGGCAGGTGGGCATGGCGCATCTTCCAGCCGGACAGCACCCTGCCATCCTCGGCTTCCACTGCGATGACGTAATCCGTCCAGGGATCGCGGCTCTCATAGCCGCGGACGCGCAGCCAGTGCGCATAGGCACTGTCCGGCTCGGCGTGGTGGCCGTCGTGCCGGTCCACCAGGGTGAACCAGCCCTCACGCAGCAGCGCGGCGAGATCGTGCTGGCCATCCAGCTGCAGGCGGCGCATGCCATGCGCGTCGGGCAGCACATGCGTCTTGCCGGCCAGCGCCAGAGTGCGGCCGCTCTCGCGCAGGTGCCAGCCCAGGGTCACCTCTCCGACAGAGAGCGGAACGCGGTTGTGTGTCGCGCCATGCGAGGAGACGTAGCGCCCGGTGTAGAAGGACATGCGCGACGGACCGCAGATGCCGCTCTGCACGAAGGCATTGGCGAAGCGCACGCCACGCCTGGCCAACGCGTCGATGTTCGGCGTCCGCAGATAGGGATGACCGGCGCAGGAGAGGTGGTCCCAGCGGAGCTGATCGCACATCACGAACAGCACGTTGCGGATGGTGCCCATGCGACGCTGGCTCCTGGCGTTCCCGCCTCCCAGGATACCGGCGAAGCCGCAGAGTACCAGCGGCGGGGAGGAAGGACGGATGATCAGGACGGCCCGTGGCCCCCAGGCGACGATCGGCGCAGGCGCGGGCCTGACGCTCGCAGCGCCGGTCCTCCAGCGCAGCGCGGCCGGCCAGACCGGCGAGGCCTGGCCTGGCGTAGCAGGTGAAATTCCCGCCGGGCGGCCTGCTCGCCGGCATGGACATGATCTTCGCCGTCAAACCGCATCGCTACGGCGATAGGGGCTTCGATCCGGCGCAGAGCCCGGTCGCCATTGCCCTGGTCAGCTCCTTCCCGCCGGTGCATGCTGACAGCGGCATCGTGGCTGTCCCCGGCTTCGTCCCGTCGGTACGGGCGTGGCCGCTGTTCTACACCTCGGCCAGCATCAGCTCGCCAGGGCACCTCGCGATGGGGCGCCTGCGCCAGAGGCTCGGTTCAGCCATAGGATCGCCCGAAAGCGCAGCGTGCTGGCAGGTCCAGTGACCGCGCCAGCTTCGCCAATTGGAGCGTGCGCGCTGGGACGAGGTGGCGCACAGCGCCGGCATGCAGCCGCAACAGGCAGCCCCAGACATGCGGAAGGCCCCGGAGGCTTCCCTCCAGGGCCTTCCCATTGCATCAGCCGTTGCCGGCCTGCGCAAAGCTCAGGAAGCCATCCCCACAGTGGCGGAGACGATGATCCAGGCCGCAGGCACGGAACGCGGCATATGGCAATGAGACACTGGATCACCTCCTTTCGGTTGTTGACGACAGCCGCGGATATGGCGATGCCTTGTGCAGAGTGCAAGCACCGCGCCGCTGCCTTGCCGCGCCGTCAGATCTCGCTGTAGCTGCCACTCTTCCAGACGTAGAAGACATAGTCCGGCACCGTATTGTCGCCCTTGCGATCGAAGCTGATCGGGCCGAGCACCGTCTGCCATGGCCCCTGTGCTTTCAGCGCCTCGGCGATGCGACGGGGATCGAGGTTGTTGATCTTCGTCACCGCATCAGCCCAGCACTGGATCGCCGCGTAGGTGTAGAGGACATAACCCTCCGGATCGATGTTCCGCGCCCGGAAGCGCTGCACCACCTCGGCGGCCGAGGCGCGCCTGCGCGGGTCGGAGCTGAAGGTCATCAGCGTCCCCTCGCCTGCCGCGCCGGTGATCTGCCAGAACTCGTTCGTCACCAGCGCATCCCCGCCGATGAGCGTGACGTCCATGCCCCGTTCCTTGGCCTGGCGCAGGATCAGCCCGGCCTCGGTATGGTAGCCGCCCACATACACCACGCCGATATTGGCCTGCTGCAGGCGGGAGACGATGGCGGAATAGTCGCGCTCGCCAGGAGTGTAGGCGGCATAGAGCGTCTCCTCCACCCCGGCCGCGTTCAGGGATTTCTTGGTCTCGTCCGCCAGGCCCTTCCCGTATGCGGAGTTGTCATGGAGGATGGCGACGTTCCGCCCCTTGAAGTTCTCGGCAATGTACTTGCCGGCGACCTGGCCCTGCTGGTCGTCGCGGCCGCAGGTGCGGAAGGTGTTCCAGCTGCCGTCGTCGGTGAATCGCGGATTGGTCGAGGCCGGACTGATTTGCAGTACGCCTTCCTCGGCGTAGACCTTGCTGGCCGGGATGGAGCTGCCCGAGCAGAAATGCCCGGCCACGAAACGCACGCCCCGGCCCGCGAGCTGGTTCGCCACGCTGACCGCCTGGCGCGGGTCGCAGGCATCGTCTGCGATCTCCAGCGCGAGTTCGCGGCCGAGCACGCCGCCCTTGCCGTTCAGGTCGGTCACCGCCTGCTCCGCGCCCGCCCTCATCTGCGCGCCGAAGGCGGCATACTGGCCCGTCATCGGCCCGGCCGTGGCGATGCGGACCGGCCCGCCGCCCTGTGCCCGGGCACCCGAGGCCGCAAACGCCGCGAGCGCACTGCCCAGCAGAAGCCTTCTCTGCAGCATGTCCAGTCTCCCTGCGATTCCCCGGCCTTCGGCAGCCGGCCCTGCCGACAGCGTAGGAGAGCCCATCAGCATTGTCAGCCGGCGAGCGCGGCCAGACGCTTCGGCGCGATGAGCCGGTAGCTGCGCCGGACCAGCGCCGCGACCTCTTCCCAGTCCGGGGCGCCATCCAGCCGCATGCCGATCCAGCCCTTGGGGCCGACATAGGGCGGCACGAAGAATCGCGCCGGATCGGCGCCCACCAGCACCTCCTGGATGCCGGGTGGCGCCTTGCACCAGAGCGAGACCCGGCCGTCGCCGCGCTTCTCCATGGCGAAGATCCGCTCGCGCACGCGGAAGGTGGGGTCGCCCCAGGTCTGCTTCTCCGTCGCCTCGGGCAGGGCCAGGCAGATGGCGCGCAGGCGCTCCGTCACCCGGTCAGCCATGCGCTTCTCCCAGATAGGCGTCGCGGATCTCCGGCCGGGCCAGCAGGGACTCGCCCGTACCTTCCATGGTGATGCGGCCGGTCACCAGCACATAGCCTCGGTGCGCCAGCCGCAGCGCCAGATTCGCATTCTGCTCGACCAGCAGCACGGTCAGCCCCGTCTCCCGGTTCAGCCGGCGGATCGCGGCGAAGATCTGCCTGACCATCAGCGGCGCGAGGCCGAGCGAAGGCTCGTCCAGCAGCAGCAGCCGGGGGCCCGACATCAGCGCGCGGCCGATCGCCAGCATCTGCTGCTCGCCCCCGGAGAGGGTGCCGCCGCGCTGGCCCAGGCGCTCCTCCAGCCGGGGGAACAGGGCGAAGACCTGGCGCATGCGCCGCGCGGGATCCTCCCTGGTGAGCGCCTCCGCGCCCATCAGCAGGTTCTCCTGCACGGTCATGCGGGGAAAGATGCGCCGCCCCTCCGGCGCCTGGGCGATGCCCCGCCGCATGATGGCGTGGGTCGGCAGCCGGGTGATATCCTCGCCATCCAGCCGGATGCTGCCGCCACTGGCCCGGGGATCGCCGCAGATCGTCATCAGCAGGGTGGACTTGCCGGCACCATTGGCGCCGATCAAGGTCACAATCTCCCCGGGCATGACGTGCAGCGAGACCTCCGACAGCGCCTGCACGGCACCATAGCTGGCGGAGAGGTCCTGCACCTCGAGCAGCGGGGTCACGAGTCCTCATCCCCCTCGCCCAGATAGGCGGCGATCACCTTCGCATCGGCCCGCACCTCGGCCGGTGTCCCGTCGGCGATCAGCCGGCCATGATCCATCACCACCACCCGGTTGGAGATGCGCATGACCACGCCCATGTCGTGCTCGATCAGCAGGATGGAGGTCCCGCTGTCGCGGATCTCCAGCAGCAGCTTTCCCAGTTCCTCCGATTCGCGCGGGTTCAGGCCGGCGGCGGGCTCGTCCAGGCAGAGCAGGCCGGGGCCATCCGGCGCGTTCACGCACATCGCCCGCGCGATCTCGAGCCGTCGCTGCGCGCCATAGGGCAGCGCGCCGGCGGGGTCATCGGCACGCTCGGTCAGGCGCGTCGCGGCGAGCCAGCGCTTCGCGGACTCGATCGCCTCGCGCTCCGCCCGCGGGTAGCCGGAGATGCCGAGCACGGCGCCGATGCCCCAGCCCGTCGCCGCCATCAGCCGGTTGTGCTGCGCCACCAGCAGATTCTCGAGCGCCGTCATGCCAGGGAAGAGCCGGATGTTCTGGAAGGTGCGCGCCAACCCCGCGCGGGCGATGCGATGGCCGGGCAGGCGGTGCAGTTCGACAGGCAGTTCCCCGCGACGATGCAGGCGGACGGCGCCGGAGGTCGGGCGATAGAAGCCGGTGATACAGTTGAATACCGTGGTCTTGCCCGCTCCGTTCGGGCCGATGAGAGCCGTGATCTCGCCCCGACCCGCAGCGAAGGAGACCTGGTTGACGGCCGTCAGACCGCCGAAGCGCATCGTCAGGCTTGAAACCTCGAGGATCATCTCCCGCCGGTCGGGCACCGGGGTCCGCCGCAGCACCGGAATGGCCGTCTCGCTCATCCGCGGCCTTCACCCACCAGGTCCGCATCGATGTCGCGCTTCTTGCCGAGCGCGACGGAAGGGGTGCGCGTGCCCACCAGCCCGCGCGGACGCCAGACCATGATCAGCACCATCGCGGCCCCGAACACCAGCATTCGCCACTCCTCAAGGTCGCGAAACAGCTCGAAGCCCCCGATCATGATGGTGGCGGCGATGGCGACGCCGAGCTGGCTGCCCATGCCGCCCAACACGACGATCGACAGGATGATGGCACTCTCGATGAAGGTGAAGCTCTCGGGGCTGATGAAGGACTGCCGGGTGGCGAAGAAGGCGCCGGCGAAGCCCCCGAACATGGCTCCGATGGCGAAGGCGGAGAGCTTGGTGTTGCGGATGTTGATGCCGAGCGCGCGGCAGGCGATCTCGTCCTCGCGCAGCGCCTCCCAGGCACGGCCCAGCGGCTGGCGCCGGAGACGCAGCGTGACCCAGTTCGTCAGCAGCGACAGCGCCAGGATCAGGTAATAGAGGAAGATCACCCGGTGCTGCGATGAGGGTTCCAGTCCGAAGAAGCCGGCGAAGGTGTCAGGCTCGCCGGACAGGGAGAAGCTGAGGCCGAAGAAAGTGGGGCGGGGAATGCCGCCGATGCCGTTGGGTCCGCCGGTGAGGCTGACCCAGTTGGTGATGACGATGCGGATGATCTCGCCGAAGGCCAGGGTGACGATCGCCAGATAATCGCCACGCAGCCGAAGCACGGGAAAGCCCAGCAGGATGCCCCAGAAGGCCGCCAGCATCCCCGCCAGCGGCAGGCAGACCCAGAAGGACAGCCCGAAGCTCGTTGCCAGCAGCGCATAGGAATAGGCGCCGACCGCGTAAAATGCGACATAGCCGAGGTCGAGCAACCCGGCGAGGCCGACCACGATGTTGAGGCCCCATCCCAGCATCACATAGGTCAGCACGAGGATGCCGAGATCGAGCTCGTAGCGCCCGATGCCGGGGATGAAGGGCAGCACCAGCGCGGCCGCGAGCAGCGCGGGCCCGAGAGCCTGCCCGGCGGCGCCAAGCGCCGCCGCCAGCCGCCCCGGCCTGGCTGGTGCCCGGGCAGCGCGGCTTGCGTACCAGAGGTTCAGCAGCAGACGCCCGGCGAAGACGATGCCGCAGAGGATGGCCACATCCGCCCAGCGCGTACGCAGAAACAGCTCGCCGGACGGGCCGACATCGGTGCGGAGACCGACCATCAGCACGAAGAGCCCGAAGGCCATCGCCGCCGCGACGGCAGCGTCGCGGATCGCGTGCAGCAGCCTGGCCTGACGTTCCCGCTGCAAATCGCCGAACCGTTCAGGCTCTCCGCGAGGCCGTGCGGCGCGGAGAGCTGCGTCCTCTGCCCGGTCGCCGGGGGCCTTCATACCTTCTCCACATCTTGCCGCCCAAGCAGGCCGGTGGGCAGGAAGATCAGGGTCAGTGCCAGGATGGAGAAAGCCGCGACATCCTTGTACTGCACGCTGAAGTAAGCGGACCAGAAGGTCTCGATCAGCCCGATCAGGAGTCCTCCCAGGACCGCGCCGGGCAGGGAGCCGATCCCCCCCAGCACGGCGGCGGTGAAGGCCTTCACCCCGGCGAGGAAGCCGATGTAGAAGTCGATCACACCGTAGCGCAGCAGGTACATCGTGCCCGCCACGGCTGCCAGCGAGGCACCGATGACGAAGGTCAGGCTGATGGTACGGTCGGTGTCGATGCCAAGCAGCGCCGCCATCTTCCGGTCCTGCTCACAGGCGCGCATGGCGCGCCCCAGGGGCGTGTGCGTGACCAGCACCGTGAAGACCGCAAGCATCAGCAGGGTGACCGCGATGATCAGCATCTGGATGTAGGAGAACTGCACGACGAAGGATCCGTCGCGCATCACCTCCGTGCCCCCGGGCACCAGCGGCTCCAGCGGCTTCACCCGGGCGCCCTGGCTGATCTGCACGTAGTTCTGCAACACGATGGACATGCCGATGGCGCTGATCAGCGGCGCCAGGCGGAAGCTGCCGCGCAGCGGCCGGTAGGCAACCCGCTCCACCGCCCAGCCGTACAGCCCCGTGAAGGCCATGGAGATCGCCAGCACCAGCAGCAGCGCGGCCGGCCCTTCCATCATCCCGCCTAGCTGCAGCAGCAGCACGCCGATCAACGCGATGAAGGCGCCGATCATGAAGATGTCGCCATGCGCGAAGTTGATCATGCCGATGATGCCGTAGACCATGGTGTAGCCCACGGCGATCAGGCCGTAGATCATTCCCAGGCTGATCCCGTTGATCAGCTGCTGCAGCGCATAGGCCAAGCCCGTCTCCCTGGAGCGTGATCGCCTGCGGCCGGAGCCATGAGACCCGCTCCTCTTGTCAAGATCGGGGCATCAGCGCTTCGGCCAACCGCGCCGATGCCCCGGTCCGCCATTCCCTTGCCCGAACGCTAGGCCAGGCTGTTCGGTTTGCGAAGGGGTGACCGTTGCGGCGGCGGCGCCACCCGTGCATCCTGCGGCGGAGAGCCGGCTGAACGCGATCGGCCAGGAGGAAGGACATGTCCAGCCCCGCCTGCGCCGTGCCGGAAGCAGGACACCCTGCACCGGCGCATGATGGCGGACCGAGGGGCGCCGCCAGCGCGAGCCCACGGGCGCCGGGACGTGACCGCTGATGCCGGTAGCGGTGCGGCGGAATTGTCCGGGAGGATGCCCGGCACCGGTTTGCACGGCAGGCCTTTCGCCGAGTCGAGGGGGAGAGAGATGACCGACAGCACCACCCATCGCGGGCCGGAGCGCCTGCCCGCCATTCCGGCGGAGGCGATGACGCCCGAGCAGAGGCGCGTGGCCGAGGCCATCGCGGCCGGCCCGCGCGGCAGCATCCGCGGCCCCTTCGCCGCGCTGCTGCGCAGCCCCGTGGTCGCGGACCGTGTGCAGACACTGGGCGAGTATCTCCGCTTCAACAGCTCCATCCCGCGGGCGCTGAACGAACTCGCCATCCTCGTCACGGCGCGGGAGTGGTCGGCGCAGTACGAGTGGTACGCCCACCATCGGCTGGCCATGGAAGCCGGGCTGCCGCCTGCCATCGCCGCGGCCGTGGCCGAGGGACGGGAGCCCGAGGGGATGGATGCGGACCAGCGCCTGGTCTGGACCTTCTGCACCGAGCTGCACCGCAGCCGAGGCGTCTCCGACGCCACCTACGCGGCGGTGACAGCGCGCTTCGGCGAGCAGGGCGCGATCGATCTGGTCGCTGTCAGCGGCTACTACGTGCTGGTGGCGATGACGCTCAACCTGTCCCGAGTCCCGCTGCCGCCAGGGGTGGAACCCCCGCTGAAGCCGCTGCCGGGGCGCTAGAGCGCGGTCGGTGGGGCTGGAACGGCCGAAAGCCCGGATCCCGCTTTCTTCCTCCGATCCCGGGCCATGATCGATTCAGCGCGAACCGGTCACGCTCAAGGCTGGTGGCCGAGTCGCCGCAGCAGCGACAGGCCCGGCAGGGTCACGGGGGCGAGGGGGCCGAAGGCGAAGCCCGCCGGGCGCGGCACGCCGTCCCCCAGGGCGGCGACGGTCGGGCAAGGTAACCGCCCGGGTGCGGACCACCGCCATCTCCCGGATACGCATGGTGTGGCCCGCGATCCAGGCCATGGCCCATCGGTTGCGAAAGACGGAGCGGACATCCAGCAGCCTCCGCCGCGGCGGCCGCTCTGCACCAGGATCTGCGCGGCGAGGATGGCAGCGACATGACATCCGGCCGCCTGGCTGATCGCGCTATGCTCTTCGTCCGCCGCCGGCACCGCGGATCAGGTCCACCAGCACCAGCGGATCCGCCGGCAGCGCATCGCCGCGCCAGCCCACATGCTGGTCGGGCCGCGCCAGCACCAGCGCCTGTGGATAGAGCGAGGGTCCCTCATCCTCCGCCAGGTCGAGCAGCGCCATGGGCATGCCGCGCGCCTGGGCCGCCTTCAGCAGCGGCGATACATCCAGGCGCGGATCGCGCCGGATCAGCGTGAACCAGGGCCCCAGCGCGTCGTAAAGCGGGCGTCCGTCCTTCAGCCAGAGATGCGGCACACGGCAGCCCGGCACAGTGGAGGGCGTGAAGTCATACATGGAATAGGATGGCGGCGCCTCGCCGTCATAGGCGATGATGGGCGAGGCATCGTAGAAGGTGCCGAAATTCAGCCCGCCGCAGCAATACTGGTTCACGTTCAGGTCGTAGGCATCGCGGCCTACCCGTGCGCGCAGCGCGTCGCCCGCGGGCCCCGGCGCCTCGATCCCCGCCGGCACGGCGCGGCGCTGCGCCGCGAGCGCCAGTTCGTGGTTCATGGCGTAGCGCGAGACCTGCTCGGTGATCGGCAGACGCTCGGCCTCATGGGCATCGAGAATGGCAGGCGGCGCCCAGCCCTGCAGGGTCGCAGCCAGCAGCCAGGCGAGGTTCGCCGCATCGGCGATGCCGGCATTCATGCCGTAGCCCGCCATGGGCACCCAGATATGCGCCGCATCGCCGCAGATGAAGGCGCGGCGGTCGCGGAAGCGGTCGGCGACCAGGCGGCGGCCGTACCAGTCCTCCTTGCTGACGATCTCGTACTCGAACGCCGGTCCGACGCCGAGGATGGCGCGGATGCAGGCGTCGCGGTCCACGCTCTCGAAATCCGCCTCCTCCGGGCGGAGATAGTTGTGGATGAGCCACAGCGTGCGCCCGTCGATGGCGTACATGTTGCCGGCACGGCGCGGATTGAGGCTGAAGGTGCCCCAGGCCGGCTTCGCCCTGAACAACCCGACCAGCGACGGCGCGCGGATGAGGGTGGACTGCACGCGGCTGACCACCGCGTCGCCCGTGAAGCGCGCGCCGATCTGCTTGCGGATGGCGGAGCTGCCGCCGTCGCAGCCCACCAGGTAGTCGCAGGCGATCTCCAGCGTCTCGCCGCCATCGAGCCGCTCAGCCCGTGCCACGACACCATGCTCGTCCTGCGCGAAGTCCAGGACCCGCGTGCGGTTCAGGATCGTGACGCCCGGCATCGCCTCGGCATGCGCGACGAGAATGGGTTCGAGATAGAGCTGGTTGATGCGATGCGGCGGTTCGGGCGTCGGCCACCAGGTATCCGGCCCGCCGGTCGCGGCGAAGCGGTCGCGGCGGCAGGGGATGGGGATGCGCGTCAGCTCCTCCCCCGTCGCGGTGATGCGGTAGGCGACGTCGTTCGGGTAATCCGGCGGCAGCCCGGCGTCGCGCAGGGCCTGCGCCACGCCGAGCCGACGGAAGATCTCCATGCTGCGCGCGGCGACGTGATTGCACTTCACCGGGGGCGCCTCGCCGCGATGGCGGAGTTCCGCCACCGTCACCCGGATGCCGCGCGAGGCGAGATCCATGGCGAGCGTCAACCCTACGGGGCCGGCGCCCACCACCAGGACCTGGGTCTCGATCCTCACAGATCCAGCTTGTAGAAGCGCGCCGCCGTATCGCGGAACAACGCCGTCTTCTCCTCGGCACTGGCGCCGGCGGCCAGCTTCTTGCAGGCGTTCCAGAACACGCCGTAGCTGTAGCTGCCCTTGTCCACCGGGAAATTGCTCTCGAACATGCAGCGCTTCGCGCCGAAGAGCTCGATGGTGGTCTGGATCCAGGGCTTCCAGGCGGCGGCCAGCGTGTCGGAGGAGGGCGGATCGGCCGCCTCCTCGAAGCCGAAGCCGTTGATTCGCATGCCGAGGCCACCGAGCTTCACATGCGTATTCGGGCAGGCGGCGAGCTCGGCCATCGATGCCTTCCAGTTGGCAAAGACCTCGTCCCGCTTGCCGGCATAGCCGCGGAGGCCGAGCGGCCCGCCGACATGGTCGAGCACGATCGGGATGTCCGGGAAGGCGCGCGCCAGAGCTGTCAGCCGGGGGATTTGCGGGTGGTAGAGCCAGGCGTCGAAGGAGAGGCCCAGCTTGCCGAGCTGAGCGAAGCCCTCGCGGAATTCGGGCCGGGCGAGCATGTCCTCCGGCGGCTGATAGGCCGGGTTCATGATGACCGGGTCCGGATCCCAGGCGGAAATGTGGCGAATGCCGCGGAAGCGGCCGCCGCCGGCGCGGATATGCGCCTCCAGCACCTCATGTGCGCGGGCGCCGATCATCAGGTCCACATGGCCGACGATGCCGGCGCAGACCTTGGTCGGGCCATAGCCGCCCGAGGCGCTCATCGCCGCGATGCCGTTCACGAACTCGGTCTCGCCGACCGGCCTGAACGCCTCCGGCCCCTCGGCGCGGTGCATGGCACGGCACTGCACGAAGACCGTCGCCACGATGTTGTGGCCCTGGCGGGTATCCGCCAGCAGATCCGGCAGCAGGTAGCGCCAGTCTGGCCGGTCCCAGAGGTGATGGTGCGGATCCACGATCGGCAGCGCGGGATCCAGCGCCTCCTCCGTGCAGCGGGCCAGCCAGTCCTCGCGGACCGGGATGTAATGCGTATGCGTTGCGGTGCTGCTCATCCTGCCATTCCCTGAACGCTCCCACCCGCAGGATAGGCCGCTGCCGCAAGCCGCCAAGACCCTGTCTGGCCGCCCACGGGGCCCCACCCTATCCTGTCGGCAGCAAGCAGGAGGAAAGGCGCATGACTCTGCCGCTGGAGGGGCTTCGCGTGATCGAGGTGGGCCAGGCGCTCGCCGGGCCGCTCGCCGGCGCCATGATGGCGGATATGGGCGCCGATGTGATCAAGGTTGAGAAGCCCGATGGCGGCGATGACGCGCGCGGCTGGGGCCCGCCCTTCGGACCGGACGGCGAGACCTCGCTGTACTTCCATGGCCAGAACCGCAACAAGCGCAGCATCGCGCTCGACCTGAAAGCTCCCGCGGATGTCGAGGCGCTGCACCGGCTCTGCGAAACGGCCGACATCCTGATCCAGAACCTCCGTCCGGGGGTGGTGGAGGAACTCGGCATCGGACCGGAAGCGATGCTGCAGCGCCACGAGCGGCTGATCTACTGCTCCATCTGGGCCTTCGGCTATCAGGGGCCGATGCGCCTGAAGCCAGGCTTCGATCCGCTGCTGCAGGCCTATGGCGGCATGATGAGCGTGACCGGCCGGCCGGAGGACCCGCCCACCTTCTGCGGCGCCTCGATCAACGACAAGGCGACAGGCATGTTCACCGTGATCGGTGCCCTCGCCGCCCTGCGCCAGCGCGATCGCACGGGACGCGGCTGCATCGTGGACACCTCGCTGTTCGAAACCGCGGTGCACTGGGTGGAAGGCCAGGTGAACAACCATCTCGCGACCGGCGAGGTGCCGAAGCGCCACGGCACGGGCGGTGCCGTGATCGTGCCCTACCAGGTCTTCGAGACCGCCGACCGGCCGCTCTGCCTCGCCGCGGGCAATGACCGGCTCTGGGCGCGCTGCGCGAAGGTGCTGGGGCACCCGGAATGGGCGGAGGACCCGCGTTTCGCCAAGGGGGCGCAGCGCGTGCGCAACAAGGCGGCGCTGATCCCCATGATCGCCGAGGTGCTCCGCACGAATACCCGCGCGCACTGGATCGCGGCGCTGGAGGCGGCGGGCGTGCCCTGCAGCCCGGTGAACGATATCGGCGAGCTGGCGGCGACAGAGCAGTTCGCCGCCGTGGACATCGTGCAGACCCTGCCAGAGAGCGGCGTGCGCGTGGTGGGGCTGCCGATCTCCTTCGACCGCAGGCGCCCCCGCTCGTCACGCCCCGCGCCCCGGGTCGGCCAGCACAATCGGGAGATTCTGGGACGGGACTAGGGCGCGATCGCCTGAGGTTGGAACGGCCACCCGGTGTTGAAGCGCCGCCGGCTTGGCTTGAACTGGTCACGCTCCAGGCTCGGGCCCCATGCCGGCGAGGAGGGCGGAGACCCTCCTCACCCGCCGTCCAGGCTGATCCCCAGCCGCCGGATCAGATCCCGCTCCACCGGGATGCGCTCAGCAACCCAGCGCTGGAACGCGTCGCCCGGCATGTAGAGCACGGGCATGTCGTAGCGCTCGAGCGCGGCGAGGTGAGCGGGGTCGAAGAGCGCCGCCTTGAAGGCATCGTGCAGCACCTTCACCACCGCCGGGTCCATGCCCTTCGGTCCTGCGAGCCCATAGGGCGCGATGCCGCCGATATCGTGGCCCAGTTCCTTGATCGTCGGCGCCTCGGGGAAGCGCTTCGCGCGCTCGTCCGACCATAGCGCCAGGATGCGCATGCGCCCGGCATCCACATGCGGTGCCCAGCCGCTGGAGTCGGCGATGGCATCCACCTGGCCCGACAGCAGCGCCGTGGTGGTCTCCGCCACGCCCCGATAGGGCACATGCAGCCATTCCACCCGCTCGCGGTCCATCAACTGGGTCATCACAAGGTGGCTGGCGCCGCCGACGCCGGAAGTGCCAACGCTCACCTTGCCCGGATTGGCGCGCATATAGTCCATCAGCGCCTTCCAATCCTGCCACGGTGCGTCGGCGCGCACTACGAGGCCGGAGAGATAGCCGGTGATCGCCAGGATGTAGGTGAAATCGGTCGCCGCATCCCAGCTGGCCGCGCGCGTCATGAAGGGATGGTTCAGCACGCCCTGATGGATCTGCGCGATGGTGTAGCCATCCGGCTTCGCCTCCCGCAGCAGGATCGAGGCGCCGAAGGTGCCGCGCGCGCCTGGCCTGTTCTCGATGACCACCGGCTGGCCGAGCTCGCGCGACGCCACCTGCGCCATGGCACGCATCTGTCCGTCCGTGGAGCCGCCGGCGGCCCAGGGCACGATCAGGCGGATCGGCCGGTCCGGGAAGCCCTCGGCGCGGGCGATGGATGGCAGGGCAAGGCCGGCGGCCAGGCCGAGGAGGGGGCGGCGCCGCAGGCGGCCGGATGCGCGATGTGGGGCCATGGAGGACATTGATCGTTTCTCCCGCTGCCGGCGCTCCTGCTGGCGCCGGTCGGGGCAGCCTAGGACCTGCTGCGGGCATCCCGCCGGCGCATTCGCGTGTGCCGGCCGACGCGCCTCCAGCCGGCGAAAGCGGAGCACGAGCCCCAGGCCCGTCCGCGGCCACCCCGATCCTGTCGAACCTAGAGTCTCGCGAGCGCGGACCGCGGTCCTAGCCGGCCTTGCGCTGCTCCTCGAACACCTCGCGTGCGACGAGCAGCCCCTCCCGCACCGAGGGGAGGCCGATATAGCCACCGAGGTGCAGCAGCGCCTCGGAGAGCTCCTCCTCGGTCCAGCCCTCACGCAACGCCATGCGCAGATGGATGGCGAGTTCCGGCCAGCGCGCGGTGGCGGTGTCGGAGACGACGCAGATCAGCGCGCGCGTCTTCACGTCCAGTCCCGGCCGGGTCCAGAGCATGCCGAAGACGGCCTCGATGGCGTAGTCGCCGAACTTCCGCATGATCGGGTCGTCGTAGACCTCCTTTGCCATGCGCTCGACCATCGCCTCGCCCATCAGGCGGGTGCGCATCGCCTGGCCCTTCTCGTAGCTTTCGCTCTTCGTCATGGACCGTCTCTCCCTTGCAGCGGCAACAGCCTAGAGCATGATGGCGCCGGGCGTCAGCCCGGGAGGACAGCCGATGGACGAGGGCTTCACGCTGTACGGCAGCTTCACCTCGAGCTCGACCTACAAGCCGATGCTGTATCTGGCGCTGGCGCGGCTGCCCGTCTCGTTCCGAACGGTGAACCTGAAGAAGGGGGCGCAGAAGGAGCCCGAGTACCTGGCGGTGAACCGCTTCGGCCAGGTCCCGGCATTGCGCCACCGCGGACTCACCATCGTGCAGTCCAACGTGATCCTCGATTATCTCGCACGCAGCACCGGGCATTTCGAGGGGCGCACCGAGCAGGAGCGCTGGACCGCACGGGAATGGCTCTCCTGGGAGGCCGATGCGATCACCAACATCGCCAAGGTCCGGCACTACACGCGCTTCCGAGCGGTGGACCCGGCGGTGATGGCCCATCTCCGGCCTATGGCGGAAGCGGCTATCGGCTTTCTGGACGGGGCGCTTAAGGGCCGCAACTGGCTGGTGGGTGACACGCCCACCATCGCCGATATCGGCTGCTGGGGACGGATGGTGTTCATGGCGGAAGGCGGGCTCGACATCGCAGGCTGGCCCAATGTGGCGGCGTGGTCGCAGCGGCTCGCCGCCATGCCTGGCTTCGCCCTGCCCTACGACCTGATCCCGAAGAAGGACGCCGAGATCGCGCCGGCGACGTGACCACCAGCCGCTGTCGCACAACGCCTTCGGCCTGTGGCGCATATTCCTGATGCGGCCGCAGCGGATGCCCGCGACGGGAAATCGAGCGCAGGCCGGCATGCTCGGCTGGTCAAGCCTGCCGCACGGAGCGGCCTGCTGCCAGCCGGCAGAGCCTGATTCTGCGCCATCACGTGCGCCCTGATCGGACTTTCGCCGGCCCCGGACCGGCTCCTTCCGCGGCTCAACCCGCGACCGGGGCGAAACGCCGCCGTGGCGGCGCCACCATGGCCGACAGCCGGATGCGTGGCGGCCCCGCTTCGACGATGCCGATCGGTTCAGCGGGAATGCCGATGGCTCGCAGTGCCGTCAGGCAGGCCTCGGCGCGCGCCTCCGGCACGCCGGCCAGCAGCCCGCCGGCCGTCTGCGGATCGAGCAGCGCCGCAAGCGCCGGGTCGGAGGGCAGCGTATCCAGCAGGCCGGCGACGGCAGCCGTGTTGGCCGCGTGCAGGCTGCTGCGGATGCCCTGCGCCAACGCCTCCGCCGCGCCCGCGAGCAGCGGCACCGCGGCCGGATCCAGCCGCGCCGCGACACCCGAGGCACGCAGCATCCCGCCGAGATGCCCGAGCAGCCCGAAGCCGGTCACATCCGTGCAGGCGGTGGCACCATGCCCTACCAGCACGGCGGCGGCCGGGCCGAGCGGCTGCTGCATACTGGCGACCGCGGCCTCCAGCCAGGCTGCCTGCGCCGCGCCGCGCATGGCCGCCGCCAGGATCACGCCGGTGCCGAGCGGCTTGGTCAGCACCAGCCGGTCCCCAGGACGGAGACCGCCAGTGCGCAGCACCCGCGCGGGATCCACCGCCCCCGTCACCGCGAAGCCGAGCGCGATCTCCGCACCTTCGGCGCTGTGCCCGCCGACGAGGCGTGCACCCGCCGCCTCCAGCACCTCCTGCGCGCCCCGGAGCATCGCGTGCAGATCCTCCTCAAGACGCACAGGAGTGCCAGGCGGCAGGGTGGCGATGGCAAGTGCCGTCAGCGGCCGCCCTCCCATGGCATGGACATCGCCCAGCGCATGGTTGGCGGCGATGCGCCCGAACAGGTGCAGGTCACCCAGGAAGGCGCGGAAGAAGTCCACCGTCTGCACCAGCGCCTGGCCCGAGGGCGGCAGCACCACCGCGGCATCGTCCGGCGCCTCCAGCCCCAGCAGGATGTCGGGCCCGCCGGACGCGGGCAGGCGCCGCAACGCGCCAGCGAGCACCTCGGCCGGCAGCTTGCCGCCGCACCCGGCGCAACGCATCGCTTCCTCCGCCCCCTCCCCTTCCGCCGGCATGGGGCCAGGACCGTGGAAGCGGGCAATCCAGCGACGGTCGATCCGATCCTTCCAGCGCCATATCCATCGGCCAGAGAAGGCCAGCATCCCCCAGAGCGCGATGGCGGCGCCATCGCCCGTGCCGATCAGCGCCAGGGCACGGCGCTGCGGGCGGAAGGGACGCGGCACCTCGCCCCGCAGCGCATGGCGCAGATTCGCAGCCAACGGCCGGCCCTGGCGTACCGCGTAGACGCCGGCCTTCTCGCGCGGATGCGGCAACACCGCCGCCACATCGCCTGCGGCGAAGATCCGCGGGTCGGAGACCGAGCGCAGGCTGGCATCCACCGCCACGAAGCCCTGGGGATCGAGCGCCAGCCCGGTCCCCGCGAGCCAGCCCGGCGCCGCGGCGCCTGTGGCCCAGAGGGCGAGGTCGCAACCCAGCATGCGGCCATCCGCCAGCACCAGCCTGCCGGGCTCGACGCGCACGACCTCGGC
>Ga0180217_1001108_pt1 | contig 32173 bp, 29 predicted proteins | sample eDN3rd37CBELigOP_FD_128521 | JGI IMG/M metagenome (GOLD analysis project Ga0180217, IMG submission 128521) | Enriched Organic Plus compost microbial communities from Emeryville, California, USA - eDNA 3rd pass 37_C BE-Lig OP (version 2) (version 2) ... | reverse complement strand
TATTTGTCATAAACAAAAAGAGGAATCCAATAAATACAAAAGACGAAAAACCTACTTGATGATAAGAAATAGATATAATTCCTATAAAAAACAAAGCCGCAATCACAACTAACATAAACATCCCCCCTTTCAATCTTCATTTTAAATTTTAACATAAATATCCAGGTGGGACAGAGGGACAGGTCAATTGGACCACCATTTATAGGAAATAGTGAATTTAGGAATACATAATATGTATTTTCCACTAAATTCACTCCGATTAAAAAACTCCCCGCTTACTAACGATGCGGGGAATTACTTTCGGCTAATATAAATTTATCTCTGATTTTATAACAAATATGGACCTTCTCTTTATTTTAATTCTTTTTTTGAGAACGACGTTCATAATCACGTTCAATCCCTTTTTTCCAACTCCGATCAATTTCCTTCCCACTTCGAAGCGTTATGACAGCTTCGCTTACAGACTCATAATTTAATTTTGTTCCTGAGCTGTCTGCATAATAGTCAACGGCAAAGTCCTCATCAATTCCAACCTGTGCAGCCGTTGTAATGGCATCAATATTCGCCCCTAGGAAGATAAAGTCCCATCCATATTTCTCCTTTTGATGGTGGATCATCTTCTTTATTTTGGTTTGGGAATATTCACGACTTGCATTTTCCATTCCATCTGTTGTAATGATGAAAAGTACCTTATCTGCTTGTTGTTCCTTACTTGTGTGTTTTTGTACATTGACGATTTTTTGAATAGAAAAGCCGATTGCATCAAGCAAAGCTGTGGTCCCACCTACTTCATAATCCTTTTCACCCATTGAAGAAATACCTCTAACATTGATGCGATCATGTAAAACAGCATAATGATGGTTGAATAAAACAGTTGTGACAAAAGCTTCTCCTTCAGCTTTTTTCTGCTTGGTTAGCAGCGAATTAAAGCCACCAATCGTGTCTGTTTCAAGTCCTGCCATTGACCCGCTTTTGTCTAAAACAAATACGATTTCTGTTACATTCTTTTTCATCTTTGTCATCCTCCACTTATCAATTATTTATATATGTAGGATACTAAGATTCCAACATGAATTGGTCGCTTTGAAAGCGACTCGGACTGTTGACAAACGCTCGCTTTCTTCGTTACTCACCTTGCTGCGGTGCTCATTACCAACACCGGTAACTCCGCTCCTCACAAGGCTTCGAGCTTTGAAACGCAAGCGTTAGCAATCAGTCTGAAAGGCTAGCAAATTTTACTTTGTCTACAAACTGGGTCGCTTAGAAGCGACTTTTTAAACGCCTAGTAAAGGTTGATCAAAAGCAAATAGTGCTTCATTTATTTCGTGAATATCATACTTTCCTTGTTGGATAAAAAATTCAATAATCACATCAAATTTACTACTACGTGACAATGTATAACCTGCTGCAGACAGCAAATGGTTTGTTTCGGTTTCATTTAGTTTTAACGCTACCGCAAAAGCAATGGCTGTTTTCTTTTTTGGGTTGTAATCTGTTGCTTTTCGTATTTTGGAAAACAACCGACGGTCAACATTTGCTCTTTTATAGGTGTCAACATCTGTCATCCCTCTTTCATCAATCAGTCGAAGCAGACGCTGTGAAAATGACTCTTCCAGTTCCACTACCAGATGTGCCAGACTAAAATCCGGTTCACTCTGTTTTTCATAAAGATCATCTAAGATCGCCTCAGATTCCATTCCAAAACGGTCATGGCGACGACTAAACGTGGCTTCTGCTTCCTCAACAAAATGCTCATCAATATATTCATTGATTGATGTAAATAGTTTTTGACTTAATTTAAATGAAGTTTTATCGAACACGACTAGATAAACAAGCATGTCATGGTGCAATAAATACGTACTGATTGTAGAAATGGCAATTTGTAATGCCTGTTCTTTTGGGTAGCCATAAATACCTGTCGAAATCAATGGAAAGGCAACAGACTCACAGTTATATTTTTCAGCTAGCTCCAGGGAATGCTCATATGACTTCTTCAACAGATGTGCTTCTTGATGTGAACCACCCTTCCAAATAGGTCCTGGTGTATGAATGATATATTTTGCAGGTACGTTAAATCCATCTGTGATGACAGCTTGTCCCACAGCACATCTCCCAATCTCATCACAGGCTTTTGTCAGCTCATTTACACCGGCAGCTTGAAAAATAGCACCACAAACTCCCCCGCCCATTTTTAATTCTGTATTTGCAGCGTTAACAATTGCATCTACGTCCATCTTTGTAAGGTCATTGCGGACAATTTCCAATGGCATGGATTTAGTCTCCCTTTTCTAAAGTTTTCTTTATATTTGAAAATTGGTTATATATTGAGATAAGTTTAACATGTATATCATCTCTTCTTCTCATTAAAACCATGTTATTTGCATAAAGAAAAAAGACTGTTCAGTACTGGTACACCAAACAGTCATATAATAGCTAAACCTTTTCCTGCAACCATGATCGTTTAATATTTAGGTAGATTCATATAAGGAAAATAAGGATATTTCACAAGAGTGTCTGGATCAAAATCAGGTTTAATCAGATATGTAGTATTCGTCGTTAGCTTTGGAGATAAACTTGCATTACCCGAACCATCATAATACATTGGTTTTGCCTGTTCTTTGCTCATGTTTATTAACTCCTTTTATTAAATTTTCCTTGCCACCTCTAAGAGTGATGAGGACCTACTCCGACCATCATATATCTCCTCACTCCTATAGATCTATTATACTATCTAACGATAAGTCATATATCCTGTTTTCCTAAGAAAATTTATTTTATTTATGTATCTATTTTATTAACCTCAATCTTTAAAACACCGGAACTTATTTAAATATAAATAATCCAGATTTAAACAAAATTTAAAGATAGTCATGTAACATTTATCTTAGGGAAATCAAGGAATATTTCAGAAAAAAAGGAGAAAGTTGAGGATAATAATGACATTTTTAAAAAGCTGTACTTTATTTATAGCAGTACTTTCTTTTACTGCTTTTTTATCAGGTTGTGGAAAAGGCGAAGCCATAGATAACGCGGATCAATATATTTCACCTGTGAAACTAATGGACATTCCGGATGATGTTGAAGTTATAGGGCTGGGAGAAGCGACACATGGGAATGTTGAATTTCAAGAGTTAAAACAAACAGTCTTTGAAACGTTAATGAAAAAGGAAAATGTTCGCGTCTTTATCTTAGAGGGTGATTTCGGAGGCGGTCAGCAGATTAACAATTTTATAGTAAATGGTGAAGGTACAGCTGAGAAAGCTGTAAATACACTTGATTATAGTATTTATAAAACGGAACAAATGATTGATCTAGTTCAATGGATGCATGATTATAATGAATCGGTTAAAGAGGATGAAAAAATTCGTTTTTATGGGAATGATATGCAGCGCTATGACTTCAGTAAAATGGAGCTGCTTGATTATTTTGCTGTTGTAAACAAGGACACCGCAACTAAGTATGAAGAGAAATTGAAACATGTCTCCAACGAAACCATGCGTGAATTAACAACGGAACAATTAGAAAAAGTAGATCAGACGATCAATGGGATCATAAAAGACTTACAATCAAATAAAGCAATTTACTTAGAACATTCGTCTCCAGAAGACTTTGCGTTTGCCACAGCTAATGCACAAAATATGAAGCAGCGTACACAGCTGTTTTTAAATAATAAAGATTACACACATCTTCGTGATCAATATTTAGCTGAAAACTTACAATGGATTATTGAATTTGAAAAAGAACGTGGAAATAAGAAGGTATTCTTCTCTGGACATAATGGCCATGTTGAAAAAACGTCTTCCTCCCCTGCCGGCTATACATCGATGGGACATTATGTAGATGAGGTATTTGGAGAAAAGTATTTTGCAATTGGTACTGACTTTATCAACAGCAAATTTCAAGCAAAGAACGGAGGTTCTAACGAACGAAAAATTTTCAAGTTAGAAAGTCATAATGATGTAGTCGATGCATTCAGTGACGTTGAGCAAAATATCTTTTATGTTGATTTTGAAAAGAGTCGTGAGTCAGATGATTTGTCGACGATCCTTTCAAAGAAACAAAAAATGGCGAATATAGGGGACGAATTTCGCACTTGGTATTCGTTTTTAAAGATGTTTTATACGATTGAAATGGTGCCTGATCAGGCTTATGACGGTATCATCATAGTAAAGAAAGCAACACCAACTAAAGTGATCAAGTGAAACTAGATTTCTTTCGTTCTACTTCTATCTTTATTCATCCTCATTCAATTCTTAATAAAAAGTAAAAAACTGAGGTACGGTTCAAATGATTTATCTTTTAACAAGAGAACCGTTCCTCTGTTTTATCATTTTCGTGAACGATCATGCTAATTACGTCAAATCTTCTTCCACTTCGATTATTTCCTACCGCCTCACTTATAATCTCATCAATCAACCCTGCCGCAATATGAAAGTCACAAAAAACTTTCTCCATACCCAATGTCGAATTTTATCTCTTTATCAGGAATCTCCTAACATCCCCACTATCTTTCATCAGTGGCAGTTTTACATCCAATTTTTTATTAGAAATAACAAGGAAAATTTACTCAAAGAGAGAATAATGTATTGATGTAAGTGTTTTCATTATTATAGACATAGGGAGATGGAATAAAATGAAACAGACTGTTTACATAACAGGTGCTGACAGAGGATTAGGTCTAGCTTTAACAGAGGTTTTTCTAAAATCAAATTTTAAAGTATTTGCTGGTCGTTATATGAAAGATTGGACAGAGCTTGATGACTTGAAAAAGGAATTTGGCGAGGATTTAGACATTGTTTCATTAGATGTTACCGATCAGAAATCTGTGGATGAGATCGCTAATTATATTGAAAATGAAGCTGGTCAACTAGATATTCTTATTAATAATGCAGCTATGTACAAAGACCGTTCCGAAGATATATTTGGGGAGTTCAATTACGAGGATATGATGAAGCTTTTTGATACGAATGTATTTGGACCACTTCGTGTTTCAAAATCTGTTGTGCCGTTATTAATGAAAGGAAATCGTAAAATATTAGCGAATATTTCCTCAGAAGCTGCTAGCTTAACAGATTCTTGGCGAAAAAAAGAATATGGCTATTGTATGTCAAAGTCAGCTTTAAACATGCAATTAACGATATTACAAAATCAATTAGCGGAATTTGGAGTCAAGGTTTTAGCATTCCATCCAGGATATGTAAGAACGTATATATTCGGTGAGTTTAATCCAGATGCTACGATCGATGCAATTGAATCGGCAACTGGAATTAAAGAGCAAATATTAAAGGCTCCTTCAATTGAAGAACATATGTACATTGATTATCAAGGGAATAAATTGAACTGGTAAGGGTGATATAAACGATGGTAAACATAGTAGCGTTATTAGGAGATTATTGGCATAATGCTGATGATGCAAAGGCTGGATTAGAAGCAGCAATAGAACGACTTGCAAACAAGGAAGTAAATCTTCAATTCATCACGCATGAAGAGGTTTCAAACGCCCTTGATGAAAAGCCTGACTTATTCATCAATGCTAAAATGGATCAATTAAATCCCAAAGATGAACGCGTGTTCACTTGGCTAACGGATGAATTGGATAAAAAGATTGTCAATTATGTGGAAGATGGGGGAAATATCTTAGTATGGCATGCAGGTTCAGCAGGATATGAGCCTGATAGCAACTACATTCAGATGTTGAGAGGATATTTTGAGTATCACCCACCAGGACTTCAGGATGTTACCTACATGTTGAATGAAAATGAAAAAAGTGGAGAGAATACTTTTTCCCTTTCCGATGAGCAGTATTTTGTCCAATGTGATGTAGAAAATACAGAAGTAGACCTTTGGAGTACAGGTGTAGATGGCGATTCTATCGCTGGCTGGAAGCATTCCTATGGAAAAGGAAGGGTTTGCTGTTTTACTCCAGCTCATACGAAAGATGGAATGTTAAATGAAAACGTCTCAAGATTATTAGCAGAAAAAATTAATTGGACGATATCTAACTAAACACTGGATCGGAGGGACAGGTAAATTGTCCCTCCTCCCATCCAATAGTTTTTTTCCAAATTTGTGGTGGCTTTAGCTTCTTACACAACAAATGCATCTCGTCTACCCTTCTAATCTTAATGAATTAAAGGATAATAATAGCCTTTTTACTTTTTGCAGTTAATCGTAATTAATCTAAAAGAAAGAGGAGCTGCTTCTAAATACTTGCAGCTCCTCTCCTAATATGAAGTACAAATTTTACTAAATCGCAGCTTCTTTATGTATAACCGATTTAATACTCCACTCCAATGGTGAATAGTTCCCATCTGGACGGTTTAAGTTTATTCTCTCAGTTAGTGGAGTGGTCCGATTACACATGAAACGAGGAACACCTGAATGATTCTGTGATGCAGCATGGTATAAAAACGGATGACATAAAATGACATCACCAGGGTTTCCGGTGGTTTCAACGACCTGAAGCTTGATTCCATCTTCATCAATATACGGATTTTCCATGAATTTCTCTATCCGATCCTGTTCATTATTTTCACCCTGTCGCTCATTAGAGGCAGTTAATTCGGAAAACCACGGGTGCTGCTCATTCAGATTACGAATGCCGTCTCCAAGTTCAATTCCATCTGGTTGCTTGGAGAGAAATTTTGCAACCACCTTATGTGAGCCTTCTGCTACAAGCGTGCCCCCACCTTGTTTTCCTATTTCAGAGAATAAATTCAAGCAAAGCAGTCCTTGTTCCGGACTGTCAATATAATGACGAAAATGAATACCATCCCAATGCCAGCCTGTATTCGCTACATTCCATGGTTTATCAGCACCTTGAGAAAAATTAACCGGCCACCATCCATAGCCAACCTTCTTCTCAGTCTCACCATATACTGTCCTGTTCGCCCATCGCCCCTCACCGACAAGATCTTCTATTGCATCTGCTAATCTTTTTGTATTACATTTCTGGAATTCATCATGTTCATAGTTTTCATTTAGTTGTACCATTTCTTCCGTCCAAGTTGACGGATCATTCTTTAGTACTCCTCGTTTTTCAACATTTTCCCAAACAATTTTTTGGGCTTCCAACGCCACTTCTTTAGGAAAAGCTTGTTCAACCTTTACCCAACCTAATTCGATGAACTGATTGACTTGTTCTTGATTTAATACCTTATATTTTGTCAATTTATATCCCCCTTACTTTTTTAAGTTTGAACAGATCCAAAATAATGAAGTGCTTACAACAATTGAATAATGATCGTTTTATATATCATGCAGACATTATGTTAAACTTAGTTTACATAATATTATTCTTGTTAACTTAAAGGCTACACCTTAATGTACACAAAAAGTCATTATAGAACCTGTTGTACAAAACCTTACTCCCTCACTCTACCTTCAACAACCTTTGCAAACTCATCAAGGCTCGTTGAATATTTAACATAAAGACGTGGTAAAAGATAAAGTTCATCTTTATATCCCTTTTTCGAATATAATTCAGGAGTTGTTGTGAGTCCAAACGAATAATACTTTTTGGTTTCTGCAATAACCTTTTCGTTTGTATTGCCGAATGGATAGGAAAGGGCAATGACAGGTTCTCTTGTTATTTTTTGAATCTTATCTTTAGATCTTTTTAGTTCTTCTTCAAATCCGTTTATTTTCGTTAAATCCGGATGTGTTACCGTATGAGATTGAATGGACATGATACCTGAATCGGCCATCATTTTTATTTCCGCTTCCGATAATCGATTTGATCGTCCAATAAAATCAGTAATAACAAAAATCGTTCCCGTTGGTTTAAAGTGTTCATTTGTTAGATTTTGAAGGATTTTAAATGCATGTAAATTATTTTTGTATCCGTCATCAAAGGTAATAAAAATAGGCTTTTTCACATTCTCAATGTCTTTCCACCTATCAAACGTTAACAAAGTAAAGCCGTGATCTCGTAAATAAATCATTTGTTTCTCAAAGTTTTGCGGAGTTACATATAATTCTTTTGAACCACTGCCTTTAAACTCGTCGATTGAATGATAAATTAATATTGGGACTTTTCGTTGAGCATGAGTTTTTGATGGAAGCATAATGATGAAACAACAAAGAAAAAATATTGTAATGGCTTTCATGGAATTCCTCACCTTACATTCATTTATTTCCAGTTATTGTTCCTCACTATTTCTTCATTATTACTTCAACATGTTCTTCCAATCCTTTATAAACTAACTAGCTCATTAACTGTCCGCCATTGACCTCTATTATTTCTCCAGTTATATAATTAGCATATTTTGATGCTAAAAATAATATAGAACCTACAGTCTCTTCAGCGGTTCCTTCTCTTCCCATTGGGATCTGTTCCACCGCTTTTACTCTTTGTTCTAATGTAGAATACTTATCATGGAATGGTGTTGTAATCACTCCAGGTGCAACGGCATTAACCAAAATATTATATTCAATCAAATCCTTGGCTAACCCTTTTGTTAAAGTGCTTACTCCACCTTTTGATGCAGCATATGCAATACTACCTGCGCCCCCTCCATTTTTTGCCGCGATCGATGTAATATTAATAATTCTGCCTTTGCCTTGCTTTTTCATAAGAGGAAGCACTGCTTTGGTTACGAGATAGACAGATTTTAAATTTACATCCATAATTTGATCCCATAACTCTTCTTCTAAATCTTCTAATCTAGATCTTTTAATTAATGCACCCGCATTATTTACTAATATATCAATTTTCCCAAATTCTTGATCAATTTTTTCAACCATTGATTCCACGTGTTCTTTGTTTGAAACATCACCATGTACTAAAAAAGCTCTATTGCCTTTTAATTGAATTTCTTCTACTAAAGATTGTGCTTGGTCAATGTTACTGTTTGCATGAACAATAACCTCTGCTCCGTTTTCAGAAAATTCTATCGCTGCAGATCTTCCGATACCTGTGCTGCTTCCAGTAATCCATACAACTTGACCTTTAAATGAATCCATCATAACACCTCTTTTATTTTTAGGCTGTTTTCGCAAACATTGTTGCTTTGTAATAAGTGTAGAGGTTGTTGATTTGAGCTCCAGTCTGCTCGCTTTCCGTGGGGTGGGCGGTGAGCCTCCTCAACGCCTTGCGTCAGCGGGGTCTCACTTGTCCAAATGCTCCCACAGGAGTCTCGCATATCCGTTCAAATCAACCCTATTTACTTTTTTCAAGTACTTATTAAATACAACAATCTTTTAGAAAAGAGCCTATTTTTAAGTAGTTGTTTGGAACAAACGCAATAAACAATGCTGCGATGATTAAAATAATGAAGAAAGGGAGTGCCTTACATCTTTTCCATTCTTTTGATGTTTTGATCGGATTTTGGATTAAGCTTAAAAAGAGAGCCTCAGAGCAAGATACAACCTGAGGCTTAAGGAGTCATTTCATAGATTACATTATAAACTTTAAGATCCCTTCACAAAAACAGTTTTAATTGACGTATAGAATTCTTTTGCTGCTTCACCTTGTTCACGAGTGCCTGTACTTGAAGCCTTCATTCCTCCAAACGGAGCTTGCAGTTCAACACCAGCACTTTCCGCATTGACACGAACAAGACCTGCTTCCATATCATCGATAAAACTTAGGAAGGAACTAATATTTCTTGTAAAGATGGACGCACTTAAACCGTATTTAGAATCATTGGCCACATCAATTGCTTTTTCTAACGAATCTACTTTCATTAACGCTAATACAGGCCCAAAAATTTCTTCTTGTGCAATGCTCATGTCAGAGTTTACATTTTCAAAGACTGCTGGACGAACAAAGAAACCTTTTTGAAATTCGTCATCAGTTAGCACTTCACCGCCATAAATAAGTGAGGCGCCTTCCTGCTTACCTTTTTTGATATAGCTGCATACGGTGTTGAATTGGCTCTCACTCGCACAAGGTCCCATCCAAATACCATCTTTTAATCCATCGCCAATTGTGATTTCATCGATTTTATTCAGTAGTAATTCTTTAAATTGATCATAAATATCTGCTTCGACAATGACACGACTTGTTGCCGTACATTTTTGTCCTGTAGACTTTAATCCGCCGCTTAAGACAGCATCAACAGCTAATTGTAAATCAGCATCTTTTGCTACAATTACTGGGTTTTTACCACCCATTTCAAGTTGGAATTTAATTCCTCTATCTGTTGCTGATTTCGCTACGTTTTTACCAACACCTTCTGAACCGGTAAACGTAATGCCATTAAGTAATGGATGATCGATAAGTCCTTGACCTATAACGGATCCAGAACCTGTAATGAAATTAAGAACTCCCTGCGGAAAGCCGGCTTTTGCAAAGCATTCAACAACTTTAGCAGCAGTTACTGCAGCCTCTGTAGCAGGTTTGAACACAACGGTATTTCCATACACTAATGCGGGTGCAATTTTCCAAATAGGAATAGCTACCGGGAAGTTCCAAGGTGTAATAACACCGACAACACCTAGAGGAGTTCTTCTCGTAAACATAAGTGCTTCAGGATCTGTTGATGGAATTGTATCCCCATCTGGACGCATTCCTTCTCCGGCATAATAACGGAGAATTGCCACTCCTCTTGCTGTTTCCCCTTTTGCTTCTGGTAATGTTTTACCCATTTCACGCGTCATCGTTTCTGCGATATCCCCAAGGTTTTCCTCTATAATATTGGCCACTTTATAGAGCAATTGCCCGCGGGCAACTTGACCTAACTTACGCCACCCTTTTTTGGCATTATGTGCTGCATTTACGGCTTTGTCTAAATCAGCATCCGACGATTTTTGTACAAGACCTACAACCTCTTCTTTATTTGCTGGATTATAGCTCGCAATTACATCTTGATCAGAAGATTGTTTCCATTCATTATTAATAAAATTCAAAAATGTTTGTGCTGCTGTTTTTGTTTGACTCACAAAAATCCACTCCCTATTAAAAAATTAATTTATTTAAATTTCATGGTGATGAATAAAATCACCTTAGTTAGCAACAGATTCTTTTTTCACTAGTTGTTTAACTGGATTTCTAAGTGTTCCAACTCCTGAGATTTCAATTTCAATGATATCCCCTTCTTTTAATGTGAATTCATTAGGTGGAACGATACAAGTTCCAGTTAACAGTACTGTGCCATCAAAGATTTCGTTATCAAGTACTAAGAATGAAACTAATTCATCAAGTTTTCTTTTTAATTGATTTACAACTGCCATTCCCTCAAAGACCTTTTCATCTTGACGGAAAATGCGGCAAGTAATGGTTAATTCATACGGATCTTCTACAGCATCCGCTAGTAAGATTGTTGGTCCAATTGAGCATGAATTTTTCCACATTTTCGCTTGTGGAAGATAAAGAGGATTTTCGCCTTCAATATCACGGCAACTCATATCATTCCCAGCAGTGTACCCTAGAATTTTTCCGTCTTTATTTATAACTAATCCTAATTCTGGCTCAGGGATTTGCCAATTCGAATCTGATCGAAGATAAACTTCCTGTCCCGGACCAACCGTTCGTGCTGCTGTTGATTTAAAGAAAATTTCCGGACGTTCAGCTTCATAAACTTTATCATAAAATGTCGTAGCATCAAGTTTCCCTTCTGTTGCTTCAAAGTTTCTAGCATCACGGCTTTTTTCGTATGTAACCCCGGCTGCCCATACTTCTGGTGCATCAAGCGGTGTTGTAAGAATCGTATTTTCATATTTTTCAACTGGCTCATTAGCAGCAAACTCTTGGGCAAATGCTAATACTGTCTTCCCTTGTTTCTCTGCTTCGTGTACAAAAGACATAAAATCAGGGTATGGTAAATCAAATACAAAGCTTTCATTATTAACTACTGCTAATTGAAGTGTTGCTTCATTTTTCTTATAACGGATAATTCTCATTAAAAACCCTCCTATTTTATATTATAAAACCAGGTTTTGTTATATAGATAAAAATAGGCTAAGGCCCATTTATCATATCCTTTTATATCCATACCCTACTTACCTCATTCAAATAATTCGAAGAATAAGGATTTCTTTTCATTCTTTTCAGTTGTGAACTTACTACCAATTTTAAAAAAGATACTTGTTTAACCAAATATTACAACGCTTACATTTGTGAACCTACATAATAACATCTGTTCTATAATATAAAACAATTAATTATATTATAGAACGATAGGTTCATATTATAATATTTTGTTTTATTTTTCAATAAGAATTTCCAATTTTCATTGTGGAAACAGAATGACAAACTAACATTTATCGACTCTAAACATTTCCTTTTTCAAATGAATGTGTTTAGTTTGTCCAACAAATATCTCCCCTGTAACATTGATTCAATGGGTTTCTTCTAGTAACAACTTTGCGCTGATTTGTTCCAGGGTGTTATTTTTATCTCAGAAGTCTAATGACAATACCCAACTAGTAACTATCCATACCTCCAACCTTATGAAATACTCTTTTACTTATAAACATTACTAGACATCCTAATGAACTACCTACTATGAAAGGAAATAACATTGGGAAGGTAATGAATACCGCAATCAACATAATAGTTCCCAGAAGCATAAGGATTGTAAGATGCGGATAAGACAAACTTATAATAAAAGCATATTTAACATATTCTAATTTTTTTAATTTGAAATGAACAAATACAGGGAATATATAGAAAATGATCGAGAGATAAATAAAAGCGACAGATAGTAAAACAAATAATAATATTGTAAAAAGAATTCCATCCATACTTGTCAAAAAGATAAAATCAATATAAATAAAGACACCGATTAAAAGTAATAGCCAGCCTACAAAATTTGCGTCCGTAAATTCCTTCCGATAGCTTTTTTTGAACGTCTGAAAAACAGAAACCTGCTCTTTCAGCAACCATTTCCGGATCACCGTAAACATAGCTGCGGTGGCAGGGAAAAAACCTAAAAAGAATATTCCCATTGCACTAAACAACATCCAGAGAAAATTAACATAGGCAAGCCGTATGGCCCATTCTCCTATAAAATTTATCTTTGATAGCATATGATCAACCATAATTATTCCACCTTTGATTACTACTTTTGCAGAATGTATTTACATATTCATTTCAAACAAAAAGAAGGAAAGAAAACTCCCTTATTTATAGGTTAAGAGAGTTTTCTGAGGTCCTACTTATTATTTAAGTTCAATGACGAGTACAGATTTTGACGGGATTGTTAAAGAAATCGTATCATTATGGAGTTCGATCTTATCAAATACTGTTGGTTCAATGCGATGAGGGGCTTCAAATGTATTATGTTCATTCATAGATTCTGCTGTTAAGATTCGTCCAGATGCTGTTGAAAAATGTTTTATTTCATTAAGATTACATGTTATTTCTTCTGAATGATTAGGATCAAGGTTACAGATTGAAATATGAACCTTACCTGAAATATCCTGAGAAGCAGAGACATTTAGCATTGGAAGATTATCTTCTCCATATGTATAGTCTCCAGTACTTACACTAACAGGAAGTAATGTTGCATCCTGGTGAACTTTATACATTTCAAATACATGATAGGTAGGGGTTAAAATCATGTTTTTTCCTTCTGTTAAAATCATCGCCTGTAATACATTAATCATTTGAGCAATGTTAGCCATGTGTACACGGTCACAGTGTTTATTGAAAATATTAAGGTTAATGCCTGCCACAAGTGCATCGCGCAGTGTATTTTGCTGGTAGAGGAATCCAGGATTTGTACCTGGCTCAACGTTAAACCAAGTTCCCCATTCATCAACGATTAAATCGACGTTTTTCTCTGGGTCATATTTATCCATAATCGCTGTATGTTTTTGAATCAGCTCTTCCATCACAAGCGTTCTTTTCATATAATCAAACCATTTTTCTTCTGTAAATTCAGTTGCTGAATCATATTTTGCGCGGTTACGGGTGTAAAAATGAAGGGCAAGGCCATCCATCTCTGGTCGGTGATGTTCCCAAATATCTGTTACAACACTATCTGGGAATGGCTCCGTTCTTCCAGTTCCCTCACGCATCATCACTTCTGTCCAATGATAATCCGCCTCACTAGGACCACATGCAATTTTGTAGATTGGATGATCCTGGAAGTCCCTGACAAAGGTTTGATAGCGTCGATAAAGGTCGGCATAATATTCGACTCTCATTTTTCCTCCGCATCCCCAGTTTTCATTTCCTATCCCAAAATATTTAAGTTTCCATGGTTTATCCCTACCATTCTTTCTTCTTAAATTAGCCATAGGTGATTCCCCATCAAATGTAATGTATTCAACCCATTCTTGCATTTCCTGGACCGTTCCACTGCCGACATTTCCGCAAATATATGGTTCAGCATTTATCTGTTCACATAAATCTAAAAATTCATGGGTACCAAAGTGGTTGTTTTCTACAACTTTTCCCCAGTTATTGTTAACAATGCTCGGGCGGGATTCTCGAGGTCCAATACCATCCTTCCAATGATATTCATCAGCAAAGCATCCACCTGGCCAGCGTAAATTAGGAATGCTCAGTTTTTTTAAGGCTTCGACCACATCATTGCGAATCCCGCGTGTGTTTGGAATGGAAGAATCTTCTCCTACCCAAATTCCTTCATAGATACATCTTCCTAAATGCTCTGCAAAATGGCCGTATATGTGTTTACTGATCACTTCTTTTTTTTCACTTTTGTTAACATTAATAAAAGATGTCATTTTAATATTCACTCCATTTTAATAGATTTGTAGGATAAATTATCCCTTTACTGCACCTGCTGCAAGACTTGATATAATGTATTTTTGGGCAAAAAGAAAAACAATAATAATAGGCAGCACAGTTAAAACTGAACCTGCAATTAATACATCATAGTTATTTCCATACGGAGAAAGTAATCCGGCTAAACCAATTGGAAGTGTTAACATTTCTTTCGTCCTTAACACAACTAATGGCCACAGAAAATTGTTCCAGCTAAATAAAGCTAATAAAATTCCCATTGCCCCATAGGCTGGTTGCATTAAAGGAACCATAATTCGAAAGAAAATACCATACTCTGTACACCCATCAATTCTAGCAGCATCCATTAAATCATTAGGTAGAGATAAAGCATATTGCCTAAAGAAAAAGATAGCCAAAGGATGAATGATCATCGGTAGAATAACACCTGTATAGGTATTTACGAAACCTAGACCAATCATCATTCTAAATAATGGAAGCATTAATATTTCAAAAGGAATCATCATGATTAACAAAACTAAAAACAAAACAATACCTTGACCCTTGAATCGATACATGGCAAGGCTGTATCCAACCATTGATGAAAAGATCAATGCCAGAATAGTAGAAATACACGTGATCAACACACTGTTTTTAAACCAATGGAAATAGATACTGCCATCTGTAAATAGATACTCATAATTACCTAGACTCCATAGTTCAAATTGGGGATAGACATTCAACCCATACCTCATTAGCTCTGTTGAAGGCTTAAATGAAGCGATTGTTAATGATGCTAATGGAAAAACGGCAATAATGACAGGGATGATCATAAACAAAAATAATAATCCGGAAGCCCATTTTCCTCGACTCTTATTCTTCATTTAATTACCTCCCTTCCCACTGAAACCTGTTAGTTTTAGTTGAAGGTATCCTAAAATTCCAACGATAAGTAATAACGTTACACCCACAGCAGAGCCAAAACCTAATTGGTTATATTGAAATCCTTCTTTATACAAATAACCTACAAGTGTTAATGAAATATTTCCGGGCGAATTTACTTGCCAAAACACATAAGATTCTTCAAACATTTTATAACCAGCGAATAAAGTGATCGTTAATACATAAACAGAAACCGGTTTTAAAAATGGAAGGGTAATATGTCTGAATTTATTAAAGGTATTAGCCCCATCAATTTCAGCTGCCTCATACATTTCCTTCGGTATATTTTGTAAGCCGGTTAAGAAGTAAATCATATTAACACCCATCCATCTCCAAGTGGCCAATCCAACCATCAGGAACATAAGTGCTGCCTCATTTTGCCTCCAGGCTATAGGATCAAATCCAAAAAAACCGATAAAAGAATTACCAAATGCCGTATCCGATTCCGCAAAAAGCAGACGGAAAATAACACCCGCAACGATGGTAGAGGTTAAGGCCGGAATAAAGATACATGCTCTAAAAAATGTCTTACCTTTCATTTTTTTCGAATTTAAAATGATAGCCAATAATAATGGCAAAGGTATTAAAATCACGATCGTCCAAAAGGTATAGATCGTTGTATTGGATAAGGCTTTATAAAAGGTTGGATTAAATAGCTTCATGTAATTATTTAACCCGATAAATTTCGTTTGGCCGGGCAGTATTTCTTGGAAACTCATGATGACAGTAGAAATCACCGGATATAAATAAAACCCACAAAAAATAAGTAAAAATGGAAACACAAGCACATAGGGTGCAATTTTTTGTGAATAGAAGATATTTTTCATTGTGTTTCCTTTTCTTTTTGAGCTATTTACATTTGGAGGAGAATCTGACCTCATAAGAAAACCTCCCTTTGTTCTGGAAACAGGATAACTCATAAGGGTGCCTACCTTTTGCTGCATATTTGGGCATTCTTCCTAAAGAGCATCCTGTCTACCAATCAATTATTTTATGCTTTGTTACCTACTTCGCAATTCATCCGCAGCTTGCTTTAAGGCTTCATCGGGAGTTTGAGTTTTTTCTCTTAGTACATTGTGTAACACATTCGTTTCAATTAAATCTCTTGCTAAAGGAGTATTAGGGGTAATATTTAATGGATTGATTTCATCTTTAATTCCAAGTAACATATCAAACAAGCCATCGCCAAAATATTCCGTGAATTTGTTTGCTTCTTTTAATTCTGGAGCATCCCAAACATCATGTCGTGGTGGATCAAAGCCAAGCATCGTCCATATCTTGATATTAGCTTCTTTTGATAACTTAGCAAAAGCTAAAAATTCTTTGGCTAACTGAACATCTTTTGCTTGCTTGGTTACCGCGGTCCCTGTTCCACCCATTCCTGCAGAACGGAATCCTCCTTCTTCCCAACTCGGCATCGGCTTCATGACAATATTTCCTGATTGATCAGGCATATGTTCAACAAAACGGCTTGCATACCAAGAAGGCATTATTAAAGAAGCTGCACCACCTTCATTCATGAAAGCAAAGAATTCTTCACTCTCATGTCGTGAACCAGGTGCAAGAACGGCAATCTCATCTTTATAGAGCATATCATGAATAAACTGTAATACTTCGACGTTATCTTTGTTATCTAATATAACTTCACCATTGCTGTCGAAGAAATCAGATCCTTTTTGGCTGATCATAGGATAAAAGCTCCAAAATCCTGTTGTAAAGACCGGTGTCATCGGTTTATCCGTTTTAGCTTTAATCACTTTCCCAATTTCTACAAAATCATCCCATGTTTTAATATCATCAGGACTTACACCTGCTTCATCAAATATTTTCGTATTATAAAAGGCGACTGAAGCTCCAACATGCGTAGGTGCACCATAATACTTTCCATCAGCAGAATAAACGTCGAATCTTGATTTAACAAAGCTTTCTAACTCAGGCTCGACAATATCATTTAAGGGCTCTAATTGAATATCACCTTGTAGGAAGTTCGGAAAACGATTAACTTCAATATCTACGATATCGGGTGCTCCAACACCAGATTGTAAAGCTAGCAAAAGGTTGTTATGCATCTCATCATAAGGAAATGACTCTGCTTTTAATTGAATTTGTCGATCTGGATACGTTTCATTCCATCGTTTCGCAGCGTCTTCAAAGAATTCCACATGTAAACCCTGAAACGTCCAGTATGTTAATTCTTGTGCTCCCCCTTCACTAGTAGATTCTGACGAATTACCTGAAGAGGCACCTTTGTTGCTATTGCATCCTGCCAAAATAATGCACATGACCATCAACATGATAGAATACAGTTTGAACTTCTTACTCAAATTATTTCCCCCTTTTGATAATCTTGATGATTGAATATGTAAAATATGGGCATCACCTCCTTGAATAACATGAAAGCGTTTCCTAAAAAGATTGAAATAAATACTACTAATGTCCAAGATTTGTTATTTCTTTTAATCTAGGTTTACAGGTTGATTGGCGGAATATTAATTTTGGTAAAACCTCGGATTTAGCAGGTTTCGTTTGTTTTTTTCGTAATTTTTTAATCAATAGTTTAGAAGATCTTTCCCCCATTTCTAGAACAGGTGTAGATATTGTCGTAAGTGGTGGATCTAGTAAATCATTCCATTCAAAATCATCAAATCCAATGACTGATATATCCTTTGGAATTTTTAATCCTTTTTCTCGTATTGCCTTTAACACTTCTAACGTTAGATTTATATTAGTCGATAAAATCGCTGTTGGTGGATTCGGACTTTCTAATAAGCGTAATGTTGTTTGTACCCCTTGTCCCTTTTCCTCTTTCATAATATTTATTAAGTGATGATCAACAGGAAAATGGTGATTTGTTAATGCTTGTTTATAGGCTTCCAATTTTTCTTGGCGAACAAGGATATTTTCAATCGGATAAAGCATGATTGCAATTTGCTTATGCCCTAAATTTATTAGATAGTCTATAGCTTCTGTCGTTCCGGTTGTATTGTCAACAATGACCATATCTTCTTCGATATTTTGAGGGGAACTATTTATAAATACCATTGGAAATTTGATAGATTTAAGATAAGTAAATAGCTCACTACCAGGATTAATCGTATTAATAATTAACCCGTCAACCTGCTTTCCAATTAACATTTTAATATTTTCTTCCTCTTGTTCTGGGGAGGAGGATGAGTTACTAACCATTAAACTATAGCCGGTTTTTAAACATTCTTCCTGAATACCCTTAATAATTTCAGTACAAAATGGAGACATATCCGCTATAATCAGTCCAATGATTTTTGTCTCTTTTTTTTTCAAACTTTGAGCCACTGAATTTGGCCGAAAGTCTAATTCTTCTATTGCTTTTAATATTTTCTGTTTCATCTCTTCTGACATATGTTTATAATTTTGATTTAATACTCTCGAAACTGAGCTTTTTGAAACACCTGCCTTTTTCGCTACATCATCTATTGTCGTCATTGACTGATCCTCCTAAGGTATAAAAACGGTTTCTGAAAACGGTTTATGATAAATGGTATTTATTTAGGCAAGCTTTTATTCCATTTTTTCATTAAAAAAATCTCTCTATCATGATTTAAGTCAGCAACCTTCGAAACGTAAAATAGCTTAACAGAAGGAAACAAATTTCAAATGTAATGAAGATAAATCCATAAAAATTTTCATTTATACTTGGACCTTAACCTAAGGTAATGTTTTATATTGTACATTGCAGTTAAAAAAGAAAGGGGCAATACGACAAAGAAAAAGGAGAACAAGTTGCTTAGTGAGTGTAAAATAAAAACAGCAGGATCCATATCTGCTGTTTTAGGCATTTAATCATTTATTGCAAATTAAAGAAAACTTCTCCACCTAACATTTCTTCATACCGAAGTTGTGCTTTTTCTCCTGTTTTTACTAGCCCTGAAATATAGCCTTCTTTTTCACTTCCTACGTACATTTCAAAGCTAAAATCAGGATCAGTTGTACCGATGATATCACCACTGTAAATATCCCCGTTTTCGCTTACCATTGTAAAATTCATGATTCCATCAATATGAAAAGCTAAGTCTTCTGTTTCAGATTCAATAAATTTTACTTTTGTTTTTGCTAACAACCACTCATATCCTTCTGGAGCAGCTTCATTGTATTCATTCATAGAGACTAATTTTTTATATGCAGCGTCACCACGTTCTACTTCGACCACTGTTAAATCAAATTTAATTGGAAAAGTTTCACCTTCGTCATTGTATAACTCATCGTCAACTGTTGCTGTTTTTTGGAACGGCACAGGGTTGGATCTGGATCCTAATTTTGCTTCTGTTTCTTCCTTCTTCTCTGATGCTTCTGTATTTTCTGTCTCACTTTGTTTTGTCTCTTCTTCATTAACCGTTATATCTTTAGTATCTTGTCCACAACCACCTAGGATAGAAATGATTAACACCAAGATGATGAAAAGATTATATGTTTGTTTGTTCAATTTTTATCCACCCTTTCCTTTTTATTCGGTACCCTCTTCTTCTAAATCATCCGGATAGACAATTTCATCAAATACTTCTTGACTAGCTTCGTCTTTTAAGAAAATGGTTACTTTGTATTCATCGGGATTTACGCCATTATAGAGTTGATAGTACATACCTGAAATCCCTAAACCAAATGCAGCAAACCCGTCCATACTGTCTTCATAAGCACTTTTTTCTACCACTAGAGTAAACTCTGAAAAAGAATCGTTATACGTAATATCTTTGATGGATACATAATCTTCACTGTTTTTTGTTTCCTCAATTGTTTCAAGAATGCCTGTTTTTAATTCTTCCATCATTTCTTTATGTTTCGCTTTCGACATTTTATAAGTAAGAGAGCCATCTTCATTTTTTGTAACTTCTTTGACGCCCTCTTTTTTTGCATCCGCTATAACCGTGTCAATATCTTCACCCTCAAACATAGAAGCCGGTAATGTAACTTCCACATTTAAAAGGCCTTTCTTAACATCTACTGATTCATCTTCTGTTTGTTCTTCTTGTTGTTTTGCGGACTCTTCAGCATTACCCGCATTATTTTTTTCTTGATCATTATTTCCGCAAGCTACTAGTAACAAGGACAATAACATCATGAATAAGTAAGTATATCTTTTCATTCAAAATCCTCCTAACATTCTTTTTCGAGGTTGTACCTTTACTATTCCACCCAGTTTCTTAGGTATTTCTAGCAATTTTTGGGTCAGAGGGACAGGTCCCTCGTCCCACCATGAATTAGAAGCCAAAGATAATTGAGGAATAAAAAAAAGACTATTCAGTGCTTTTACACCAAACAGTCTTATCCATATATTTTCACAAATTGTATTGCCGTACCTTTGTATAATATGTATGATGACACAACCTGCATTACATAAGCCCATTTACCCTCTGTATCTGATAGCTAGCCCTTTTAAGAAATTTCTTGCAAAGTTATCTCCACACTCCATATAATTCTTATGCCCTTCTTTACGTAATAAAGCGCCAAGTTCACCTTTTGTAACCCTTAATCCAGCACCTGCAAAAAGATCGATCATATCCTCTGTTGTTAATGACATGGCTATTTTGACTTTTTTTAATAGGAGATTATTCACATTTTCACGGGTAAATGGGGTTGGTGCAGGTGCATCAGGCTGTCCCGGTTTTGGCCCTCTTTTGAAAATAATAAGGCCATTTAAAAATGAATCTAACATCGCATTTGTACATGATATTTGATCACTATTTTCTTCGTCTTCATCAGTCTTGGTGAGGATCTGGATCACCTCTGGTACAGAAACCTCCTCACCACCGAGTTTGAATATTTCTGCCATTTCTTTATTTTTAATTTCCAGTGCATATCTCAACCGAATTAATATATCGTTATTATCCATTTTATGATCTCCTTATTTTTTCCCAAAATCGAAATTTTGTTTATATGAATGAAAGCTGTCTCATTTTATCACACTTCTGTGAAATAAAAAATGCACCACATCATCCACTATTTTATCCTTTAATGAGAGCATCAAGATAAAGTGGAGATTAGTGCATGATGAATTTAACTATATTGAAAATGAAAATCGCTTCCAATCTTGTCATTACATTAATAAAAATACCTAATCTCTGATTCCTTCTTTCTCTTTCCATTCTACCAAATACTCATCAAGTACATTTTTTAATTCCTGACCAATACGTGAATATGCTTCATCATTTAAATTAGCAAGTGACACACGAATGGACCATTCCGGGGCCAAAAATCCTTCCCCGCTTAACAAGACAATAGCCGACTTTTCGGCCAGACGGTACAATATATCGACCGGTTTATAATTTTCTTTCAGGTAATCCATAAATCCTTTTTCATAATGATGATGGCACCAGATTTCCAAATCAATCTCTGTGTAATAGTCTGCATCATTTGGTAAATGTTTCTTCGGTAATCCTAAACCTTCGTATAATCGATTCATTCTTCTGTGTAGGATGTCAATTGTTTTCTTCTTGTACTCATTTTTAGTATCGAGCAAAGCAAAGATTGAGAATATCGCCATTTGTATTTGTTGTGGTGTAGATAGCCCAGCTGTGTGGTTCATTGCTACGTCCCTGCTATCTGCTACCATTCGATCTATAAAAGGAAGATTTTCCGGATTTTGAGTAAGGGAAGCGTATCTTCTATTTAAAACAGCTTTCTCTTCTTCCGGAAGCTCATTAATCAATTTATCAAACACATTTGTCTTGTTAATCGCGATTGTACCTAATCGCCAACCTGTTACACCAAAATATTTGGAAAATGAATACACTCCGATTGTATTAAAAGGTAAATCGACCATTAACGAGCGAAACCCTTCAACAAATGTGCCGTACACATCATCGGATATAATCATTAAATTAGGGTTATGTTGTTTTACTATTTGGATAATTTGCTCGATCGATTCTTTTTTGATTGCTACAGATGGTGGATTGCTTGGATTTACTAAAAAGAGTGCTTTGATGTCCTGATCTTTTAACTTTACTAATTCCTCGTACGGATATTGCCATGTATGGTGTCCTTCTTCATCAATTTCAGTTGCGTTAATATTCACAAGTTCGTATTTATTGTCCGGTAGCTCAGGAATCTCTATGTATGGCGGAAAAATCGGGACCATTACTGCTACTTTAGATCCTACTGGTAACAAGTGATTTTTATATAAAGTATCAAACGTATAGCACATCGCTGCCGTTGCTCCTTCAACAGCAAATAAATCAAACGAACCACATGAACTATCTTGACCGCACAGTTCTTGAGTTAAGAAATCATGTACAACTTTTTCGGTTCTAACAAGCATCCGGTCAGGATTAGGATAGTTATCGCCAATGATTCCATCTACCAATTCATATACCCATTCATCTGGTTCAAACTGTTTTGTATGAATTCCGTAATCAATGATATTTTTGAGCAATGAAATACCCGCTACGTGATTATTTTCCTTTACATATTGATTGAAACGTTCTGCTATTCCGATTCGGCTTGGCATTCCGGCTAAATCGCCTTCATCCCATACTCTTCTTGATTCTGTCACAGCAAATTGACCAAGGGCAAAAAATGCTTCCCGGGGAGCAGCTGCAATCCAGTTTGGATTTCCGCGACCAGCATCAAGCATTGTTCTCGTCATTCTCATTTTACCTTTAGCTAAATCAATTAGCTTGTCCTTTAATTCAAATGGACTTATTTTCTCTGACACACGATATTCATTCTTTCGTTCACCCATCAAGATCCTCCTAATTATTCATCACGTTGAGTTGATAGTTTTTAATATCTTCAACCATTGAAATGTTTATGTATATATGAAATGAAAGTTGTGAGGGATAGACAAAGACTCTATCCACTAGTATGTTTTCCTTTTTATTGGGAATTTTAAAAGGTATCTATACATACTCAGTCATTTAAGTGTTAGGAGGTAGTCTATTTGGTTCAAACCAATCCGATTAATGTATCAGAAATAGGTTCAATTTGGCAGACCTATCAAGAAAAGACCTTGATTATGAGATTTTTGGAATACTTTATTGAAAAATCAGATGACCCACAAGCTAGAAATATTTTGGGAGGATTGTGGCAGGAGCTTAATTTTTATGTAAACGAAATGGAAGAATTATTTTCTGAACAAGGAATGGTTAAACCGATTGGATTTTCAAAAGAGGACGTTTATTTAGATGCTCCAAAATTATACGATAATGGTTTTGATATTATGTTTGTCCGGATATTAAAGGAAGTGAGTATGGGACTTTACACGTTAAGTATGAATATGACTTATAATAAAAAAGTCATGTCTATTTATGAAGGACTTACAACTGTTACTCAAAAAATTTATAAGCTTTCAACCACTTATTTACTTGAAAGAGGCATTCTTGCACTTCCACCAAAAGTGACAATGCCGAAAAAGACGGAATTTATTAAAGATAAAAAATATAAAGAGGGCTTTAAGCTCTTTGGCGACAAAAGACCATTAAATGACCTTGAAGTTGGTATCATTCATCACAACCTTGAAGTAAATAATGTCGGAATGCAGCTTATAACAGGTTTTGCCCAATGTGCACAAAACAAAGATGTTAGAAAATACTTTTCAAAAGGAAAAGAACTTGCCAAAAAACAAGTGAGTATCATGGAAAAAATTCTTTTGGAAAGTGATGTTCAACTTTCCGCCGTCTCTGGAGCAACAGTCACTACCTCCACTGTTCCTCCTTTTTCTGATAAGCTTATGATGCATTGTATCTACATCCTTAATGGATTTGGCCTTGTAGGTGCCGGAACAGGAGCTTTTTTTAGCATGAGAAATGACATTGTGATGAAAACCATGTTTATCGCAAAAGATGTTTATACCTATGCCCAAGAAGGAATTGAAATTAAATTTAATCACGGATGGTTTGAAGAACCTCCGCAAATGGAAAACCGAAACGGAATCATTAAAGGAAGTGAATAAAAGGGACGAGGGGACAGGTTTGTTGTCCCAAGGAATTTGGGACAACAAACCTGTCCCTCTGTCCCTTACATGCTCCTGCTTAAAAACACTAATCGTTCTATTTCAGAGAATCCGTGTTTTTTGTAAAAGTCTTCAGCCGGTATCCCTCTGTCAGTTAATAGTGAGATCATGCTTACTCCGTCTGATTCTAATTCTTTTATTAAAACATTCATCATCATTGTTCCAATCCCGGAATTTTGTTTGTCAGCCACTACACACATTTCATTGATGAAAAATTCGTCTCCACTCCACCAATGTTTTAGAGTTCCGAAAAGAAATCCTATCATTTTTTCCTCATTAAAAGCGACAATCCCTTTAAAGCCGGGCGTACGTGTGAAATCTTCTAAATAATTCTTTGCCGTTTCCTTTGTCCATTCATCATTCCACGGTTCCTGATTAAAGACTTCCATAAATGTATTCGTACATGCCAAGAGGTCCTTTTCTTCAAATAATGTTATTTCCATTTATATGTCAACTCATTTCTAATTGTAGTCGGTTTTATATTTTCAAAACTGTCTTTTCACGATATGATGCGTAAGACCATGAATGAACAACATCATTTTTATCTACTTGTTTTGGATCAAAGTCGAGTTCCACATTAATTCCTTTCGTTTTAAGGTAATCATGATTGTAAATAGTGTTTGCATAACGGTCACCGCGATCTGGAAATATAGCAGCTATTTTCGTGTTTGGTTCGACAAAGCGGCTTACCCACCTGGCAACAGCATAAACAGAACCGGAAGAATTGCCGGCGAATATTTTTTCATGTCTTGCGAGTACATGTGTAGCAGCATACGCCTCTTGATCATTTAGCCAGTGTACCTCATCAATTAAAGTATGATCAACATTTCCGGCAACTAATGAGTTCCCAATTCCACCCTGCAGGCGGTCAGGCCTATCTGGTTGGCCAAAAATAACACTTCCCGTTGCATCAACAGCGATTACTTTACAATTTGGATTGTATTTTTTTAATTCCCGTGCTGTTCCAGAGATAGATCCTCCAGTTCCGACTGCAACAATCAAGATATCTACTTGTCCAAGATCATCAATCAACTCTTGGGCTAAACCGGTATATGATTCAGGGTTAGAGGGATTTTCATATTGTCTTAACCAATATCCATCCGGGTGTTGCTCCAACAATCTATGCAATAATTCCAAGCGGCCTCCCTGCCATCCTTGAGCTCCCATTTTATCCACCACATGCACATGACAACCTAGAGAGTGTAATTTTGCTCGAGTGATTGAATCTAATCTTGGATCTGTGACAATATGTACAGGGTGGCCAAGTGAAGTACCAACCAGTGCGATTCCACATGCCAATGTACCTGATGAACTTTCAAAAATAGGTTGGCCATCCTGTAAATCACCAGATTCCTTTGCTGCAAGAATTGCGTTCTTTGCCACTCGATCTTTCATACCAAATGGGTTCTGTAGTTCTAATTTTGCGTAAACTTCCCCAATCGACTGCTTATCAAGACGAAGTTTAACTAAAGGAGTATTACCAATGGTTTCGATAATATTTTGATACAAGATCCTCACACCCTCAGTCATATTTTTCTTACTATACCTATTCAGGAGCTAGGCAATCGAGATTCCACTCTTATCGTTTATTTTCTTATAAGGTCAGCGATTTGCTCTTTCTGTTCTCTTAAAATAGCTTTTTGTTGGTCAATCAATTTCTTTATTTCTGCTGGATTTGTTGAGCCTTGAGTCCTTTTTCTTGAAAGGCTTTCCGTGACGCTAAAGATTTCTATTAACTGATCTTCTGTGAGTGACGATTTATACCCATACTTTTCGCATAAATCATTTAAAAATGAAAGGTCTACTTCAATTGGCTTACGATTTTGTTCATTCATGGCTACTATATATTTTCCTGATATAATTTGGGATTGACGATATGGAATTGAGCATTGCAAAGTTAGTATATTTGCTAGAGAAAACCCTCCAAAATAATCATTTGCACACATTTCATACATATGTTCTTTATTGAATTCCACCTCTTTGATCACTGCTGTATAAAGCTTAAACACACTTTTCATACAAGTGATCATCGGGTAAAAATTGCTTCCCCCTTCTTTAGCTGTCTCTACAAGATTGGTAAAGGGTGTATTACGCTGGGCATTAAGCATGTCAAAATAATAGGAATTGACATGTACGCTACGTCCCCGGATTCGTTCAAGAATCGGATAATTCTTTTTTTGCGGCATTGCTGATGATATCCCTGACATTTCGTCAGGCAAAACAAAGAATTTATATTCACTGCTGCCCCAAGTAATAAGGTCTGTGACAAATCGGCTTATTGCAGTTGCTACATTCGAACATTCTGCAGCAATTTGCAGCATCCATTCCTTTGAAGCTACACTTACTAATGCATGGGATGAATCTTGAAAGCCTAGTTTACTTGCCATTTCGGCTCGATTCCATTTAAGCTCCATGCCTGACATTGCTCCTGAACCTAATGGACATTTATTCATCTCATCATAGATTTTCATCATTCTATTCAAAGACTTTTGCAGGACTTCACTAACTGCTGTAAAGTAAAAACCTACTGTAATGATTTGGGCAGATTGATAGTGGGTATAGCCTGGCATAGGAACAGACAAATGCTCGTTTGATAATGTCATCACTTCTTCAATAAGTACTGTTATTTCTTCCATGATGGTCAATACATTTTCACGAGCAAACATAAGTTGTGCAGTAGCTTGTACATCATTCCTGCTGCGGTCAACATGCCAATTAGGGACAGGATGTTCCAATCGGGATTCTACATACTGTTCAATCGCAAAGCAGATGTCAGACATATTACTTTTTGGATCTGCCGTGATATTTTCTTTTGTTATTTGATTTAGAAGATTGACGATTTCAACCATCGATTCTTTACTTATCAAGCCCAATCGTTCATATTCAACCGTCATGACTTCTTCGATCTGAATATAATAAGGTAATAAATGCTTCAATTCATAATCAAATTGGGGTTTGAGTATCTCTTCATGCAATAGCATGCTTGGAGAAGCCGAAATTCTTCCTGATAGTGTCTCTTCATGAAACAAATTATCTACTTTCAACCCATTCTCCCTCCATTCATTTTATTTGTGTCATGTCTTTATTTTTCACTTTTTGTGAATGACTTGGCTTTTGATGGACTGTACCGAATAGACGGTCCCATAAGGTAATAAAAAAACCGTAATTAGCACGATAAACCTCATGATGTCTGACATGGTACTGCCCAATTGCAAAGTAACGTGTAACCCTTCCCTTAATATTTGGGTTATGATCAACAACATTTCCAGCCAAAAATACCTCGTATAAATAATGAAAGACGAGTAATATCACACCGGGTACAGGATCTATTATTGCAATGATGACAACTGGAAGTGTCAACGTGATCCAAACATCTAGTGAAGCGCGCCATGATCCGAACCAGAAGAAAAAGTTTGGCCATTCAGGGAAAAACGAATCATCATACTTTACCCTGTGATGAACAAGATGGATTTTTAGCAATGGATTTTTCTTACTAGGGATATGGGCGATTCTGTGTATTACATATGAATATAAACTCCAGATTAAAAAATAAATAACCAGTTTTACTAGTAAAACCATGAGAGATTTCTCCCCGCTCTCTAAAGAAGATTAAAAATCCGAAGAAAGATAAAGACCTTCTTTAGAAAGCTAGTATTCTAAATCCAGTGCTATCTCTTTCTCCTTTATCCAGAGTCCAATGGTCATCGTTTTTAGAAATGGTATATTAATTTCTCTGCTTCCATTGATTTTCTAGGAAACTAGCAATAGTCGGGTATTTGTACAAATCCATTGTATTGACTGAATATCCGGCTTGTTGCAGCTGTTCAGCAAGCAGAATTAACTTTAGTGAGTGCCCGCCTAATTCAAAGAAATTGTGATCAAGTGTGATTTGTTGAACGCCTAATATATCTGACCAAATGGCAGCAACCTTCCTTTCTTCCTCACTTTGGGGTAGTCTATCATCCTTTTTTTGTTGGATACCAAAATGAAGTTCAGTCGGAACTGGAAGCTTAGCAACATCCAATTTTCCACTTACTGTTAATGGAATTCGGTGAATCGGAACAAATGCAGCAGGAACCATATATTCTGGTAATGTTTGCTTCATATACATTTGAAGATCGTAGACATCTGCATCCACTTCAGCTGTTTGGACGATAAATGCACACAGTATTTGTTCCTTGTTTACTTCAATTGGAAGAACGACTGTTTCAAGGATATTCTTGTGATTAAGGAGGCAATTTTCAATTTCACCAAGTTCAATTCGATATCCACGTAACTTCACTTGTCGGTCTTTACGTCCTAGAAATTCAATGCTTCCATCTGTACGCCATCTTGCAAGGTCACCTGTTTTGTACAACATTCGATTTTCCTGATCCTTATCTGGTATAAAATGTTCACATGTTGTTTCTGGTTTATTTAAGTAACCTCGACCAACACCATTACCTGCAATACACAATTCGCCAAGAACACCTATAGGCTGAATCTGTCCGTCTACTCCGATTATCTTGACATTTGTACCCTTGACTGGTTTTCCGATTGGAATATTGCCTTTTTCACCATTTTTCACATTATGTGCTGTTGTCAACACTGTACATTCAGTTGGTCCGTATGCATTAACCAGTTTAAGTTCAGGGTTCATTTGGAGAGCCTTGTCTGCTAATACAGCTGATAGTGTCTCTCCTCCTGTTAATAATTGGTTGAGTTTTTTGAATAACTCAGGTCGATGGCTTGCTACATGATGAAAAAGGGCCGTTGTCAAAATAGCTGAGTTGACTTTATATTTCTGAATGGCAGCTTCTAATTTCATAGGTTCTATTAAGGTATGTTTGTCCACGAGCACCAGAGTACCGCCATTTAGTAAGGTCCCCCATATTTCGAGAGTTGATAAGTCAAAAACAACAGATGATGCCTGTAACATACAAGTTTGTGAATTGAATGTTAAATAGTCCGGATCACCTACTAAATGAATGACATTGCGCTGTTCAATCAATGTCCCTTTTGGAATTCCTGTTGTTCCCGAAGTATATAAAAGATAAGCCAAATCCTCAGATTTAGTAGAATTCGAGATGTCTAAATGTTGCTTTTCTCCCTCTAGTAATTCAGAGACTTGTAGGATAGGTATTGAGTCGTTGGTCAGTTTTTCCGTTTTATGATCAGTAAGTACTAATTTTGCCTTACTATCTTTTAAAATGTATTGAATCCGCTCATTTGGATAATCGATATCAAGTGGTACATAGGCTCCGCCTGCCTTTAAGATGGCCAAAATTGATACGATATAATCTATCCCGCGATTCATGTAAACTGCTACGAACTCATTAGGCTTGATGTTCCAATTTTTTTGGAGATCAGCAGCTACCTTGTTCGATTGATGATCCAGCTCACTGTAGGTCATCTGCCTGTCCTTATCAATTAAAGCGATCTTGTCAATATAATTGACTATTTGCTGTTCAAAAAATCCAGCTATTGTCTTTTTTTCTTCAGCCTTTGCAAGCTGTATATTGAATTTGTTCAAAATAGTTTGTTCTTCTTCTGACGAGCATATCGACAATTCCTTAATAGGTTTGTTGATATGGCGTACAGCTGATTGAAGTATATGATTAAAACAGTGTACGAATAGATTGATGGTTTCTTTTGTATAATACTCAGATGGATACTGCAGCTTGATCCCAAGTTTTTCCCCACTTCGACTGAATAAAATCTGGATTGTTTGCTCATTTGTTTTACATGTATAGGGAGCATGTAACCCTTCAAAAGATGCCACAAAATTAATCAAAGAATTTGTTTCACCTTCTACAGATATTCCAAGCTCACTTATCAGAAAATCTAATGGAAACTGTTGGTATTCATATGCAGCAGCCAGCCTTTCTCTCACTTGTAGGACCCATTCTTTGAAACTCATTTCCGGATCCATTTTGGTACGGATTGGTAAGATGCTTTCACTTGAACTCCTTTCACCTTTTGGAGGTGAACCTATTACAAAATCCTGATAGGCTGAGTATTTATATAAGCAAACGTTTAGACTGGCAAACAAAAAGCAATACCAGAGAAAGTCTGATTCTTTGCAGTATTGCGTAAGACTTTCAAATGTATCATCGACTGCATTTATTTCTACCAAACCGATTGCAGGCTGCATCGAGTTGGATGTCCTTAGTTCATCAGGTAAAAGCATGTTTGATGGCCGTTCACCTGAGAGCTGCTCCACCCAAAACTCCCTCATTTTGACCGTCTCTTCTGTTAAAACAAACATCGTTTCCTTCCCCCTTTTTGCCATTTGAATTAAAACGAAAATGTATCGGCTAAATTTTCCCTGTATTGATCATTGTTTACAGCTTTGTCAACATTGAGCTGGAGCTGAATAAGCGTTTTGTCTAGATCACCGTGTCCCATACTTTCTAAGAGGGTGATAAAATGTTCTTCCATTTGTTTAATCGTTTCTCTTTTGAATAACTGGGTACAGTATTCAAATGTAAAAGTGATTCTGCCTGATTCTTCTTTAGCAACTAAAATCAAATCGATGATACTTGTGTTTCGTTGTTGAAGATATGGAACAAAACGCAATCCTTCCAGGTTAATTGGTGGAATGTCCATATTTTGCAAAACAAAGATTGTATCAAATAAAGGGTTACGATTAACTGAAGGGCTAATTCCCATTTTCTCTAATAACTGTTCTAACTGATAATCTTGATTTTCAAATGACTGGATTGTATTTTCCCGTACTTCTTGTAAAAACTGGCGCCAAGTTTTGTGTGATGAAGGATAATTACGGAGCGGCAGTGTATTCGTCACCAAACCAAACATTTGTTGAAATTCAGCTTGATTGCGCCCTGCAACGGGAGCACCAATGATCATATCTTCCGCACCTGAATATTTGTATAATAATGTATAGTAAGCAGTAAGTAATACGGTATATAGTGTGGTATTTTCATTTACTGCCACTTGCTTTAATCGTTCTGTTAGTCCCTCTGAAATTTGGAAATCCAACAATTTTCCTTCATACGCTTTTTCAGCTGGACGTTGAAAATCCAGTGGCAAATTCATGGTTGGGATGGTACCTTTCATGACCTCTAACCAGAATTCTTCTTGTCTTTCCCATTTTTCTGTTTTGGTAAAGGACTGTTGCCATATTGCATAATCCTTATACTGAAATTCTAATCTAGGCAGTTGACCTCCATGGAACAAAGTAACGAACTCTTTAACTAATAATCCCAAAGAAAAACCATCTGAAATACTATGATGAATATCAAAGATTAGTAGATGCTTATCATCAGCTACTTCAATAAGACCGATTCTGAATAAGGGAGCTTCTGAAAGATCATATGGTTGAACGAAATTACTGATAAGATCTGATATTTGCTCCTCCGTCCCCTTGAACATTGTCAGTTCTGATTCTAGCTTTTCGATTACCTTAAACATCAGGCCGTTCTTTGTTAGGTGGTAAGACATTCTTAACGAGTCATGCCTGTCGATCAATTGTTGAAATACATTTCTCACCCGTTCAATATCCAGTTTTCCTTCCACCCAATAGATATCTGTAATGTTTTGGCTTGTATCAGAGACCCGCTTCATTTTGTCAACAATCATCATTCGTGTTTGCTGAGATGTTGCCGGGTAATACT
>Ga0180217_1001107_pt1 | contig 32175 bp, 31 predicted proteins | sample eDN3rd37CBELigOP_FD_128521 | JGI IMG/M metagenome (GOLD analysis project Ga0180217, IMG submission 128521) | Enriched Organic Plus compost microbial communities from Emeryville, California, USA - eDNA 3rd pass 37_C BE-Lig OP (version 2) (version 2) ... | reverse complement strand
TGCCCAGGACCGTTCCCCGCCCCGCCATCTTGCGACGCCTCGCGAGCGCGCCCCTCGTCGGGCCGGGATGGATGCAACATAGTTCAGATGAGCATCCGTGTTAAGAACAAACGAGGAACATTGTCCACAGGATAGCCTCTTCCTGTGCCTCACGCTGTTCGACACGGCGATATCTTCATCGTCATGGCCGGGCTTGTCCCGGTGATCTCGATGGTGTGAGGCGCCGCGCCTTTCCGATCGGGATGGCCGGGACAAGCCCGGTGATGACGGGGGAGAGGCGGCGCCGAACGACCGGAAAAGCGCCCTGCCTCACACCATCGGGATCACCGGCCCAAGGCCGGTGATGACGTGGAGCGTGTCATCCCCAACGGCGCATCGCGACGATCCGGGATTGCATGACGAGAGTGGCGCAGGCTCTTCCCTCCCCACAAGGGCGAGGGAGCGACGTCTGCGCCATTCAAATGATGGATCGGCGGCCCGCCGGATCCCGCACGATGCGCTAGGTCGCGTCGAACTCGAACGGCGAGACGCCGCGCTTCATCTCGTCGACGATCAGCGCATGCATCATGGGGGGCGCCGCGCGCTGCGGGCAGGCGACGCGCTCGCACAGGCGGCAATTGATGCCGATGGGGGTGGCGTCGGCGGCGGACAGGTCGAGCCCGCGGGCATAGACGAGGCGGTGCGCGTATTTCAGCTCGCAGCCGAGCCCGACCACGAAATGCGGATCGGGCATGCCCCAGGGGTTGAAGGCGCGCTTGACCGCGCGCGCGACGGAGAACCAGCGCGAGCCGTCGGGGAGCTCGATGATCTGGGTCGCCACCTGCCCCGGCGCCCTGAAGGTCGAGTGCAGGTTCCAGAGCGGGCACGTGCCGCCGAACTGCGAGAACGGGAACCGGCCCGACGAGAAGCGCTTCGAGACATTGCCCGCCGCATCCACCCGCACGAGGAAGAACGGGATGCCGCGGGCGCCCGGCCGCGACAGGGTGGTGAGGCGATGCGCCACCTGCTCGAAGCTCGCGCCGAAGCGCGCGCCGAGCACCTCCACGTCGTAGCCGAGCGCCTCGGCCGCCGCGTGGAACTTGCCGTAGGGCATCATCAGCGCGCCCGCGAAATAATTGCCGAAGGACACGCGCAGGAGCCGCCTTGCGGGGCCGTCCGTCGGCTCGAGCTTGGCCGCCAGCGCATCGATGCTCGCGCGCATCTCGGCGAAGGCGAGCTGGTAGGCGGCCTGGAAGGTGCGGCCGGACGGATCGACCAGTTCCGAGATCAGGAGCTGGCGGCGGTGATGATCGTAGCGCCTCAGATTGTCCGACATCACGTCGATGGGCATGACGCGCACGCGGATGCCGTGCTTGGAGCGCAGGCGCTCCGCAATGGCGAAGAACGGCTCGTGCCCCGTCATGGCGAGCTCGGAGGCCAGCGCCTCGGCGGCCTCGTCGAGCTCCGGAAAATGGTTCTTCGCGTTGTGGATCAGCTCGCGCACCCGGTCCACCGGGTTGACCTGCGGCGCGTCCTCGGCGCGGTCCCGGTCGTTGAGATGGGGCGCCGTCACCTCCCGTGCGCTGCGCATGGCCTGGTACGCCCGGTACAGGCGATTGACCGCGTCCACGAGCGAAGGCGCGTTCTCGATGGTCTCGCGCAGCTCGATGCGGGAGACCGGCGCGCTGCGAAAGAGCGGATCGGCGAAAATCTCCTCCAGCTCCGAGACCGTGCGCTCATGGTCGTCATTGGCGAATTCGCGCGGGTCGAGCGAATAGGCATGGGCCAGGCGGATCAGCACCTGGGCGGTGATGGGGCGCTGGTTGCGCTCCATCAGGTTCAGATAGCTGGGCGAGAGGCCGAGCTCCTCGGCCATCCGGGCCTGCGTCAGGTTGAGGTCCCGGCGCAGGCGCTTGAGACGGGGGCCGACGAAGAGTTTTCTGCTCTCATCCATTTGTAAATCTTTTTACATGTTGACCCAACAGATGCTGTCGGCAATTTACAAGGCTACTTTTCTTTCGAAATCAACCATTGCACCAGAGCCTTCTTCTGGAATTATACCCTTCAGACGCCCTGCCGATGAACAGAGTTTGTGGGTTTCAGGGGCCTTTTGTCAACGGATGTAAATTCATGAAGTGGGGCGTCGCCCCTGGCAAGGATGGAGAGAACGGTCATGCAGAAGTCTCGTTTCTGGGTGGTTGGCGGTGAATACACCTCCTGCGAATGCGAAACCCTCGTCCAGGGCACCGAGCGGGTCGTCGGCCCCTTCGAGAGCCGCACCGAGGCTGAGCGCACCTGGCGCATCCTGTCCGAGGATCACCGTCCTCAGGCGCAGATCCGGTTCACGATCGCCCAGGAGCCTCCGTCGGCTCTGACAGCGTGAAGGCAAACCCCTCCCGCATTCGTGGAGCGTCCACGGCCGGATCCTCCGGCCGTGGGCGAACTTTGTTCCGCACGAAGTTTTTATTGGGACAGGCGGGACTCGGGCGATGTCCCTCTGCTTAAATGCGAGGCGTGACCTAAAATGAGTGCGATGCTCATTCGATCACGCCGAGGGGGGACAAGCATGAAGTCCGTTCTGAGAGCCGCCGCCGTTGCCCTGGGCCTGGGCCTTGCCGCCCTCGGCCCGGCCAGAGCCGATGTGGTGGTTTCGTCCAAGATCGACACGGAAGGGTCGGTGCTGGGCAACATGATCCTGCTGTCTCTCGAAGCCAACGGCATCAAGACGCAGGATCGCATCCAGCTCGGCGCGACGCCGGTGGTGCGCAAGGCGATCACCGCGGGCGAGATCGACATCTACCCGGAATATACCGGCAATGCGGGCTTCTTCTTCAACAAGGCCGACGAGGCGATCTGGAAGGACGCGGCCAAGGGCTACGAGGCCGCCAAGAAGCTGGATTACGACGCCAACAAGATCGTCTGGCTCGACCCCGCGCCCGCCAACAACACCTGGGCCATCGCCCTTCGCCGCGACGTGATCGAGGCCAACAAGCTCAAGACCCTGTCCGATTTCGGCAAATGGGTCTCGGGCGGCGGCCAGGTGAAGCTCGCGGCCTCCGCCGAGTTCGTGAACTCGGAAGCCGCGCTTCCGTCCTTCCAGAAGACCTATGGCTTCACCCTCAAGCCCGAGCAGCTCATCGTGCTCTCCGGAGGCGACACGGCGGCCACCATCAAGGCGGCGGCCGAGCAGACCAGCGGCGCGAACGCGGCCATGGTCTACGGCACCGACGGCGGCATCGCGCCGTCGGGTCTCGTGGTGCTGGAGGACGACAAGGGCGTGCAGCCGGTCTATGCGCCGGCGCCGATCATCCGCGAGGCCGTGCTGAAGGAAAACCCGAAGATCGCGGAGATCCTGAAGCCCATCTTCGCCTCGCTCGATCTCGCCACGCTCCAGAAGCTCAACGCCCGCGTCCAGGTGGGCGGCGAGGCCGCGAAGGCGGTGGCCGCCGATTACCTGAAGTCCAAAGGCTTCATCAAGTAACGCTCGAGGCTTCTCTCGCGAGGCCGACACAGCAGGGTGCCCAGGACGCAATCAGAGACGCAGCCAAGGTTCAACGTGAGTTCCGCCAGATCCAGGACGAGTGCGCTCGGCATCGTTCCGCCACGCCCCGCGCTCTCCTTCGACCGGCTTGGGAGCGTGATCGCCATTCTCATCGGGATCGCGCTCTTTGCCGCTCCCTTCGCCACATATCGTGCAACCCGCATCGCCTCCGGGGAGGCGCGTTTCCTGATCGAGGCGCTGCCGTTTTCCATGAGCGCGGCCGTCATGATCGTGGCGCTGGGCGTCGCGGCCGGCGCGGTGCTGGTGCGCGATCCTTTCGGCCGTCTCGGCTCTGCCGTGATCGGCCTCGCGGTTCTCCTGCCGTCTCTGGGCCTCGCCGCCGGCTATCTCACGCCGGCGAACAACGCCTTCGCGCGCGTGTCGCCCTCGCTCGGCTTCTGGCTGCTCACCCTGGCCTATGCGCTTCTCGTCATCGATGCGCTCGCCCGCCTGCGGCTCGGACCCTATGGACGGCTCGCCGCCCTGGCCGTCGGGGCGAGCGCCCTGGCGCTCCTGCTGCTCTCGGGGATCTGGGACAGCCTCTCCATTCTCAAGGAATACCACACGCGTGCCGACACGTTCTGGCACGAGGCGCGCCAGCATCTCGTGCTCGCCTTCGGTTCCATGGCGTTCGCATGTCTCCTGGGCGTGCCCGTCGGCATTGCCGGCCACCGGTTCAGGACGCTTCGCGCGGCGGTTCTGCAGGGATTGGGGATCGTCCAGACGATTCCCAGCATCGCCCTGTTCGGTCTTCTCATGGCGCCCCTCGGCGCGCTCGCCGCGAGCGTGCCGCTTGCCGCGGCCCTGGGCATCAGGGGGATCGGCGCGGCACCGGCCTTCATCGCACTCGTTCTCTATGCGCTGCTTCCGATCGTGGCCAACACCATTGCCGGATTGAGCCAGGTGCCCGCTTCCGTCGTCGATGCGGCGCGCGGCATGGGCATGTCGGAACGCCAGCGCCTGCTGGGGGTGGAGATGCCGCTCGCATTGCCGGTGATCCTTGCGGGCATCCGGATCGTGCTGGTGCAGAATCTCGGCCTTGCCACGGTGGCGGCGCTCATCGGGGGCGGGGGGCTGGGCACCTTCGTCTTTCAGGGGATCGGCCAGACCGCCATCGACCTCGTGCTGCTGGGCGCGATTCCCACCGTCGGCTTGTCCTTCGCCGCCTCCATCGTTCTCGATGCACTGGTCGAAATCGCCAGGGGGGCGCCGGCATGATCGAGATCGAGCATCTCACCAAGCGCTATGGCGACACCACCGTCGTCGACGACGTGTCGTTCCAGGTGGAGGAGGGCACGCTCGCCGTCGTCGTCGGCACGTCGGGGGCGGGCAAGTCGACCCTGCTCCGCATGATCAACCGGCTCGTGGAGCCCACATCGGGGCGGGTGCTGATCGACGGGGAGGATACGCGCACGATCCCCGAAGACACGCTCAGGCATCGCATCGGCTACGTCATCCAGGGCTATGGCCTGTTCCCGCACCGCAATGTCGCCGACAACATCGCCACCGTGCCGCGCCTGCTCGGGTGGAACGCCAGGGAGATCGCAAAGCGCGTCGAGGAACTGCTCGATCTCTTCCAGCTCGATCCCGCCGAGTTCGCGCACAAGTTCCCGCACGAATTGTCGGGCGGCCAGCAGCAGCGCGTGGGCGTCGCGCGGGCGCTGGCGGCGCGGCCCGCGCTTCTCCTGATGGACGAGCCGTTCGGGGCGCTCGACGCGGTCATTCGCGCGAAGGCGCAGGACGACCTGCTCGCCATCCAGCGGCGGCTTGGCACGACCATCGTGCTTGTCACCCATGACATGAACGAGGCCTTCCATCTGGGAGACCGCATCGCGGTCATGAACCAGGCGCGGCTGCTGCAATATGCGACGCCCGCCGAACTGCTGATGCATCCCGCCGACGCGTTCGTGGAGCGCCTCGTCGGGACCGCGGAGCGCCCCTTCCGTCTCCTCTCGCTCACGAAGGTGCAGGCGGCGCTGGAGCCGGGCAGTGCGGAAGGCGAACCGATTGCCGTGTCCGACACGCTCCACGAGGCGCTCTCGCGCCTCGTGTGGACGGGCCGCAGGGCCCTGCCCGTGGCGGATGCCGGCGGCACGATCATCGGCAGGATCAGCGTGGACGGCATCCTGGACCATGGGCGTGCCCTGCCATGAAGCCTTCCTCCGTCATCCGGCTCGCGGCTCTGATCCTGCTTCTCGCCTTCATCGCGAGGCCGCACGCCTTCGCGTTCCTGTTCGAGCCGCTCACCGTCAATCGCGCGCCCGCCATCTACAATCAGGGCAGCCTTCTGGCCCTCACCCTGCAGCACCTGCGGACGGTCGTCCTGGCAACGCTCGCGAGCACGCTGATCGCGGTCGCGCTCGGAATCTTCGTCACCCGTCCTGCGGGCGCCGAATTCCTTCCGCTCTCGCGCAGCCTCGTGAATATCGGCCAGACCTTCCCGCCCATCGCGGTGCTCGCCATCGCCGTGCCGCTGGTCGGCTTCGGCGAGAAGCCCACCTTCATCGCGCTGTTCCTGTATGGCCTTTTGCCGATCTTCGAGAACACGCTGACGGGCCTCACGCAGATTTCGCCGCAGGCTCTCGAGGCCGCGCGCGGCATGGGGATGAATCCGCGCCAGCGCCTGCTGGAGGTCGAGCTGCCGCTGGCCCTTCCCGTGATCCTCGCGGGCATCCGGCTGTCGGTCATCATCAGTCTCGGCACCGCCACCATCGGCTCGACGGTGGCGGCCAAGGGACTCGGCGAAGTCATCATCGCAGGATTGCAGTCGAACAACATCGCCTTCGTTCTGCAGGGTGGATTGGTGGTCGCGCTGCTCGCGGTTCTCATCCATGACGGGCTGGGCCTCATCGAGCGGCAGGCCGCACGCAAGCTCGGCCGTTCTCCGGACGAGGTGCCATGACGGTTCTCGAACGGCTGAAAACGGAAACCCGTCCCGCGCATGAGCGCATCGAGAAGGCGATCGATCTCGAACGCCGCGTCGTCACCCGCGGCGCCTACAGGAACCTGCTGATCCGCTATTATGGATTTCACAGCGCCTGGGAGAAGGCGGCCGGCGGGGTCGTGCAGGACAGGGATTTCTTCGAGCGCCGCCGCAAGACGAAGATCCTGGCCCGGGACCTTGCCGCGCTGGGATTGTCGCAGGAGGAGATCATCCGTTTGCCGCCATGCGATCCTCTCATGCCGCTGCCATCGCCGGCCGCGGTGCTCGGCAGCATGTATGTGGTCGAGGGATCGACCCTGGGCGGCGCGATCATCGCGCGGATGGTGGAGCAGCGGCTCGGTCTCGATGCGCAGACGGGCTGTTCCTACTTCAAGAGCTACGGGCGTGAGACCGCCATGATGTGGAGGGCGTTTCGGGCAAGGCTTCTCGAAGCCTCGTCTCCCGACACCGACGACATGATCGTGCTGAGCGCACAGAAGACCTTCGACGTTATGCATCATTGGCTGTGCGAGACTTCATGAGCAATCAGACACCACGCGACATCGACCTGAGCGCCTGCGAGCGCGAGCCGATCCACATTCCCGGCAGCATCCAGCCCCATGGCGTGCTGTTCGCCCTGTCGCAGGCGGACATGACGCTGACCCATGCAACCGCGAACACGGCCACCGTCTTCGGGATCGATCCCGCCGCGATCCTCGGAAAGCCCTTCGGCGAGGCGCTGCCCGAGATCGCCGTCGCGCTCGAGAGCGAGATGACCGAGCCCGTATCTGCGGGAGCGTCCCGCCTGCTTCGCACGGTCGTCCTCGGGACTGCGAAGGGTGAGATTGCCTTCGATGCCGTGCTCTCCCGTTCCGACGGGCACCTGATTCTCGAGCTCGAGGCGGCTGCGGAGGACGCGGTTTCGAGCATCGACGCGCTCTATCCGGCCCTCCGCCGCTTCGTGGAGGAGCTGCACGGCGCCTCGACCCTCGACCAGCTCTGCCAGCTGGCGGCGGCGGATATCCGCCGCATGACCGGTTTCGACCGGGTCCTCATCTACCGCTTCGACGAGGCATGGAACGGCACGGTCATCGCGGAGGACCGCAACGACGCGTTGCCGTCCTATCTCGACCTGCGGTTCCCGGCTTCCGACATTCCGGCCCAGGCCCGCGAGCTCTATCGCCGCAATCGGCTGCGCATCATCCCGGATGCGAACTACACGCCCGTGCCGATCCAGTCGCACGATCCCGTGCCGCTCGATCTGAGCGACTCGGTCCTGCGCAGCGTGTCGCCGGTGCATCTCGAATACATGCGCAACATGGGCACGCCCGCTTCCATGTCGATCTCGATCCTGCGCGACGGGGCGTTGTGGGGCTTGATTTCATGCCACAACAGCAAGCCCCGGCGGGTTTCGCTGCCCGTGCGCAATGCCTGCGATTTCCTCACTCAGATCTTCTCGCTTCAGCTGGAGGCGCGGGAGAACGCGATGGTGGCCGACAATCGCGTGCGCCTGCGCGCCGTTGAGGCGCGGCTTCTCGCCCATATGGCGGGGGAGAATTCCTTCGTCGACGGGCTTGTCGGTCACCAGGACGACCTCATGCTGCTCGCCGGAGCCCAGGGTGCCGCCATCGTGACGGACGAGCAGTGCTGGCTCCTGGGCGAAACGCCGGGCGAGGAGCGGGTCGAGGCGCTCTCCGCCTGGCTCGCCGAGCATCATCCGGAGGATGTCTTCGCAACCGACCGTCTCGCCGAACTGCTCCCGGAGGCGCGGGCCTATGCGGACAGGGCGAGCGGCCTTCTCGCCATCTCCATCTCGAAGGTCCGCTCGAGCTACATCCTCTGGTTCCGCCCGGAGATCGTGCAGACGGTGAAATGGGGCGGCAATCCCGAGAAGCCCGTGCGGGAGGAGGCCGGAGCCCTGCGCCTGCACCCCCGCCGCTCCTTCGAGATCTGGAAGGAAACGGTCCGGGGCCGTTCTCTCCCCTGGGACCAGAGCGAGATCGAGGCGGTGAAGGAACTGCGCAACGCCATCGTCGGCATCGTGCTGCGCCGCGCCGAGGAGCTGGCGGCACTCGCCGACGAGCTTCGCCGTTCGAACAAGGAGCTGGAAGCCTTCTCCTATTCCGTCTCCCACGATCTTAGAGCCCCGTTCCGCCACATCGTGGGCTATTCCGAGCTCCTGAAGAAGCATGAATGGGCCGACCTGTCCGAGCGCGGCAAGCGCTACATCGACACCATCATCGAGTCGGCCTACACGGCCGGAACGCTCGTCGACAACCTGCTCCGTTTCTCGCAAATGGGGCGGACCGCTCTCAATCCCAAGCCTGTCGATACGGCCGAGCTTGTGGAGAGCATCCGGCGGAACCTCACCATGCATGCGGGGGAACAGCGGATCGACTGGATCATTCACGACCTTCCGTCCATCGTGGCGGATCCGACGCTGATCCGGCTCGCCTTCGAGAATCTTTTGGATAATGCCGTCAAATATTCCCGGACGAGGGATATATCACGGGTGGAAGTGGGTTCTTACCGGGATAGCGGGGACATCGTCTTCTTTGTGCGCGACAACGGCGTCGGCTTCGATATGAAATACGTCGACAAACTGTTCGGCGTGTTCCAGCGCCTGCACCGGATCGAGGAGTTCGAGGGAACCGGGATCGGTCTGGCCAATGTTCGCCGCATTGTCGAGAGACATGGGGGGCGAAGTTGGGCTGAAGGCCAGCCCGACAAGGGAGCAACCTTTTACATTGCCCTGCCCGAGAGCGAAGGAGCTGCCTGAATGCCGGACTTGAAGCCGATTCTCCTGGTCGAGGACAACCCGAAGGATCTCGAGCTCACGCTGGCCGCCTTGGAGCAGAGCCAGCTGGCGAACGAGGTCGTCGTGGTGCGCGACGGCGAGGAGGCGCTCGAGTTCCTTCAGCGGCGCGGGGCCTATGCGAACCGCAACACGAGTGACCCGGCCGTGGTGCTGCTCGATTTGAAGCTTCCCAAGATCGACGGGCTCGAGGTGCTGGAGAGGGTCAAGGCCGACCCGCGCCTGAAGCAGACCCCCGTGGTCATGCTCACCTCCTCGCGGGAGGAAAGCGACCTCGTCCGCAGCTATGAGCTCGGGGTGAACGCCTTCGTGGTCAAGCCGGTCGGCTTTCGCGAGTTCTTCGACGCGATCCAGGATATCGGAGTCTTCTGGGCCATTCTCAACGAGCCGCCCCCCGTGCCGGTGACCGGGTGAACGAGATCATGGACAAGGTGGCCGCACATCAGTCCCATCGAACGCTCCGCATCCTCCTCCTGGAGGACAGCGCACTCGATGCCGAGCTGGTGACGGAGGTGCTGGCCTCGGCCGGGTTGCAGGCTGCCGTTGAACGGGTCGTGCTGGAAGAGGATTTTTCGCAGTCCCTTCGTGACGGCGTGTGGGATCTGGTGCTGGCCGATTACCTCCTCCCAGGCTTCGACGGCCTGAATGCCCTGGCGCTCGCGCGGGAGCTGCGTCCGGAACTGCCCTTCGTGTTCGTGTCCGGGGCGCTCGGCGAGGAGGTCGCCGTCGAGGCCCTCAAGCGCGGTGCGACGGATTACGTGATCAAGGACCGGCTGGACCGGCTTCCCGGAACCGTGCTGCGCGCCATGGCCGAGGCCAGCGAGCGCGCTCAGAAGCGCCAGGCGCAGGACGCTCTCCGCAAGCTCCTCGACGAGCGGACCGCCCTTCTGCACGAACTCGATCACCGGGTGAAGAACAACCTGCAGCTTCTTCTCTCGCTCATCGGCATCGAGCTTCGGCATGCGGAGGACGAGGCGAGCAGCCGCGTGCTGGAGCGCATGAGAGACCGGCTTCAGGCGCTCGGCGCCGCGCATCGCGATCTCTACGACGGGAACGGATCCTCCCGTTTCGACGTGAGCAGTTTCGCTCGCGGGCTCTGCGAGGAACTGACGGCCGCCCTGACCGGCGTGACCATCACGCCCGAGTTCGACATCGAGGCGACCGAGGTGTCGGCGGTCAAGGCCGCGCCCATGGCGCTTCTGTTCAACGAGACCGTGGTCAACGCCCTGAGCTATGCCTACAGGGAGCGGCACGGAAAGCTGAAGCTCTCCATGCGCGTGCGCGACAGCCATCTGCTCTTCCAGATTTCGGACGATGCCTTCAGCGCCGAGGAAAAGCGGGCGGCGCAGAACGGCGCGTCCGGCACGATCCTGAGAGGGCTGGCGCGCCAGCTCGGCGCGAGCGTCGATTGGCCTCACGACGTTCCGGAGGTCCTGGTGCGCATTCTCGTGCCGGTTCAAGAAGTCGGCTGACATGCTCGACCGGGATCATACTGCGCCTGCACGGGCGGCTCTCCCCATTCGGCCCCGAACATCGCTTCGGCAGGTCTTGTGGGGCCTCGTCGTCGCCTTGACCTTGCCTGCGATTCTGATCGCGGCGGCCGGGTTCTACTCGGGCTATCGCGCCGAACAGGAAGCGATGGACCGGCGCCTCCAGGAAACGGCTCGGGCATTGAGCCTCTCCCTCGATCGCGAGATCGAGAAGATCGAGATGGCTCTGCATGTGCTTGCGCTTTCCCCCTCCATCGCCAGCGGCGATTTCGCGGGGTTCTATCGGCAGGCGAGGGAAGTGGGACTCGTCAATCCGTCCTGGATTGCCCTCGTTGAGACCGATGGCTCGGTCGTCTTCAATACGCGCGTGCCCTACGGCGAGCCGGTGCCTGCCAGCTCACGGCCTGCGTCCTTGATGAAGGTCATGGAAACGCGCAAGCCGCAACTGTCCGATTTTCACATCGGATCCGTCTCGGGCCAGCCGCTGATCATCCTGGACGTACCCGTCGTCATCGGCGACAGGGTGGCGTATATTCTCTCGGCGGCCATGAGCAACGCCATCTTTCAACGCCTCATCGCCGATCAGCGCATCGCCGCGGGTTGGAATGCGTCGGTGCTCGACCGCAGCGGCCGCATCGTCGCCCGCTCCCGTGCACCGGAGCGCTATGTGGGGCAGCTCGCAAGCCCCAATGTGCGTGACGCAATCGCCGCCTCGCGCGAGGGCACGATGCAGAGCGTGACGCTCGACGGCATCCCGGTGCGGACCTATTTCAGCCGGTCGCCGATCTATGGCTGGACCTTCGCCATGAGCGTTCCGGACACGGAGATGATCGCCTCGTTTCAACGCTCGCTCTTCTGGCTTGTGATCATGGTGGGATGCGTTCTCATCGGAATCGCATTTGCCGCCATTCTCTCGCGCTTCATCGCCAAACCTGTCGATCAGCTCGTGGCTGCGGCCTATGCCCTCGGTACGGGGCAGCCCGTGACAGGCGCGACGACCCATGTGCTGGAATTCGACACCATTCAGAAGGCCGTCGCGGAAGCCGCCTCGGACATCCGCACGAAGGAGCAGGAGCGCGAGATGGCCCTCGCCCGCATCGCCGAAAGCGAAGCGCGCCTGCGCCTGGCGATGAATGCCGGTGATCTCGGCTCCTGGGAGTACACGCCCGCGACGGGCGAGTTCATTGCGTCGGCCATGTGCCGTGCCAATTTCGGGCGCGGACCCGACGAGCCGTTCACCTATGACGACCTGCTCGCAGCGATCCATCCGGAGGATCGCGAACGGCGGGCGGAAGCCGTCGCGAGAGCCGTGGAGAACCGGTCGGACCTTCACGTGGAATATCGCGCGATCTGGCCCGATCTCAGTGAGCATTGGATTCGCATCAGCGGGCGCGTGCGCATCGGCTGGGACGGCACCCTCTCCCTGGTCGGTGTCTCGCAGGACATCACGGCGCGCCGGCTCGCGGATGAGCGCCAGCGAATTCTGCTGCACGAACTCAATCACCGCGTGAAGAATACGCTGGCCACCGTCCAATCCGTCGCCGTCATGACGCGTCGGTCCACGCAGGACGGCGATCTCGTGGCATGGGACGCATTCCTCGGCAGGCTGCAGGGGCTCTCGAAGACGCATGATCTCCTCACGGCCACCCAATGGCAGGGCGCACTGCTGGAGGATGTGCTCAGGAGCGAACTCGAACCCTACCAGGACAGCCAGCACAGGCGCATCCGTCTGCGTGGCGCTCGCATCAGCCTGCAGCCGAGCGCGGTTCTGGCCCTCGGGCTCGCCGTCCACGAACTGGCGACCAATGCCTCGAAATACGGAAGCCTCGCGGTGCCAGAGGGCAAGGTGAGCGTGATGTGGGCGGTGACACGCTCGCACGACGCACCCATGCTGATCGTGGAGTGGGTCGAGAGCGGCGGCCCGCCCGTGCTGGGGCCCCAGCGCCAGGGCTTCGGCACGAAGCTCATCCAGCGCGGTCTTGCGCAGCAGCTCGGCGGGGAGATCAAGCTGGCCTTCGAACCGGAAGGCATGCACTGCGTCATCACTTTCCCGATCAAGAACGTGATGGCGGAGGGCGACGGGTTCGACGAGGACCTCAAGCGTTACGCCATCTAGAGCATTTTTCGGCGAAGTGGATCCGGTTCGCCGTCAAAGAATGCGGCGAGCCATAGGAGAGAGCTGATTCCACGGGAGTGGAAACAGCTCTGGCCCCGAACCATCGCGTCCCGATCTCCTCCGACATGGATTCGGTGTGGGCGTTCGGGCGTGAAGTCCGCCCCTCATCCAGCGAGCGATCCCGCGCAGCGGCGTCCGGGCCCTTGACACTTCGGCGTTGTTTTCGATGGTGGCAGAACAATCTCTTCGATCAGGTGCTTCCATGATATCGGTGCGCGACAAGCTCGAAATGGTCCTGGCGCGGTTGACCGCCCGGGAGGGTGACGAGCGGGTTTTCCTGAAGCTCTACCCCGAAGCGGCGAGAGCCGCCGCCGATGCCGCCGACGAGCGGCGGCGTGTGGGCGTGTCGCTGGGCCCGCTCGACGGGGCGCTCGTCTCCATCAAGGACCTGTTCGATGTGGCAGGCGAGGCGACGACGGCAGGCTCCGTCGTGCTTCGGGATGCGCTTCCTGCCGAACGAGACGCCGTCATCGTGCGCCGCCTGCGTCAGGCCGGCGCCGTGATCATCGGCAAGACCAACATGGTGGAATTCGCCTTCTCGGGCCTCGGCCTCAACCCGCATTACGGCACGCCTGGAAACGCCATCGACCCCATGCGGATCCCCGGCGGCTCGTCCTCGGGCGCCGGCGTAGCCGTGGCGGAGGGCACCTCCGAGATGTCCATCGGCAGCGATACCGGAGGATCGGTGCGCATTCCCGCCGCGCTCAACGGAGTGGTGGGTTTCAAGCCGACGGCGAGGCGCGTGCCGCTCGAGGGAGCCTTCCCCCTGTCGCCGAGCCTCGATTCCATCGGTCCGCTCGCGCGCTCGGTGCAGGATTGCGCCGCAACGGACGCGGTCATGGCAGGCGAGGGGGCCCATGACGTGGAGCCTCACCCGCTCGCAGGCCTGCGGATCGGCGTGCCGCGCGGGCGGCTCTTCACGCGGACCGAGGCGATGGTCGAGGAGGCCTTCGACCGTGCCTTGAACCGTCTTTCCCAAGGGGGCGCCACGATCGTCGATCATGCTATCGACGATCTTCTCCTGAGCATGCGCGAGACGACGGCCGCGGCGTCCATCGCTTCCATCGAGGCGGCGGAGGTGCATGCGGACTGGCTCGAGAGCCGCGCGGACGAGATCGATCCGCGCGTGCATTTCTGGCTCGCCGGCAGCAGCGCGGTTCCGGCTCATACCTATCTGCGCATGATGCGCCGTCGTCGCCTCCTCGTGGAGGCGATGGATCGGCGCCTCGCACCCCTCGACGTGATGGCTCTGCCGACGACGGCGATCACCGCGCCGCTGACGGCGCCGCTGGAGGCGGACGATCAGCTCTACAACGAAACTGACGCGCTGATCCTGCGCAACACGCAGGTCGCCAATCAGTTCGACCTCACGGCCATCACCCTTCCGATCCCGGATTGCGAGCGTCCGGTCGGCCTCATGCTCATGGCGCGACACGGTCAGGACAGGCGGCTTTTCCGCATCGCGGCCGCAGTCGAGCGGGAATTGATGCGCTGATCGGTTCTGCATCGGCGGCACGATCGGAAAGGCCGCGCGTTGCCCAACTCTCGACCGATGCGACCAGGAAGAGGACGATGAAGAGGTTTCACCTTGGCCTTGGCTATGTGAGCCTTGCGCTCGGGGTTGCCGGTATCGTGCTGCCGGTGCTGCCGACGACGCCCTTCATCATCCTGGCCGCGTGGTGTTTCGCGCGCTCCAATCCGGCGCTCGCCGCTTGGCTTCATCAGCATCCGCGGTTCGGTGCCCTTCTGACCGCGTGGCGCGATCAGGGCGCCATCCCTCCTCGCGCCAAGATTTACGCGCTTCTCGCCATGGCGGCGTCCTACGCCCTGACCGTTTGGCTGAGGCCAGGTCCCTACCTCCCCTACATCCTGGCCGCCGTCATGGGAGCCGTCGCGATCTACATCGTCACCCGTCCATCCCCGCGAAGTGGGCCGCCACCGCACATGAAGGCTCGGGCCGGACGGCAAGAAGGCGCGGAAACCCGCCGCGAGGCCGATCGTCCATGAGTGCTCCCCGGTGTGATGGGCCGTGAACCCGTCGGCGGTACGGGGACTGGACTGCCCAGCCTTGTCACGGTTTTTTCCAAGCCTGGGCTTCTTCTCATGGAGCTTTTGAAGGAGGCCGGGATTGTAAGATCTTCACACGCGGTCTGCTCCGATCTCGGTGCATTGCAAGCTGCTGCTCCCCACAGTGCGATGGGGCCTCTTTCCGTCGCAAAAACCATAGACTTAAGGTGTAGATCCCGACGTGGCGCATTGGCATGGCTGTGCAACCGTGACGATTTGCCCGATATTTCAAGGAGAAAGGGGCTGCGTGGTAATGTGAAGTATTTACACCTTCACATCAGCTGAATTGTAAAGCGTGACATCCGGACCTTAACTCGCCTTCCCGGCCCCGAACGCAGCGGTTACGTCCTCGTTCAACCTGTCTCAACAGCGAGGACGACACCGTGGCTTACCAAGAACAGATCGCACAGGCTCAGCGCCTTATCGAAGCTGCCAGGACCTGGGATGGCATCAATGCGGAATCCGTGGCGCGCATGCGCCTGCAGAACCGTTTCCAGACCGGCCTCGACATCGCGCGCTACACCGCGACAATCATGCGCCAGGACATGGCCGCCTATGATGCGGACCCGACGCAATACACCCAGTCGCTCGGCTGCTGGCACGGCTTCATCGGGCAGCAGAAGCTGATTTCGATCAAGAAGCATTTCGGCTCCACGAAGGGGCGCTATCTCTATCTCTCCGGCTGGATGGTCGCCGCTTTGCGCTCCGAGTTCGGACCGCTTCCCGACCAGTCGATGCATGAGAAGACGAGCGTTCCGGCGCTGATCGAGGAACTCTACACCTTCCTGCGGCAGGCCGATGCGCGCGAGCTGGGACTCCTGTTCCGCGAACTCGACGCCGCCCGCAAGAGCGGCAACCAGATCAAGGAAAAGGAGATCCTCAACGCCATCGACAATTACCAGACGCATATCGTCCCGATCATCGCGGATATCGATGCGGGCTTCGGCAACGCGGAGGCGACCTATCTGCTCGCCAGGAAGATGATCGAGGCGGGGGCCTGCTGTATCCAGATCGAGAATCAGGTCTCGGACGAGAAGCAATGCGGCCACCAGGACGGCAAGGTCACCGTTCCGCATGAGGAGTTCCTCGCCAAGATCCGCGCCGTGCGCTACGCCTTCCTCGAACTCGGCGTCGACGACGGCCTGATCGTGGCGCGTACCGACTCGCTCGGTGCGGGCCTGACGAAGCAGATCGCCATCAGCCGCGAGCCCGGCGACATCGGTGACCTCTACAACGGCTTCCTCGATTGCGAGGAGATCACGCCCGACAATTGCGTCAACGGCGACGTGGTGCTCAACCGCAACGGCATGCTCCTGCGGCCCAAGCGCCTCGCCAGCAACCTCTTCCAGTTCCGCCCCGGCACGGGCGAGGATCGCTGCGTGCTCGACTGCATCACGGCTCTGCAGAACGGCGCCGACCTCCTCTGGATCGAAACCGAGAAGCCGCATATCGAGCAGATCGCCGGCATGGTGGATCGCATCCGTGAGGCCTTCCCGAACGCGAAGCTCGTCTACAACAACTCGCCGTCCTTCAACTGGACGCTGAACTTCCGGCAGCAGGTTTACGATGCATGGGAGAAGGCGGGCAAGGATGTGTCGCGCTACGATCGCGCCAGGCTCATGAGCGTGGAATACGACGACACCGAACTCGCAGCGGAAGCCGACGATCGCATCCGGACCTTCCAGGCGGACAGCTCCAAGCGCGCCGGCATCTTCCACCATCTCATCACCCTGCCGACCTACCACACGGCGGCGCTCTCCACCGACAATCTCGCGAGGGACTATTTCGGCGAGCAGGGGATGCTGGGCTATGTCCGCAACGTGCAGCGCCAGGAGATCCGCCAGGGCATCGCCTGCGTGAAGCACCAGAACATGGCCGGCTCCGATATCGGCGACGATCACAAGGAGTATTTCTCCGGCGAGGCTGCGCTGAAAGCCGGTGGCGTGCACAACACGATGAACCAGTTCGCGGCTTGAGAACCAGCGAGCGAGGCGGAAGGCCGCCTCGTCCCGACGATGGACGTCCCCAAGGGCGGGTTGCGGCATCGCTGCAATCCGCCTTCTCTCGATGAGTTGCATGAGCACGGCGGACGCTGTCACGTGATGACGCGTCCGGAAACTGACAGCTGGTCTCATGCCGGAAGCGCGAGGCTCGGGCGAGAGGCGGCGCGAGCTCAGGAACGAGACTTCGTCGTGCCGGTTGACCTGCATGTTCATCGGGCAGGTCGAGGTCGGCCATGGCGAAGCTTAAGTTTTCATGGGTTGTGCTTGCAGGATGCATTCTCGCCGGCAGTTTGGCGGGGGGCGTTTCCGCGCAGTCTCGGATGGAACGCGATTGGAATGATCGCAGCGACTGGCGAGACCGCGATCGTGGGTGGGAGCGCGATCGAGGCTGGCGGGACCACGACCGCGGCTGGGAGCGCGGCCGGCGCTGGCGAGACCGCGATTGCTTCTATGAAACCCGCCGTCACAGAAACCGCTTCGGGGACGTGATCGTCAGGCGATACCGCGTTTGCGAAGAGTGAACTCAAGGGCTGACGGTGGGTTGAACCGCCAGCCCTGAGGTCTTATTGCGGTGTGGCGGGCGGCGTCGGCGCGGGCGAGCCTGTCGCAGGCCGTGGCTGCGATTGTACGCGGTCGAACATCCGGAGAGCCGCATCGACGCAGGTCTGCGTCGAATCCCGGTCGCTGCAGACGACACGAAGCTGCGTATCTCCGCTCCGGACGAAGAAATGGGCATTGCCGCCCCTGCGATCATCGTCGCCCCGCATGGCGCGCAAGCGCCTCTCGGGCCTGTCGTCGCGATCCCGGTCCCACCGGTCGCGGCTCTCATACCACCGCCCGCGGCGATCATCGTCATCATCGCTCGACGAGCTTTGACTCCACGCCGGAGCCCCTAGAAGTACCAGCCCCGCTGCCAGAATGAGGGCTTTTCGCATGTCTGCCTCCCTTGGATGACGCCGCAGGGAATGCGCGCAAACATTCGCTCAGGCAGGCGTCTCGGATCGTGAGAATGGCGCCTGGGTGAACCGGGGGGCCGGGGGGAGGTTCCACAGGAAATGAGTTCCGGCCCCTCGCCCGGTCCGCGCGACCGGCCCTTGTCCCAACGCGCGTGCCACATGGGATCCTGAGAGGGCGACGCGGTCTGCGATGGAGCGGAGCATGAAGGGCTGGAATTATGTAACGGAGAGCAGGTCCGGATTGCAATGTTGATGATACTAAGTTGTATTGATCTGATCGATCGCTGCTGGGCGAACGATAGGCTCCAACCCTGTACGCTGACCGGACCGGTCATGCCGCCCCAGGCTCATGGCGGTTGTTTGGTCTTTCGGCTTGCGAACCGAAGCGATGCCGTGCTTTCAGGCGAGTAGTATACGAAATTCGGGACAAATCTTGCGTATTCGAACGATCTTTCTCATCGCCGTCGCACTGATTCCCTCGGCGTGGATGCGAACACTCATTCTCAAATATGGGTTCGGCTTCAGGTTGGGCCGAGGCTCCAGGGTCGGCTTCGGCACCATCCTGGACGTTTCAAGCTTTTCGATGGGCGAAAACTCCATTGTGGGGCCGTTCAATATTTTCAAAGGGCCGTTTTCCGTGACCATAGGGAACGGCTGCCGGATCACCAGCCTCAATCAGTTTCACTGTGGCGCCTGGACGTTGGGGAAGAACTTCCAATCGTACAGGCGGCAAATCACGATCAGTGACGACGTGCTGATCACGTCCGGACACTTCTTCGATGTGTCCGACTCGATTTTCATCGGTCGTGGTTCGTGGATCGCAGGCCGAGGTTCTCAGTTCTGGACGCATGGCCTGGGGGTGAAGCAGCGAAGCGTTGACATCGGTGCGGGAACCTATGTCGGCTCGGCGGTACGCTTCGCTCCGGGAGCCGGAGTCGGGGATCAATGCATCGTGTCGTTGGGTTCGGTGGTCACAAAGGACTTTCGGGCTGAAAGCGCCGTTTTGATCGCGGGCGTCTCGGCAAAGGTGCGGCGATCCATCAGGGATGATCTCGAAAAGGGTGTCCTTGGATTCAAGCGAGCTTGGTGAGGCGTCGTTGTGATCTGCTTGTCGGGCGCAGGCGTGAAGCGAAAGCCCTGACCTCCCGGGCCGCGCCGCCACTCTTCGGGAATGAGCGCCAGAATCGTGTCCGCTCGATCGGTATGAAGCTCTCCCAGAGTCCGACGACGGAGCGCCGCGTCGGAAGAGAGCCGAAAGTGAGGATATTACAACCACATGGGTCCTGGTGGAGCTGAGGGGATTCGAACCCCTGACCTCTGCAGTGCGATTGCAGCGCTCTCCCATCTGAGCTACAGCCCCGGTCCGGTTCAAGACCAAGCGGGCCGAGTATTAGGCCTGCCGGCTTTGGTCTGTCAATCGCCGAGGTGGGCGGAGATGGTCGTCTTTTGGGGGAGAGGGGCGCCTTTCGGCATCCTCAGGGTTGTTCAGCCCCGCTTGGAAGGTTACATGAGCAGCGCCCGGTCCTGACAGGTTTCCCATGAGCTCTCTGATTTCCGTTATCCAACTGGCCCTGCAGCTCTATACCTATTTGATCATCGCCTCGGCGATCCTGAGCTGGCTTGTGGCGTTCAACGTGATCAACACGCGCAACGACGTCGTGCGCACGATCTGGAGCTTCCTGGATGCGGTGACGGAGCCGGCTTTGCGGCCGATCCGCAGGATTCTGCCGAATCTGGGGGGCGTCGATATCTCCCCCGTGCTCCTGATCTTCCTGATCATCTTCATTCAGAACATCCTGGCGCGCCTGAAGTACCAGGTTCCCGGCTGGGCCCTCTAGGGAATGCCGGCCATGCCCTGGCGCATCCGTCCCGATGGTCTCGAGGTCCGCGTCCGCGTGACCCCGAAGGGCGGACGGGACGCCATCGACGGGGTGGAGACGCTGTCCGACGGCCGGCCGGTGCTGAAGGTCCGGGTGCGGGCCGCGCCCGAGGACGGGGCCGCCAACGAGGCCGTGAGGCGCCTCCTCGCCAAGGCCCTGGGACGCCCGGCTTCGGCCGTCGGCCTCGAGGCGGGCGCGACCGCCCGGCTGAAAACCTTTCTGATCACCGGTGAGGGGGAAGCCCTCGCCAAGGACATCGCCGGCCTGACAGGAACCAGCCCATGACTGCCACGATCATCGATGGGAAAGCCTATGCGGAGGGCTTGCGCGCCCGCATCGCGAACGCCGTCGCGGGCCTTACGGCCCAGGGCGTGACGCCGGGGCTCGCGGTGGTGATCGTGGGCGAGGATCCCGCGAGCCAGCTCTATGTGAAGAACAAGGCCCGCCAGACGGTGGAGGTCGGCATGCGCTCCTTCGAGCATGTGCTGCCGGCATCCACCACCGAGGCGGAGCTACTGGCGCTGGTCGATCAGCTCAATGCCGATCCGGCGGTGGACGGCATTCTCGTTCAATTGCCGCTGCCGAAGCAGATCGATGCGCAGAAGGTCATCGAGGCCATCGATCCGGCCAAGGACGTGGACGGGTTCCATCCCATCAACGCGGGCAAGCTCATGACCGGCGTGCCGGGCCTCGTCTCCTGCACGCCCCTGGGCTGCCTTTTGCTGATCCAGTCGGTGCGCCGGGATCTGGCGGGCTTGAACGCCGTGGTGGTGGGGCGCTCCAACATCGTCGGCAAGCCCATGGCGCAGCTGCTCATCGCCCAGAGCTGCACGGTCACCGTGGCCCATTCGAAGACGCGCGATCTTCCCCAGGTGTGCCGCGCCGCCGATATCCTCGTTGCCGCCGTGGGGCGGCCGGAGATGGTGCGCGGCGACTGGGTGAAGCCGGGCGCGATCGTCATCGACGTGGGCATCAACCGTGTGCCGAACCCCGCCGCAGGCGAGGGCAAGACCAAGGTCGTCGGCGACGTCGCCTATGCGGAGGCGGCGAAGGTGGCCGCCGCCATCACGCCCGTTCCCGGCGGCGTCGGCCCCATGACCATCGCCTGCCTCCTGCGCAACACATTGGAGGCCGCGTGCCTGCGCCGCGGCCTCGCCATGCCCCAGGTCGATTTCGCGGCCTGATCAGTTGGCTGCAAAGCAATAGAACCGCCCGACTCCGCCGGTGCTCTTCAGGGCATCCTGGCTGCACCCGCCCCGCGAGGCGTGCGAGGAGTTCCAAGACTTCGCCGCCGCGGAGTCGTCCAGGCCCATGCGGTCGTGGTGCCCGAGCATGGCCGCACCCTCCGTGCCGCTCTTCGTCCAGTTGCCGCAGGTCATGTCCTGATTGCCCGCAAAGGCGGTGCCGTCGGGCTGCGAGCCGGTGAGGATATCGTGCTCGTTCGGCTGGTCGCTCCGGCCCTTCACCATCTCGCCCTTCTCGGTGAGCGCGGTCTGTTTGGTGAGGTTGTTGTTGGCGCTGTGAAGGTCCGCCACGTCCTTGGCGATCACCTCTCCCTTGGCGTTCTGCCATGGTCCCCGGCCGATCCGGTCTTTGGCGTTGACGGCATTGTCGCCCTGGGTCGAAAGATAGGCCCGCCACATCTTGCCGCGAATGCCGGCGGCTTCGGCGAGGGTCTGGCAATGCCGGTCGGCACCGTCCAGCCCGCCGAGATCGGCGCCCTTGCCCGATCCGGTGCTGGTCACGAAAAAGCTCGTGTCGGCCGAGGCCGTTTGTGCTTGCGCCGGACCAGAAGGCGTCAAGGCCAAGAGGCCGATGAAAGCCGCGAGCGATATGCCGTTCATTCCACGCATTGTTTCCTCCGATGGTTTGCCCCCGTGGCCCAAGACAGTTCTGGAGCGGCGATCATTCCTTGTTCACGGCGTTGTGAAAGGCGGGGGTGGCCCCGGCCATGGGTCTCGGTGGCGTTCAGGGGCCTTGTCGCAGATGCTCTGCCAGTTGCCGGGCCGAGGGGGCGAGGTCCTTCAGGGAGCGGATGCACAGGGTGAGGTCGCGGGCGGCCCAGGAATCGTCCAGATGGACGCTGTGGATCGCCATGGTCCGGGCGGCGCGCTCGGCGGTGGTCTCGGGCACGATGCCAAGGCCGACCCCCGCCTCCACCATGCGGCAGACCGCGTCGAAGCTCCTGAGCTGAACTCTCAGGCGCAGCGGTCGCCCGATGCGGCTCGCCTTGGCGGACAGGAAGCGCTGGAGGGCGCTGGCCCGGTCGAGGCCGACGAAATCGTGCTCCAGCACCTGGGCGAAGGCGACGCTCTGGCGGGAGGCGAGGGGGTGGCCGTCCGGAACCACCAGCACGAAGCGGTCGCTGCGGAAGGGGTAGGTCTCGAGCTGGCCGGTATCCACCGTGCCCGCGACGATGCCGATATCGCCCACGCCCTCGGCGATCAGCCCCACGATCTCGTCGCTGAGCCGCTCCTCCAGGTCGATGGAGACCTGGGGGTGTTGGGCGAGAAAGGCGCCCAGGGCCTCGGGCAGGAACTCCGTCAGGGCATTGGTGTTGGAGAGGATCCGGATCTGACCGGCCAGGCCGCCGGTATAGGTGCCGAGATCCTCTTTCAGCTTTTCGGCCTGGGCGAGGAGGGCGCGGGCGTGCTGGAGCAGGGTGCGGCCGGCGGGTGTCGGCGTCACCCCCACCCGGGTGCGCAGGAGGAGGGGAGCCCCCAGCGACTTCTCCATGTTGCGGATGCGGGTGCTCGCCGCCGCCAGGGCCAGATGGGCCCGCTCGGCCCCATGGGTGATGCTGCCCGCCTCGACCACGTGGCGGAAGAGGCTCAGGTCCGTCAGATCGAATTGCATAGGCTTCCTTCGTCATTCGCGAAGGGAGATAAGAATAATTAAAAATTGTCCGATAAGCGAGGGGCGGGCATTCTTCGCCACTGACGAAGTGTGCCCTCTTGTGACCATCTAGGGCGGAAGGCGCATTGCGGTGTCCCCGCGCTTCCGATACGAACCATTCCAAACTACGGGCGATGATCTCGCCGATCAGGAGTGAAAGCTATGGCTGAGGCGAAAGTGGCCCCGCGGCCCTTGTCCCCACATCTTCAGATTTACCGGTGGAGCTGGACGATGGCGATGTCCGTGGCCCACCGCATCACGGGTACCGCTCTCTACGGCGGAATCGCGCTCTTCGCGATCTGGCTCGTGGCCCTTGCTTCCGGTCCCTCGGCGTTCGACGCCGTGCAGTGGTTCTTCGGCTCGCCCATCGGCTACCTGATCCTGTTCGCCTATACCTGGATCCTGATGCACCACATGCTCGGCGGCGTGCGCCACCTGGTGTGGGACTTCGGCTACGGCATGGAAGCCACCCAGCGCATCAACATGGCGCGCTTCACCCTGATCGGCTCGGTTGCCCTGACGCTGGCGATCTGGGTCATCGCCTTCCTCGTCTTCTAAGGAGAGCAAGACATGGCCGACAACAGGGCTGATACCCGCGTTTCCATGCGCACTCCGCTGGCCCGCGTGAAGGGCCTCGGCGCCGCCGGACACGGCGTCGAGCATTGGTGGATCCACCGCGTCACGGCGGTGGCGAACATTCCGCTCATCATCGCTTTCGTGATCATCGTCGCGGCGCTCGCCAACTCTCCTTCCTATCAGGAGGCGATCGCCATCATTTCGCATCCGCTGATCGCGATCATCCTCATCCTCGCGGTGCTCTCGGTGACGAACCACATGCGCCTCGGCATGCAGATCATCATCGAGGATTACGTGCACGACAAGGGCTACAAGATCGCAGCCCTCATCGCGAACAACTTCTATGCCGCGATCATCGGCGTGGCGTGCCTCTACGCCATCCTCAAGGTCAGCCTCGGCCGCATCCTGGTCTAAGGAACATTCTCATGGCTCAAGCAACGAACGGCCCGGCCATCAACGGCAAGGCCTATACCATCATCGACCACACCTTCGACGTGGTGGTCGTGGGCGCGGGCGGCGCGGGCCTTCGCGCCACCGTCGGCTGCTCGCAGGCCGGTCTTCGCACCGCCTGCATCACCAAGGTGTTCCCCACCCGCTCGCACACGGTGGCCGCGCAGGGCGGCATCTCCGCCTCGCTCGGCAACATGGGGCCGGACGACTGGCGCTGGCACATGTACGACACCGTGAAAGGCTCCGACTGGCTCGGCGACCAGGATGCCATCGAGTATCTCGTGCGCAACGCGCCCGCCGCCGTCTATGAGCTGGAGCACTGGGGCGTTCCCTTCTCCCGCACGGCGGAAGGCAAGATCTATCAGCGTCCCTTCGGCGGCATGACCACCGAGTTCGGCAAGGGCACCGCGCAGCGCACCTGCGCCGCCGCCGACCGCACGGGCCACGCGATCCTGCACACGCTCTACGGCCAGGCGGTGAAGAACCAGACGAACTTCTTCATCGAGTATTTCGCCCTCGACCTGATGATGGATGCGGAAGGCCGCTGCATCGGCGTGGTGGCCCTCAACCAGTCGACCGGCGAGATCCACCGCTTCCGCGCCCATATGACGATCCTCGCCACCGGCGGCTACGGGCGCGCCTATTTCTCGGCAACCTCCGCTCACACCTGCACGGGCGACGGCAACGCGATGGTGCTGCGCGCGGGACTTCCGCTGCAGGACATGGAGTTCGTGCAGTTCCATCCCACCGGCATCTACGGCTCGGGCTGCCTCATCACCGAGGGCGCGCGCGGCGAGGGCGGATACCTGACGAACTCGGAAGGCGAGCGCTTCATGGAGCGCTATGCGCCCTCCGCCAAGGACCTTGCCTCCCGTGACGTGGTCTCCCGCGCGATGACCATGGAGATCCGCGCCGGCCGCGGCGTGGGCAGGAACAAGGACCACATCTATCTCCACCTCGATCACCTCGACCCGAAGATCCTGCACGAGCGCCTGCCCGGCATCTCGGAAAGCGCGAAGATCTTCGCGGGCGTGGACGTCACGAAGGAGCCGATCCCGGTTCTGCCGACCGTGCACTACAACATGGGCGGCATCCCGACGAACTATCACGGCGAAGTGCTGACGCTGAAGAACGGCAACCCCGACACGGTGGTGCCCGGCCTCATGGCGCTCGGCGAAGCGGCCTGCGTGTCCGTGCACGGCGCGAACCGCCTCGGCTCGAACTCGCTCATCGACCTCGTGGTGTTCGGCCGCGCGGCCGGCCTGCGCTGCGCCGAAGTCCTGGAGCCGAACGCCCGTCACGCCGACCTGCCCAAGGGCGCCGACGAGCTTGCGCTCTCGCGCCTCGACAAGTTCCGCTATGCCAACGGCTCCACGCCCACGGCGGAGCTGCGCATGCGCATGCAGCGCACCATGCAGAACAACTGCGCGGTGTTCCGCACCGGCGAGGTTCTGGAAGAGGGCAAGAAGCTCATCCACGAGGTGTGGAGCGCGGCGTCGGACATCAGGGTCACGGATCGTTCGCTCATCTGGAACACCGATCTCTACGAGACGCTCGAGTTCGACAACCTCATCGGCCAGGCCGTCGTCACCATGGAAGGCGCCGCCAACCGTCAGGAATCCCGTGGCGCGCATGCCCGCGAGGATTTCACCGAGCGCGACGACAAGAACTGGATGAAGCACACCCTGGCATGGCTCGATGACACCTCGCACAAGGTGACGCTCGATTACCGTCCGGTGCACACCTACACCATGTCGAACGACATCCAGTACATCGAGCCGAAGGCTCGCGTGTACTAAGGAAGACAGCAACGATGGCTCAGTTCACGCTTCCCAAGAACTCCAAGTACACCGAAGGCAAGACCTGGCCGAAGCCGGCCGGGTCCAATGTCCAGGAATTCCGCATCTACCGCTGGAACCCGGACGACGGCGCCAATCCGCGCATCGACACCTATTACGTCGATCGCGACGATTGCGGCCCGATGGTTCTCGACGCGCTGCTCTGGATCAAGAACAACGTCGATTCGACGCTGGTCTTCCGTCGTTCCTGCCGTGAGGGCATCTGCGGCTCCTGCGCCATGAACATCATGGGCAAGAACACGCTCGCCTGCACCCTCGGCATCGACGATTGCGGATCGGATTCGATCAAGATCTATCCGCTGCCGCACATGCCGGTGCTCAAGGATCTGGTGCCGGATCTCACGAGTTTCTTCGCCCAGCACGCCTCGATCCAGCCCTGGCTCCAGACGGAGACGGCCGAGCCCGAGACCGAGTGGCGCCAGACCCCGGAAGAGCGTTCCAAGCTCGACGGCCTCTACGAGTGCATTCTCTGCGCCTGCTGCACCACCTCCTGCCCGAGCTATTGGTGGAACGGCGATCGCTTCCTGGGCCCCGCGGCGCTGCTCCAGGCCTATCGCTGGCTCATCGATTCGCGCGACGAGGCCACCGGCGAGCGTCTCGACAACCTGCATGATCCGTTCCGGCTCTATCGCTGCCACACGATCATGAACTGCGCCAATACCTGCCCGAAGGGCCTGAACCCGGCCAAGGCCATCGCCGAGATCAAGAAGATGATGGTGGCCCGGGCAGTGTAACCGGCTCTGGAGTCGGAGCCGTCCCGTTGTATTTCACGGGGATGGCTCCGTCTCGAACGGTGTCCGGCGGAAACAAAGCCTAGCGTAAGACATATGTTGTATTGTAACGCTCCGGGTGTGTCCCTCTGGTCCATGCCCGGAGTTTTTCATGCCTGTCCTTCTGGCCATCATCGGCGCGCTGGGCGCCGCAATCTTCTGGTACTACCGCCTTCGCGATGTCGGCCACGTCGCCGGTGAGGTCGTCGATGCCGCCCAGCGGGCGCGCGGAGCCTACCGGCGCAGACAATTCCGCAAGAAGGTCGAAAGCTCACCCATCGAGGCGGTGGACGATCCTGCCGCGGCGGCCACTGCCATGCTCATCTCCCTTGCCTGCGAACGCGGAGAACTGAGTCCCGCAGCGGAACAGGCGATCAAGGCAGAGATGCAGCATGTGATGGGTTTGGCCAACGTCGTGGAGACGTTCACCTTCGCTCGATGGGTCGCGGGCCATGCCACCGATCCCAACACGCTCTCACTGAGGTTCGCGAAGCTCTGGGTCACAAAGCTCGACGAGACGCAGCGGGCGGATCTTTATGACATGGCCAAGCGCATCGTCGAAGCGGATGGCGAGCCGACTCACGGCCAAATCAGTGCTCTCAAGGCGCTGGCTGGCCGGCTTGGCTTGACACGCACCTGATCTCTGCCATTTGAGGTAAGCCGCAAAGACGTTCCGACCGAAGAAAAGCACAAGCTGCGATAATCGAAATGAAATCACGTGCCTATGTCCTGACCGCTACCCTGTGCGCCGTGCTGGCGTTGGGTGCATGCTCTTCGTCACGTCTGGGTGGATCGCCGCTGCCCGGTGCCGCCGCCGCTGTGCCAGATCCGATCCCGGCCGTTCCCTCCGGGCCGATCGAATCCGCTCCGCTGGAGCCGATCCCAGGCCAGCCGCTTCCGCCGGTGGCCGGAGAACCGGGAATGCCTGGTGCGATGCCTCCCGGTACCGGAGCGGACATTGCCGGCCTGCCGCCGGCTGCTCCTCCCTCGGCGCCGGCTGCCTCGGCCGCTCCCGCGAGCCGCACGGCCATCGTCGGCAACTGGACGGCGCGCGACGCTTCCGGCAAGTCCTGCCGGGTCCAGCTCTCGAGCGCGCCCGCTCTCGATCTCTATCGCGCCTCGGCTTCGGGCTGCTCCAACCAGGACCTGTCCAAGGTGAATGCCTGGGATTACCGCGACGGCGAGGTCTATCTCTACCAGACCGGCGGCGCCGTGGCGGCGCGCCTGCGCGGCTCCTCCTCGGCGCTCTCCGGCGTGCTCGCCAAGTCAGGCGCTCCGTTGTCGCTGTCGCGATAAGCCGATTGCTCTTGCGTCAGGTGAAAGGTATCGGTTGACCCGTGACCGCTCCCTTTCACCCTCCGCAATCCATCACCGCCCGCTACGACGCGCTTGTCTCATCAGGCGCGATCGAGCGCGACCCCGCGCAGGTCAGGCTGCTCCGCCAACTCGAGGCTCTGGCCGATAGTCTCAGCAACTACCGCCTCGCCCGCAAGCCGAGCGCGCTCGGATGGCTTTTCAGCAAGAAGAACCCTGAACCGCCGAAGGGCCTCTATGTCTGGGGCTCGGTGGGGCGTGGCAAGACCATGCTCATGGACCTGTTCTTCGAGTCGCTGGCGGCCAAGCGCAAGCGCCGGGTCCATTTCCACGCCTTCATGGCCGATGTGCATGAGCGCATCCACGACTTCCGGCAGAAGCTCAAGACCGGCGCCGCGAAGGGCGACGATCCGATCGGCCCCGTCGCCGATGCCCTCGCCGAGGAGGCCTGGGTCCTGTGCTTCGACGAATTCACCGTCACCGACATCGCCGACGCGACGATCCTCGGCCGCCTGTTCACGGCGCTCTTCTCCCGTGGTGTCGTGGTGGTGGCGACATCCAATGTGGAGCCGCAGCACCTCTATGAGGGCGGCCTCAACCGTGCCCTGTTCCTGCCCTTCATCAGCCTCCTGCAGGAACGGATGAATATCGTGAAGCTCGAATCCCGGACGGATTTCCGGCTGGAGAAGCTCGCGGGCAGTCCCGTCTTCTACGCGCCGGCCGACGAGCATTCGCATGCGGCTCTCACCCGGGCCTTCAAGAGCCTGACCGGTCACGAGCAGGGCAAGCCGATGACCCTCACCGTGAAGGGCCACCCCGTCGAGGTGCCGCAGGCGTCCGGCGGCGTGGCGCGCTTCTCCTTCGAGGACCTCTGCTCCAAGCCCCTCGGCGCCGCCGATTACCTGGCCATTGCCGACGAGTTCGAGACGGTCATCCTCGAGAACATTCCAAGGATGAGCCTGGAGCGCCGCAACGAGGCCAAGCGCTTCATCATGCTGATCGATGCGCTCTACGACGCCCATGTGAAGCTCCTCGCTTCCGCCGAGGCCGAGGTTCACGAGCTCTACCATGCGGATTCCGGCCGCGAGGCCTTCGAATTCGACCGCACGGTCTCGCGTCTCATCGAGATGCGGTCCGAGGAATACCTCTCCCTGCCGCATGGGCGCGAGGGCTCGGGCAGCTCCGAGGGGCTCGTCGAGACATGAAGCGGCCCCGTGGCGGCATTCCGCGCAGCGCGGAGACCGACGCCCCGGCCGACAGCCGCCTGCTCGCCATCGCCGCCGATCGGCTCAGGCGCCTCGGCCCGAAGCATGTCACCGTGGTGAGCATTGCCGATGCCGCCGGCATGACCCACGCCAATGTCTACCGCTATTTCGCCTCCAAGGCCGCCCTCATCGATGCGGTGGCCGGCCAGTGGCTCCGGCGGCTCGAGGCGACCATCGCAGACATCGCGGATTCCCCGGATCCCGCCGACGACAAGCTGGAGCGCCTGATCCAGGCCTGGGCCCGTACCCACCGCGAACTCCTGAAGGAGGATCGGCACCTCTTCGATGTCTATTGCTCCGCCACCGAGGCCTCGCGGGCCCTCATCCGCAAGCACCGGTCGCGCATGCGGGCCCTTCTCGAGCGGGTGCTGGACGAGGGCATCGTCACGGGCAAGTTCGATCCCCGGGACCGGGAGAGGGCGCTGGCCTTCGTCAGCGATGCCGTCTATCGTTTCATCAATCCCCTGACCGTCCGCCTCGATGCGGACGTGCCTCAGGACATCCTGGATCAGCGTCTGGCTGCCATGATCAGGGTGGTCCTCAGGGCCCTCGAGATCGGCGCCGTCTAGGCAAAGTTACAAAATCAAAAAAATGTAACAAGAAATTTCCGGGCTCGTTAAACCTTCTAAGCTCCTGATATTCCGGTGATAATCCGTTACAGTCAAGCTGGGTTCGGCCCTTCATGCGGCCTAAAGCCTTGCTGGTTAACCTTTTGCTGGCTTGAAGCGAGCCCATTTCTGGTGTCAAACAGCGCCACCTTTCACAAGGCGCCAGCCTTTAACATATCCAAGGACAGACCATGGCCCGGAAAAAGATCGCGCTCATCGGTGCTGGCCAGATCGGCGGTACGCTCGCCCATCTCGTCGGCTTGAAGGAACTCGGTGATGTCGTTCTCTTCGACATCGCGGAAGGCATCCCCCAGGGCAAAGGTCTCGACATCGCGGAATCCGCGCCGGTCGACGGGTTCGACGCCAAGTACAAGGGCGCGAACGATTACGCCGCCATCGAAGGCGCCGACGTGATCATCGTGACCGCCGGCGTGCCGCGCAAGCCCGGCATGAGCCGCGACGACCTGATCGGCATCAACCTGAAGGTCATGGAAGCCGTCGGCAACGGCATCAAGCAATACGCTCCGAACGCCTTCGTCATCTGCATCACCAACCCGCTCGACGCGATGGTGTGGGCGCTGCAGAAGTTCTCGGGCCTCGCTCCGAACAAGATCGTCGGCATGGCCGGCGTTCTGGACTCGGCCCGCTTCCGCCACTTCCTCGCCGAGGAATTCAACGTGTCGGTCGAGGACGTGACCGCCTTCGTGCTCGGCGGCCATGGCGACGACATGGTGCCGCTCGTTCGCTACTCCACGGTGGCCGGCATTCCGCTGCCCGACCTCGTGAAGATGGGCTGGACCTCCCAGGAGAAGCTCGACGCCATGGTCGAGCGCACCCGCAAGGGCGGCGGCGAGATCGTCAACCTGCTCAAGACCGGTTCCGCCTTCTATGCACCTGCCGCCTCCGCCATCGCCATGGCCGAGAGCTACCTGAAGGACAAGAAGCGCGTCCTGCCCTGCGCCGCCTATCTGACGGGTCAGTACGGCGTGACGGACATGTTCGTGGGTGTGCCGATCGTGATCGGCGAGAACGGCGTCGAGCGCATCGTCGAGGTCGAGTTCTCGGCCGAGGAGAAGGCCATGTTCGCGAAGTCCGTCGCCTCCGTGCAGGGCCTCGTCGACGCCTGCAAGCAGATCAACCCGGCTCTCGCCTAAGCATGATACGTCATGGCCGCACACGCTGCGGCCATCCACGTCTTTAACCGCCACGCCGAAAGGGCGTGGGTGCCCGGGCCAGGCCGGGGCATGACGGAGAGGAACACGCATGAATATCCATGAGTATCAGGGCAAGGCCATTCTGAAGGAGTTCGGTCTTCCCGTCTCCAACGGAGTCGCCATCTTCTCCGCCGACGAGGCGGAGGCCGCCGCCAAGCAGCTCGGCGGTCCGCTCTGGGTCGTGAAGTCCCAGATCCACGCGGGCGGCCGCGGCAAGGGCAAGTTCAAGGAAGCCGAAGCCGGCGAGAAGGGCGGCGTGCGCCTCGCCAAGTCCGTGGACGAGGTGAAGCTCTTCGCCCAGCAGATGCTCGGCAAGACCCTCGTGACCGTGCAGACGGGCGAAATCGGCAAGCAGGTCAACCGCCTCTACATCGAAGACGGCTCCGACATCGAGAAGGAGTTCTACCTCTCGATGCTGGTCGATCGCGAGACCGGCCGCGTCGCCTTCGTCGTCTCGACGGAAGGCGGCATGGATATCGAGCAGGTCGCTCACGACACGCCCGAAAAGATCCTGACCTTCTCGGTCGATCCGGCCACCGGCGTCATGCCCTTCCACGGCCGCAAGGTCGCCAAGGCGCTCGGCCTGACCGGCGCGCTCGCCAAGGAAGCGGAGAGCCTCACCACCAAGCTCTACCAGGCCTTCGTGGCCAAGGACATGAGCATGCTGGAAATCAACCCGCTCATCGTCACCAAGGACGGGCACCTCAAGTGCCTCGACGCCAAGATCTCCTTCGACTCGAACGCCCTCTACCGTCATCCTGAGGTGATGGAGCTGCGCGACATCACGGAAGAGGACGAGAAGGAAATCGAGGCCTCGAAATACGATCTCGCCTATATCGCGCTCGACGGCACCATCGGCTGCATGGTCAACGGCGCGGGCCTCGCCATGGCGACGCTCGACATCATCAAGCTCTACGGCGAAGAGCCGGCGAACTTCCTCGATGTCGGCGGCGGCGCTTCGGAGGAGAAGGTGACCGCTGCGTTCAAGATCATCACGGCCGATCCGAACGTGAAGGGCATCCTCGTCAACATCTTCGGCGGCATCATGAAGTGCGACGTCATCGCTCGCGGCGTTCTCGCCGCCGTGAAGGCGGTCGGCCTGCAGGTTCCGCTGGTGGTCCGCCTCGAAGGCACGAATGTCGAGGAAGGCAAGAAGATCATCCGCGAATCCGGCCTCAACGTCATCCCGGCAGACGATCTCGACGACGCCGCCCAGAAGATCGTGAACGCCGTGCGCGGCGGAAAGTAAGGTTTCGAGCTGATGTCCATCCTGATTGACAAGAACACCAAGGTCATCTGCCAGGGCTTCACCGGCAAGAACGGGACCTTCCATTCCGAGCAGGCCATCGCCTACGGCACCAAGATGGTCGGCGGCACCTCGCCGGGCAAAGGCG
>Ga0180217_1001106_pt1 | contig 32187 bp, 28 predicted proteins | sample eDN3rd37CBELigOP_FD_128521 | JGI IMG/M metagenome (GOLD analysis project Ga0180217, IMG submission 128521) | Enriched Organic Plus compost microbial communities from Emeryville, California, USA - eDNA 3rd pass 37_C BE-Lig OP (version 2) (version 2) ... | reverse complement strand
CGGGGAGGCAGATCACCGACGCCAACAACAACATCACCTCCATCCTTCACGTGGTCAACGGCCAGAACGAGATCTCGGCCGTCACCACCACCGACTCCTCGGGTTCCAGCACGGCCCAGACCCGCCATGACGAGGCCGGCAACCTGATCTTCGACGGGGAGTACTTCCCAGTACGACGCCTGGAACCGGCTGGTGCAGGTGAACTAGGTTCTGTCTCACGGATCAAGCAGGCGTAGACATCGCCGGATCATGGCCATTTTGACCATGGCGAGGAACGAGGTGGCGAGTTTCTCGTGGCGGGTGGCGATCCGGCGGCAGCACTTGAGCCATCCGATGCAGCGCTCGACGGCGTTGCGGCGACGGTACTTCGACCGGCTGAATGGATGCCGACGCTCGTCCCGGCGCGTGGGGATCACCGCTTCGATCCCCCGGCGAGAGCACCAGCGGCGGATGCGGCCGGCGCTGTATCCCTTGTCGCCGGCGACCGCGTCCGGGCGTCGCCGCCGGGCGATCCGCACGGTGTCCATGACCGCCTCGAAGTGCGAGGACTCGCTCTCCTGCCCCGCCGTCAGCAGCGCCCCCAGCGGCACGCCCCTGGCGTCGGGCACCAGATGAAGCTTCGTGCCAAAGCCTCCGCGGGATCGTCCCAGGGCGTGGTCGCTCGGCTCGCCTTCGAGCTTTTTTTACGCCCGCCCGCGGCGGATCGGTCGGCCCGGATGCTCGATCCGTCCACGTTGAACTGGCTCCAGTCGATCCGGCCCTCCTCGTCGAGTTCCAGGTGCAGCGCGTGCAGAACACGGTCGAACAGACCCTCGCGCGTCCAGCGTCGGTACCGGCCGTACACGGTCTTCCAATGCCCGTAGCGCTCGGGCACGTCGCGCCAGGGCGCCCCGCTGTTGAGCACCCAGAAGATGCCGTTGAGCATCGCCCGGTGGTCGTTCCACCTCCCGCCGCGCTTCTGCCGCGGCATCAGCGGCCCGATCCTCGCCCACGCCTCGTCGGTCAGTTCATAGCGCTTGCCCATGCTCGGCCTCCTTGCCGGCGGGCATCATCCCCATCCATCAACCCGGGCGCAACCTGACGTGTGCCGTACATGCGCCGAATCTTGCTTCCGTGAGACAGAACCTAGGCGACGCTGGACGCCCAGGACCAGATCGTCATCGGGGCGTTGCTCAAGCACCACACCTACGACGGGCTGGGGCGGCTGATCTGCACCCAGAGCCCCTTCCCCGACCCCGACACCGCCCAGGCCGGGCACGTCCGCTCCGAACGGTTCTTCTACGACGGGGTGCGGCGGATCCAGGAGGTCTCGGTCACGCCGATGATCGCCGCGGAGGCCGCCCTGGGCTCCGGGGATCCCGTGCTGGAGCAGCTGGCCGCCGCCAGCCTGGACCCCGGCTCGGACGCGGACGGGGCCGCGGCCCCGCTGGCGCTGGAGCAGGGCCTGACCGAACTGAGCGGGAACGATCCCCCGCCGTGGCCGACCAACACCCACCTGGCCCGCGAGTGACCTGCCCCCATTTCCTGTACCAGCCGCTATGAGAGTCTGTGGGTAAGGATAGGGGGTGAGGGGAATGACGCTGACCGGGCCGGAGGGAGGGGCGCAGCCCCGACCGGAAGCGCGGCCAGCGTCGCCGCGAAGGTGACCGGGGGCAGGTACTTCAGCGACGAGTGCGGGCGGCGGTGGTTGTACTCGTGACGCCACCTCGCCGCCAGCGTCTTCGCGTCGAGCAGCCCATCGAACACTTCCGCGTTGAGCATCTCGTCGCGCAGCCGCCCGTGGAAGCTCTCCGCGTACCCGTTCTCCCACGGGCTGCCCGGCCCGATGTACAGCATCTCCACGCCCGTGATCATCGCCAGCCGCGTGATCGCCCGCGCGATGAACTCGCCGCCGTTGTCGCTGCGGATGTGCTCCGGCACGCCGCGTGCGCCGAACGCCCCGATGAGCAGGTCCACGACGTCCTCGCTGGTCATGCCGCGCTCCGCGCGCGGCCATGTGGCGGTGATAGACGTCGAAGTCGGGCGCGAAGATCGCGGTCAGAACGGTGGACACATCGTCCCCAAGTTTGCCTGCTTTCTCTGCTGCCATGCCCTTTGCAAGCCACCGGTCTTTGGCCTCTCCCGCGATGCGAGCGGCGGCGGAAGCCGCATCGGCATTGGCAACACTGATCCAGCCGCGTTCTGCCCCTCGATCGTCTGCGCCGGCCGCATCCGCGGCGCTCGCGGCCGAGCCGGAGTTTCCGTTGGCGGGCCCGCGGGTCCAAGCACAACCGGTAACGACGATGGAAACGCCACCGACGAGAACCGCTAAAGCCACTCGGATGGGCAGACGGGTCATCGCCGAGGAGTGTATCACGAATCACCCCCCGATCTTCCTCTCCATTTCGGAACCGTTCCGATCTCTGCTCACCCCTGATCGGAACCCCGCGTCAAATCGGCGGGTGCGCTAACCGAGAGTCGGAGAGAGTTTGAGAGTCTTGGTCGAGAGGTCGACCGGAACCCTCGGGGTTCTCGTCGAGTGCCCGATGGGCCGGGCCAAACCGAGAGCGCGGCCGCGCAGGGTGGGCTGGCGACCGTGCGGCGCAAACCCCAATCCTGACGCGACTTTGCGCGACCTGCCGCGAGCACCGCCGCACGCCCGGAGACCGCCGGGTGCGTAAACCAAACCGGCCCGCTTTCGCGGGCCGGCCAGAAGCTCCCCGCCCATGCAGGCGTTGAATCCCGCTAGCGAGGATGCTCGCGACCTCGTCCAGCCGCTCGTCGGGCGACATGTCCGTCGGGGCCGTCGGGTCGGGGCGCAGCGACATCGCGCACTCCTTCGGAGATGCTCACCCGTCCGTGGTCGGTCATGGTGATCGTGGATCGGCCGCCCGCGGCACGCCGCCGCTGGCTACTGGATACCTACGCGATGAGGTCCCGAAGTCGCACGCGAGGGGGCGCGAGAGCAACCCCGCCCGGGCACGGTCGTCTTTCTGCCGTTCCGCCATAGTATCGTCATACAGCGCACCGAGTGCACAGGCGACGACCGCAACAGGGGCTGGTGTGTTTTCTGTGGTGGCCCGGACGAGACTGAGGATCATGTACCGTCCCGAGTGTTCCTCGACTCTCCACATCCGGACAATCCACCTACGGTACCAGCCTGCCGCAGTTGCAACGCCTCGTTCGCTCTCGATGAGGAATACATGGCATGTGCGATCCAGTGTGCCCTGAAGGGGTCAGTCGAGCAGGCCATGGCTCGGCCAAAGATCGCGGGCATCTTCGAGCACACGCCTTCACTGAAGGCCCGGCTCGCGGCGGCCAGGTACGAGACGAACGGTGCGCCGGGTTTTCACGTGGAGACCCATCGCATTCGGAGGATTGTCATAAAGCTGGCGCGAGGGCATGTGGCATACGAGCAAAACGAGCCGCAGCTCGACGAGCCAATATCTGTCGCGTTCGTCCCATTCACGGCACTTGACCCGCGTCAGAGAACCCATTTCTTTCCGGACACCGCCTCATCGGACCCGGATCAGAAGTCGAAAACCGTTCGCGTTGCCGGTTGGTCAGAGGTTGGTAGTCGGGCATTAACACGCGAGGTGCACACGTTCGCCGGTGGCACGCATTCCGATGTGGTTGATGGGTGGGTAGTGGTCCAGTCTGGAAACTACCGCTATCGGACTGAATGGGGAGGACGGTCCCGCGTTCAGATGGTGTTGCGCGAATACCTCGCGGCTGAAGTCGTTTGGGACAGCTTTCCTAACGTCCGCTGACCGGGTTTGCTCAAGTGCGAATCGCATTCAGAAGCGAATAGGATTGTGCCACATGGAGACTGAAGCGCCAAACAACTCCTGCCGTGGGCGAATGGCTGAACGATCGCATCGCTGGCAATGCCTGAGCGAGAGGCGCAGGCGACCAGGTTGACACCACGAGTACTGCTGTAGGACTGCCCTCGCTCGAAGGAAGAGATTTCAATGTCGAAGCCTAAGCCCATCGACCTCTGGACTCCGATCGTCGCCACCGAGAAGCAGCACAACAACTTCCGTTGGATCTTGGAGCGAGGGAGCGAGGCCGGGCGCGAAGTCATTTCCTCATGGGCTGAGGGCTTTCACGATCGCGATGGAAAGTTCGTGCGCGAGTTCCAGACGACGTTTGACTCGGCATTCTGGGAGCTGTACTTGTTCGCGTGCTTCAAGGAATTGAAGCTGTCGCCCAGGATGGATCATCACGCTCCGGACTTCATGCTCAAGATCGGTGCGGCAAGCGTCGCCGCGGAAGCGACGGTCGCCAAGGAGGCTGAAGGGCACCGGCCGGAGTGGGACAAGTACGATCTCCGCAAGGCTCACGACATCGCGGACCTTGCGCAGCGGGTGCGGTATACGACGGTGAGGCTGGCAAGCCGGTTTGTGTCCAAAGTTGCCGAGTACCGGAAGAAGTACTCGGCGCTTCCGCACATCAAAGGCAGGCCGTTCGTGCTCTGCATCGCTCCCTTCGATCAGCCATTCACCTTTGATCTGGCACAGCAAGCGATGCGGCGCGTGCTGTATCGGGCGGATACGCCAATCTTCCAGCGTGATCCCAAGACCGGCGAGGCCATCGTGTTCGGAGTGTCAGAGGTCGATCGGGTGACGAAAGACGCAGGCGTGGATGTGCCTCTGGGCGTGTTCTGTGACGCCTCCTTTTCCGAGGTGTCCGCAGTGATATTCAGCACAACAGCAACGTGGTGCAAGGTTCGGGCTCTCTCTGCCGATTCGGAAGAGGGAACGATCTTCCGCGCGGAGCGATACAACGCGCACGGAACCATACCACTTCTGACGGTGGCGAAGAAGCCGCAGTACCGCGAGACGCTGCTGGACGGACTCATTCTGTGTCTGAATCCCTTTGCCTCGCACCCGATCGACGTCGAGCCCTTCCTGAATAGAGAGATCGCGTTGGAATCGTGGCACCGTGAAGCCCAGACATATGTCGGGGCAGCCCCGCACGAGTGGCTCATCCGCCGATTCTGCCTTACTGCCAACGTGGTGCCGGAAGTGACTCCGGCACCGAAGCCCCCTGCAAGGGTGTACAAGGAAATCAAGGTCCCCGTGTGGCCCAATGGAGAGCTTCGCCCGGTTCCCGTGGTCATGTGGCCAGCGGTGGATCAACACATGGCCCACTTGGACGGATGGACGGTGGTGGTCTTTCGAGACGCCGTTGACGATGCCTGGGAGGCGATGGCGATCCATGCGATCGTGCACACGATCCCCGAGTTTCGGGAGAAGAACAACGACGACGCCATTCAGACCGTGATGGCGATCAACGACTACCCGTCGCGCGATGGCGCATTCGAAGCGATCAAGAAGGCAATCAAGGCCGCGAAGCGTTCCAGACGTGGACGAAACCGGTGATGGGGCTTCACGCCCCGCGGCTTGTGTGTCCGCTGGCATCGAACACCCGCAAGGCCCCCGGGAGCAACCCTAGTCGAACCGCTCTCAGCATCAGCACCGCTGCATCGCCCGCCAAGGCCATTCAGGTAGCGCCGGCCGGCTCATTCCAAGCATTCCCATGCGTCGCGCAAGTTCAGCTAAGCTCAGCAGTTTCCACTTGTGAACACCGGCGAAATACGGATAATAGTCGCCGTGACAGGTGGATAATCCGCGACCAGACGGGACGGGGTGCTTGGAGCAGCCTATGGCGGCCAAACGCAATGAGATCATGACGATGGACGAGCTGGCGGAGTACCTGAAGATCTCCAAGTCCACGCTCTACAAGCTCGCGGTCGAGAACAAAATCCCCGGTACGAAGATCGGCAAGCGCTGGCGCTTCCACAAGGACGCCATCGATGAGTGGGTGAAGCGCGGCCCAGGCACTCCGGCTAGCGAGGCCGGCGACAACGATCGGTGAGGATCAACGATGCGAGAGATACTTGGCAAGGCGAAGACCATCCGAGAACTGCTTAGCGGCGCGAAGTACTCCATCGACTACTATCAGCGAGAGTACCGCTGGCAGAACAAGCAGGTTTCGGAGTTGATCGATGACCTCACTGGTCGCTTCCAGGAGGACTACGAGGAGGGGCACGCCCGCGAGGAGGTCGAGAAGTACGGGCACTACTTCCTCGGCTCGATCATCATCAGCCACAAGAACGGCCAGAACTTCATCATCGACGGCCAGCAGCGCCTGACGACCCTGACGTTGCTGCTAATCTACCTGCACAACCTCCAGAAGGACCGCGAGGATGCCGTTCACGACATCGAAAAGATGATCTTCTCACAGAAGTACGGCAAAAAGTCCTTCAACATCGATGTCGAAGAGCGACTGGCGTGCATGGAGGCTATCTTCGAAGACCAGTCTTTCGACGATACCGACAGCCCGGAGTCGATCCAGAACATCCTGGCGAGATACGACGACATCAAGGACCTGTTCCCCTCGGAACTGACAGGCAATGCGCTGCCGTATTTCATTGACTGGCTGATCGAAAACGTCCACCTTGTCGAGATCACCGCTTACAGCGACGAGGACGCCTACACGATCTTCGAGACGATGAACGATCGCGGCCTGTCGCTGACACCTACGGAGATGCTCAAGGGCTACCTTCTTGCCAATATCAGTGACTCCCAAGTCAAGACCCGCGTCAACGGGAATTGGAAACGCACCATCGACCGCCTGACGCGCTTCGGAAAGGACGAGGATGCGGACTTCTTCAAGGCTTGGCTGCGCAGTCAGCGGGCCAAGACTATCCGCGAACGCAAGAAAGACGCGACGCCAGGCGACTTTGACCGGATCGGCACCGAGTTCCATCGCTGGGTGCGCGACAACCGCGATGAACTGGGCCTGGTGCAGTCGACCGACTTTGTCCAGCTGGTCGAGCACGAGATTGCTTTCTACGCCCGCGAGTACATGAAGATTCGCAGTGCGGGCTCGACCTTCACGCAGGGTCTGGAACACATCTTCTACAACGCCCAGAACGGCTTCACCCAGCAATACCAGATTCTCCTTGCGCCCTTGCTCCCTGGCGACTCTGAGCAGGTCGTGCATACGAAGCTACGGATGGTCGCAATCTTCCTGGACATCATGCTGACACGGCGAATCTGGAACTTCCGCTCCACCGCCTATTCGACAATGCAGTACGCGATGTTCCTGCTGACCAAGGACATCCGCGGGAAGGCCCCGGCCGATCTGGCCTCAATCCTCACTGAGAAATTGGTCGAGGACGAGTACGACTTCGACAAGAATCCCGGCTACTACATGCATGGGCAGAATCGCAAACAGATCCTCCGTATCCTTGCCCGCATCACGGACTACCTGGAAACGGCATCCCACCAGCTTGGCGAAGGATACGTCAAGTACGTCACTGCGCGTGGTCAGAAACGCTATGAGGTCGAACACATCTGGGCGGACAAGTTTGAGCGTCATGCCGACGAGTTCGGCCACGAGTCGGAGTTCCACGACTTCCGCAACAAGATCGGCGGCCTCCTCCTTCTGCCGAAGAAGTTCAACGCCAGCTACGGCGATCTGACTTACGCCGAGAAACGTCCGCACTATAACGGCCAAAACATCCTGGCTCGCACGCTCTGTGACGAGGCCTACGAGCGCAACCCCGGGCTGCGGCAGTTCATCGACCGCACGGGTGTTCCGCTTCGTCCACATTCAGAGTTCAAGAAGGCCGACTTGGAGGCACGACAGGCCCTTTACCTCGACTTGGCCAAGCGTGTGTGGGACCCGGCGCTTATAGTCGCTGAGTGTGCGGTCCCTGAGGCAGCGACAAGTGGGAGGCAGCTGGTATGAAGACCAATGTTCTCGGCCGGGTGAAGAATCTCCGACTTGCGTCAAGCAAGCCTCTCTTGCCGCTGTACGAGGCCATCATCAACTCCATCCAAGCCATCGAGGATGCGAACGAGAAGAATGGTCGGATTCAGGTCGTGTTTGATCGTGACAAGACGCTGTTCTCAACAGAGGATCGGACTCTTGGCGATATCACGACGTTTGAGATCACCGACAACGGCATCGGCTTCACCGACGCAAACTACGAATCGTTCCTTACCTCCGACACAACGTACAAGGCGTCCAAGGGCGGGAAAGGCGTCGGCCGCTTCATGTGGCTTATCGCATTTGAGCATGCAGAAATCACGTCCACCTATGGGACCGATGGCGACTTCATCACACGCTCCTTTCGGTTTGCGCCCACGGAGGAGGGTATAGAGAACCATCTGATCAGTAAAAGCGAGGCAAAGACTCGTTCGACCACGGTGAAGCTGGTGCGCATGCGAGAGCAGTACCGTCGTCAGTGCCCAAAGAGGCTCGACACTGTTGCAGCTTATATCGCCGAACATTGCCTTGAGTACCTTATTCGCGGCGACTGTCCGTCCATTACGGTCACAGATCGTAGCAGCGGCGACTCCATTGACCTGAACAACTTCTTTGAGCAGGAGATGTCGCGCAAATCGGAAGTTGCTGAGATCGACTTTCATGGCCAGAGGTTACGCGTGCTTCATATCCACCTTCGATCCGCTCACATTCAAGACCATCTGATCCACTACTGTGCCGACGACCGTGTGGTGACATCGGAGAAACTCAGCGGTCGCATTCCGAATCTGCGTCAGCGCCTTCTCGACCAGAACGGCGAACCATTCGTCTATGCAGCCTACATCGAGGCAGACTTCCTCAACGAGTCGGTGAACCCGGAAGATCGGATACTCCGCTGAGCAGATTCGCAACCTGCCCGAAGGGGCCAACATGGGTCTGTCGTGCGGCAATCCGACGGCCATCGCTGCGCTCCAGCCGGGGCAGGTCGTCCTGGATTTGGGATCAGGTGGCGGGTTCGACGTGTTCCTGGCTGGTCCCAAGGTGGGTCCCACTGGCCGGGTGATCGGCGTGGACATGACGCCGGAGATGCTCACCAAGGCGAGGCGAAACATCGCGTCATACCGCCAAAGCACGGGATTCGACAACGTGGAGTTCCGCCTTGGCGAGATCGAGTACCTACCCGTGGCCGACGCCAGTGTGGACGTGGTCATTTCCAACTGCGTGATCAACCTTTCGCCCGACAAGCCGCAGGTCTGGCGAGAGATCGCCCGCGTGCTCAAGCCCGGCGGCCGCGTGGCTGTTTCCGATATGGCATTGCTGCGCCCGTTGCCGCCGCAGGTCAGTCAGATGGTTGAGGCACTGGTGGGCTGCGTTGCCGGCGCGGTGTTGCTGGATGACTATCGCCAGATGCTCATTGCAGCCGGGTTGTCTGATGTGTCTTTGCGACCGAAGCCCGAATACGTCGCAGCCCTGGCGAGTTTCAAGGATCCGCTCTACCAGAAGATCGCCGAGGCGCTTCCGGTCGGCACGACCGTGGGGGATTTCATCACCAGCCTCGATGTGACGGCAACCAAACGGTAACCATCGGGATCGTGACAATGAGGTAACGCATGGCTGGGATTGCCAAGAGGCTTTCATTCCTGGACCGCTTTCTCACCCTGTGGATATTCCTCGCGATGGCTGCGGGAGTAACACTGGGCTATCTGGTGCCGGGGATCCGGGAATTCATCCATCGCTTCGAGTTCGGCACAACCAACGTGCCAATCGCCGTTGGCCTGATCCTAATGATGTATCCGCCGCTGGCCAAGGTGCGCTATGAGGAGCTCGGCGACGTATTCCGCAACACCAGGGTGCTAGGCCTATCGCTGGTGCAGAACTGGGTCGTCGGACCGATCCTCATGTTCGCCTTGGCGGCCCTGTTCCTGCACAACCACCCCGAGTTCATGATCGGGCTGATCATGATAGGGCTGGCCCGCTGCATCGCGATGGTAATCGTGTGGAACGCGCTGGCCAAAGGAGACACGGAGTACGCAGCCGGTCTGGTGGCATTCAACAGCGTCTTTCAGGTGCTCTTCTACAGCGTCTATGCGTGGCTGTTTATCAAGGTCATCCCGCCGGCGGTTGGCCTATCGCTTGGCGACGTAGACCTCTCGAAGATCACGATGGGCAGCATCGCCAAGAGCGTCTTCATCTACTTGGGCATCCCGTTCTTGGCGGGCATGGTCACGCGATTCGTTCTCGTGAAGGTCAAGAGCCGGGAGTGGTATGAAAAGCAATTCATCCCCAGGATCAGCCCGATCACACTGGTCGCGCTGCTATTCACCATCGTCGCCATGTTCGTGATCCAGGGCGACAAGATTGTCCGCCAGCCGTGGCACGTGGTGCTGGTCGCCATTCCGCTGCTGATCTACTTTGTCGTCATGTTTCTGGTGAGCTTCTGGATGGGCAAGAAGGCCGGCGCGGACTATTCCAAGACGGCGACGATCAGCTTCACGGCGGCCAGTAACAACTTCGAGCTAGCCATTGCAGTAGCTGTGGCTGTCTTCGGCATCCATCATGGCGCAGCCTTTGCCGCTGTAATCGGCCCGCTCGTGGAAGTACCCGTACTGATCGGGTTGGTCCATGTCGCGTTATACTTGCAGAAACGTCATTTCAGCCAGCCCAGCGCCGAGCCGCCCATCTCGGCCGTTTGCGCCAACCACTCGAAGATGCAGGTCTGAGCACGCCGGTTCGAAATCGGCTTGGGGTCCAAAACGAACGGGTCTGTTAACTGGGCGAGGGCTGTTTACGAGAGAGTGAGAGAGTTCGGCCCGTTGCTTTCGGGCTGCGGGTGAGAACGTGTACGTTCACTCCCGCGGCGTGGTGGAGACCGTTTGAAACAGAGAGCGCGGCCCGTAGGAGTGGGAACACCGTAACTCTTTGACGACATGGAGATACGAAAACGCCCGGCCATTCTCATGGTCGGGCGTTCGCGTTAACTGGATCAGCCGAAGGGGTTCGGCTGGATGGGTCAAGCTCCCCGACTAGGACTCGAACCTAGAACCTAGCGGTTAACAGCCGCTCGCTCTACCATTGAGCTATCGGGGACCGATTGCTCCCCGCCTCGGCCGGTTACCGGTTACCCGACTGGAGCGGGGATTCAAGGGTAGGCGGCATGCCTCATCGGTCAAGACGGCCTCTTGCCGCAGCCGGTCCCTTGCCTATTCTTTTGGCCCGTTCCGGACTCCCCGGACGGCCCGTCCATGCCCGGGCCCGAGCGTCCGGCCTGTCCCCGCGAGGTGACCGATGAAAGAGAAGATCCACCCCAAGTACTACCACAACTGCAAGGTCTACCACAACGGGCAGGTGGTCATGGAGGTCGGGGCCACCGTCCCTGAGCTCCACGTCGAAGTCTGGTCCGGCTCCCACCCCTTCTTCACCGGCAAGCAGACCTTCGTTGACTCCGCCGGCCGCGTCGAGAAGTTCCAGCGGAAGTTCGGCGGAAACTACTTCGCCTCCAAGGACAAGAAGAAGGCCTGACCCCCCTCCCCCCGTCCCCCTCCCACCACCGGGTCCGATCACCCAAGCCAGTCACTCCCAGCCCGCGGCCCAAGCCGCGGGTTGTTTTTTTGCCATCCAAGCGCCCCCGCCGTGCTACACTTCCCCCCGTCCGGATTCATCCATTTATCCGGATAAACGGATGATTGCCCGGCGGCCCCCGCTCCGCGTCGAGCGCCCCGCCGGCGGCGAAGGAGGTCGCCCGACATGTCTTCCGCCCCCCTCACTCCCCGCTCCCCCACCAGCCCCGGCTGCTTCCTCGCCCACCTCGCCCGCCGCGTCCTGGTCTTCGATGGCGCCATGGGCACCTCGATCCACCAGCACAAGCTCGACGTCGCCACCGACTACTGCGGCTGCGAGAACTGCACCGACATTCTCGCCCAGACCCGCCCCGACATCATTCAGTCGATCCACGAGTCCTTCCTCGCCGCAGGGGCCGACGTCATCGAGACCGACTCCTTCGGCGGCGCCCCCCACGTGCTCGCGGAGTTCGGCATCGCCGACCGGGCCTTCGCCCTCAACAAAGCCGCCGCGGAGGTCGCCCGCGCCGCCGCGGACAAGCACTCAACCACCGACAAACCCCGCTTCGTCGCCGGCTCCATGGGTCCGGGGACGAAACTCGTCACCCTCGGCAACATCAGTTGGGACGAGATGTTCGCCTCGTACCGCGAGCAGGCCCGCGGCCTGATCGCCGGCGGCATCGACGTTTTCATCATCGAGACCTGCCAGGACCTCCTCCAGGTCAAGTGCGCTCTCAACGCCGTTCTCGCCGCGATCGAGGAGGCCGGCCGCACGCCCATCGACCTGCCGATCATGGTCTCCGTCACGATCGAGACCACCGGCACGATGCTCTTGGGCACGCAGATCGAGGCCGCGGCGGCCGCGCTGCGCACCTACCCGATCTGCTCGCTGGGCCTCAACTGCGCCACCGGTCCGACGGAGATGACCGAGCACGTCCACTGGCTCGGCCGACACTGGAACGGCCACCCGCTCCTCTCCCCCATCGTCGCCGGCTCGCACCGGGGCGGACGCCCGATCAGCGTGATGCCCAACGCCGGCCTGCCCATTCTCGTGGAAGGCCGGACGGAGTACCCCCTCAAGCCCGAGCCCTTCGCCGAGGCCCTGCTCAAGTTCGTCGAGGAGAGCGGCGTCAGCATCGTCGGCGGCTGCTGCGGCACCACGCCCGCCCACATCGCCGCCCTCGTCAAGGCCCTGGAATCCAACCGGCTTCTGGACCGCGCCAACCACCGCCCGCCGGAGCGAGTCGAACCCAAGCCCGCCTGCACGTCGCTCTACTCCTCACAGGAGTACCGCCAGGACAACTCCTTCCTCATCATCGGCGAGCGGATGAACGCCTCCGGCTCGCGGAAGTTCAAGCAACTCCTCGAGGCCGAGGACTGGGACGGCATCGTCTCCCTCGCCCGCGAGCAGGTGCGCCACGACGGCGCCCACGTCCTGGACCTCAACGTGGACTACGCCGGCCGCGACAACGCCCGCGACATGGCCGAGATCGTCAAGCGCGTCGTCCGCCAGGTCGATGCGCCGCTGATGCTGGACTCCACGCAGATCGCGACGCTGGAAACCGGCCTCAAACACGCCGGCGGCAAGTGCCTGATCAACTCCGCCAACTTCGAGGACGGCGAGGAGAAGTTCGACCACATCTGCCGCCTCGCGAAGGTCTACGGCGCCGGCCTGGTCATCGGCTCGATCGACGAGGACAAGCAGGCCTCGATGGCTCGCACCGCCGACCGCAAACTCTCGATCGCCCAGCGGGCCTTCGACCGCGCCACGAAGGTCCACGGCCTCGACCCCGCGGATTTGCTCTTCGACCCCCTCGTTCTCCCAATCTCTACCGGCATGGAATCCGACCGGCGCAGCGCCCTGGAGACGATCGAGGGCGTCCGCCGCATCGCCCAGGCCCTTCCGGAGTGCCAGACCGTCGTCGGCCTCTCCAACGTCTCCTTCGGGCTCAGCCCCGCCGCCCGCGTCGTCCTCAACTCCGTGTTTCTCCACGAACTCCGCGAAGCCGGTCTCACCGCGGCGATCGTCCACGCCAGCAAGATCCTCCCGCGGAACAAGATCCCCGACGACCAATGGGCCGCGGCCCAGGACCTGATCTACGACCGCCGCCGCGAGGGCTTCGACCCGCTGCAGGTCTTCATCCAACTCTTCAAGGACGCCACGGCCTCCACCACGAAGAAGGAGAGAAAGGCCCTCACGCTCGAAGAGCAACTCCGCGCCCACATCATCGACGGCGAGAAGGAAGGCCTCACCGCCACGCTCGATGCCGCGCTCGCCAAATATTCGCCGCTGGACATCATCAACGACCACCTCCTCGACGGCATGAAGACGGTCGGGGACCTCTTCGGCTCCGGCCAGATGCAACTCCCCTTTGTCCTTCAGTCGGCGGAGGTCATGAAGCAGGCCGTCTCGTACCTCGAGCCCCACATGCAGCGAGTCGAGGGCACGAGCAAGGGCAAGATCGTCCTCGCCACCGTCAAGGGCGACGTCCACGACATCGGCAAGAACCTCGTGGACATCATCCTGACCAACAACGGCTACACCGTCTACAACCTCGGCATCAAGCAGCCCATCAGCAACATCATTGCCAAGTGGAAGGAGACCGGCGCCGACGCCATCGGCCTCTCAGGCCTGCTCGTCAAATCCGTCAATGTCATGGAGGAGAGCCTCCGCGAACTCAACGCCGAGGGGATCACCATCCCCGTTATTCTCGGCGGCGCCGCTCTGACGCGCCACTACTGCGAAAGCCACCTCCGCTCGACCTACCGGGGCGAGTGCCTCTACGGCAAGGACGCCTTCGACGGCCTCCGCGTCATGGACCACATCGTCTCCGGCAGGATCGACGTTCTCGCCGCCGAGATCGACGAGCGTCTCGGCAAGCGCTCACGCGCCGAGGAACTGATCAACGAGACCCGCCGCCGGCGCGCCGAGGCCGCCGCAGCGAACTGGTCCAGCGCGGCAGCCACCGCCGTCGCCCCACCCCCGATCCGCTCCGACGTCCCCGTCCTCCCCTTCGACGAGATCCCCACCCCGCCGTTCTGGGGCACGCGCGTCGTGAACGGCCTCGATCTCGACACCATCTACCCCTTCATTAACACCATCGCCCTCTTCCGCGGCCAGTGGGGCGTCAGGAAGGGCGCCCTCTCCGAAGCCGAGTACGAGACCCTCCTCGAGGACAAGATCACCCCCGTCTTCGAAGCCCTCAAGGCCCGTTGCAAGAACGAGGGCCTCCTCCAGCCCGCCGCCGTCTACGGCTACTTCCCCTGCAACGCCGACGGCAACGATCTCATCATCTTCGACCCCGACGACCACGACCGCGAGATCGAGCGATTCTCCTTCCCACGCCAGGAGTCAGGCAAGCGACTCTGCATCAGCGACTTCTACCTCCCCATCCAGGCAGGCCGGCGCGACGTTGTCGCCTTTCACTGCGTCACAATGGGCCGCCGCGTCTCCGAGGCCGCCCGTGCGCTCTTCGAATCCAACCAGTACACCGACTACCTCTACCTCCACGGCCTTGGCGTCGAGACCGCCGAGGCCCTCGCCGAGATGTGGCACAAGCGCATCCGCCAGGAACTCGGCATCGCCGCCGAGGACTCGCCGCGGATCAAGGAACTCTTCACCCAGCACTACCGCGGCAGCCGCTACTCCTTCGGCTACCCCGCCTGCCCCGACATGTCGGACCAGGAGAAACTCTGGCGGCTCCTCCAGCCGGAGCGCATCGGCTGCACCCTGACCGAGAACTGGCAGATCGACCCCGAGCAGTCCACCAGCGCCATCATCGCCCACCACCCCCAGGCCAAGTACTTCAACGTCTGACCAGCCCTCGCGAGGTCATCCCGATGGGGCGCCGACCGCCGCAGCCTCACCGGCGCCGTCCTCCGGCGCTGGCTCCTGGATCTCGAAGAACCCCGAGGTGATCACGCACCCCAGTTCCGCCGCCAGGGCCGGTGCGCGGCAGTCGCCCTTCCACCGGGCCGTCTTGCCGATGCGCACCGGCCCCCCACTCACCACCGACGCCTCCATCACGCCGACGACCTCGACCCCTTCACCCGCGTCCACCAGCGATGCGATGATGTGGCCTTTCTTCTGCACCACAACCTTCCCGCAGGTCTGGACCTTCCGGACCGCCTTGAGCGTGGTGACAACCACGTCCTCGACGACGAGGGACTTGTTGCACGATGGGCACACCGTGCTCTGCGTCTTCGCGCCGACGCTGAAGCGGTGGCGGCAGTGGTAACACCGCACGCCGCGTTGGGCCTGGGCTTTGGCCATCCGGGTTCAGGGATCGATCGGGAGCCGAGGGCGATCCACGCGCGCGACCGGACCGGCCCACGCCATGACCGCCGCGCGCCCGCGAGCGTGCGACGGCCGCGGCCGGCACGATCGACGCGTCCGTCTTACTTCTTGGGCTGCGGCGCCGGCTCGCCGGCCCGCGGCGGGACAACCACGGCGGGAGCCGCATCGGCCGAACCGATCGACTTGGCCGCCTCAGGCCCCACCGTCAGGTGCCCGACGAACGCGGCCCCTTCGGCGACCACCAGCCGGGCCGCGACCATGTCGCCCTTCACCTTCGCCTTGGCCGTGAGTTCGACGCGCTCCCGCGCCAGCAGGTTCCCTTCCAGTTCGCCGTCGATCGTGACCTTCGTCGCCTCGACCGCCGCCCGACACGTGGCCCCGCTGGCCACCTGCAACTCCCCCTTGGAGGTGATCTTGCCCTCGAACGTGCCCAGCAGCCGCGCGGTCGACTCGAACGTCATGTCGCCCTTGATGTGGGTGTCGGGCCCGATGATGGTCGCTTGCGGGGTCGTATCAGCCATGGGATTCCTCCGTGATGCCCCCGAGTACGGTGCGTCCACGCCGCGAACACAGCGGCGGGGCCGCGATTGTAGTGGATACCCCCAGCCGGAGCCGCCGCCGCTGAGAGCGTTCTGTTAGGCTCGCCGGCACGCACGCTTCCCGCGCCGCTCACCGGAGTCCAGCACGGCCACTGCCGTGGGCACCGGCTCGCGGCTCCACGAGATTGCGGCCGTCGGTGTGCATTGCTGCCTCAACCGTGAATTCATGCATGGGATTGACGCCTCCCGAAAATGGAGGTATAACCGACTCGGGCGTTCGCCCCTGCTTCTGCGGCCCGAACCCGTCTATTTCGGGTCCATCTCCGACGGCAACTTCGCCAGTCATCGCACGGTCGCCCGCGATCGCGGCAGCGAGCCTTGTGGGAAGGAGATACCTCATGCTGCGCCGCACGAGAGCATTCACGCTGATCGAACTGCTCGTCGTCATCGCCATCATCTCGCTGCTGATGGCCATCCTGCTCCCATCGCTCGCGGGCGCGAGGAAACTCGCCCGTCGCGTCATCTGCGAGGGCAACCTCAACCAGCACGGCGTCGCGGCCGGCAGTTACAGCAGCGACTTCCAGGACCGCATTTTCGGCATGAGCTGGCGCCCGCCGAACACCGGCACGCTCGCCTGGGGCTGCGAGCATCCCGTCAACCACGCCTTCGTTCTGGGCTCGACCACGGACGCCCTCGCGGCCTCGGCCCAGCAGGCCTGGTGGATCCTCCACCGGCGCGCCCGCGAGGACCGTTTCACGCCGACCAACGTGCCGTCGGCCTGGATCCCGCAGATCCTCTATACGCACCTGGTGCTCAACGACTACCTCCAGCAGCGCCTCCCCGAGAAGATGGTCGCCTGCCCCGAGGACACCATCCGCGCCATCTGGGCCGCCGATCCGTACGAGGGGTATGACCGGCTCCCCACGCCCGCGGTGCGTCCGGGCGCGGGCAGCGCCCATTACCGCTGGCCCTTCAGTTCCTCGTACCGCACAGTCCCGGCTTCCTTCTCCCCGGACGCCATGAGCAGCAACGGCCGCTATACCGTCTCTCACGCAGGCAACCCCGGGCCGCACAACCTTTACAGGGGCCTCGCCGCCCAGGACGGCCCACTGGGTAACCGGAAGTTGGGCGACATCTCGTTCCCGTCCCAGAAAGTCCTGATGTACGACCAGTACGACCGCCACACCAGCAAACGGGAGATCTTCCACGCCTACCCGAGCGCGCGGTGCGAACTGCTTATGGCCGACGGCTCTGTACAGTTCCGCTACACCCGTGACGCCAACCCGGGGATGTACCCGAACTCGCCTACTCCGCCCCGCCCAGTCGGCTATGTCACCTACACCCCGGAGCCTTGGGAGCCACCGGCTATCCCCCACGTCGGCAATCTCCAGGTCCGCTACTCTTTCACTCGCGGCGGCCTGAAGGGGGTGGACTTCGGCGGCAACGAGGTACGGGACCGCCGCTGAGCCACCGCCCCCTTGACGCCGCTGCATGGAAGCGGTAGTTTGGAGCAGGAACCTCGCGTTCTGCGGGGAAATCGTCTGATGCGTTTGTTCTCTCGACCGATAAGTTCCGCCTGTTCACTCTTGGCCCCGACCCCTGTGCCGCCGGCGGCTCCACCGCACGCGGCCCGACGTGTGAGGAGAAAATCCGCCATGATGCGCCGCACGAGGGCATTCACGCTGATCGAGCTGCTGGTGGTCATCGCGATCATCGCGCTCCTGGTCGCCATCCTGCTTCCGGCTCTCGCCAGCGCCAGGAAACTCGCCCGCCGCGTGATCTGCGAGGGCAACCTCAACCAGCACGGCGTGGCCGCGGCCAGTTACGGCAGCGACTTCCAGGACCGCATCTTCGGCATGACATGGGGAGGCCCGTACGGGGGAGTCTACAACTGCGACTGCCCGGTCAACCACCCATTCACCGTCGCCCCCAACATGGACCCCTTGGCCGCGGCCGCACGCCAAGCCTGGTGGATTCTCCACCGCCGAGCCCGCGAGGACCGTTTCACGCCGACCAGCGTGCCGGCGGCCTGGATCCCGCACATCCTCTACACGCACCTGGTGCTCAACGACTACCTCCAGCAGCGTCTCCCGGAGAAGATGGTCATCTGCCCCGAGGACACCATCCGCGCCACTTGGGCCGCCGATCCGTACGAGGGGTATGACCGGCTCCCCACGCCGGCGATCCGCCCCGGCCCGGGCTCCGACAACTTCAGGTGGCCCTTCAGTTCGTCCTACCAGACCGCGCCCGCAACGTTCTCGCCGGATTACCAGCGAGGCAGCAGGCGGACGGTCTCGCACGCATTCAACAACGGCAATCACTACGAGTTCATGGGACTCACCGGCAGCGACGGCCCGCTGGGCGGTCGGAAACTTGGCGACATCGCCTTCCCGTCTCAGAAGGTGGTCATGTACGACGCGTTCGACCGGCACAGCAGCAAGCGTGAGATCTTCTACGCGTACCTCGACGCACGCTCCGAGGTCGTCATGGCCGACGGCTCGGTGCACTTCCGCTACACGCGGGACGCCAACCGCGGCTTCTTCCCCAACTCCGCTGCCGGCGCCCTGGGCCGGCCCGCGGGGTACGTCACGTACAGCCCGCGCCCCTGGGAGCCGCCGACCCGCAACGGCGGCGCCACCAACGGCCTGCTCCCTGTCGCCTACGCCTTCACCCGTTCGGGCCTCCAGGGTGTTGACTTCGGCGGCAACGAAGTCCGCGATCGGCCCTGAACCCGACAGGCAGCACCAATCCAAATCTCAGCAGGCCGGCATGTGCCGGCCTGCTTTGTTTTTGCGAGGCGTTGTCGACCCGGCCGGGGTTCTTCGTCCCCTCATCCGCCCCGTTCCCGCCGCAGGAGGGCGATGAATGCAGGCCCGCCGAGCAGAGCCGTCAGCACCCCCAGCGGCAGCCGCCCCGATCCCAGCGGCGCCAGACGGACCGCCGCATCCGCCCCAACCACCACCGCCGCCCCCGCCAGGCCCGCTCCCACGACCAGCGCCGCATGCCCGCCGCGCATCCCCGTCAGCAGCCGCGCCGCGTGCGGGCACACCAGCCCGACGAACCCGACCGGTCCCGCCAGCACCACCGCCGCCGCGGTCATGATCCCCGCCCCCACCAGCAGCACGCCGCGCAGCGCATCGAGCCGCACCCCGACCGCCCTGGCCTCGTCGTCGCCCAGCGCCGCCGCGTCCATCGCCCGCCCGCACACCACACCCACAACCGTGCCGAGCACCGCGATCCCCCCCCCCATCCACACCGCCGCCGGCGACACGTCGTCCGAGATCGACCCGATGAGCAGCCGCACCGACGCCATCCCCCGATCCGGCATCAGGTGCTGCACCAGCATCACCCCCGCCGAGCACATGATCCCGACGACCACCCCCGTCAGGATCAGCGACGGCGGGTCGATCAGCCCCCCGCGCTGCCCCATCAGGTACACCGCCCCCAGCGCCAGCAGCGACCCGACCAGCGCCGGCCCCGAATGCCACGCGGCCGCCGCGACCCGCCCCCCCTCTCCACCCGGGTCCCGGAGCACGTACACCGCCAGCAGCACCGCCAGGCTCGCCCCCGACGCCAGCCCCAGAATGTCCGGGCTCGCCAACGGGTTCCGCAGCAGCGACTGGAGCATCACCCCCGCCACCGCCAGACACACCCCCACGATCACCCCCACCGCGGCCCGCCCGGCCCGCAGCGGGAGCACCTCCTCCAGCGGCAGCCCCGGCTCCCCCACCACCAGGCGCAGGGCCACCGCCGCTGCCGCCAGCACCAGCAACCCTCCCAGCGACCATGCCACGCGCCCACGCACGGGGCACAGCCTAGCGACCACCCACTCCGGCGGCATCCGGGCCTAGACTTGGCCCCTGTCCGGCAGGAGTCCTCCGCGTGGCCAAGTCCTTCCGCTGCAAACTGATCACCCCCGAGGCCCAGGTCCTCGACGCCCCCCTTTCCGCCGCTGTCCTGCCCGTCTGGGACGGCTCCATGGGTGTCCTCCCCGGCCGCGCCCCAATCGTCGCTAAGCTCGGCATCGGCGAACTCCGGCTGGACTTCGCCGACCAGGCCGACCGCGAGGCGGCGCGCGGCGGCAGCCGCTCCTTCTTCGTGGACGGCGGCTTCGCCCAGATGGTCGAGAACACCCTGACCATCCTCGCCTCCAAGGCTATCCCCGCCGAGAGCCTCACCGAGGCGGACGCCCAGGCCGAGGTCGCCGAGGCCGAGAGCCGCCGGATCGAGGAGATCCCGGACCCCGCGGAGCGCGACAAGGTCCGTCGCGAGCGTGAACGTGCCCGGCAGAAACTGCGCGTCGCCCGCCAGTTCCGGGCCCGCGGCGGCGGCATCTGACCCGCTTCTCCCCTCCTGCTACGCAGTCGCGTGAAGTGCCCGCCGCCCCCGTCCGATAGCCGGACGGGGGAAGGAGCACCGATCGTGACCGTCCAGACCGCTGCGTCCCACAGCGCGCCCGTGAACATCGTCGTCGTGGCACCGACCGAGGAGTCCCGTCGGCGCATCGCCGCACTTGTTGCCCCCGCGCTCCCCGGCGCTGTGATCACCCCCTGCCGCCGCGTCGCGGACCTCAAGCCCACAAGCCTCGAACGGGCCGGCATCGTCGTTTGCGAAAACACCGCGCCCGACCACGCCGGACTCGAAACCGTGCGGCGGCTCCGCGCCCGCCGGCCGGACCTCCCCGTCGTTCTCCTTTGCGCCGACGGCGACCCGCAGACCGTGATCCGCGCCCTGCGTGCCGGCGCGGCCGGCGCCCTCGTCCCCGCCGAATACGAAACCAATCTCCTCGCCGAATCGCTCGCCAGCGCCGTAGCGGCCCGGCTCGCCCACATGCACCGCGAAACCCGCGCCGCAAGCCTCGGCGCCGCCCTCAGCCGCGCCGAAGCCCGCATCGTCGAACTCGAGCGAGCACTCGCGGACCTGCACGCGGCCGCCATGACGGATCCGCTCACCGGCCTTGCCAACCGCCGCGCGATGGACCGCCGCCTCGACGAACTCTTCTCCTCCGCCCAGCGCTACGGCGCCGAACTCTCGTGCCTGATGATCGACGTAGACGGCCTGAAACTGTGCAACGACGCCCTCGGACACGCCGCCGGCGACACCCTGCTCGTCACGCTGGCCCGCGTCCTCGAAGGCGGCTGCCGACGCTCGGACGTCGCCTGCCGCGTCGGCGGCGACGAGTTCGTCGTCCTCCTCCCGCACACACCCGCGGCCAAGGCCGCGGTGCTGGCGCGGCGGCTGCAGAAACTCCTCGCCGATCGCACTGCGGACCTCCGCTCCAAACTCGCCGCGGCAAGCCCCGTCGTCGCCAGGGTCCGCGGCGGCCGCACCCAGCACGCCCGCACGAGCAACCTGCCCAGCGTCTGCATCGGCGTCGCCAGCACGGCCCTCACCCGCCCCGCGCGCCCAGCCGATCTCCTCCACCACGCCGACACCGCCCTGGCCGCCGCCAAGAACGCCGGCCCCGGCTCCGTTGAGACCTGCTCCAGCGCCGGCGCCGCCACCGCCGCGGCCGCCGCATAGCCGCAAGACGACACGGATCAGTCTGCGCCCCAATCGCAACCGACCGGCACACTACATCCGCTTCGACATCGCCCGCGCGATGTCCCGCTCCATTTCGCGCTTGGCGATCGACTGCCGCTTGTCCGCGCGCCCCTTGCCCTCCGCGACCCCCACCAACAACTTCGCGTACCCGTGCTCGTTGAAGTACAACTTCAGCGGGACGATCGTCATCCCTCGCTTCGCCGATGCCTTGGCGAGCCGGGCGATCTCCTTCTTGTGCGCCAGCAGGGTCCGGACCCGCGTCGGCGTGTGCTGGTGCGCCCCTGCCGGCGGGTACTCCGCGATATTCACGCTGTGCAGCGTCAGTGACAGCGGGTCCTCGCTCGCACGAACATACCCCTCCGTCAGCGACGCCTTCCCCTCCCGCAGGCTCTTGACCTCCGAACCCATGAGCACAATCCCCACCTCCAGCGTCTCGCTGATGAAGTAGTCGTGCCGGGCTCGCCGGTTCTCGATGACCGGGGTGTTCGACTTCTGTTTCTTCTTGGCCATACCGTATGAACCTGCCGGCCCAGCCACGCGGCCGCTCCCGCTCGCCCGCGCCCACTGTCCGCAGCGACGCCCCCCACCCCCGCACCTCCCGCAATCTCGAATACTAACGCCCTGATTCCGGTATACCCGCTCCGCCGGGCTCCGTGCCCGCGACAGCCCCTGTCCTGGAGACCACCGTGCCCACTGCCACACCGACCCGTCGCCCCATCCGCTCCATGCTCGCAATCGCCGGCCTGGCCGTCTCCTTTGCCTTCCTCCCGCCCGCAGCGGCCGCGCACGACGCCGACATCCGGCCCCACGCGGGCATGATGCGCTACCCCGACATCAGCGCCACCCACATCGTCTTCGTCTACGCCAACGACCTCTGGATCGTCCCGCGCGAGGGCGGCGTCGCGTCACCGCTCGCTTCGCCCCCCGGCAGCGAGTCCTTCCCCCGCTTCAGCCCCGACGGCAAGACGATCGCCTTCGTCGGCAACTACGACGGCAACCGCGATCTCTACACCATCAGCATCAACGGCGGCATCCCCACCCGCGTCACGCACCACCCGGGCACCGAGAACCTCTGCGGCTGGGCCCCCGACGGCGAATCCGGCGGCCGCCTGATCTACTTCATGAGCGGCCTGGGCGGCCTCATGCGGCAGACGCAACTCTTCACCGTTCCCGCCACCGGCGGCATGCCGACCCAACTCCCCGTCCCCTACGGCGCCAACGGAGCCATCAGCGACGACGGCACCTGGCTCGCCTACACCCCGCACACGACCGACAACCGCACGTGGAAGCGCTACCGCGGCGGCATGGCCACCGACATCTGGCTCTACAACCTCAAGGACAACACCTCACGGAAGGTGACGAACTGGGAGGGCACCGACACCCAGCCCATGTGGCACGGCCGCATGCTCTACTACCTCTCCGACGCCGGGCCGGAGCACAGGCTGAACATCTGGTCCTACGACCCCGGCACCAACGCCCACGGCCAACTCACAAAACTGAGCGAGTACGACGTCAAGTGGCCCTCCATCGGCCCCGGGCCTGACGGCCGCGGCGAGATCGTCTTCCAGTACGGCCCGCACCTGATGGTCCTCGACCTGGGCACCGGCCAGACCCGCAAGGTCGAGGTCACGATCCCCGGCGCCCGCCCGACGCTCCGCCCCAAGGCGGTGGACGCATCGAAGTTCATCTCCTCCTGGAGCATCTCCCCCACCGGCAAACGCGCCGCCGTCAGCGCCCGCGGCGACATCTGGACCCTGCCCGCCGAGCACGGCTCGCCGCGGCCGCTCACCCGCACCAGCGGCGTCTACGAGCGCGACCCCGCATGGAGCCCCGACGGTCGCTGGGTCGCCTACTTCGCCGACACCACCGGCGAGTATGAACTGTACATCACGCAGTCGGACGGCAAGGGCGAGACCCGGCGTCTGACGACCGACGGCGCCGTGTTCCGCTACGGCTCCGTCTGGGCCCCGGACTCCAAGAGCCTCATCTTCTACGACAAGACCGGCGCGATCTACCTTCACCACGTTGAGGGCGAGAAGGCCGGCACCACCGTCCTCGTGGACCGCGACCCGTGGGCGGTCCTCCGGCCGGTGAGCTGGTCGCACGACTCGCGCTGGATCGCCTACTCCCGCGGCGACGACTCCATGCGCGGGCTCTCCTCCATCTGGCTCTACGACACGGACACCGGCGAGAAGCACCGCGTCACCGCCGGCATGTTCAACGACGACCACCCGACCTTCGACCGCAAGGGCGACTATCTCTTCTTCTCCTCCAGCCGCCACTTCCGCCCCATCTACGGCGACCTCGACACGACATGGATCTACACCAACACCCAGATCCTCCTCGCTGTGCCGCTGCGCAAAGACATGAAGTCCCCCTTCGAGCCCAAGAGCGACGAGGAGGACTGGAAGAAGAAGGACGAGGACAAGAAGGGCGACGCCGACAAGAACAAGGGCGAGGAGAAGAACGGCAACGGGGAGAAGAAAAACGAGCCCGCCGCCAAGACCGACCCTCTTAGCGGCACCTGGAACGCCACCGCCAAGGGCCCCGAGCCGCTGCCGCCCGAGGGCCTCCCGTTCACGCTCAACCTGACCCTCGGCGAGAACGGCGACATCACCGGCTCGATCACCTCCTCCCTCGGCGGCGGCACCATCACCGACGGCAAGTTCGACGCCCCGTCGGGCACGCTGGCCTTCTCCGTCGCCCTCGAGAACGGTCCCACCGTCGCCTTCAACCTTAAACTCGACGGCGGACGTCTCACCGGCACCTGCTCCGCTGGCGACCAGACCTTCGAGGTGACCGCCGAGCGCACCGCCCCCGCCGTCGCCGGCGCGAAGGACGACAAGCCCTCCAAGAACGGCAAGGACGACAAGCCCAAGGATCGCGTCGAGATCGACATCGACGGCTTCGAGCGCCGGGCCGTCCGGATCCCCGTCCAGCCTGGCCTCTTCGGCCCGCTGGGCGTCAACGACAAGAACCAACTGCTCTACGTCCGGCGCCGCCCCCGCGGGATGGATGGCCCCGCGTCCATCAAACTCTTCGACCTCAAGGACGAGAAGCGGGAGGAAAAGGAAGTCGCCTCCGGCGCCGGTAACTTCGACCTCAGCGCTGACGGCAAGAAGATCCTGATCCCCCGCGGCAACTCCGCCACCATCCAGGACGCCTCGGCCGGCTCCGCCTCCTCCGCCAAGACGGTCGTGACCGCGGGCATGACCGCCATGATCAACCCGCGCGAGGAGTGGCGCCAGATCATCGAGGACGTCTACCGCATCCAGCGTGACTTCTTCTATGTGGACAACATGCACGGCGTGGACTGGCGCGGCGTCACCGACCAGTACCTCGCCATGCTCCCCGACTGCACCACGCGCGAGGACGTCAACTACATCATCATGGAGCTCATCAGCGAACTCAACGTCGGTCACGCCTACCTCACCGCTCCGGGCGACGTCGAGGACCAGCCCAACGCCAGCGTCGGTCTTCTCGGTTGCGACTTCGAACTCGTCACCACCGAGGACGGCGCCACCGCGTACCGGATCTCGAAGATCTATGAAGGCGGCCCGTGGGACACGGATGCCCGCGGCCCGCTCTCCCAGCCCGGCGTGGACGTCAAGGCCGGCGACTACCTCCTGGCCGTCAACGGCCTCCCCGTGGACACGTCGAAGGATCCCTGGGCGGCGCTGGTCGGCACCGCCGGACGCGCGATCACGATCACCGTCTCTTCCGAGCCGGTGATGAGCGACAAGGCCCGCGACGTCGTCGTCGAGCCCATCGCCAACGAGGCCAACCTGCGCTACCGCGCGTGGATCGAATCCAAGCGCCAGTACGTCGAGCGCAAGAGCGAGGGGAAGGTCGGCTACGTCTACGTCCCCAACACCGGCGTCGACGGCCAGAACGACCTCTACCGCCAGCTCTGGGGCCAGGGCGACAAGCAGGCCCTGATCGTCGACGAGCGCTGGAACGGCGGCGGCCAGATCCCCACTCGCTTCATCGAACTGCTCAACCGCCCCGTGACCAACTACTGGGCCCGGCGTGACGGCAACGACTGGACGTGGCCGCCGGACTCCATCCAGGGCCCCAAGTGCATGCTCATCAACGGCCTGGCCGGCTCCGGCGGCGACATGTTCCCCGCCCTCTTCCGCCAGGCCGGGCTCGGCAAACTCATCGGCACACGGACCTGGGGCGGCTTGGTCGGCATCTCCGGCAACCCGGGCCTCATCGACGGCGGCGCCATCTCCGTTCCCACCTTCGGCTACTACGAGACCGACGGCACCTGGGGCATCGAGGGCCACGGCGTTGACCCCGACATCGAGGTCATCGACGACCCGGCCAAGATGCAGAACGGCGACGACCCGCAACTCGACGTCGCCATCCAGCACATGCTCGCCGAGATCGCCGCGAATCCCTACAAGGCGCCGCCGCGTCCCGCCGCCCCGGACCGGCGGGGCATGGGGATCCCGGATTCCGACCGGTAGCCCCGCCAGCCTTCCACCTGCCTGCACCGGGCCCTCACAGGGCCCGGTGCCCTTTTTGGGGGCCTCCTCGCTCCCGCTCCGAAATCAGCCGCCAAACTGCCGAAACACTCTCCGATGCTGGAACAGTTCGCCCCTCTGCTCTTCTTCCTCGTGGTCCTGCTCCTCGTCGGAGTCGGGATCTACATGCAGCAGAAACATGCGGCGGCCCGTCGCCAGGCCCTGGCCGCCCTCGCGGCCGACCTGCGCTGGTCCTTCGACCCTTTCCTGGACGGCTCACACGACGATCTCTACGCCCAGTTCGAGGTCTTCCGCCGCGGACACTCGCGCTACGCGTACAACACGCTCGAAGGGACCCTCACGATCGACGGCCGGGCTTGCCCGTGCAAGATGGGCGACTTCACCTACAAGGTCACCAGCGGCTCGGGCAAGAACCGGCGCACGACCACCTACCACTTCAGTTACCTCATCATGCACCTCCCGTTCGCGGGCGTGCCGGCGCTGCTTATCCGCCCTGAGAACCTGTTCGACAAACTCGCCGGTGCGCTGGGCTTCGACGACATCGACTTCGAATCCAGCGAGTTCAGCCGCAAGTTCCACGTCAAGTGCAGCGACAAACGCTTCGCCTACGACATTTGCCACCCGCTCATGATGGAGTGGCTGCTGGGGCTCACCCCGTCCGGCGTGCCGACGATCGACATCGAGCGGGGCGCCATGTGCCTCACCGACGGCAGTCGCCTGTGGGACATCGACCGCTTCCGACGCACCATGGCCTTCGCCGCCCAGTTCCTCGACCGCTGGCCCGACCACCTCACCGCGCAACTCGACCAGCGGACCCGGAGCATCTGACATGGACAACCCCCTTCTCATCGCCCTCGCCGTCGTCGGCGGCGTCCTGCTGCTGGCCGTGATTTGGCTCGTGGCGACGTACAACCGCTTCGTCCGCCTCCGCCAGCACATCACCGAGAGCTGGTCGGACATCGACGTCGAACTCAAGCGCCGCCACGACCTGATCCCCAACCTCGTGGCGACCGTCAAGGGTTACGCCGCCCACGAGCGGGCCATCTTCGAAGAGATCGCCGCCTTGCGGTCCCGGGCCATGGCCCCTCACGCCTCCGCCGCCGAGATCGCCGCGGACGAATCCGCGCTCGACCGCGCCGTCACCCGCCTCATCGCCGTCGCCGAGGCCTACCCCGCGCTCAAGGCCGATGCGAACTTCCTCGCTCTTCAGAAGGAACTCTCTCTCACCGAGGACCGCATCGCCGCGGCCCGCCGGTTCTACAACGGCAATGTCCGCGAACTCAACCAACTCTGCGCCACGGTCCCGACGAACCTCGTCGCCTCGGCCTTCGGCTTCACACCGGCATCGTTCTTCGAGGTGACCTCCGCGGCGGAGCGAGAAGCCCCGCGAGTCTCCCCATAGGTGAGCGGACTGGCCCTCGGCCGCGTCCATCTTGCAGGCGGCATCGGCGCGCGGTACCCTCGGGTCAATCCGCCGGATGACTCGGAGGTCCACCACCATGCGACCCACCCGCCTCTGCATCCCCCTGCTGCTGCTCGCCCTTCTCCCTGCGCTCGCCGCGGCCCAGCCGAAAGCCGGTGATCCGGCGCCGCCCATCGAACTCGAAGCGATCCTCCGCAACCCGGAAGGGCGCACGTTCTCGTGGGAGACCCTCCGCGGCAAGGTCGTCGTCCTCGAGTTCTGGGCCACGTGGTGCGGCCCCTGCGTCGCCGCGTTCCCACACCTCAACGCGCTTGTGGACGAGATGAAGGGCGAGGATGTCGTCTTCCTCTCCATCACGGACGAGCCCATCGAGCGTGTCGAGGCCTTTCTCGCCAAGCGCGAACTGAAGACCTGGGTCGGCCTGGACCTGGACAAGTCGATGATGAAGGCTTACGCCGTCCACGGCATCCCGCACACCGTCCTGGTCGGCAAAGACGGCCGTATCGCCGCGATCACCTACCCGACCCACGTCACCGCCGCGATGCTCCGTACGCTGCTCAAGGGCGAGCCCCTGGAGGGGCTCGAGGACCTGTCCACGCACCGAAGTTACAGCGTGGTCCCCGGCTACCTGCCCAACGAACGGCCCGACGAGCACGCAAGCCAGGCGCTCCGGCTCATCATCCAGCCCGCGAGCGGCGCCGGCATGATCGCTCGCAACAACTCCGGCATCACGGCCGAGTCCTGGACGGTGCGCGACGCGATCGCCGCGGCGATGGACGTCCGGACCACACGCGTGATCATGCCCGAAGGGTTCGACACCGCTGAGGAGAACGGCGAGACGAAGGAGCGCCGCTACCTGTTCGCGGCCAAGGCGCCCAACGGCTCCCCCGGGTGGCAGTCCATCCTGCGCTGGGGCATCTGTGAGCGATTCAATCTCGACCTCCAGCGACAGACCACCGAGTGCGAGGTCTGGGTGCTCACTGTTGCCACGGGCGGGCCGAGGCTCACCAAGGCGGATCCGCTGCTCGGTTCCCACATACGTACGGGCAGCGACAGCATCGACGCCACAGCAGACCTCAGCGAACTGACCGAGTGGCTCGAGCGCAGGCTCGGCACGCCGGTTGTTGACGAGACCAACCTTCCGGGCCACTTCGAGTACAGTTTCGGCGCCGAGCCGGACGCCACCCCGGACCAGATCGACGCGGCCCTGCGGAAAGGCCTGGGTCTCCGGATCGAACGCGAGCGCCGGCCCGTCGAGATGATCCAGGTCACCCGCCGCCCGCCGGCCGCCTCGGGCCGCGACGGCTAATCCGCCGCAACCGGGTTCCGCAGCACCCCGATTCCGTCGATCTCAACCTCAACCACGTCCCCCGCCTTCAGCCACACCGGCGGCTTGCGGGCCATCCCCACGCCCCCGGGCGTCCCGGTCAGGATCACCGTCCCCGGCACGAGCGTCGCCCCGCGCGAGAGATCGGCGATCAGGTCCGCAACCGAGAAGATCATGTCGGCGGTCGACGCGTCCTGCATCGTCTCGCCGTTCACCCGGCAGCGCACCCGCAGCGCTTGCGGGTCGCGCACCTCGGCCGCCGGAACCACCCGCGGCCCGATCGGGCAGAACGTGTCGAAACTCTTGCCGCGGCAGAACTGCCCCCCGCTCCCCTGCTTCTGCCACCACCGCGCCGACACATCGTTCGCGCACGCATACCCCAGCACGTGCGACAGGGCCCGCTCCCGCGGCACATCCCGCGCCGCGGTCCCGATGATCACCGCCAGTTCGGCCTCGAAGTCCACCTGCTCCCCCCCATACCGCTCGTCGCGACAGATCGGCGAAATCACGATCGGCTCCCCGTCGAGGATCGCCGCCGCCGGGCTCTTGGTGAAGACCATCGGCCGCTCGGGAACGTCCGCCGCCTGCTCCTTCGCGTGCTCGACGTAATTGCGCCCGATCCCGATGAAGTACACCAGCGGGAGCATCTGCCCGCCGCCGAAGTCCACGGCCACGCCGTACTGCTGCTTGACGAGATTCATGACCCGCAGGGTAGCCGAGCCGCCCTCGTCTGGCCCCCAAACGAAAACGGCGGCCCTTTGGGAGCCGCCGTACAGGACGACCAGGGTTGCATCGCGGCTACCAGCGGCCGCGGTCGGCGCTGCGCCCGAACCCGCCACCGCCGAAGCCGCCGCGGGCGCCGGCCTCCTTGGGCTTGGCCTCGTTCACCGTCAGGGCGCGCCCCAGGGAGTCGTCGCCGTTGAGCGCCGCGATCGCGGCGCGAGCCTCATCGTCGTTGGCCATCTCGACGAAGCCGAACCCGCGCGACCGACCGGTCTCACGATCCATGATCACGCGCGCGGAGGTGACCGTTCCGTGGCTGGCGAACAACGACTCCAGTTCGGCATCGGTCGTGCTGTACGGCAGGTTCCCTACGTAGATGTTCACGCTGCTCAACCTCGCCCGAGTCCCGCATCACATCCAACCGTCATCCCTCGGGCGAGAACGCGCGTCGGACACCAGGCACGCCGGTACAACACCCCCGCGGGCACGAGGGGGGCGGCCGGAGTTGGTCCCAATATACCGCGAGCCGGCCGCCGATGCACGCCCCGACATCACTTTTGCGCCGCCCTCACCTCCCCCCAACACCGGGGGGAATCCCCAGTTACTTCTCACCACGGCTCGCGTTGATCACGAAGTCGTACCCCGCCCCATCCGGCCGCAGTGCGCTGAACTTCCCCTGCGGGTGCGCTGCGCCGCCATCGTCCTGACCATCACGGCCAAGGCTGTACACGATGTACCCCCATTTGGTGGAGTCCTCCTCCGGAGACAGCCGGCGATACCCGTACGACCGCCCGCTGACCGGATCCACAGGCAGCGCCTGCAAATATGACGGCACCAACTCCTCCAGCCGCTCTGGGAATTTCCCGTGGTCGTACTGGTACAACCGCAAGGCCAGCAGCAGCCGCGTTCCATTCAGCTCCATCCGCCACTGGTCATCCGAAGCCACCGATCTGCCCAGCGCCGGCAGGAGCATCCTCAGCAACATGTGGCCCCGCGGCAGCGCCTCAACCTCAGCGTCGAAGTCGAACCCCATCGCATCGCGTTCGGCCCGCGACCCCTCCGCGTACGCGTGCATCTCGTCGAATATCTCGTTGACTTTCGCGACCACGGTCGCCTTGCTCGGGAAGAAGATCCCCGCCACGTTGACGATCGGGTGTCCCGTGATCCCGTGCGCCGGCCCCTCCCCATTGACTTCCTGCTTGAACCTGGCCAGTTCCGTCAGGAGCAGCCTCCCGCTGCCGCGGCCGTCGTCCGAGTGCGTCCACTGGACCGTGTCCAGCACCATCAACCGCTCCGCCTCCAGGTGCATCGTGATGGGCGGCAGTCCGTCCAGTTGCCGCTCCATCGCCGCGAGCGCGGCGCGGCAGGCATCCGGCGTCAGCGGTTCGTCCGCCATCTCGTACCGAAGTTCGTGGAGCGCCAATGAGATGATGGCGATCCCGACCAGCCGCTCGATGAGCAGCGGCTGCGACGCCATGACCCGCCCCAGCGCGAGCGCATGCTCGAACGACGCGATCTGCTCCGCCTCGTCCCCGGCACTGTGCGCCACGTACATCCGCGCCGCGCACAGCCGCGCCAGGTTCCGCGCCCGACCAGCCTCCGGCACCATCACCCAGACGAGCCGCCCCTCAGGTTTCGGCCGCAATGCCCGCGGCCGCGACGCCAGTTCGGACAGTTTGTCGTGCACCCCCTCACGGCGGATCAGTTCCATCACCCGCAGCGTCGGTTCTACAACCAGGTCCGGCGCTCGTGCTTCCCGCACCGCCGAGTAGTCGAACGGAAAGCCCCAGTCGCTCGGCCAGTCGTCCGGCTTGGCGTCCTTCCCCCCTATCGCTGCCGTGAACTGCTCCTCCGCCCGCGTGGCCAGTTCGATCGCTTGCAGCAACGAGTCCCACGCATTGGGGTCCCCCTCCTTCCCGGGCTGGTGCGACGCCGCCAGGTCGTACATCTGCTGGTTGAAGTCCACGGCCCGCCCCGGCTTCGCGGTCACGGCCCTGTACATCCCCCACACCAGCCACAACACCGACACCGCCACCACCGCCAGCACGACGTTGCGCGGCCGATACCACCTCTTCCCTTGCGTCGCCACGGCAACACTCCGCTTCTCCTCCCCTCGTAAACAGAGTACCAGAACACCCGCCTTCCGGTTCCTCCTTACCACCCCCAGACTCTCCCTGGCTTGGGCCCACCCCGTCAGCGCTCCGCCCGGATACCCTGACCGGGTGGATCTTCAGAAGACATTCCTCGACCTCGGGATTGCACTGGCCCTCGGCCTGTTGGTCGGCCTCCAGCGCGAGCGCTCCGACGCCGCACTGGCCGGCATCCGCACCTTCGCGCTGATCACCGTCTTCGGCGCCTTGGCCGCCCTCCTCGCGGAGCACACGGGCGGGTGGATCCTCGCCGCCGGCGTCCTCGCCGTCTCCGCGGCGACCATCATCGGCAACGTCACCGCGGTGAAGGCCGGCGAGGCCCGCGCCGGGATCACCACCGAGATCGCCGCGCTGCTCATGTTCGGCGTGGGAGCGCTGG
>Ga0180217_1001104_pt1 | contig 32270 bp, 27 predicted proteins | sample eDN3rd37CBELigOP_FD_128521 | JGI IMG/M metagenome (GOLD analysis project Ga0180217, IMG submission 128521) | Enriched Organic Plus compost microbial communities from Emeryville, California, USA - eDNA 3rd pass 37_C BE-Lig OP (version 2) (version 2) ... | reverse complement strand
GACGTGATGATCGTCGCCGGCCGCCTCTCCAAGAAGATGGCGCCGGTCATGCGGCGCGTCTACGAGCAGATGCCCGAGCCGCGCTGGGTCATCAGCATGGGCGCCTGCGCCTCGTCGGGCGGCATGTTCAACAACTACGCCATCGTCCAGAACGTCGACTCCGTGGTGCCGGTGGACATCTACGTCCCCGGCTGCCCGCCGCGCCCCGAGGCGCTCATCTACGCCGTGCAGCAGCTCCAGAAGAAGGTGAGGGGCGAGGCGTTCGACGAGCGCGGGGTGGCGCTCCCCATGGTCGAGGGCTGGTCGCGCTGATGGCACGCGTCTGGTACACGCCCCACCGCCCCGCCGACGCCGCGGCGCTGCAGCGCGACGGCGTCGAGGCGCTCACCGCCATGGGCGGGCAGGCGCGGGAGTTCAAGGGCATGGTCAGCGTCACGCTGCCGCGTGAGCGGCTCATCGAGGGGCTGACGCGCCTCAAGGACCTGGGCTTCGTCATGCTCACCGACGTCCACGGCATGGACTACCTGACCTACCCCGGGCACCAGGGCAAGCGCTTCACCGTCGTCTACGACGTGCACGACCTCTCCGGCGCCGCGCGTCTGTTCGTGAGGGTGGACCTGGACGACGGGGAGAGCGTGCCCACCTGCACGCCGCTATGGCCGGGGGCCGACTTCCTCGAGCGCGAGTGCTGGGACATGATGGGCATCGTCTTCGAGGGCCACCCCGACCTGCGCAAGATCCTCACGCCGGAGGACCTCGAGGGGCACCCCCACCGCAAGGACTTCCCGCTGGGCGAGACGCCCACGCTGTTCAACGACGGCCGGTTCATCGACCCGCCGTCCTTCCGCGCCGGACTCACGGGCCGCGACCCCGGCCTCACGGGCTGGAAGGGCGGTGCCCGCGCCGGGGTCAAGGCCACGCAGGTGCCGGGGCCGCGCTCCAAGCTGGCGAGCAACCTCGACGCCGGAGAGGCTGGCGAGGGCTGATGGCGACCAAGACGCCCTCGCGCCCCGCGCAGGAGGGTCTCGGCGCGTTCGAGACCAAGCGCATGCGCATCAACGTGGGGCCGCAGCACCCCAGCACCCACGGCGTGCTGCGCTTGGTGGTCGACCTGGAGGGCGAGCGCATCGTCTCGCTGAGGCCGCACGTGGGCTACCTGCACACGGGCTTCGAGAAGACGATGGAGAACCGCACGTACCAGCAGTGCGTCACGTACTCCAACCGCATGGACTACGTGAACGGCTTCGCGCACGACCTGGCGTACGTGCTGGCCGTCGAGAAGCTCATGGACGCGCGCGTGCCGGTGCGGGCGCAGCGCATCAGGGTGATCCTCGTGGAGCTCAACAGGATCGCCAGCCACCTGGTCTTCTTCGGCACGACGCTCCTCGACATGGGCGCGCTGACGCCCTTCTTCTACTGCATGCGGGAGCGCGAGAAGATCCTCGACATCTTCGAGGCCGTCTGCGGCGTGCGCATGAACTACGGCTACTTCCGCGTGGGCGGCCTCAGGCAGGACGTCCCCGAGGGCTTCGGGACCATGGTGCGCGACTTCGTGCGCGACTTCCCGCAGTACCTGGACCAGTACAAGGACCTCTTCATGGGGAACGACATCCTGCTGGCCAGGACCCGGGGCGTGGGGGTGCTCACCAAGCAGCAGGCCATCGACTACTGCCTCACCGGCCCCTCACTGCGCGCCAGCGGCGTGCCCCTCGACTTCAGGAAGGCCGCGCCGTACTCCGGCTATCAGGACTACGACTTCGACGTGCCCTGCTACGACGACGGCGACATCTGGGCCCGCATGCAGGTGCGGATGGACGAGATGCACGAGAGCCTGAAGATCGTCCAGCAGGCCATCGACATGCTCGAGCCCGGACCGACGGTCGACCCCGACAGGCGCATCAGCCTGCCGCCGCGCAGCGAGCTCGAGAGCTCGATGGAGGCGGTGATCTTCCACTTCAAGCTCGTCACCGAGGGCTTCCATCCGCCGAAGGGGGAGGTCTACGTGCCCACCGAGAGCGCCCGCGGCGAGCTCGGCTACTACGTGGCCAGCGACGGCGGCTCGATGCCGTACAGGGTGAAGGTCCGCGCTCCCAGCCTGGCGAACCTGCAGTCCCTCGAGGTGTCGAGCAAGGGCGGGCTGTTCGCGGACATGGTCATCAACATCGCCAGCTTCGACCCGGTGCTAGGAGACGTCGACAAGTGATCGAGCTGCAGACCGTCACGCCCTTCTTCGCCGACAAGCAGGAGCGGCTGCAGGAGATCCTGGGCCGCTACCCGCCCGAGGGCCGGCGCAGCGCGCTCATGCCCCTGCTGTGGGAGGTCCAGCGCGCCGAGAGGCACGTGTCCGAGGCGCGCCTGCACGAGATCGCCGAGATCGTCGGGATCACCGTCACCGAGGCCAAGGGCGTCATGACCTTCTACTCGACCTACCACGAGCACCCGGTGGGCAAGTACCACCTGCAGGTGTGCGCCACGCTCTCGTGCGCGCTGGCCGGCTCCGACGAGCTCTACGACCACCTGGTCGAGGAGCTGGGCATCGTGAACGGCGAGCGCGACCGCGAGGGGCGCTTCAGCGTCCAGAAGGTCGAGTGCCTGGGCTCCTGCGGCACCGCCCCCGTCCTGCAGGTCAACGACACCTACTACGAGCGCGTGACGAGGAGCCGCTGCCGGCACCTCATAGAGGCCTTGAGGCGCGACGAGATGCCGGAGCCGTGGCGCGAGCGCGGCGGCGACAACGAGGGCCCCGACAAGGCCGCGCCGTTCCCGGCCGCCGCCGGGAGCCCTTCGGCGGCAGCGGGCGGGAACGCGGCCGGCGAGCGCACGGAGGGGGGCGAGGGCTGATGGCGGACTCGGCGACGGTGCCGCCGCTGGGCCAGGGGCCGATGACCAGCCGGCGCGACCCGCGCTACGAGGTCACCCTGTACCGGTACGTGGGCGTGCCAGGCTCGCACACGCTCGACTTCTACAGGTCGCACGGCGGCTACGAGGCGGCCCGCAAGGCCCTCACGTCCATGACGCCCGAGCAGGTCGTCGACGAGGTCAAGGCCTCGGGGCTGCGCGGGCGCGGCGGCGCCGGCTTCCCCACGGGCGTGAAGTGGTCGTTCATGCCGCCGCCCGACGGCCACCCCCGCTACGTCCTGTGCAACGCCGACGAGTCGGAGCCCGGCTCGTTCAAGGACCGCTACATCCTCGAGGACGATCCGCACCAGCTCATCGAGGGCATGATCATCGCCGCCTACGCGATGCACGCCACGTACGGCTTCATCTACGTGCGCGGCGAGTACTACCTCGGCTACGAGCGCCTCTGGCAGGCGGTCAAAGAGGCCAGGGCGGCGGGGCTCCTCGGCGAGGACGTCTTCGGCACCGGCATGTCGTTCGACATCACGGTGCACCGCGGCGCCGGCGCCTACATCTGCGGCGAGGAGACGGCGCTGATGAACTCGCTCGAGGGGCTGCGGGCGAACCCGCGCCTGAAGCCCCCGTTCCCGGCGGCCGCGGGCCTCTACGGGCGACCCACCACCATCAACAACGTCGAGAGCCTGGCCAGCGCCGTGCACATCATCGCCAAGGGCGCCGCCTGGTTCTCGTCGATGGGCACCGAGGACAGCAAGGGCACGAAGCTCTACCAGGTCTCGGGGCCCGTGAAGCGGCCCGGCGTCTACGAGATGCCCATGGGGGCCACGTTCAGGGAGCTCGTCTACGACATGGCAGGCGGGCCGGTCATGGAGCCCAAGGCGTTCATCCCCGGCGGGTCCTCGACGCCGATGTTCCCGTGGCGCGACGAGTTCCTCGACATGCCCATGGACTACGGCACGCTGGCGAAGAACGGCTCGATGCTCGGCACCGGCGGCGTGATCGTCATCCCGCGCGAGAAGTGCATCGTGAACGCGCTCTACAACCTGGTCCGCTTCTACGCCCACGAGTCGTGCGGCAAGTGCACCCCGTGCCGCGAGGGCGTCTCGCACTGGCTGCCACTCCTCTACAAGAAGCTCGTCGACGGGCTCGGCACCATGGAGGACGTCCAGCTCATCGAGGACCTGGCGAACAACATCCGCGGCACCGCGTTCTGCCCGCTCGCCGACGCCTGCGTGATGCCGGTGCAGGCGAGCCTCAAGTGGTTCCGCGACGAGTACGAGCACCTGGCGACGCACAAGGTGCCCATGTACCAGAAGAGCGACTGGTGGCAGGCATGAAGGTAAGGGTCAACGACGTCGAGCTCGACATCGCCCCCGGCACCAGCGCCATCGACGCGGTGTTCGCGGCCGGCGACGACGTGCCGTACTTCTGCAGCCAGGAGTACATGTCTCCCATCGGCGCCTGCCGCATGTGCCTGGCCCGCGTCGGCGCGCCGCGCAAGGACAAGGACGGCAACTGGGTCCTCGACGAGACCACCGGCGAGCCGAAGGTCTTCTGGTTCCCGAACCTCATGGCCACCTGCACCACGCAGGTGATGGAGGGCATGGTCATCGACACGCGTTCCGAGCCGGTCAAGCGGGCGCAGAACTCGATGGTCGAGCACACCCTCGTCAACCACCCGCTCGACTGCCCGGTGTGCGACAAGGGCGGCGCCTGCGAGCTGCAGGACAGGGCGTACGAGTACGGCTCGGGCATCTCGCGCTTCGAGTTCGACAAGCGCCACCAGGAGAAGCACCACGCGCTGTCCGAGCTCATCACGCTCGACAGGGAGCGCTGCATCCACTGCAAGCGCTGCGTGCGCTACTTCGAGGAGGTGCCGGGCGACGGCGTCCTCGACTTCATCGAGCGCGGCTCGCACACCTACATCGCTACCGCCGAGGACGGCCTGCCCAGCAACTTCACCGGCAACATCACCGACATCTGCCCGGTGGGCGCGCTGCTCGACACCACCAGCCGCTTCCGCGGGCGCAACTGGGAGTACCACCACACGCCCTCGGTGACGATGGACGACGCCACCGGCGCGGCCGTCTGGGTCGACTCGCGCACGGGCCGCGTCGAGCGGGTGAAGGCGCGCCTCAACCCCGAGGTCAACAAGACCTGGATCGACGACGGCACGCGCTTCGGGCACGAGTACGTGGACCACCCGTCGCGGCTGCTGACGCCGCTCGTCAGGCGCGGCGGCGAGCTAGTCCCGGCCACCTGGGACGAGGCCGCGGCGTTCATCACCGAGCGGCTCGCCGGCCTGAGCGGCAAGGACGTCGGCATCGCCATCCGCGCCGACTCCACCCTGGAGGAGGGGATCGGGGCGCTGGCCCTCGCCGAGCACCTCGGCACCGGGCAGGTAGACCACGTGCCGCGCCCCGCCGCCTCCGTGATGGCTCCGCAGGACCTGCGAGCCACGGTCGACGACCTGGCCACCGCCGACGCCATCCTCGTCGTGGGCGACCTCACCGAGGAGGCCGGCGTCCTCGACCTGCGCGTGAAGGACGCCATGAAGGGCGTGACGCCGCCGCAGCTCCTGCCGCACGGCGTGCCCATCGCCGACCTGAGGCTCAAGGAGCGCATGCCCAAGCGCCCCGAGGTGCTGGCGGTGGCGGCGCCTTACCGCGTGGACCTCATGCGCTTCGCCGGCGCGGCCCTGCGCTACGCCCCCGGCCAGGAGGCGGCGCTCTTCGAGGCCCTCTCCGGCCAGGACGCCCGCGAGGTGGCGGGCGTGGAGCCGGCGGCCGTGACGGCCGTAACCGCCAGGTTGCGCGGCGCCGAGCGTGCGGTGATGGTGCTGGGCGGCACGGTGCTGGCCTCGCGCGAGGCCACCTCCGCCGCCTTGGCCTGCGCCCGCGCCGTGGGCGCCAAGGTGCTGCTGGTCGGGCCCATGGCCAACAGCCACGGCCTCGAGCTGCTGGGCGTCCTGCCCAGCCACGCCAGCTACGCCTACCCGGCCATGCTCGAGACCGCCAGGGCGCTGGTGCTCTCGCACCTCGACCCGGCCCAGGACCCGGACGTCGCCGAGCGGCTCAAGCAGAAGGACCTGCTCGTGGTGCACGACAGCTTCCTGACGGAGACGGCGGCCATCGCCGACGTCGTGCTGCCCGCCAAGACCGTCTACGAGCGCGACGGCACGGTCGTGAACCTCGAGGGCCGCTTCCTGCGCGTCAACGCCGCGCCCGTCGAGGGCGGCGCCAGCGAGGACCTCACGGGCGTCGTCAAGCACCTCGGCGAGGCCCTCGGCCAGCGCCTCGAGGGGCGCAGCGTGAGGAGCGCCCAGCGCGTCATGCGCCAGCGCATGGACCTCGACGTGGCCGACCTGCCTGAGTGGGGCGCCTTCCTGACGGTCAAGCCCGCCGCCCGCAGCGCCCCGGCGCCCACCGAGCAGCAGCAGACCAGGCGGCGCGGCGGCAACGTCGTCGTGGCGCCCTCCATGGTGCGTCCCGAGTACGCCTACATGAACCCGCACCTCCTGGCCGAGCGAGGCGGCCCGCCGCTGAGGGTGAACCCCGAGGACGCGTCCGCTCTCGGCCTGGCCAGCGGCGACGACGTGCGCCTGCGGGTCGACGGCCTGTGGCGGCGCGCGACCGTGCGCGTCACCGACGCGGTGCCCCCCGGCCTGATGACGGTCGCGGCCACGCCGGACCAGCCGCAGGGCCTGGCGCACGCCGACCTCTCGACCCTCGTGGTGCTCAAGGACCGTGAGGCGGTGGCGTCGTGACCGACTACGTGCGCGACCCGCTGTTCGTCACGTTCCTCAAGGCGCTGGTCCTGTGCGTCGTCCTGCTCGGCGGCTTCGCCTACATGACCGTCATCGAGCGGCGTGTACTGGCGCGCTTCCAGCACCGGTACGGCCCCAACCGCGTCGGGCCGGGCGGGATGCTCCAGCCCATCGCCGACGCCATCAAGTCGATATTCAAGGAAGACCTCGTCATGACCAACGCCGACCGCGTGGTCTACGTGCTGGCCCCGGCCATCAGCATCGTCTGCGCGCTGTCGGCTTTCGGGGCCATACCAGGCGGCCCGCCCGGGTCACTATTCGGGTTCAACCCCTGGGTCGTGGACCTCGACGTCGGCCTGCTCTACATCCTGGCCGTGACGAGCCTGGGCGTGTACGGCATCTTCCTCGGCGGCTGGGCGTCCAACAGCAAGTACGCGCTCCTGGGGAGCTTGCGCTCCTCGGCGCAGATCATCAGCTACGAGCTGGGCCTGGGCCTGTCGGTGCTGGCCGTGATCATGGTGACCGGCACGCTCAACCTGCGGCAGATCGTCGACACGGGCATCTGGTCGATCAGCCCCTGGCTGTGGCCGGGCCTCGCCCTCTCGATGCTGACGTTCCTCATCTCCGGCACCGCCGAGGTGAACCGCACGCCGTTCGACCTGCCCGAGGCCGAGCAGGAGCTCGTGGCCGGCTACCTGACCGAGTACTCCTCCATCAAGTGGGCCCTCTACATGATGGCCGAGTACGTGAACATGTTCACGAGCGCGGCGTTCATCAGCACGCTGTTCCTCGGCGGCTGGCGCGGTCCCGCCTTCGTCGACCGGATCGTCCCGGGCATGTCGGAGTGGCCGATCATCTGGCTCGTGCTCAAGATCGGCTTCTTCCTCTTCGTCTTCATCTGGCTCAAGGCCACCCTGCCGCGACTGCGCTACGACCAGCTCATGCGCTTCGGCTGGCTGAGCCTCTTCGAGGTGGCGCTCGCCGGCGCGCTGATAACCGGGACGGTGATCGCCTTTGTTCTCTGAGCCTGAAAGGGGAGGGGCATGAGCGTCCTCGACATCGCCAAGGGCATGGGGGTGACGCTCTCGCACCTGTTCAAGCGGCCCGTCACGGTGCAGTACCCCGACCAGCCGGTGCGCCTGCAGGCGCGTTTCCGCGGCCGGCACCACCTGCTGAGGCACCCCGACACCGGCCTCGAGAAGTGCATCGGCTGCTCGCTGTGCGCCGCCGCCTGCCCCGCCTACGCCATCTACGTGGAGGCCGCCGAGAACGACCCGCAGGACCCCGTGTCGGCGGGCGAGCGCTACGCGCGGATCTACGAGATCAACATGCTGCGCTGCATCTTCTGCGGGTTCTGCGAGGACGCCTGCCCCACGGGGGCCGTCGTCCTGGGGCACGAGTTCGAGCTCGCCGACTACCGCTACCAGGACTTCGTCTACCGCAAGGAGGACATGCTCGTCGGCACCGTGGGCAGCAAGTGGCAACGCCGCGAGGCGGCGGCCAAGGGCACCGAGGTGAAGGTGGGCTTCGTGGCCGAACCGCGGCCGGAGCTGGAAGGCGTCGACTACTGATGGAGGGGACCGCGCCGTGATCGGGTTCCTGATAGTCGCGGCCCTGGCCGTGGCCGGCGGCGCGCTGGTGGTGACCGCGCGCCAGCCCGTGCACGCCGCCCTGGGCCTGGTGGGCACGCTGCTGGCCGTGGCCGTGGCCTACGTGATGCTGGACGCCCACTTCCTGGCGGCCATCCAGGTGATCGTCTACGCCGGCGCCGTCATGGTGCTGTTCCTCTTCGTGATCATGCTCCTCAACGTCGAGAAGCAGGAGCCGGTGGCGCGCTGGCCGTGGCTGCGACCGGTCGCCTACGGCCTGGGGCTGCTCGGCGCCGTGGCTGTGGCCGGCACGGTGCTGGCCGACCGCCGTACCGCCCCTGCCCAGGAGGCCGTCGACGCGGTGCTGCAGGGCGGCAGCGCCGAGCGCATCGGCACGGTGCTCTTCAGCGAGTACCTGCTGGCCTTCCACCTCGTCGCGGTCCTGCTGCTCACGGGCATCGTCGCGGCCGTGAGCCTGGTGCAGCGCGCCGCCGAGGGGCGCGTGGGCGCCTCCGACGCCGTCGAGGAGCAGCCCGTCCTGAGAGCGAGCGAGCCGGCATGAGCGTGCCCAGCGAGTACTTCGTGGCCCTCAGTGCCGTGCTCTTCGGGTTGGGCGCGGTCGGGGTGCTGACGCGCCGCAGCGCCATCCTGGTCTTCCTCTCCATCGAGCTGATGCTCAACGCCGCCAACCTCGCGATGGTGGCGTTCGCCCGCCAGTGGACGGTCACCGGCGGCGTGCACGCGCTCGAGGGGCAGGGCGCCGTGTTCATCGTGCTGGCCGTAGCCGCCGCCGAGGTGGCGGTGGGCCTGGGCATCCTCGTGGCCATCTTCAGGTACCGCGTCACCACCGACGTGGACCAGCTGGCGGAGGTGCGCGGATGACCGAGGGCCCAGCCGCCGTCCAGCTCGTGGCGCTGGCGCCCCTGTTGGCGCTCGCCGGCGCCCTCGTCAACGGCCTGTTCGGACGCGGGCTGCGCGAGCCGGCGACCGGGGTCGTGGCCTCGCTCGCCGTGGCCGCTGGCTTCGCGCTCTCCCTGGTGGCGTTCATCGCCTACCCAGCCGGCGCCGACGGCTACCGGTACGTGGCCTGGGAGTTCCTCAGGGCCGGCGGCCTCTCAGTGGACGTCGCGTTCCTCATCGACCAGCTGAGCCTGGTCATGTGCCTCGTCATCACCGGCGTGGGGGCGCTGATCCACGTCTACTCGGTCGGCTACATGCGGGGCGACCCGGGCCACGCGCGCTACTTCGCCCAGCTCAACCTGTTCGTGGCCGCGATGCTCGTGCTGGTGCTGGCCGACAGCCTCCCGCTCATGTTCGTGGGCTGGGAGGGCGTGGGCGTGTGCTCGTTCCTGCTCATCGGCTTCTGGTACGAGCAGCGCGCCAACGCCGACGCCGCCCGCAAGGCGTTCATCGTCAACCGCGTGGGCGACGTGGGCTTCCTGGTCGCCATGTTCCTGACCTTCAAGGTCTTCGGCTCACTCGACCTGTCGGTGGTCAGGGACCTGGCGCCGGCCATGGCCTACGGCGCCCCGGCGCTCACGTCCATCGGCCTGCTGCTCCTGCTGGCCGCGGCCGGCAAGTCGGCGCAGCTCCCCCTGCAGCTCTGGCTGCCCGACGCCATGGCCGGCCCAACACCCGTCTCGGCGCTCATCCACGCCGCCACCATGGTCACGGCCGGCGTCTACCTCATCGCCCGCACCGGCGACGTCTTCGCGCAGGCGCCCGCAGCGGCCGCCACGGTGGCCTGGGTGGGCGTGCTCACGGCGCTCGTCGCCGCCGTCGCGGCCTTCGCCCAGACGGACATCAAGCGGGTACTGGCCTACTCGACGATCTCGCAGGTGGGCTTCATGGTCGCGGCCGTCGGGGCGGGCGCCTACTGGGCCGGCATCTTCCACGTGGTCACGCACGCCTTCTTCAAGGCGCTCCTCTTCCTCGGCGCGGGATCGGTGATCCACGCTCTGGGCGGCGAGCAGGACGTGCGCCGCATGGGCGGCCTGGGCAAGAGGATGCGCGTCACCGGAACCACGTCGCTCATCGCCACCCTGGCCATCGCCGGCGTGCCGCTGCTGTCGGGCTTCTTCTCGAAGGACGCCATCCTCTCCGGCACGCTCACCAGCTCGCTGCTGGACGGGGCCGGCGCCCCCTTGCTGTTCGCGCTGCTGCTCCTCACGGCCGTGCTCACCGCGGCGTACATGTTCCGCTGGTACTACCTGGTGTTCGCCGGCGAGGAGCGCTTGACGCCCGAGGCCAAGGCGCGCGTGCACGAGTCGCCCGCCGTGATGACGGTGCCCCTCGTCGTGCTGGCCGTGGGCAGCGTCCTGGCCGGCTACCTGGGCATCCAGGCGTTCATCGGGCGGAACCTCATAGCCGAGTGGCTGGCCCCCGTGACGGCCGCCGTCGGGTTCCGCCACCTGTCCCTGGGCGCCGAGTGGGCCCTGGTGGTGGCCTCGGCGCTCGCCGCCGCCGCCGGCCTCGGTCTGGGGTACTGGCTCTACCACGTCGACAAGGGCCGGTTCGTCAAACGGGTCGACGCCACGCCCGTCGCCGCCCTCGCCCGCGAGGGCATGGGCTTCGACGCCGCCGCCCAGGCGGTGTTGGTGCGCCCGGGTGAGAGCGTGGCCGAGGGCTTGTCCGTCCTCGACCGCGAGGTGGTCGACAAGGCGCTGGCCGCCTCGGTGGGCGGCGTGCCGCTCCTGGGCCGGCTGGTCACGCTGTGGCAGACGGGCTACGTGAGGCTCTACGCGCTGGCGATGCTCGCCGGCGCGGCGGCCGTGGCCGCCGTGGCGTTCATCGCGGGGGTGCTCAAGTGAACGCTCTGCTGCCGCTCCTGCTCCCCTTGCTCGGCGCCGTGCTCGCCGCGCTGGCCGGCGCCCGCCGGCCGGCCGTCACCGCCGCCGGGCTCGTCAGCACGCTGGCCACGTTCGTGGCCGCCTTGTTCCTCCCCGGAGCACAGCCCTTCGAGAGGGCGTGGCTGCCCGGCCTGGGCGTGAGCTTCTCTCTCGACCCCGGCGGCGCCGCTTCGGTCCTCGTGGTGGTCGTGGCGCTCGTCATGGTGCCCACGGTGCTCGTGGCCGCGCTGTCGGTGGAGGAGCGCCCCGGGCGCTTCGTCGCCTGGCTGCTCCTGGCCCAGGCGGGCCTGGCGGGCGTCTTCATGGCCCGCGACATGCTGCTCCTCTACGTCTTCTGGGAGGGCACGCTCATCCCCAGCCTGCTGCTGCTCGGCGCCTTCGGCCTCGACAAGCGGCGGGCCGCCACGCTCAAGTACCTCACCTACGCGGTGCTGGGCTCGTTCGTCATGCTGGTGACGATCCTGGCGGTCAAGGCCCTATCCGGCGCCGCGTCGTTCGCCCTCGCCGACCTGACGCTGGCCGCGCGCGAACTGCCGGCGTCCACGCAGGCGTGGCTGTTCGCCGGCCTGGCCCTGGGGATGGCGGTGAAGGTGCCGCTATGGCCGCTGCACTCGTGGCTCGTGGACCTCAACGAGCAGAACCATCCCTCTGGCGCCGCCGACGTGCTCGGTACCCTCTACAAGGTGGGCGGCTACGGCTTCTTCGCCTGGGCGATACCCGTGCTGCCGCTCGGGGCCGAGCGGCTGGCGCCCGCGCTCATCGCGCTCGGAGCGTTCACGGCCGTTTACGGGGCCGTGGTGGCCACCAGCCAGACGCACCTCAAGCGGCTCCTCGCCTACGCCTCGCTGTCGCACATGGGCATCGTCGCGGTGGGCGTGTTCGGGCTGCACGCCGCCAGCATGACCGGCGCCGTCTACCTGCTGGCCGCGCAGATGCTCTCGACAGGCGGCCTCTTCGTGGTGTCGGGCATGCTCTACGCCCGCCGCCGCTCCTTCGACGTCGACGCCTACGGCGGCCTCGCCAAGAGCGCGCCGGCCCTCTCGGCGTTGACCCTGTTCATGATCTTCGCCTTCATCGGCGTGCCGGGGCTCGCCAACTTCCCCGGCGAGTTCCTGAGCCTCCTCGGCGCCTACCAGGGCGCCCCGGTCGTCGCCGTCGTCGCCACGCTGGCGGTGATCGGCGCCGGCGTGTACGGCGTGAACGTCTACCAGCGCCTGTTCCTCGGGCAGCCGCGGGACGCCGTGCGCGACGTGGGGCCCGTGGAGCTCTACGTGCTGGTGCCTTTCGTCGCCGGCATCCTGTGGCTCGGCCTGGCGCCGGCGCCGCAGCTCGAGCGCATTGAGGCGCAGTCCCAAGTGGCCGTGCTACAGCTCGCGGCGCAAGACGGCACCCCCCTGGCCCTGGGAGGTGAGCGGTGACGTTCCCGCCCGTCCTCGACCTCGACTGGGGCCACCTGGCCCCGGCGATCACCGTGCTCGTCACGGCCGTCCTCACGCTGTTGCTCGCGCTCTTCCAGCGCGACACGCGGCTCGCGGCCGGCACCGCCCTGCTGGGCATCGGCACGGCCTTCGTCTTCAACCTCGCGGCGTTCCTCGGCGGCACTGCCGGCGCCGCCAGCTTCGGGCTGCGTTGGCACGCCGACGCGCCCGCGCTGGCGTTCAACTTCGTGATCCTCCTGGGCACCGCCATCGCCGTCCTCGTCAGCTGGGACCAGCTGGCCAGGCTCGAGATGGACCATCCCGAGTACTTCCCCCTCATGCTGCTCTCGGCGCTGGGGGCCATGGTCATGGCCGCGGCCGGCGACCTCATCACCCTCCTGCTGGGCCTCGAGATCCTCTCGCTCCCCGTATACGTCCTCTCGGCGTGGCGGCCTGAGGCCCGCCAGTCGGAGGAGGCCGGCATGAAGTACTTCCTGCTCGGCGCATTCGGCTCGGCGATCCTGGTCTACGGCGCCGCCCTCCTGTACGGCGCGTCCGGCACCTTCGTGTACGAGGGCGTCGCCGCCGCGCTGGCCTCGGGCGGGGCCGTCACGCTGGCGACCCTCGGCGCCGGGCTCGTCCTCGTCGGCCTCTCGTTCAAGGCCGCGATCGTCCCGTTCCACCAGTGGTCGCCAGACGTCTACACCGGCGCGCCCACGCCCGTGGTCACGTTCATGAGCGTGGTGGTCAAGGCCGCGGCCTTCGCGGCGCTGCTGCGCGTGGTCGCCACTGTGGCCCCCGAGGTGTCGCCGTGGCTGCAGACGGCCCTGGCCGTCGCCGTGGCCGCGACCCTGGTGGTCGGCAACCTGGCTGCCCTGGTGCAGCGGGGCGTCAAGCGGATGCTCGCCTACTCGGCCGTGGCGCACGCCGGCTACCTGGGCCTGGCGGTGCTGGCCCCCGCCCACGGCGGCGTGGAGGCGGCCGTCTGGTACCTCACCGCCTACGCCCTGATGAACGCCGGCGCCTTCGCCGTCCTCTCCCTCGTGGTGGACAACAACGACAGGGGCGACGACATCGAGCGCTTCGCCGGCCTCGGCCAGACGCGGCCCCGCCTGGCGCTCGCTCTCACCGTCTTCCTCCTGAGCCTCGGTGGCATACCGCCGCTGGCGGGTTTCGCCGGCAAGGTGATGGTCTTCTCGGCCGCGGTGGAGGCCGGCTACCTGTGGCTCGCGGTCCTCGGGATACTCACCAGCGTCGTGGCGCTCGTCTACTACTTCCGCGTGGTCGCGGTCATGTACTTCCGCCGGGCCGAGTACCCGGCGCCCTCGTTCAGCTCCTCGGCCACCGGCGTCGCGATCGTCGCCGCGCTGGCAGGCACCGTGCTGCTCGGCGTGATGCCCGGCTGGTGGCACGACGCCGTGCGCCTGGCGCAGGCGGGGCTGGGGTTCTGACCTCCTAGACCGGCGGTCCGCGCGCTCCAGAACGCAGCCGGCGCCCGTCTGAGGCGCCGGTTCGCGTAAGAGAGCGGTCAGAGAGCCGCAGCTACATTGCTGCCGGGGGACACGGTCGGGCCCGTGGTGGGCCGCCGTGAACACGACGGAGATGGGAAGTACTTGGCTGTGGCGCTGACACTAGTCGACTACCATACGCGGACAGTGGACTTGAGCCAGATGAAGCTCTTGCTCGTCGACGACGACGAGGCCTCTCTGGTGCTGGTCCGGGGCATCCTGGAGCGCGCCGGTTACGAGCACGTCTACACGTGCGACGAGCCGGTACGCGTCGTCGAGCGCTTCATGGAGATAAGGCCCGACCTCGTCGTCCTGGACATGCACATGCCGGGCCGCGACGGCCTGCAGGTCCTCGGCGACCTGCGCCCCGTCCTCCCCGAGGCTTTCCCCGTCGTCATGGTCACGGGCGACGGCCGGCCCGAGCTGCGCGAGGCGGCCCTGGCCAGCGGGGCCAAGGACTTCGTCAACAAGCCGGTGAACCCCACCGAGACGCGCCTGCGCATCCGCAACCTGCTGGAGGCGCGGTACTACCAGAAGCAGCTCGAGGAGCAGAACGACCGCCTCGAGGAGGCGGTGAGGCGCCGCACGGCCGACCTGGAGCACTCGCAGCTCGAGATGCTGGTGAGGCTGGCCCGTGCCGCCGAGTACCGCGACGACGACACCGGCGAGCACACGTGGCGCGTCGCCCAGACGGCCGGCGCCATAGGCCGCCGCCTGGGGCTCGGCGCAGCGCGCGTGGAGATGCTCATGCGCGCCGCCCGCCTGCACGACGTCGGCAAGATCACCATCCCAGACGCCATCCTCCTGAAGCCCGGCGACCTCACGGAGGACGAGCTGAAGGTCGTGCGCGGCCACGCCAAGGCCGGCGCCGAGCTGCTCTCCGGCTCGCGCTCCCCCACGATCCGCCTGGCCGAGGTCATCGCGCTCAACCACCACGAGCGGTGGGACGGCAAGGGCTACCCGAACGGCCTGGCCGGCGAGGCGATCCCGCTGGAGGCCCGCATCGTCGCCGTGGCCGACGCGTTCGACGCGATGTGCCGCGACCGCGTGCACAGGAAGGCCATGACGCTGCCCGAGGCCGTGGCCGAGATGACGCGCTGCGCCGGGACGCAGTTCGACCCCGTGATCGTGGAGGCGTTCCTCAGGGCCGTCGACGCCGGCGAGGTCGTCTACCAGGAGGCCGCCACCAGCCGCTGAGCGGCGGGGTGTGACGCCCCGAGTCGCGTTCGCGTCACGCCGACACGAGCGAGTCGCATGTATCGGGGGCTCAGGGCCCGGGTCGCCGGCCCTTCCAGCACGTCGCGGTAGACCAAGGGCTCCCGGCCGTATTACGGTTCTGGCGTGCCAGACCCCGTGAAGCACTACCTGACGCTGCTGGGCGAGCTCGACCCCGTCGACGTGCTCAGGGCCACCCCGGCGCGCCTGAAGGAGTACGTCGAGACCTCCTCGCCGGGCGAGCTCGACGTGCCCTACGCTCCGGGCAAGTGGTGCCCGCGCGAGGTGCTGGCTCACCTCGCCGACGTGGAGCTGGTCATGGGGTTCCGCCTGCGGCAGGTCGTGGCCGCGCCCGGCATCGAGCTGCAGCCGTTCGACCAGGACGTCTGGGCCGAGCGCTACGGGCGGCTTGACCCAGGACTGGCCGTCGAGGCCTTCTCGGCGCAGCGCGCCTGGAACCTGGCGCTGGTCGCGGGCTTCTCGCTAGAGGACTGGCTGGCCGAGGCCTACCACCCGGAGCGGGGCTTCGAGAGCGCCGACCTCATGGTCCGCATGATGGCGGGCCACGACATCAACCACCTCACGCAGCTGGGCCTGGCCTAGCGCCCGTCTACGCGCCCACGGAAGCCTGGCGGGGGCGCGCGGTTCGCCGCCACCATGTAGGCGACGCCCAAGGCGAGGACGACCGCGATCATCACCACCCCGAACACCGGGCCCGCGCCGCGCGCCGTGCCCATCGCCACGCGCAGCGTCTGCAGCTGGAGCCCGGCGAACATGATGACCACGGCCGTGCCGACGGCCGTCAGGAACTGCCTGGTCAGCGTGCCCACCCAGAGGTGGTTCTCCTCGGTCAGCGCCACCGGCAGCCGCGTGAAGCTGCCGCGGCGGCGGGTGAGGAGCACGAGGACCCAGGCGGCGCTGGCCACGGCGGCGAGCTGGAACACGCTCAGCCGGCCGCCGTAGGCGTCGGGCTCACCGTTGACGCCGAAGTGCGTGGGCACCTCGGCGGGCAGGCTGGAGAAGTTCACGAGCGGCAGCAGCCAGCTGAGCACCACGGCCAGCAGGCTGACGATGTCGAGGACCCTCTCGACGGGCGTGAGGGGGCCGGCCATGCCGCGGGAGAGGAGGGCGGCCTGCTCGGGCGTCCGGCGGATCAGCACGCCCTCAAGGTTAACCCGTCACCGTGGTACAGTCCGCACCCATGGCAGTAGAGCAGACTTTCGCCATGGTCAAGCCCGACGGCGTCCGCCGTGGGCTCAGTGGCACGATCATCGCCCGCATCGAAGCCAAGGGCTTCCGCATCAGGGCCCTCAAGCTCATGCGCATCAGCCGCGAGCTGGCCGAGCGCCACTACGGCGAGCACAAGGGCAAGCCCTTCTTCGAGGGCCTCGTCTCCTTCATCACGTCCGGTCCCGTGGTCGCCATGGTCGTCGAGGGCGAGAACGCCATCGCCGAATGGCGCAAGATGATGGGCGCCACCAACCCCAAGGACGCGGTACCCGGCACCATCCGCGGCGACCTCGCCTCCACGATCGACGAGAACATCGTGCACGGGTCCGACGCGCCGGCCACGGCGGAGCGTGAGATCGGCATCTTCTTCGACCCCGGCGAGCTCGTCTAGGTCGCTGCCGTGCCAGGCCTCTCCCGGGCGGTCCTGAGCCTCAAGGGCTCCTCGACGGTGGCGTTCGACTCGCGGGCCAAGGAGCTCATGCGCCAGGGCATCGACGTCGTCGCCATGACGGCGGGCGAGCCGGACTTCCTGCCACCCGAGCACGTGCTCGAGGCCGCGCACGAGGCCATCCGGCTGGGCAAGACCAAGTACACGCCCTCCGAGGGCACCGTCGAGCTGCGCGAGGCCCTCGTCGCCAAGTTCCAGCGCGAGAACGGCCTCACCTACGGCGTCGAACAGGTGATGGCCTCCAACGGCGGCAAGCAGGTCCTCTACAACGGCTTCATGTCGGTGCTGGACCCCGGCGACGAGGTCGTGATCATGGCGCCCTACTGGGTGTCCTACCCGGCGCAGGTGAAGCTGGCCGGCGGCGTGCCCGTGATCGTGCACGCGGGCCCGGAGAGCGGCTTCGTGCCCGACCTCGACGCGGTGAAGGCCGCGTTCACGCCGCGCACCAAGGTCGTCGTCATCAACTCGCCCTCCAACCCCACGGGCGCCGTCTACCCGCCGGAGCTCGTGAAGGCCATCACCGAGTTCGCGGCCAGCCGCGACGTGTGGGTCTTCGCCGACGACCTCTACGAGCACCTCGTCTACGACGGCGAGTTCACGCCCGCGGCGCGCTTCGCGCCCGAGCACACCCTGGTGATCCACGGCGCCAGCAAGGGCTACGCGCTGACCGGCTGGCGCATCGGCTTCGCGGCTGGCCCGCGCGAGCTCATCAAGGCCATGAACCGCCTGCAGGGCCAGGCGACGCACGGCCCCAACGCCGTAGCGCAGTACGCCACGGTCGCGGCGCTCAACGAGGTCGAGAAGACGGCCGAGTTCCAGCGCATGACCCGCGCTGCCTACAAGGAGCGGCGCGACGTGCTGGTCGCGGGCCTCAACCGGTTGGGTCTCAAGACGCCGATGCCTCAGGGCGCCTTCTACGCCATGGCCGACGTCACCTCCATCGACCCCGACGAGGGTAATGCGGCCGCCAGGCTGCTGGAGGAGGCGCGCGTCGCCGTGGTGCCCGGCACCGACTTCGAAGCGCCGGGTCACGTGCGCCTGAGCTACGCCACCGGCCTCGACAGGGTCGAGGAGGCGCTGAGGCGCATCGGGGCGATGCTGGGGGCCTGAGCACGCAGTCTCAGCCGCACGTCGTTCCGGCGGGCCCAGGCACGTACGCCTGGGCCCGCTTCCGCTGTCCTCGCGCGCCTTCTCGCGGTAGCCTGCCCCGGTGCGACTGAGCGTCGAGCTCGTCCCCCGCGACAGCGCCTCGCTGGCCTCCCAGCTCGAGGAGGTGCGCTGCTTGGCGCGCGTGGACACCGTCAACGTCCCCGACCTGGGGCAGTTCGACCTGCGCGGCTGGCAGGCCGCCGTGCAGGCGCGGCATGCTGGCGCCTGGGCGGCCGTGCCGCACTTCCGCGCCGGGGAGGTGCTGCGCGACTCGCAGGCCGGCTGGCCGGCGCTGACGCGCCTCAAGGCGGTCGGCGTGACCGAGGTGCTGGTCGTCTCGGGCGACGACGCGGCCGTCGACGAGCACCGGGTGGGGGAGAGGCCCGCCGTCATGGCCATCCGCGAGCTGTCGGCGGCCCACCCCGACCTGAGCGTTTACGCCGCCCTAGACCCCTACCGCACGGGCTTCGCCGCCGAGCTCGCCTACGCCCAGGCGAAGCTGGCCGCCGGCGCCAAGGGCCTCTTCACGCAGCCGTTCTTCGACCTCAGGCTCCTGGCCGTGTGGCAGGAGCTCACGGCCGGGCTGGACGTGTTCTGGGGCGTCACCAGCGTCACCTCGGAGCGTTCGCAGCGCTACTGGCTGTCGCGCAACAGGGCCGTGTTCCCGGCAGGGTTCGAGCCCACGCTCGAGTGGCACCGCGGCCTGGCCGCACGCGCCCTCGATCACGTGGCGGGCTCGGGCGGCCACCTGTACTTCATGCCCATCCGCGTCAGCGTCGCGGAGTGGCTGGGTCACCTGCTGGGCTGAGCCGGTCCGCGGCCGCGGTCCGCTGTGGCCCGGCCTCCCGGAGCCCGCCGCGGCCCCCGCTCGCCGGGGTCGACCGCGCCCACTCGCCCCGCTCGAACCGGTCTTCAGTCAGCCGCGGCCAGCGGCGAGTAGGCCAGGTAGGGAGCGAGCCAGTCCTCGGTCTCCTGTACGGACGCGCCGCTGCGAGCGGCTAGGTCCGCCACCTGGTCGCGCGCCACCTTGCCCACGCCGAAGTACCTGGCCTTCGGGTGCGCGAAGTACAGTCCGGACACCGACGAGGGCGGGGTCATCGACAGCCCCTCCGTGAGCTCCACGCCGGTGGCCTCCGTGGCCTTCAGGAGCGCGAAGACGTCGCGCTTCAGCCGGTGGTCGGGGCAGGCGGGGTAGCCGGGCGCGGGCCTGATGCCGCGGTAGCGCTCGGCCACCAGGTCCGCGGGCGAGAGGCCCTCGTCGGTCGCGTAGCCCCACAGCTCGGTGCGCACGCGCTGGTGCAGCCGCTCGGCGAGGGCCTCGGCGAGCCTGTCGGCCAGCGTGGTGAGGAGGATCGCCGAGTAGTCGTCGGAGGCGCCGCGGAAGGCCGCGGCGCGCTCCTCCGCGCCGTGCACGCTGACGGCGAAGGCGCCCACCCAGTCCGCCACGCCCGCGTCCTCGGGCGCGACGTAGTCGGCGAGCGCGAGGTTGGGCTCGCCGGGTCTCTTGGCGGTCTGCTGCCTGAGGGTGTGCAGGACCCGCGCCACCCGCGTCCGGTCATCGTCCTCGTACACCAGCACGTCGTCGCCGCGCGACGCCGCGGGGAAGAGACCGGCCACGGCGCGCGCCTCCAGCCAGCCCTCCTCGACGACGCGCGCCAGCATCCGCTGGGCGTCGTCGAACAGGGACCTGGCCGCCTCGCCCTTCACGGGGTCTTCGAGCACCGCTGGGTAGCGGCCAGGCAGCTCCCAGGCCGAGAAGAAGGGGCCCCAGTCGACGTACGGCACCAGGTCGGCCAGGGGGTAGGGCGACAGGACGGTCACGCCCGGACGGCGCGGCCTCACCACGTGAGACCAGTCGGCGTAGCGTGGCGCCCTGGCGCGCGCCTCGTCGAGGCTCAGCAGCTCGCGGGCCGCCTGAGAGGCCTCGTGCTGCTCGCGCACCCGGGCGTAGAGCTCGCGGGTCTCGGCCGCCAACACCGGCCTCTCGGTGGGGGAGACGGCCCGCGCCACCACGCCCACGGCCCGCGAGGCGTCGGCCACGTGCACCGTGAGCCCGGCGTAGCGCGGCGCGATCTTCACCGCCGTGTGCGCCCGCGACGTCGTGGCGCCGCCGATGAGCAGGGGCAGGTCGAGGCCGCGCCGCTGCATCTCAGCCGCCACGTGCTCCATCTCCAGCAGCGACGGGGTGATGAGCCCCGACAGGCCGACCACGTCAGCCCCCTCCTCGAGCGCCGTGTCGAGGATCTTGTCGGCAGGGACCATCACGCCCAGGTCGATCACCTGGTAGCCGTTGCAGGCCAGCACGACGCCGACGATGTTCTTCCCGATGTCGTGGACGTCGCCCTTCACCGTGGCGAGCACGACCTTGCCCGCCTGCCTGTGCTCGCCGGCGGCCAGGCGCGCCTCGAGGTGCGGCCTGAGGGCGGCGACGGCCCGCTTCATCACGCGGGCGCTCTTCACCACCTGCGGGAGGAACATCTTGCCGCTGCCGAAGAGGTCCCCCACCACGTTCATGCCGTCCATCAGCGGGCCCTCGATGACCTCGAGCGGCCCTGGCAGCACCGCCATGGCCTCGAGGGCGTCGGCCTCCACGTGGTCGTCGATGCCCTGCACGAGCGCGTGCTTGAGGCGCTCCGTCACGGGCCAGGAGCGCCACTCCTCCGCCGCCCGCTCGCGCGTCGCTCCGTCTCCGTGGCTCTCGGCGTAGGCCACGAGGCGCTCGGTGGCGTCCTCCCGCCTGTCGAAGAGGACGTCCTCCACGAGCTCCAGCAGCTCGGGCTCCACCTCGTCGTAGACGGTCAGCGCCTCGGGGTTGACTATCGCCATGTCGAGGCCGGCGTTGACCGCGTGGTAAAGGAACGCGGCGTGCATCGCCTCGCGCACGCGGGCGTTGGAGCGGAACGCGAACGACACGTTGGAGACGCCGCCCGAGGTGAGCGCGCCGGGCAGGTTGGCCTTCGCCCACCTCACGGCCTCGATGAAGTCGACGGCGTAGCGCGCGTGCTCGCGCATGCCGGTGCCGACCGTCAGCACGTTGGCATCGAGGATGACGTCCTCCGGGGCGAAGGCGGCACGCTCGACGAGGAGACGATAGGCGCGCGACAGCACCTCCACGCGCCGCTCGTAGGTATCTGCCTGGCCCTTCTCATCGAAGGCCATGACCACGACGGCGGCACCGAAGCGCCGGGCCACCCCAGCCTGCCTGAGGAACTCCTCCTCGCCCTCCTTGAGGGATATCGAGTTGACTATCGCCTTGCCCTGGACGTGCTTGAGGCCCTCCTCGATGACCGCGAAGCTCGAGGAGTCGATCATCACCGGCACCCTGGCCACGTCCGGCTCCGCTGCCAGGAGGTCGAGGAAGGCCGCCATCGTGCGCGGGCCGTCGATGAGGCCCTCGTCCAGGTTCACGTCGATGGCCTGGGCGCCGGCAGCCACCTGCTCGCGCGCCACCGCGACCGCCCCGGCAAGGTCCCCCTCGACCACCAGGCGCCGGAAGCGCCGGGACCCGGTGAGGTTGGTGCGCTCGCCGACGTTGAGGAACGAAGAGCCGCGCGGCGGCGCCTCCTCGCCCGGCGCCGGGCCGACCACCAGGGCCTCGAGCCCGGCGAACCGGGGACGCGGGTCGCGCGGCGGGGGCACGCGGACCGCGGCCTCGCGCGCCGCCTCCGCGAACGCCTCTACGTGCTCCGGCGTGGTGCCGCAGCAGCCCCCGATGACGTTCACCCAGCCGCTCGCGAGGAACTCCCGCAGCACTGAGGCCATGTCGCGCGGCCCTAGGTCGTAGCCGCCGAAGGCGTTGGGCAGGCCGGCGTTCGGGTAGGCGACGGTGAAGACGTGCGCGAGGCGCGAGAGCTCCTCCACGTAGGAGCGCATCTCGACCGGGCCGAGCGAGCAGTTGAGGCCCACTGCCAGCAGGTCGTGGTGCCGCACGGAGGTCCAGAAGGCCTCCAGGGTCTGGCCGGAGAGGAGCCGTCCAGAGGCGTCGACGACCGTCCCGGAGAGGACCAGGGGCACGCGCCGGCCGGCCGCTGCCGCCGCGTCCTCGCAGGCCTGCAGGGCCGCCTTGGCCATGAGCGTGTCGAAGACCGTCTCGACCAGCAGCAGGTCGACGCCGCCTTCGATGAGCGCCGCCGCCTGCTCCAGGTAGGCGGCGTGCACCTGGTCGAACGTGACCGCCCGGTAGCCGGGGTCCTCCACGCGCGGCGAGATGCTCAGCGTCTTGTTCGTCGGCCCGATGGCGCCGGCGACCCAGCGTGGCCTGTCGGGCGTGGAGTGCCTGTCGGCCGCCGCCCGCGCCAGCCGCGCAGCCTCCCTGTTGATGTCGGCGATGGCGCCCTCGAGCCGGTACTCGGCGAGCCCGATGCTCGTGGCGTTGAAGGTGTTCGTCTCGATGACGTCCGCGCCCGCCTGCAGGTGGGCCTCGTGGATGCCGCTCACGACGTCAGGGCGCGTCAGCACCAAGACGTCGTTGGCGCCCTTCAGGTCGACGGGGTGGTCGGCGAAGCGCCCGCCGCGGAAGTCGGCCTCGCTCAGGCCGGCCCGCTGGATCATCGTGCCCATCGCCCCGTCGAGCACGAGGACGCGCTGCTGGAGGTGTTCTTCGATGCTCGCGCTCACCGGGGGTGACTCTACGCCCTTCGGCGCCGTCACGTCCCGCGCGCGCGGTCGGCCATGGACGAGGAAGGGTCGCACATCGGGCCGCGCCCGCCTGGTAGTAACCTGCAGGCGAGCAGGAGCGCCACATGGACGTCTTCGAACGGGTAAGGGCAGACCTCTTGGACCTGGGGGCCTGCGTCGCCACGCCCTTCGGGGCCAGGCGGGTCACCTACGCCGACCACATCGCCTCCGGGCGGCACATCAGGAGCGTGGAGAGGCTCCTGGCCGACGCGGTGTTGCCGCTCTACGCCAACACCCACACCGAGGACAGCGCGCTTGGGGCCCACACGACGCGCCTCACACATGAGGCCGCCGAGTACGTGAAGGCGTGCCTCGGCGCGGGCCCCGAGTACAAGCTGCTCTTCCCCGGTACCGGCGCCACAGGCGCGCTGAAGCGCCTACAAGAGATCCTGGGCGTCAGCGTGCCGCCCCAGCACCGCCATCGGCTGCTCTCCGTGCTCCCAGAGGCCGAGCGGCCGGTGGTCTTCGTCGGCCCCTACGAGCACCACTCGAACGACGTGACGTGGCGGGAGTCGCTGGCCGAGGTCGTCGCCGTCCCCCTCGACCAGGAGGGGCTGCTCGACCTGGCTGCCCTGGATAGGGCCGTGTCCGACCCGCGTTTCGCGAACCGGCCCAAGATAGGTTCGTTCTCGGCGGCATCCAACGTGACGGGCCTCATCACCGACGTGCGGGCCGTGGCCAAGGTCCTGCACCGGCACGGCGCCGTCGCGGTCTTCGACTTCGCGGCGAGCGCGCCGTACGTGCGCCTCGACGTGCGGCCCAGCGCCCCCGGCGCCGGCGACCACCTCGACGCCGTCGTCCTCAGCCCCCACAAGTTCCTGGGCGGCCCCGGCTCGCCAGGCCTGCTCCTCTTGCACCAGTCCCTCTACCGGCTCGACAGCCCGACCACGCCCGGCGGGGGCACCGTCACCTACGTGAGCCGCTTCGACAGGCGGTTCGTCGACGACGTCGAGGTCCGCGAGGACGCCGGCACGCCCGCGATCGTCCAGAAGCTGAGGGCGGCGCTGGCGTTCAAGGTCAAGGAGGAGATCGGCGTCGAGAACATCGAGCGCCGCGAGCGCGAGCTCACGGCGCAGGCGCTGGGGCGCCTCGCACGCGTACCTGGGGTCAGGGTGCTCGGCAACCTCGAGGCCCCTCGCCTGGCGGTCGCCTCTTTCCTCGTGGAGTCGGGAGGCGCCCAGCTCCACGCCAAGTTCGTGATCAAGCTGCTGTCGGACCTCTTCGGTATCCAGGGGCGCGCCGGGTGCTCGTGCGCCGGGCCCTACGGCCACCTGCTGCTGGGCATCGACGACGACACGTCACGCGTGTTCCTGCGCGCCATCGAGGCGGGCTACGAGGGCGTGAAGCCCGGCTGGGCGCGCCTGAGCTTCCACTACCTCCTCACCGACGCCGAGTGCGACTTCATCCTCGACGCCGTGGCGTTCGTGGCCGAGCACGGCCACCTCTTCGTGCGCGAGTACGACTTCGACTGGCGCACGGGCGCCTGGCGACACAGGAGCACGCCGGCCGAGCAGCACGGCGCGTTCGAGCCCGGTTCGTGGACGTCCGTGACCTACTCCCAGCGCGCCGCCGAGGAGGACCATGCGGCCTACCTGGCCGAGGCACACCGCCTCGCAGAGGAGCTGGCGCAGGCTCGCGGTTCCGCTGCAGGCGCCGCGGCTTCGCCTGATCGCGGCGCGGGTGGTCCGGAGGGGCTCGACCCACGCACCCTGTGGTTCGCCGTCTGACCCAAGGCTAGTCCGACCAGTTCTCCTGACACGGCGGAGCTAGGCCGAAGCTCTACGCCCCTAGGTTCCAGCCGGTGGGTAGGTGCGTCGCGGTGAGGCGGGCCTACGCCGCTTCGGCCGCCAGGCGACGCAGCTCAGTCCGGCCCCGCCACCACAGCCACGCCACCTGCGCGGCCGTGGCGACTACGAACGCGACCATGGCGTAAGGGAGGGCAGGGAAGGCGCGCCACACCGCCCCCACGGCGAGGAAGACGGCGCTGACGCCGAGGAACACGAACATCGACTCGCTGATGCCCTTGGTGCGCCGGCCGTGCACGACCACGCCCTGCAGCAGGTTGCGCAGGACGTCGAGGAGAGGCCAGAGGAGCGCCGCCGCGAACCCCATGGTCGCCAACCGCGTCAGCTCGGGCGTGAGGCCGGAGACACCGGTGAACCACAGCTTCGACAGGGGTGTCAGGGCAACCAGTAGCGTGCCGGCGAGGACCGCGCCGCCGAGGCTGAGCGCGAAGCGCCTGAGCGCCCGGTAGGCCCCTGGCCTGTCGAGCATGGCCACCACGACCTCGTTGAAAGCGAAGCCGAGCGAGCGGAACATGAAGAGCAGCCCGCCCACCACGGGCCACGCCGCCAGCGAGGGGAGCGCCTCAGGCATGCGGCTCATCGCCGCGCTGCCCAACGGCTGCACGATCAGCGACACCAGCGAGGTGAGCGCGAGCGGCGCGTAGAAGGCCCAGAAGGCGGGGAAGCGCAGCGGCGGGTCGACCGGCGCGGCCGCCGCCAGCGGGCCCCTCACGAGGGGCCGGGCCATGAGCCCGCTGTAGGCCGCCTCCGCCGTGACCGCGAGGCCCACCGCAGCACAGCCAGCCACGATGCCGCTGGCGCCGGCCAGGTAGGCGACGAGCAGCACCGCGAAGAGCGTCAGGAGCCGCACGACCGTGCCGATGGTCACGTGGTGCGACCTGTCGTACCTGATGAGCAGGCCCTGGTGGAAGCGCCGGTAGGCGATCGCCCAGGTCCACGGCAGCATGAGCATCAGGCCCAGCTGCGCCGGTTGGCGCACCACCTCGGGGGGACCGAGCAGCGTGCCCAGGACCACGTCGTAGAGCGGTGTGAAGGCCAGCAACGCGTGCAGGACGGTCAACGCGAGCCCGGCCGCCATCATGAACCGGTACATCAGGCGGAACGACGCCAGGTCCTTCGACAGCGCCGTGCTGGCCGTGAGGAGCATCATGATCGGCGCCTCGATGAGCAGCGACACCGGCATGACCACCCCGCCGTAGGCCGCCAGGTTCACCTCGGGGTCGGCCAGGCGCGCCATGACGGCCGAGACCGTCGGCCCCTCGAGCCCCATGGTCAGCCAGCTGGCGGCCAGCGGTAGCCAGCGCCTGGCTACCTGCGCCTGCGTTACCGGCTGGGCGGGCGGCAGGACGTCGGCTGGGGGCTCGGCGTGCTGGGGCAGAGCGGTGGCCACGCCCGCAGACTCTACTCCTGGCAGGGTCGGGCCACGTGGGCCTGGTTAGCATGGGCAGATGGGACCCGAAGAGCACGATAGGGCGTTCGAAGAGGCCGCAGCGGACAGCCGGCGCACCGCCGACGAGGCCACGTCGCAGCCGCGCGCGCGGGTCGCCGTTGACACCGACGACGGGGTGGAGCAGGGCTCGCACGACCCCGAGCGGCCGGTGAACATGAACCTCATCTACAACAACCCGCAGAAGTGGGAGATAGGCCGGCAGATCCTCGAGCGCTACACCGGCACGCCGCCCGAGGGGATGCAGAAGCAGGTGCTGCTCACCAACTTCGAGTACTACTCGGAGCGCTTCGCCCGCATGGCGGACGACGTCGTCACCACCCGCGGCTCGGCTATGACCGCCAGGCACTCGGAGAAGCTGGGCGTGTCGCTCATCAACTTCTCGGTCGGCTCGCCGGTGGCGGCGCTGATCATCGAGGTGCTGGCGACTGCGGAGCCGAAGGCGACGCTGTTCCTCGGCATGTGCGGCGGGCTGCACAGGTCGTTGAAGATCGGCGACTTCGTACTGCCCACGGCGGCGATCCGTGACGAGGGCGCCTCCAAGCACTACATGCCGCCTCAGGTGCCGGCCCTGCCGACCTTCAAGGTCCAGAAGTTCGTCTCCCAGATCATCGTCGAGAAGGGCCTCGACTACCGCACCGGCGTGGTGCACACGACCGACACGCGCTTCTGGGAGTTCAACGAGCAGTTCAAGCAGCTCCTCTACGACGAGCGCGCGCTGGCCATCGACATGGAGACGGCCACGCTGTTCTCAGTGGGCTTCGCCTCCAAGGTGCCCATCGGCGCCCTGCTGCTGGTCTCGGACCTGCCGCTCAAGCGCGGCGGCATCAAGACCAAGCACTCCGCCGCGACGGTGTTCCGCCAGTACACCGACCTGCACCTGGAGATAGGGATCGAGGCCATGAGCGAGATCGCCGAGCGCGGCGAGCACATAAGGCATTACCGTTGGTGATGGACCACGAGACGCTAGCGCGCGTCAGCCTCTGGATGGCGCTGCCCCTGTCCGCCGTGGGCTCGCTGCTCCACTTCGCCTACGACTGGTCGGGGCGCAACAGGCTCGTGGCCCGCATCTCGGCCGTGAACGAGAGCTACTGGGAGCACATCAAGCTCGGCTTCTGGCCACTGCTCCTCTACTTCATCGTCGTGTACTTCCTGGGTGGCCGGAGCGTCCCCGGCTTCCTGCCCGCGGCCGTCGTCGCGCTCTACCTGGTGCCCATCACGATGATCGCCCTCGTCTACGCCTACAAGCGCTTCACCAAGCGCAACGTCCTGTGGGTGGACATCCTGGCCTTCGTGGTCACTGTGACGCTGGCCCTGATCGTGTTCGCGCGCCTGAGCGGCGAGGTGGTGCCGTCGGGCGTCACGAACGGCTTCGCGCTGGCCTACCTGGCGGTCATCACGTTCGCCTTCGCGACCTACACGATTCGCCCGCCCGTCGACACCGACCTCTTCGTCGACCCCCTGAGCGGCGAGTACGGGTTGGGGGGCAAGGGGCAGGGGCGGCGCGCGCCGCCCGACTGACGGTCGCCTATGTCCGAGCCGAAGCCGGGACCGGGTCAGCCGCTCGGCTCGGGCGAAAGCCTCCGGCGTGGGCACGTAGCGCACGTCGTGCCCCTCCCACAGCCCGCCCGCGTCCCTGAAGGTCTTGAGGCCCGACTCCGCCGATACGCCTGCGCCAGTGAGGACAACGATGCGCATGGCCCTAGGGTGACATCGCCGGCCGCGCCCGCCCACGCGGAGCGACCCGGCCTCACCTGGGGTTCGGGGCGCTGGCAGACGGCCGGGGCGGCAGCGCCTTGACGCCACGCTGAACACACGTTTAGCGTATTGAACATGTGTGCAGCTAGGTCTGCGGAGGCCAGCGACCTCACGGCCCGCGCGAGGATCCGCGACGCGGCGCTGCGCCTGTTCGGCAAGGACGGCTACGCGGCCACGAGCCTGCGCGCCGTGGCCAAGGAGGCCGGCGTGAGCCCGGGCCTCGTGGTGCACCACTTCGGCGGCAAGGAGGGCCTGAAGAGGGCCTGCGACGACTACGTGGCGCGCGAGCTGGTGGACGTCGAGGTGGCGGCGTCGCAGGCCGACCTGGTGGGCGCCATGCGGCGCTGGCTCGCCGAGCCGGACGCCTTCCGCTCCGAGTTCGACTACGCGGCGCGGATGGTCCTCGAGGGCTCGCAGACGGGCGACGCGCTCTTCGATGCCTTCGTCGACAGGACGGAGGAGATGCTCGTGGAGGGCGCCGCGGCGGGCCAGATGAACGAGTTCGCCGACGTGAGGGGCGCGGCGGTGGTCGTGGCGCTCATCGGCCTGGCGCCGTTGGTGCTGGGCCGGCAGGTGAGCCGCGCGTTGGGCGAGGAGGACCTCTCGGCGGCGGCCATCCAGCGGCTCGCGCTGCCCGCCATGGAGCTCCTGACGCACGGCCTGTACTCGAGCCCAGAGCTGCTGGAGGCGACGCGGGCCGCGCTGGGTGCGCCCGACGCTTCCGGGTCCGCGGGCGATGTGGGAGGTGGCTAGGTGACGGTGATCGTGACGGAGGGCCTCGTCAAGCGCTTCGGCCGGTCCACGGCGCTGCGCGGGCTCGACCTCGAGGTGCGGCGAGGCGAGGTGTTCGGCCTCATCGGCCCCAACGGGGCGGGGAAGACCACGGCCATGCGCGTGCTGCTCGACATAGTCCGGCCGACGGGCGGCACGGTGCGCGTACTCGGCGAGGAGCCCCGTGCGGGTGGGGCGGCCCTGCGCCGCCGCGTCGGCTACCTGCCAGGCGAGCTGCGCCTGGAGGGGCGTGCGCGCGCCGGCGAGCTGCTCCAGCACCTGGCCGGCCTCTCCGGCGGCGTGGCCCCCGGGACCATCGAGCGCTTGGCCGAGCGCCTCGGCCTCGACCTCTCGAAGCGCGTCGGGACGCTCTCCAAGGGCAACAAGCAGAAGGTGGGGCTGGTCCAGGCCTTCATGCACGAGCCCGAGCTGCTCGTGCTCGACGAGCCGACGAGCGGCCTCGACCCGCTGGTGCAGCAGGAGTTCATGGCGCTGGTGCGCGAGGCGAAGCAGCGCGGCCAGACGGTCTTCCTCAGCTCCCACGTCTTGGGCGAGATCGAGCAGGCCGCCGACCGCGTCGGGGTGCTCCACAGGGGCGAGCTGGTGCGTGTCGGCACGCTCGACGACGTGCGCGAGGGCCGCCAGAGGCGCGTGCGCGCCGTCGTCACCAGCGCCCCAGGGCTCGTGGAGACGCTGGGCGGCCTCGAGCGGACGAAGGACCTGGTCGTCGACGAGCGCGACGGGGAGGCGCGCCTGAGCCTGCTAGTGGAGGGTGGCGTCGACCACCTCGTCAAGGCGCTGGCGCGCTTCCAGGTGCGCGACCTGCTGATAGAGGAGCCGGAGCTGAGCGACGCGGTGATGGCCTACTACGAGGGGGTGCGCGCGTGAAGCTTCTCAAGCGCGAGCTCAGGGAGAGCCGCGTCGCGCTGGCGGCGTGGTGCGCCGGCCTGGCCGCCGCCGTGGTCATGTACGTCCCCTTCTACCCGAGCATCGGCGGCTCCGGCATGATGTCCGCCTACCTCGAGGCCTTCCCTCCGGAGGTGGCCCGCCTCTTCGACTTCGACCGCATGGCCACCGGTGCCGGTTACGTCCAGGCCAGCTACTTCGGGCTGACGGCCTTCCTGCTCCTGGCCATCGCCGCCATCGGCTGGGGCAGCCGCGCCGTCGCCGGCGCCGAGGCCGCGGGGACCCTGGAGCTGACGCTGGCCCACGGCGTGACGCGCTGGCAGGTCGTGACCCAGGCGGCCTTGGCGCTGCTCGTGCGCTTGGCCGTGGTGAGCGCAGCGGGCTCGCTAGTCGTGTGGGCGTTGGACGGGAGCGCCGGGCTGGAGCTCGATCCTGCCGGGCTGTGGGCCGCGACGGCCGCCCTCTTCCTCCTGGGCGCCGTGGCAGGCGCGGCCGCCTTGTTCGGAGGGGCCGTGAGTGGGCGGCCTGCCGTGGCCACGGGCGTGGGCGCCGCCGTGGCCGTGCTCGCCTACGTGTGCGACGCCGTCGCCGACCTGGCCGGCGCTCGGTGGCTCGGCCGGCTGTCCCCTTACGAGTGGGCCTTCGGGAGGGACCCCATCACCACCGGGTTCGACCTGTCGGGCCTGGCGCTCCTGGCGCTGGCGACGCTGGTGCTGGTGGTGGTGGGCGGGCTGGTGTTCGACAGGCGGGACCTGCGGTCGCCCTGAAGCAGGGGATCCTCGCCGGGTCCCTTAACGACGAACGGCGCCCTCGCGAGCGCCTATAAACTTCAACCTACCCCGGTATGCACCATCCGTCAAGCGGTTGCGGCTGAACGGCCCCGCGACGCCTCCGAACCCGCTCCTGGGTGGCCGGAACCGCCCCGCGGCCGGCGTCACTGCACGGTTCCGGAAGGTGCTCCAGAATCGGTCCGCCTGAGGGCCTCACGCGCCTCCTCGCTGCTACTCGCATCCCCTACCGCTCGCACACCCCACGCTCGGTCGCCCTGGGCCGGACGTTCCCGGGCGCGTCCCGGGGGACGCCGCGGAAGGGGGTGAGCGCCAGTCCGCTCGACACCGAGGCCTAGTCGAACCGAGGGGGATGCATGGAGGAACGCGCAAGACCGCGACGCCTCGCCTTGGCCGTCGCACTCGTAACGGTGCTGTTCGCAGGGGCCGCCCACGCCCAGGACTTCAGCGAGGCCAGCATGAACGGCGTCTACGCCTTCGTCGTGGAGCCGCAGGCCGTGCCGGGGGTGCCGGCGCCTAGTCACGGCCGCTGGCTGCTCGTACACTTCCACGGCGACGGCAACTGGGAGATCGCCTGGATAGGCGCCAACGTCCCCGGCCCGACCCCTGGGTCGCGGGAGACGACGGCAGGGGCCTTCGCCCTCACCACGGCGACGTACAGGGTGCTGCCGAACGGGGCGATCGAGCTCCTGGGGGCCGACGGCAACGTCGCCTGGGACGGCATCATCGTCAGGTCCGAGCTGCACGACGGCGTGCTCGTGGCCACCGAGTACGTGCTCTTCAACCGCGTGCCCGACGACGTGACGGGCGCCCTGCGCCTGGGCCGCGGGACGCTGCAGAAGCCCTACGGCGTAGGCCCGTAGGGGACGCGCCGGGGCGAGCGGCCGCCGCGGGCCCTCGCTCCGGCCCCCTCTCCTCAGCGCTCATGCCTGGGGCGGTAACCTGTCGCGAGCGGGCCTCCCGCGGAAGCGAGACGACTTGCGACGCATCATCTGGCTCAGCGCACTGCTTCTCCTCACGGCCTGCGGGCTCTACCGCACGCTCGTCATCACCCGCCTGAGCACCGCGACGCCCAGCGTCGGGGGCACGCTGGTCGTCTTCGGTCGCGGCTTCGACGAGGACCTGCCCCTCACCGTGACCATCGGCGACGTGGCGATACCGGACGACCACATCGTCTCGGCCAGCAACACCAGGCTGGAGCTCACCGTCCCCGCTGGCACGCCGAACGGCTACCTCGTCATCGTCAACGCCGATGACGACGTCGCCGAGTCCGAGGAGTTCGTCCGCGTCATCGCCGAGCTGGAGATGGACCCGTTGGAGGCCCTCCCTGGCACGCGCCGCTTCCCCGTGACCGTCAGGGCCAAGGACGCCGCCGGCGACCCGGTGCCGGGGGCCCGCCTGCTGCTGCTGGCCGACAAGGGCAAGGTATCGCCCGACCCGCACCTGGTGACCGACGAGCACGGCGAGGCGTTCGCCACGCTCGACCTGACCGGCGTGCCCGAGCTCGTCGAGCTCAGCGTCGTCGCGCCGCCCCTCAAGGCCGTGGCGGCCTACGCCGACCCGGGCAGCTACCCGCTGGGCGTCGAGGTGGTCCTCGTCGACGGGGAGGGCGAGATGCCCGTCTACCTGGAGCCCGGGTCCGAGGCGGGTGTGACAGTGTCAACCCTCAACAGACGGCCCGGCGGGCCGCCGTCGCCGCCCACGGCGGTCGCCCCCGTGGAGACGGCCGCGCAGCGCGGACCGTACGCGGCGCGTGACCTGATCGTCGCCTACCGGGACGACCTCGCGCTGGCTAGCTCGGCGCGCATCGACCTCCTCGAGGACTACGGCCTCACGCGCCGCGCCAGCGCCGGCCGTCTCGACCTGGTGCGGGTGCCGGCCGGGGTCTCTCCCGAGGAGGTGGCGTCGCGCCTCGCCGCGGACCCGCGGGTGGCCTACGCCGAGCCCAACACGCCCATGCACCTCGTCTACGCGCTCCCGAACGACCCGCAGCTCTACAAGCAGTGGGGGCTCTTCGCCGCCGGGGTGCCCAACGCCTGGACCGTCTCCGACGGCTCCGGCGTCGTGGTGGCGGTCATCGACACGGCCAT
>Ga0180217_1001096_pt1 | contig 32428 bp, 29 predicted proteins | sample eDN3rd37CBELigOP_FD_128521 | JGI IMG/M metagenome (GOLD analysis project Ga0180217, IMG submission 128521) | Enriched Organic Plus compost microbial communities from Emeryville, California, USA - eDNA 3rd pass 37_C BE-Lig OP (version 2) (version 2) ... | reverse complement strand
TGGAAGGACAGTTGGCTGTCCGAGCTGCTGATGCGCGTGACGGACGTGTTCCTGGCGGTGCCGCAGCTCATCCTGGCACTGGCGCTCGGGCAGCTCATGGCGCCGGGGCTGACGACGGCCATGGTGGCGCTGGCCCTGACCTACTGGCCTTTCTTCGCCCGCACTGTCTTCGCCGAGACGCGGCGCCTGCGCACCAGCCTGTTCGTCGATGCCTTGGCCAGCATCGGTGCGAGCCCTGCCCGCATCCTCCTGCTGCATGTGCTGCCCAATGCCGCGCCTGCCATCCTGGTGCGCGCCACCATCGGCATGGGCTTCACCATCCTGACGGCGGCGACCCTGGGCTTCCTCGGCGTCGGTGCGGCGCCGCCCTCGCCCGATTGGGGCCTCGCGATCTCGGAGGCCCGGCAGCATCTGCCGGAGGCCTGGTGGTTCCCTACCTTTCCCGGCCTTGCCATCCTGCTGCTGGTGCTGGGTTTCAACCTGCTGGGCGACGGCTTGCGCGATGCCGCCGACCCGCGCCTTCGGCGGAGTCGGCGCTGATGCATGCGACACCGGCGCCGGCGCGTGCGCCCCTGCTCTCCGTGGAAAACCTCTCGGTTCAGATACGCACCGATGGCGGGCTGGCACGCATCCTGGACGATGTCACTCTCGCCGTGCCGCGCGGGACCACGCTGGGCGTGGTGGGCGAGAGCGGCTGCGGCAAGTCCACCCTGTTGCGCGCCATCCTCGGCATCCTGCCGCGCGGCGCCATGGTGCCGAAGGGCGCAGTGATCTTCGACAACACCGACATCCTTGAGGACGGGGCGAAGAGTGCGCGCGGCCGCATCGGCTTCGTGCCACAGGATCCCTATCTGTCGCTCAACCCGGTGTTCCGGGCCGGCGACCAGATCCTGGAGATCATGCGTCGCCACGCGCCCGGCACGCGCCGCGATCACAAGGCGAAGCTCATCGAGTTGTTCCGTGCCGTGCAGCTACCGGAGCCTGAGGCGGCGCTGGCCAAGTATCCGCATCAATTCTCCGGCGGGCAGCGACAGCGGCTGCTGATCGCGGCGGCGCTCGCCTGCGACCCGGCGCTGGTCGTGGCGGACGAGCCGACCACGGCGCTGGACGTGACCACGCAGCAGGAGATCCTGGCGCTGTTGCGCCAGTTGACGGCAGAGCGCGGTCTGTCGCTGCTTTTCGTCACCCATGATTTCGGTGTACTGGCCGCGCTGTGCGACCAGGTGGTGGTGCTCTACGCCGGCCGGGTCGCGGAGGCGGGGCCCACGCGCGCCGTGCTGGATGCGCCGCGGCACCCCTACACGCGATTGCTCCTGGCCTGCCACCCGGACCGGGCGGAGGATCTGGTGGGCATTCCCGGCACCGTCCCTGCCGCCACGGCCCAGCCCGAGGGGTGCCGCTTCCACCCGCGTTGCCCGCTTGCGCGCCCTGCCTGCCATGCCGCGCCCCCGCCCGTCCTGCCGCTTGCCGGCGGTCGCGGTGTTGCCTGCCCCTACAATGCCGAGGAGTTGCCGGAGATGGTGCTTGCCTGAAATTCTCGGTGCTTCCGGCCTGGTCGTGGAGCTTGGGGCGCGGCGTGGGCTGCTGCGCCATCAGGCCGGCGTGCGTGCTGTGGACGGCGTCGACCTTTCGGTGCAGGCCGGCGAGACCTTCGGCATTGTCGGTGAATCAGGCTGCGGCAAGACCACCCTGGCGCGCGCGCTGCTCGGCCTACAGCGCGAGGCGGACGGCGAGATCCGCCTGGAGGGCCGGATCGTATCCGGCCGCGAGCCAGCCACGGCGCGGCGGGAACGAGCGGCGGTGCATTATGTGCATCAGGATCCCGGCGCGGCGCTTGATCCGTGGTGGCGTGTCGGTGCAGCCCTGGCCGAGGGCCTGACCATCCATGGTGTCCGTGACCCGGCCGAGCAGCGGGCGCGCATCTCCGAAACGCTCGCGGCGGTGGGCCTGGACCCTGCCTTCGCCGAGCGCTATCCGCATGAGCTGTCCGGCGGTCAGCAGCGGCGCATCGGCTTGGCGCGGATTCTGCTGCTGCGCCCGAAGGTGGTCATCCTGGACGAGCCTACGGCGGGTCTCGACCTTTCGGTGCAGGCCGCCGTGCTGCGGCTGCTGCGCGAACTGCGCGGACGCTTCGGCCTGACCTATCTCTTCATCTCGCACGACCTCTCCGTGGTGCGCCGCGTATGCGACCGCGTCGCGGTCATGTATCTCGGCCGGGTGGTGGAAGAGGGGACCGCGCGAGATCTGTTCGAGGCGCCACGCCACCCCTACACCCGTGCGCTGCTTGCCGCCGCACCAAGGCTCCCGCCGCCCGCGCGGGCCGGCGGCCAGGGGGACCCGTTGCAGACGAGCGGCGCTGCGGACATTCCATCGCTGCCGGGTGACCCGCCCTCGCTGCGGGCGATTCCGGCAGGTTGCCGATTCCATCCGCGCTGCGCACTGGCCGAGCCGCGCTGCGCAGCGCAGGATCCCGCGGCCGAGGTGGTCGGCCCCGAGCACAGCGTGGCCTGCCATCGCTGGCGCGAGGCCGCCCCCGTGCCCAGCCAACACAGCACGGAACCCGCGTGACGGAGCCCACAGTCGCGGAATGCCACAATGATGGTGAGGAGTGGAGTGTGACGCGCGGCCAGCACACCGTTTGCGATCCCGTCAGCCTGGAGATCATCCGCGGCGCTGCGCGCGCTGCCCAGGCGGAGATGGAGGCACTGCTCGAGCGTACGGCGATGTCCGCCTTCATCCGGGAGAAGAAGGACTTCTACACGGCGATCTTCGATGCGGATGGCGCGATGGCGGTCGGCTCCGACCTGCCGATCTTCGGCGACATCGTCGGCCCCGTGCTGCAGCACTATCCGCTGGAGTCGATGCGGCAGGGCGATCTCTACTGGTACAACGACTGCTACGGCAGCCGCGGCGCCGTTTCCCATTCCAACGACCAGGTGTTCCTTGCGCCGGTATTCCAGGCGGGCCGGCGCGTCGGCTTCGTCATGGGCTGGGCGCACTTCTCCGATATCGGCGGGCTGCGGCCGGGCTCGCTCAGCCCCGACGCCACCGACCATTTCCAGGAAGGCATCATCATCCCGCCCGTGCGCCTGATGCGGGATGGCATGGCGAACGAGGATCTGTTGCGGGCCTTCTGGCGCAACAGCCGCTTCCCGGCCCAGGCCCAGGGCGATACGCGCGCGCTGATGGCGGCGGTGCGTCTCGGTGAGAAGCGCCTTGAGGAGATCGCAGCGCGCTTCGGCGGTGATGTTCTGGCCGATGCCTTCCGGCAGCTTCTGGCACGCACCGAGGCGACGGTGCGTGCCAAGTTGCGTGCCACTTTTCCCGTGGGCACCACGTGCTTCACCGACGCGATCGACACGGATGGCCATGGCAACGGGCCGTTCCGGCTGCGCCTTGCACTGACCCGGACGGCGGAGGATCGCTTCATCTTCGACGCGACCGGGACCGACGACCAGGCACCGGGGCCGGTAAACCTGCTGATGCATCCGGATGTGCCGGGGATGGCGCTCGGCCTCTACTTTCTGCAGGGGGAGCCGGGCCAGGTGCTGAATGCCGGGGGACCGCGCGCCATCGACGAGGTGCGTCTGCGCGAGGGATCCCTGCTCTGGCCGCGGCCTCCGGCGCCGCTTGGTCTCCGGGGCATCACCATGATGCGTCTGCTGGCCGCGCTGCACGGGTTGGTGGCGGTGGCCAGCCGGGGTGAGGCGCCGGCGGCGCATTCCGCCTATGTCGTTTTGGCCCTGCGCGGCGAGCATGGGGACAAGCGCTTCCTGCTGACCGACGGTGTCGGCGTGGGGTATGGCGCGCGGCCCTTCGCCGACGGCACCGACGCCGTCTACTTCGTCGCACAGGAAAACTACCCTGCGGAGTTCATGGAACTGGCCTATCCCGTGCGGCTCACGGCCTATGGCATCCACCGCGACAGCGGCGGGCCAGGGCGCTATCGCGGCGGCTGCGGCGTGGTGCGGGAATACGAGGTGCTGGCGGACCAGGCGATGGTGGCCGTGCGCATCGACAGCGTGCGGAACCCGCCCTGGGGCGTCGCCGGCGGCATGAACGGCGGTTCCGGCCGCGCGGTGGTGAATCCTGGCACGCCGCAGGAGCGCGTGCTGGCGCCGCTTTCCGACGGCACGATCCTGAAGCGCGGCGATGTGCTGCTGCTGGAGACGGGCGGCGGCGGCGGATGGGGCCATCCCTTCGATCGGCCGGCCGAGCAGGTGCTGGCCGATGTGCTGGGCGGCTTCGTCAGCGCCGAGGCGGCCGCCGAGCATTATGGCGTGGTGGTCCGCGACAGGGCACTGGATGCGGTCGCCACCGCCGCGCTGCGCAGGCACCGCCCGGCGGCGGCGCTGTTCCATCGTAAGGTCTATGCCGATGCCCTCGCTTGAGCCGCGGTCCCTGCTGGTGGCAGTGGATATCGGCGGCACCTTCACCGATGTCACCCTCCAGGATGCAGCGACGGGAGAGACCTGGACAGCCAAGACGCCCTCCACCCCGCGCGACCCGTCGGAGGCCTTCGTGGCCGGCGTCGCGCTGGCGCTGCAGGGTGCGGGGCGCGGTGCAACGGCAGTCGGCCGGGTGCTGCATGGAACCACCGTCGCCACCAATCTGATCCTCGAGGACAAGACGGCGCCGACCGCACTGCTGACCACGGAGGGCTTCCGCCACGTGCTCGAGATCGGCCGCGCCGACCTGCCGCGGCGCGACAATCTCTGGTCCTGGGTGAAGCCGCGCCGTCCTGTGCCCCCTGCCTGGGTGCACGAGATCCGCGGCCGCATCGCCGCCGATGGCAGCGAGCTCGTGCCGCTGGACGAGTCCATGGTGCGGGCCGCCATCCGGGCGGCGCGCGACGCCGGGGCGCGCGCCGTCGCCATCTGCTTCCTGCACAGCTTCGCCAACCCGGCGCATGAGCGCCGCGCGCTCGCCATCCTGCGCGAGGAGGCGCCGGATATCGTCGTCACCGCCTCTTGCGACGTGCTGCCCGTCGTGCGGGAGTACGAGCGCAGCATGGCGACGGTCCTGAATGCAGCCGTGATGCCCGCCGTCTCCACCTATGTGGCGCGGCTGGAACAGCGGCTTGCGGAGGCCGGCATTGCCGCGCCGCTGCTGCTGATGAAGTCCAATGGCGGCGTTGCGGGCGCCGACGCCATTCGCCGCGCGCCCGTGCACACGGCGCTCTCCGGGCCTGCGGCGGGGGTGGTCGGTGCGGCGGCCGTGGCTGAGGCCGCGGGGGTGCAGGATCTGATCACCGTGGATATCGGCGGCACGAGCGCCGATATCTGCCTGATCGCCAGCGGCCGCATCGGCCTGACGCAGACCGGCCGCGTCGGCCGCTGGCCCTTGCCGCTGCCCATGGTGGACATGGTGACCATCGGGGCCGGCGGCGGCTCCATCGCCCGCGTCGTGAACGGGGCACTCACCGTGGGGCCGGAAAGCGCCGGCGCCGACCCCGGTCCCGCCTGCTACGGTCGTGGCGGAGAAGCACCAACCGTCACCGACGCCCATCTCGTGCTGGGGCACCTGCCGCCAGCGCTGCTGGGCGGGCGCATGTCGCTCGACCCGGCACGGGCGGAGGCTGCGGTCCGGCAGGGTGTGGCCGGGCCGCTCGGCCTGTCGCTGGAGGATGCCGCACGCGGCATCCTGGCGATCGCCGACAGCAACATGGTCGGGGCCATTCGCATCGTCTCCGTCGAGCGCGGCCACGACCCCAGGCGGTTCGCACTGGTGCCCTTCGGCGGCGCCGGGCCGTTGCACGGAGCCTCGCTCGCGCGGCTGCTCGGCATGACGCACGTGCTGATCCCTGCCGCGCCCGGCGTGCTTTGCGCCCAGGGGCTGCTCGCCGCCGACCTGAAGGCGGAGTTCAGCCGCACGATCGCAACCCCGTTGGCGCTGGCGGACATGGCACGGTTGGAAGCGGCCTTCGGCGCCCTTGCGGCCGAGGCCGAAACCTGGTTCGCGCAGGAAGCCGTGGCGGAGTCCGACCGGAGCACCCGCCGGGTGGCGCTCATGCGCTACGAGGAACAGGGGCACGAACTGCCCGTGCCATGGCCCGAGGCAGACGATCCGCGCGCCTTGCTGGCCGAGCGCTTCGCTGCCGCGCACCGCGCCCTCTATGGCTTCGACCTGCCGGCCGTGCCGATCGAGGTGGTGACCCTGCGCCTGGAGGCCTCGGGCCGGCTGCCGGCCCCGGCCATGCCTGGTCCGCAGGGCGGGAGAGCGGAGGAGGCGATGATCGGCCGCCAGACGATCCGGCTGCCCGAAGGCGGCGTCGCCACGCCGATCTATGACCGCTCCCGGCTTGGCGTCGGTGCAGAATTCGCGGGGCCGGCCATCGTCGTTCAGCTCGACGCAACCACGCTGGTGCCGCCGGGCTGGCGCGCGAGGGTGCATGCCTCGGGCGCGCTGCTGCTCGAGACCATTCCGGCCGGCGCCGGCTGACAGCCGATCGCCGGTCCTGCCCCGGCAGGACCCCTGGCATGGGGTGACGCTGGCAGCACCCGGTCCTTGCTCGCCATGACCGGTGCGGAGGTGCGGGCGGGCCGAAGTCGAGCCTGTCGACGCTCGCCGGATCGTGCCTATCATATTGCCAGGGCAGAGGAGGCACGCATGGCGAACGCAGCCGCCCCCGGCATCCGGGCCTTCTTCGACGAGGCAACGAGTACCGTCACCTACCTGCTCTGGGACCGTGCCACCATGGAGGGGGCGGTGATCGATCCGGTGCTCGACTGGGACAATCGCAGCGGCGAGGCCGATACGAGGAACGCCGATGCTGTGCTGGCCGCGGCGCAGGAGCTCGGCATCAGGCTGCAATGGGTACTGGAGACCCATGTGCATGCCGATCATCTCACCGCCGCACCCTACATCAAGGCGAAGACCGGTGCGCGCATCGGTATCGGCGAGCACATCAAGGAGGTGCAGGCGATCTTCCGCCCTGCCTTCGATGCCGTGGACATGAAGCCCGAGGGCGGCGATTTCGACCATCTTTTCAGGGATGGCGAGCGCTTCCGGATCGGCGGGCTGGAGGTGCAGGTGATGCACGTGCCTGGCCATACGCCGGCCTGCATCGCCTATGTGGTCGAGGACGCAGCCTTTGTCGGCGACACGATCTTCATGCCGGACTATGGTACCGCGCGCTGTGACTTCCCCGGTGGCAATGCGCACGCGATGTGGCGCTCCATCCGCCGGCTGCTGTCCCTGCCGCCTGAGACCCGCATCTTCGTCGGCCATGACTACAAGGCGCCAGGCCGCGACCACTATGCCTGGGAGAGCACGGTGGCCGAGCAGCGGGCGCGGAATCCGCATGTGAAGGATGGCACGACGGAAGAGGCGTTCGTGGAGATGCGGGAGACACGCGACGCCAAGCTGGCGCCGCCCCTGCTGCTGTTGCCCTCGATCCAGGTCAACATGCGCGCCGGCCGCTTTCCGCCGGCCGAGAGCAACGGCGTGCACTACCTGAAGATTCCGGTGAAGGTGAAGAGTGGCGGCGTGCCGTAGGGCGTGACCGGCTCGGCTTGAGCCGGTCACGCCCTGGAACCGGAGCAAGGAGCGCGATGCACGCTTCCGGCTGCCTCAACCGCAAGTAGCCATCGCTCTAGACGGTCAGCAGCCGCCGCACCGTGTCGTCGTCCAGTGTCTCGACCGTACCCTCCAGAGCCACTTCGCCGCGCACCATCACGGCGATGCGGTCAGCCAGGTCGCGGGCGAACTCGAAATACTGCTCCACGAGCACGACCGCGAGGTTCCGCTCCTTCGCCAGTAGGCGGATGACACGGGCGATGTCCTTGATGACGCTGGGCTGGATGCCCTCGGTCGGCTCGTCAAGGATCAGCAGGCGTGGCCGCGCCGTCAGCGCGCGGGCGATGGCAAGCTGCTGCTGTTGCCCGCCTGACAGATCGCCGCCGCGGCGGCGCAGGAACTGCTTCAGGATCGGGAAGAGGGCGAAGACCTCATCCGGCACCCGGCTGCCGCGCGGGGCCGCAGCCAGCGCGGTCTCCAGGTTCTCCTGCACCGTCAGGAAGGGGAAGATCTCACGCCCCTGCGGGACATAGCCGATGCCGGCCCGGGCCCGATCGGCGGGCGGCAGCGCGGCGATGTCCCTGCCTTCCCACAGGATCCGGCCGCCCTGGATGCGCTCCAGCCCGACGATGGCGCGCATGAGGCTGGACTTGCCCACGCCGTTGCGCCCCAGGACGCAGGTGATGCGTCCCGGGTCGGCGGCGAGGGACACGGTGCGCAGGCACCGGCTGGCGCCGTAGGAGAGGTCGATGGTCTCGACGCGCAGCATGCTTCAGCGCCCCAGATAGACTTCGATCACGCGCGGGTCGTTCTGCACGTGGTCGATCGAGCCCTCGGACAGCACACTGCCCTCGTGCAGCACCGTGACCTTGCGACCGAGCGCGCGGACGAACTCCAGGTCGTGCTCCACCACCACGACGCTGCGCTGGCCCGCGATCCGGCGCAGCAGATCCGCGGTGTGCTCGGTTTCCTGGTCGGTCATGCCGGCGACCGGCTCGTCCACCAGCAGCAGCTCCGGATCCTGCATCAGCAGCATGCCGATCTCCAGCCACTGCCGCTGGCCGTGCGAGAGGATGGCGGCACGATCACCGGCCCGGGCGGCGAGACCGATCTCCTCGAGCGTCGCCTCGATCCGGCGCCGCGCCTCGCCGGAAAGCGCCCAACGCAGGCAGGCCCAGGGGCCGCGTGGGGCCTTCAGCGCCAGCTCCAGGTTCTGGAACACGGTCAGCGCGTCGAAGACCGTCGGCTTCTGGAATTTCCGGCCGATGCCGAGATTGGCGATGGCGGCCTCGTCCAGCCGCGTCAGGTCGTGGTCGCGGAAGCGGACCTCACCTCCGGTCGGGCGTGTCTTGCCGGTGATGACATCCATCATCGTGGTCTTGCCGGCGCCGTTCGGACCGATGACGGCGCGCAGCTCGCCCTGCTCGACGATGAGCGACAGGTTGTTCAGCGCGCGAAAGCCGTCGAACACGACCGAGACACCGTCGAGATAGAGCACGGGCGACCGCGCCTCGCGCGGTGGCGCCTCGGGCGGACGGTCCGCCAGGGCGGGATCGGTGGCGCTCATCCTTCGTCCTTCCGGAGCAGGCCGATCAGCCCGCGGGGCAGCAGCAGGGTCACGGCGATGAAGAGCCCGCCCAGCGCGAAAAGCCAGAGCTCCGGCGCCTCGGTGGTGAGCCATGTCTTCAGCGCATTGACCGAGAAGGCGCCGAGCAGGGCACCCAGCAGCGTGCCGCGGCCGCCGACCGCGACCCAGATCACCGCTTCGATCGAGTTGCCCGGGCTGAACTCGCTCGGGTTGATGATGCCCACCTGCGGCACGTAGAGCGCACCGGCGAGCCCCGCCAGCACGGCGGAGAGCACGAAGACGAACAGCTTGTGCGCGGTGACGTTGTAGCCCAGGAACCGCACCCGGCTTTCCGAATCGCGGATGGCGATCAGCACACGCCCGAGCTTCGACCGCGTGACATGGGCGCACAGCCAGAAGCTGCCCGCCAGCGTGGCGAGCGAGGCGTAGAACAGGACCGCCCGGGCATCCGGGGTGTTGAGCGGCATGCCCAGCAGCTCCTTGAAGTCGGTGAAGCCGTTGTTGCCGCCGAAGCCCATGTCGTTGCGGAAGAAGGCCAACATCAGCGCATAGGTCATCGCCTGCGTCAGGATGGAGAAGTAGACGCCGGTGATTCGCGAGCGGAAGGCCAGGAAGCCGACCACCAGCGCCAGCAGCCCCGGCACGGCCATGGCCATCAGCAGGGCGAAGGGAAAGTGCTCGAAGCCGTGCCAGTACCACGGGAGCCGCTCATAGCCGAGGAACACCATGAAATCCGGCAGGGTCGGGTGGCCATAGACGCCGCGCGGGCCGATCAGCCGCATCAGGTGCATGCCGATCGCATAGCCGCCGAGGGCAAAGAACGCGCCGTGGCCGAGCGAGAGGATGCCCGCATAGCCCCAGGCCAGGTCGATTGCCAGGGCCAGGATGGCGTAGGTGATCCACTTGCCGGTGACCGAGACGGTGAAGTCCGAGACATACAGGGCGCTTTCCACCGGCAGCCGGTTCAGCACCGGCAGAAGTGCCAGGACCAGGACGATGCCCAGCAGCGCCAGCCGCAGCGTCATGCGCGCGCGGGCCGCGGGCACGGGGGCGGACAGGGTCGCGCTCATGCCTCCGCAGCCCTTCCCTTCTGGGCGAACAGGCCGCGCGGCCGGCGCTGGATGAACAGCATCAGCGCGACCAGGACCGCTACCTTCGCCAGGACAGCGCCCGCATAGGGCTCCAGCACCTTGTTCACGACGCCCAGCGAAAGCGCCCCCACGAGTGTGCCAGCGAGGGAGCCGACACCGCCGAACACCACCACCATGAAGCTGTCGATGATGTAGCCGGTGCCGAGGTTGGGGGAGACGTTGTCGATCTGGCTGAGCGCCACCCCGGCCATGCCGGCCACGCCCGAGCCGAAGGCGAAGGTCAGCGCATCCACCTGGCCCGTGCGGATGCCCATGGTGGCGGCAATGCGTCGGTTCTGGGTGACCGCGCGCATCTCAAGACCGAAGCGGGTGTAGCGGATGGCGGCGACGACCAGGCCCAGTACCAGCAGCCCGAAGATGATGATCCAGAGCCGGTTCTGCGTGACGGCGATGTCGCCCGGCAGCATCAGCGTGCCCTGCATCCAGGCCGGCGAGAGCACTTCCCGGTTCTGCGCGCCGAAGGTCAGCCGGACCGCCTGCTGCAGGATCATGCCGACGCCGAAGGTCATCAGCAGGGTCTCGAGCGGACGGCCGTAGAGATGACGGATCAGCCCGCGTTCCAGCAGAACGCCCGCGAGCGCTGCGACCAGGAAGGCGGCGGGCACCGACAGTGGCAGCGACCAGGGCAGCAGCCAGGGAACCGGGCGGCAGATCTCCTGCACGACGAAGGTCGTGTAGGCGCCGAGCATGACGAACTCGCCATGCGCCATGTTGATCACGCCCATGACGCCGAAGGTCACCGCCAGGCCCAGCGCGGCCAGCAGCAGCACGGAGCCGAGCGAGAGGCCCTGGAACAGCGTCGCCGCTGCACGCTTCAGCGCCAGCTGGCGGTCGATGACGGCGACGGCGGTGTCCACCTCGGCAGCCAGCACCGGGCTGTCGCGTCGCGCTTCCAGCAGAAGCGCCCGTGCCTCGGCCGTGCCGGCCCTGCCGAGCTGCACGATGGCAGCCCGCTTCGCGTCCTCATCCGCCGCGACCAGGCGTGATGCGGCCAGCGCCAGCTCCATCTGGGCGCGGACGGCAGGGTCGGTCTCCCGGGCGATCGCCGTCTCCAGCAGGGGGATGTTCTCCGCGCTGCGGCTGCGGAACACGGCCTCGGCTGCGGCCAGGCGCTCCGCCGGATCGGTGGAGACGATCGAAAGCCGTCCCAGCGCGCCACGCAGTGCGGCTCTGACACGATTGTTGATGCGCACGGGCTCCGCTCCGGCAGCGTCGGCGGGCGCGCCGGTGGCCGCGTCAACCGCGCCGTTCTCCGTCGGCAGCAGGACGCTGCCGTCGGGGCGCATGAGCAAGCGGCCATCGGCGAGGGTGCGCAGCACCGGCAGGGCGCGCGGATCGCCCGAGGCGCCGAGGCGCTCGACGGCTTCCGCCTTCTGGGCGAAGCCGCCCGACAGGGCCGAGACGGCTGCCGCGAAATCCTCCTGCGCCTGCGCGGGCAGTGCCAGCAGAAGCAGGAGGAGGAGACCAGGGAGATGGCGTTTCATTGTCGTTCTTCATGGGGGCGGCGCCCCGCGCTTCGGTTGGCGGTCCCGCCGCCAGCGCCTGCAGGGGGTCCCCGCGAGCCGTGGCTCGCGGGGCGGCCGACCGGAAAGGGGGAGGGATCTCAGCCGCGGCGGCGGTTGGCGTTCTCGGGAATGAAGCGCGACCAGTTCTCGGCCGGCACCACCTTTGGCGTCTTCCAGACCACGCTGAACTGGCCATCCGCCTGCACCTCGCCGATCATCACCGGCTTCGACAGGTGGTGGTTCGGCAGCATCTCCTCGGTGAAGCCGCAGGGCGCGTCCACCTTCTGGCCGATCATGGCCGTACGCACAGCATCGACGGCGGTCGTGCCGGCCTTCGCCACCGCCTGGGTCCACATCCGGAAGCCCGTGTAGGTCGCCTCCATCGGGTCGTTGGTCACCCGCTTCGGGTCCTTGATGTAGGCACGCCACATGGACAGGAACTCGTCATTCGCAGGCGACTTCACGCTCATGAAGTAGTTCCAGGCGGCCAGATGGCCGACCAGCGGCTTGGTGTCGATGCCGGCCAGCTCCTCCTCGCCCACGCTGAAAGCCACGCACGGGATGTCCTCGGCCCGGATGCCCTGGTTGCCGAGCTCGCGGTAGAAGGGCACGTTGGCATCGCCATTGATGGTGCTGACGATCGCGGTCTTCTTGCCTTCGCCGGCGAAGCGCTTCACCCGGGCGACGATGCCCTGCCAGTCGCTGTGGCCGAAAGGCGTGTACTCCTCCATGATGTCGGCATCGCCGATGCCCTTGGAGTTCAGGAAGCCACGCAGGATGCGGTTGGTGGTCCGCGGATAGACGTAGTCCGTCCCGAGCAGCGCGATGCGAGTCGCCTCGCCCCCATCGGCGCTCATCAGGTACTCGACGGCCGGGATCGCCTGCTGGTTCGGCGCGGCGCCGGTGTAGAAGATGTTCCTGCTCTCCTCCTCGCCCTCGTACTGCACGGGGTAGAAGAGCATGCCGTTGAGTTCCTCGAACACCGGCAGCACGGACTTGCGGGACACCGAGGTCCAGCAGCCGAAGGTCACGTCCACCTTGTGCACCTGCAGAAGCTCCCGTGCCTTCTCGGCGAAAAGCGGCCAATTGGACGCCGGGTCCACCACCACCGCCTCCACCTTGCGGCCGAGCAGTCCGCCCTTGGCGTTGATCCACTCGACCATCATCAGCACCGTGTCGCGGAGGGCCGTCTCGCTGATCGCCATGGTGCCGGAGAGCGAGTGCAGCACGCCCACCTTGATCGGCGCACCCTGGCCGAAGGCGGGGCGAATGGCCGGGGCGGCAAGCGCAGCGCCTAGGCCGGCGAGTGCGGCGCGACGCGAGATGGTGGGGGTGGGCGTAGCCATTGGCGATCCTTCCTTGTAAGCCCTGGCGGCAAAGTGGCCGCAGCGGCCCCACGAAACGGGGGCACCCGGGGCGATTGCGAGCGCCGTGCCAAGCGAAGGCCCGCCCATCATGGGGAGTCGAGCGCCGATCTGCTCGCGCCGTGCGCAACAACTCAAAATTTCGGCCGCGCTCTGCCCTCCGGATGGGCAGACCCGAAATCCCTGAATGACGGGGCGGGTTCTTGTGCCGAAGCGAGTGGAGGCGTTGCTCTCCGGCGCGGAGGCCGGTCGCTGTCTCTACGGCCGGTTCACCTGCCAGATGCCGACAGCCACGAGGCCGGCCGCCAGCAGGAACAGCGGCTCCAGCGGCTCGCGCAGCAGCACGGCACCCGCCAGCACGCCGAACAGCGGCGAGAGGAAGCTGAAGGCCGCCAGCCGCGAGGCGGAGTGCCGGGAGACCAGCCAGAACCAGGCCGTGTAGCTGATGAAGGCCACGCCGACCGCCTGGTAGAGAAAGGCCGCAACGACCAGCGGCGTCGGGCGCAGCATGAGGGACGCGTCCAGCCATGGCGCCACGGGGATCAGCAGCAGTGCCGAGACCGCCAGCTGATACTGCAGCACCAGCTCCGGTCGTGCGGTGCGCAACGAGGAGACCTTCACCAGCACGGTCGTCATCCCCCAGAATGCGCCGGCCAGCAGGCAGAGCGCATCGCCCAGCAGCATCCGTGCGTTGCCTGGCCGGGCGAAGCCGTCGGCGAAGGCGAGCGCCAGGCCGCCGAAGGCGATCGCCAGTCCCAGCGCCTTCCCGCCCGTCAGCCGGTCATCGGGCAGCAGCCAGTGCACGCCCAGCGCCACGAAGAAAGGCGCCCCATAGACGAAGACCACCGCCCGCGAGGCCGAGGTGAAGCCGAGCCCGACATAGATCAGCACGAATTCCAGCCCGAACAGCAGGCCGGCGAGCAGCCCCGCCGGCATGGTCCCGTCCCGCCGCCAGCCGTCCAGCGAGATCCCGCGCCAGCGGCACCAGGCACCCAGGAGCAGAGCCCCGACAAGGGAGCGCAGCCCGGCCTGGAGCACCGGCGGGATACCCGTGTTGCCGATCTTCACGGCGACCATGTTCAAGCCCCAGCTGGCGCAGAGCAGCAGCATCAGGCCGACGGCTGCTGGCGGCAGCGGCTCGCCGCCGCGGGCAGGAGAGGACATGGCGGAAGACTGCGGCGGATGGCCTGTGCGGTCCAGCCCGCCGCCGGCTTGCCCCTGCGCGGACGCGCCCCTAGGGTCCATTGTTCCCGCGAAGGATGCCCTGCCCATGACGTTGAAGGCGGCCGTCATTCCCGTGACGCCCTTCCAGCAGAACTGCGCGCTGCTGTGGGAGGAGACGACCAGCCGCGGCGTGGTGGTGGACCCGGGCGGCGATGTGGACCGCATCCTGGCCACGCTCGGCGAGCTGAAGATCACGGTCGAGCGTATCCTGCTGACCCATGGTCATGTGGACCATGCCTCGGGCGCCGCCGCGTTGCGCGATGCGCTGAGCGAGGGGCGCGCCGAACCGGTGCCCATCGAAGGGCCCGATGCGCGCGACGCCTTCCTGCTCGAGTCGTTGGAGAGCCAGGCGGCGAGATGGGACATTCCGGCCCGCAATGTGACGCCCGACCGCTGGCTGGTCGAAGGCGATGCCGTCAGGATCGGCAATGAGCGTTTCGAGGTGCTGCACTGTCCCGGTCACACGCCGGGCCATGTGGTTTTCGTGAACCGGGAGCTGCGCGTCGCATTGGTGGGCGACGTGCTGTTCCGCGGCTCCATCGGCCGCACCGACTTCCCCTATGGCGACCATGCCGCATTGCTGGCGGCGATCCATGACAAGCTGCTGCCGCTCGGGGACGACATCGCCTTCCTGTGCGGCCATGGCCCCGGTTCGACCTTCGGCCAGGAACGGCAGCACAACCCCTTCCTCACCGGGGGGTAGCAGGCCTCGGGCTGGCCCGTCCCGGCGCGGGCGCCTGGCGCCATGCGCACCGTCCTCCATCGGGCTCATCGCCCCGGCGCCCCCGGTGGAGGGGTCTTCCTCTCGCGAGGCCAGGGTGCCTCGGCCCAAGGGCGGCCTCGGGCCAGCAGCGTCTCCGGGTCAGCACGTCATCGCCGGCATACGGGCCGTCGGCGGCCCATGATCCGGCGGATCATGGGCGGAGCACAGGGCTGCTACTGCGCCGCCTGCGCCACCTTGTGCCGGCCTTCCCGGAACTCCTCGATCATCTTCCGGGTGAAGGCGGGAATGTCGTCCGGCTTGCGGGACGTGACGAGGCCGTTGTCGGTCACCACCTGCTCGTCCACCCATTGCGCTCCGGCGTTCGACAGGTCGGTCTTCAGCGACGGCCAGCTCGTCATGCGCCTGCCGCGTACGCCGCCGGCGTCGATCAGCGTCCAGGGGCCGTGACAGATGGCGGCGATCGGCTTGCCCGACTGGACGAAGTGCCGGACGAAATCGATGGCCTTCGGATGCAGCCGCAACTGGTCCGGATTGATCACGCCGCCCGGCAGCATCAGCGCCTGGTAGCGGGCAGCATCCGCCTGATCCAGCGCCTGTTGCACGGGGATGGGATCGGCCTTGTCGAAATGGTTGAAGCCCTGGATCGAGCCGGTCTTCGGCGCCACCACATGCACTTCGGCGCCGGCCTGCTTCAGTGCCTTCACCGGTTCGGTCAACTCCACCTGCTCCACGCCATCGGTGGCGAGCACGGCGACGGTGCAGCCCTTCAGTTCGTCAGCCATGAGGATTCCCTCCTTCGCTGCGATGCGGAGCGAGCGCCTGTCGCGCCGATGGGTTCCACCGCTGCCGTCAGCCGCGATCCGGTCCCTGCTGCTGGCCGAATCCCTTCATGACATCGGCCATGGACCCGTACTCCTTGTCCGGCATGCCCCGGATCACCTCCATCACCGCAGGGTCGGCGCCGTTCTTCTTCGTGTGCTGCAGCAGGTCCCGCTTGCTCGCCGGGAAATCGATGCCCTTCAGGTGATGGGTCACGTTGGCGGGCGAATGGCCGCCGAGGCCGCGCGTCATGGCGTCTGTTCCTTGCCGCTTCTGTCCTGCATGAACGGCCATGGCATGGGCCGGTTGCGCTGGCCCGCCCCGGCCCCCGCGCCTGCCCGGACGGGGCAAGGCGGGCCGCTTGGCATGGGTGGACCCGTTAACCTTGGCGGGGCAACATTGGCGGTGCGTGGCGGCGTGCAGGGGGCTATGGACGGGCAATCCGCATGTTCCGCGCGGAGTCCAAGGGAGACTGAGTAACAGCATGATTCTACGCCGCAGCCTGCTCGCCGCGGGCATTGCCAGTGCCGCCGCACCCATCGCGCGGGCTCAGGGCAACTGGCCGAACCGCCCGGTGCGCCTGATCGTTGGATACCCGGCGGGCGGGCCCACCGATTTTGCCGCACGCATCCTGCAGGAGCCGCTCCAGCAACTCTGGGGCCAGCCCATCGTCATCGAGAACCGCCCCGGCGCGAGTCAGGTGATCGCGGCCGAGCTGGTCGCAAAATCGGCGCCGGACGGCTATACGCTGTTTCTCTGCACCAGCAATCTCACCACCAATCCAGGGGTGTTCTCGCACCTGCCCTACGATACGGAGCGCGACTTCACGCCGATCATCATCGTCTACTCCTCGCCGACCGTACTCTTCACCGGGCCCAACCAGCCCTTCCGCAGCGTCCGCGACGTGGTGGAGGCGGCGAAGCGCCAGCCGGGCATGGCGGCGGCGACGAGCGGCGTCGCTACTTCCGGGCACTTCGCGACCGAGATTTTCATGCGCAAAGTGGGGGTCGAGCTGACGCATGTGCCCTACCGCGGCGCGGCGCCGGCGCTGCAGGACGTGGTCGGCGGCCGCGTGCCCATCACCTTCAGCACGCTCTCGGGCGCGATCCCGCTGGCGCGGGAGGGGAGGCTGCGCGCATTGGCCGTCGCGGCATCGAAGCGTGTTCCTGTGCTCCCGGACGTGCCGACCATGGCGGAGGAAGGCTTCCCCATTCGTGACACCTCGCCCTGGTACAGCTTTGTCGGGCCTGCCGGGCTGCCCACGGCCATCGTCGAGCGGATTTCCAAGGACGTGCAGGGCCTGTTGCGTCGCCCGGAGATCATCCGGCGCATCGAGGAGCAGGGCGGCGTCATCGAGAGCGTGGGGCCCGCAGAATTCAAGGCACGCATTCCGCAGGAGATTGCCGCCAATGCCGAGGTGGCACGTGCCGCCGACATACGGATCGAGTAGGGTGTCCGGCCGCTGCGGAAGTGGCGGGCGGCCCTGCGAAGGGCTGCGTCGCCATGGCCCGGCGGTGCCGAAGGCCTGAATCGGCCGGCCGAGAGAGGAGGACAATACGTCGATGCGCATGCGGGCCGCGATCATGTTCAAGCAGGGGTTGCCGCGCCCCTATGCCGCCAGCACCCCGTTGGTGGTGGAGGATGTCGAACTGGACGGACCCGGGCCGGGCGAGGTGCTGATCGAGATCGCTGCGGCCGGCCTCTGCCACTCCGACCTCTCGGCCATCGAGGGCATCCGTCCGCGCCCATTGCCCATCGTCATCGGGCATGAGGGCGCGGGCATCGTGCGCGAGTGCGGCCAGGGAGTGACCGACCTCAAGCCGGGCGACCATGTGATCACGGTCTTCGTGAGCAGTTGCGGCACCTGCCGCTACTGCGTGCGTGGGCGGCCCAATATCTGCCCGAGCGGCTTCGCGGCGCGCGCGGCGGGCACGCTGATGTCGGGCGCCAAGCGTATCCGGCGGCTGAACGGCGAGAGCATCAACCACGGCAGCGGGCTCTCGCTTTTCGCGCAGTATGCCGTCGTGGCTCGGCGGGCGATGGTGAAGATCGACCCGGCTGTGCCGCTCGAGGATGCCGCGATCTTCGGTTGCGCGGTCATGACCGGCGCCGGGGCGGTGCTGAACACGGCCGGGCTACAGGCGGGCGAGGCCATTGCCGTCGTGGGCCTGGGCGGCGTGGGCATGAATGCGCTCTTCGCTGCGGTCGCCGCGGGTGCGGAGCGGATCGTCGCGGTGGACGCAAACCCGGAGAAGCTCGGCCTTGCCCGCCAGTGGGGCGCGACCGACACCTTCCTGGCGACGGACCCGGACTGCGCCGCGCAGGTCAAGGCCGCGACGGACGGCGGGCTGGATACGGTGATCGAGACAGCGGGCACGGTCCGTGCGATGGAACTGGCCTATGCCATCACCGCGCGCGGCGGCCGAACGGTCAGCGCCGGCCTGCCAGCATCGGATGCGCAGTTCGGCTATCTGCACGCCCAACTGGTCTCGGACGAGAAGAGCATCCTCGGCAGCTATATGGGAAGCTGCGTGCCGGAGCGGGACATTCCACGCTTCCTTGGCCTCTACCGGCGCGGCAAGCTGCCGGTCGAGCGTCTGAAGAGCGGCTTCCTCGGTCTCGAGGAGATCAATGCCGGCTTCGACCGTCTTGCCGAGGGCAGCGTGCTGCGCCAGGTGCTGCGGCCCAATGCGTGAAAGGGGGCCCTCCGGCCCCCCTTCGTCTCATGCCACGCGGATGTTGTGGAACTGCCAGGGATCATTGGCGACGACGTCCTCGGCGAACAGCGCGCCGCGTCCCTGCAGCGGGGTCCAGTCGGTATAGGCCCCGACCACCTCGCCCAGATACGGACCCGCGACCTCCAGGATCCGCGCGTGGTCCAGTTCGTCGGCCTCCACTACGCCGGCGCGCGGGTTCTCGATGGCCCAGACCATGCCTGCCAGCACTGCCGCCGTCACCTGCAGCGAGGTGGCATTGTTGTGCGGCGCCAGCGCCCGGGCCTGCTCGATCGAGAGCCGGGAGCCATACCAGTAGGCGTTCCTGGCATGGCCCATCAGCAGCACGCCGAGCTCGTCCGTCCCGCGCGCGATCTCGTCCATCATCAGCCGCTTTTCCGGCTGCATCTGCCAGTTCTTGCCCGCCAGCTCATGGACCGAGAGCACCGCGTCGTCGCAGGGATGATAGGCGTAGTGCACCGTCGGGCGGTACACCACCCGGCCGGCCTCGTCCCGCGCCGTGTAGTAGTCGGCGATCGAGATGCTCTCGTTGTGCGTGATGAGAAAGCCGTGGAAGGGGCCTTCCAGCGGCGTCCAGGTCCGCACGCGGGTGCTGGCGCCCGGACGCAGCAGATAGATCGCGGCATCGCAGCCGAACCCGTGCCGGCACCCGTCGGGCGGCAGCGTGCGCTCATGCGTGCCCCAGCCAAGCTCGGCCGGCTGGCAGCCCTCGCCGGCGAAGCCGTCGATGGACCAGGTATTGACGAACTCGCCGGGCTTCTTCGCCACATCGGCTGCCTGGGTGTCGCGCTCGGCGATGTGGATCGCCTTCACGCCCAGCCGCTGCGCCAGCCCGGTCCAGCCCGCGCGGTCCGCCGGCACGGCTGCATCCATCCCGGTGTCGCGGGCGATGTCGAGCAGCGCCTGCTTCACGAAATGGCTGACCAGGCCCGGATTGGCCCCATGCGTCATCACCGCCGTCGGCCCGGGGCCGCGGAGCGCCAGCGCGCTCTCGCGCAGCGCATAGTTGGAGCGCTGGGAGGGCGTGAGCGAGGGATCGGTATAGCCGCCGGCCCAGGGCTCGACGCAGGTGTCGAGATAGAGCGCGCCAAGCGACTGTGCGAGCTCGACCAGCGCGACCGAGGACACGTCCACCGACAGGTTGAGCAGGAAGTCCCCCTTGCCCAGCAGCGGTACCAGCACGTCCTTGTAGTTGTCCTGCGTCAGTGCCTGCCGCACGAAGCGCACGCCGTACTCGGCTGCCACCTCGCGCCCGCGATCCTCCGCGGTGACGATGGTGATGCGCTCCTTCGGCATGTCGATGTGGCGCAGGATCAGGGGCAGCACGCCCTGGCCGATGCTGCCGAAGCCGAGCATCACCAGGCGGCCGGAGAAGGAAGCATGGATCATCGAAGGATCCTCCAGGGCACGAGGTGAGGGGGCCCCGCCGGCCCTCGCGGCCGGCGGGGTGGACAGGTCAGATCAGGGGTGAGGCGGGCGAGGCGTCAGGCCGCCAGGACCGCCGTCTCTTCCTCCGCGGTGCCGCCCAGCATGGGCAGGTCGCGCACCTCGACCAGGCGGGCCCGGTCGAAGCCGTTGAACGCGGTGCGCAGGCAGGCGCCGTAGGCACCGAGCTGACCGATCTCGATCCAGTCGCCCTCGCGCACATCCTCGGGCAGCCAGAACGGGCCATTCATGCGGTCGGCGCTGTCGCAGGTCGGGCCGTACAGGATGAAGCCCTGCTGCGCGGCCGCCGGTGCCGGCCCCTCCGGACGGATCAGCCGTGCCGGGAAGGTGAAACCCGGCGCGCCGGCATCGGACAGTGCGCCATAGACGCCGTCATTCACGTACAGCGCGTCGCCGCGGCGAAGCTGCACCTGCACGACGACGGAGGCGCCGCCGGCGACCAGGGCACGCCCGGGCTCGGCCCAGAGCGCGATGCCCTCGAGCCCTGCCTCCTCCACCGCGTCCTCGATCTCGGCGAAGAACGCGCCGAGCGGAGGTGGTTCCACGCCGGGGTAGGCGGCCGGAAAGCCGCCACCCACATCCAGGATGTCGAGCACGACTCCCGCCGCGCGCACGACCTGGCCGGCGAGCGCGATGGCGCGGCCCCAGGCGAGCGGATCGAGGCACTGCGACCCGACATGGAAGGACAGGCCGAGGCGCGCCGCATGCGGCCGTGCCGCGCGCAGCAGTGCCACCGCCTCCTCGGGCATCGCGCCGAACTTTCCGGACAGGTCGTAGGCCGCGCTGCCCTTGGGCAGGGCGAGCCGCACGACGAGGCCCAGGCCCTCGGTGGCGCCGGCGCCGGTCTCTGCCAGGATCTTGGCGAGTTCCCCGGCATGATCCAGAACGAAGTCGCGCACGCCCTGGACCTGCCATGCCTCGCGGATGGCGCCGCGCGTCTTCACCGGATGCATGAAATGGATGCCCGCTTCCGGGAACAGGCTGCGCACCAGCGCTATCTCGGCGGCAGAGGCGCAGTCGAAATGGCGCACGCCGCCCTCCCACACCGCGCGCAGCACAGCAGGCTCCGGGTTGCACTTCACCGCGTAGAGCACTTCGCCGGGGAAGCCCTGCACGAAGGCGCGCGAGGCGGCGGCGATGGCCGCCGGGCGCAGGCAGTGCATCGGCTCCTCCGGACGCTCCACGGTGACGAGGTCGGCGACCGCGGGCAGCGGGACAGGGACATCGAAGCGGCGGCGCAGCGGGGCGACCGCGGTGCGGGAACGAAGCAGGCTCATGGAACCATCCCCCGGACGCGAAAGGGGTGGGACAACCGGCATCAGCCGGACGAAGACGGGCGAGGGGGCTGGTCCCCCAGACCTTCAGACGATGGCGCGATGTCTTCGCATCGCGGCGGACCGGCTAAGCAACATCGGCTTCCCTCACGACCCCGGCCTGAAGGCCGGCATGGACGAAAAGGACGCGTCCCGTCGTTGCTGTGCCCGCGGGTTCCCTCCCGGCTGGGCTCTCGGCACGTGCGATGGCGTCAGCGGCAGCCTGGGCGGCGCCGCGGCCGGAGAAATGGCGGGCAGGGCATGCAAATGCAAGAGGAAATTGTCCCTGGCCGCGAGAATTTCCGGCAGGCCACCGGCATGTCCGCGGGTGCGCCGGAAAATTGCCGGAAGCGGGCCCTTCAGCCGCGGTTCGTTGCGGCCCCCAGCAGCGCAAGGTACTCCCAGGCCATGGTGGCGGCGGCAAGGGCTGTGATCTCCGCCACGTCGTAGGCTGGCGCCACCTCCACCACATCCATGCCGGCGAAGGCGACGCCGCCGAGATGCCGCAGGATCGCCTGCGCCTGCCAGCTTGGCAGGCCGCCCACCTCGGGGGTGCCCGTGCCGGGGGCGAAGGCGGGGTCCAGCGCATCGATGTCGAAGGAGAGGTAGGCGGGCTCCTCGCCCAGCACCGCGCACAGTTGCGCCGCCACCGCCGCAGGTCCCGCCTCCAGCGCCTGTTGCGCGGTGATCACCGTCACGCCGCGGCCTACCGTCCAGTCCCAGACCTCGCGCTGCATGGGCGAGCGGATGCCGACCTGCACCATCCGACGCGGCTCCACCAGCCCTTCCATGATGGCGTGGTAGAACACCGAGCCATGCGCGTAGGGCTGCCCGAAATTCTCGTCCCATGTGTCGAGATGCGCATCGAAATGGAGCAGCCCGACCGGACTGCCCAGTCGTTTCGTCAAGGCGCGCAGCAATGGCAGGGTGATGCCGTGCTCGCCGCCGAACGCCACGAGGTGCGAGCAGCTGGCTGCTTCCGCCTCGATCCGCGCCAGGCTTCCCGGCAGGTCGCCCAGCGCGATCGGGAAATCGCCGATATCGGCCAGCGACATCGTCGCGGGCTCCACCCAATGATGCGGATGCGCACCATCCACGAGCATGCGGCTGGCCCGGCGGATCGCCCAGGGCCCGTCGCGCGCGCCCGCCCGGTTGGTGGTGCCGAGGTCCAGAGGTATCCCCGCCACCACATACTCGGCGCCGCGATCCTGCCGTGCCACGCCGAGGAAGCCCGGCGGCGTGGCAAAGGTCGGGATGGTGGCCATCCGACTACTTCACGGCGGAGAAGGCCGTGGGTGCCAGGAACATGTTCTCCACCGAGGCGACGATCTGCCCGTCCTTCTCGGTTTCCGCCCGCGCGGCGATCCAGTCCGGATCGGCGACGAAGCCGTTCCACTTCTTCTCTCGATCGGCCAGCGATTCCCAGGCAAGCAGGTAGTAGAGATCCTGGTTGGAAGAGCCGACCAGCACCGTCCAGAACCCGGCCTGGCGGATGCCGTGCTTCTCCCACAGCTTCAGCGTGATGGTCTCGAAGCGCTTCAGCAGCGCCGGCAGGCGGCCGGGCACGCAATGATAGATGCGGAGTTCGTGGATCATCCTAGGGTCCCTCCCGTGGGGCGGGCGGATGCTAGCCCGCTCCGGGCGTGCCGCGATAGCCGCGACGGCGCATAGTGGGACCATGGCACAGGGACCGGTCCCGGATCTCGGTATGCGGCAGTTGCAGGCGGTGCTCGCCGTGGCCGAGCAAGGCAGTTTCGTCGCTGCCGCCGCGGTGCTGAAGACCTCCCAACCCGCGCTGACGCGCACCGTCCGGCGGGTGGAGGATGTGCTGGGCGTGGCCCTGTTCGAGCGCACGACGCGGCGGGTGCGCCTGACGGCGGCGGGGCGGGACTTCGTGGCACTCGCCGAGCGCCTGCTGAACGACCTGCGCCTGGCCGCGGGCAGCATGCGCGCCGCCGCCGAGGAGCAGCGCGGCCGCGTGGTGCTGGCCAGCATCATGTCGGCAGCATCCGGCCCGCTGCCGGCGATCCTTGCCGCCTGGCACGCCGCGCGGCCTGCCGTGGAGCTGCAGCTGCGTGAGGGCGTGCACGGTACGGTGCTCGAGGATGTGCGCGGCGGCCTTGCCGATCTCGGCATCACCTATGTGGACGATCTGCCGGTGGAGCTGACGGCGACGCCGCTGGGGCGAGAGGTGTTCGTGGCCGTCGCCCCGCCCGCGCATGCCCTGGCCACCCGAGAGATGGTGGCGCTGGCGGAACTTGCTGCCGTGCCCCTTGTCTCCTTCCCGCCCGAGTCGCGCACGCGGCGCACCATCGATGCTGCGGCCGCGGCGGCCAACCTGTCGCTGCGGCACACCGTCATCGTGACCCAGTTCGCCACGATGCTGCGTCTCGTGCGCGCCGGAGTGGGGCTGGCGATCGTGCCGGCCGGGGCGCTGGTCGGCTTCGGTGGGGAGGGGCTGGTTGCCCTGCCGCTGGCACCGCCCGGCCTGAGCCGCAGGATCGGGCTGGTGACCCTGCCGGGGCGCTCGCTGCCGCCACCCGCCGCCAGCCTGCTGGCCCTGCTGCGCGAGGCTTGGCCCTCCAGAGTCGATTGATGCGCAAACTGGAAAAATAAGTGTCAACAGACCGTGCTTGGCATCAATCTGCACTGCGCGCATCCTTTCCGACACCAGCCAGGATCGGGAGGGGGTCATATCCGTCACCGCAGCCGCAAGCGCCGCTGACCACCACGAGGTGGAGCCCGGCACCGATCTGATCGAATGCTACTTCGAGCGCGGCTGGACGGACGGCCTGCCGGTGGTGCCGCCGACGCCCGAAAAGATCGCGGCCATGGTGGACGCGCTCGGGGGCGATCCGGATGCGGTGGAGGGCAAGGTCGCGCCGCGCTGGGGCGTGCTGACGCGCGAGGTCCTGGCGATCAACATGGTCATGGCCGGCTGCCTGCCAGCCTATGCGCCGGTGGTGTGCGCGGCGATGCGGGCGCTGATGGATCCGGCCTTCAACCTGAACGGCGTGCAGGCCACCACCCATATGGCCGCGCCGCTCGTGGTGGTGAACGGCCCGATTGCGCGCGCGATCGGCATGAATGGCGGCGCCAATGCCTTCGGCCCAGGCAACCGCGCCAACGCCACCATCGGCCGTGCCATCCGCCTGATCCTGCTGAATGTCGGCGGCGCGCACCCGCCCGACCTCGACAAATGCACGCTCGGCAATCCGGCGAAGTACAGCTACGCCGTCTGCGAGAACGAGGCGCAGAGTCCCTTCGCCCCCTACCATGTCGAGCACGGCTACCGGCCGGAGGACAGCAGCGTCTTCGCCATGGCGGCCGAGGCGCCGCACAGCGTCACCGATCACCAGTGCAACGACCCGGAAGGCATCCTGGACACGATCTGCTCCGCCATGAGCACCATCGCGTCCAACAGTGCCGTACTCTCGGGCCACTGCGCCGTGGCGCTGGGGCTGGAGCATGCGCGGACGATCGCGAAGCATGGCTGGAGCCGCAGCGACATCCGCCATTACCTGTGGATGCACAGCGGCAACCGGTTCGAGGCACTCTCCCGCGGCCACCGCTACGGGAAGGTGTACAACCGCAACCTGCCCAAGTGGTACAAGCGCGACCCTGACAGCCGCATCCCCATCGTGCCATCGCCCGACAGCATCCACCTCTTCGTGCTGGGTGGGGATGCCGGCCGGTTCTCCGCCTTCATCCCGGGTTGGGGACACATGAACACGCCGGTGCTACGGCCGATCGGCCCGTCCGTCGCTCCCTCGGGGCCGGACTGCACCGCCGGCGTCTGCGCCGTCTGAAGGAGGGACGACCATGTTGCAGAAGCTGGACCTGAGCCGCACCGTCCTCTTCGACCCGCGCGGGCGGGTGGAGAGCGCCGAGACACCGATCGCGCCGCGTCCGGCGCGCCTGGACGGCCTGCGTCTCGGCATCCTCGACAACAGCAAATGGAACGCCAACAAGCTGTTGCGTGGGGCCTCGGCTGCACTCGGCAAGACCATCGGCTTCTCGGCCGTGAACTATTACGTCAAGCACAGCTTCTCCAAGGATGCGGCACCGGAGCTGATCGCCCGGATCGCGGCCGAATGCGACCTCGTGCTGACCGCGATCGGCGATTGCGGCTCCTGCTGCTCCTGCTGCGTGCGCGATTCCATCGCGCTGGAGCGGCTGGGGACGCCCACCGCCTGCATCATCACGACCGAGTTCGTGCAGGAGACGATTCTGACGAAGGCGGCGCTCGGCATGCCGGGGCTGCGGCCGGTCGTCATCGACCACCCCGTCAGCTCCATCACCGCGGAGGAGATCGCACAGCGGGTAGTCGTGATCGAGGGGCAGGCACAGGCCGTCTGGCTCGGCCGGGAATAGGGCTTTACGTCGCCCCCAGGATGCGCACCTTATCCTCTGCGGGCCATGTGCCCGGAGGGAGGGAGCGCATGCTGCTCTACAATTCGATCGGGCCCAACCCGCGCGTGGTCCGCATGTTCATGGCCGAGCGGGGCATCGAGATCCCGCACCAGGAGATCGATCTCCGCGGCGGCGAGAACCGGCGCGAGCCCTATCTCGGCATCAACCCAGCCGGGCAGATGCCGGCGCTGCAGCTCGACGACGGGTCGGTGCTGACGGAGATCACCGCGATCTGCGAGTATCTCGACGAGATCACGCCGGGCCCTTCGCTGATCGGCAGCACGCCAAAGGAGCGCGCCGAGACGCGCATGTGGACCCGGCGCATCGACCTCAACATCGTCGAGCCGATCGCGAACGGCTTCCGCTTCGCCGAAGGCCTGAAGCTGTTCCAGAACCGAATCCGCTGCATCCCGCAGGCTGCGGATGACCTGAAGAAGACGGCGCAGGAGAAGCTCGCCTGGCTGAACGGGTTGATCGAGGGACGGCGCTTCATCTGCGGCGAGCGCCTGACCCTCGCCGACATTCTGCTCTTCGCCTTCCTCGACTTCGGGGCGCAGGCCGGCCAGCCGATCAACCCCGAGCTCGGGAGCATCGTCGCCCATCATGCGCGCATGAAGAGCCGGCCCAGCGCTGCGGCCTGACGCCGCGGGTGGAACGCGGTCGCCCAGGCTCGGAGCGGCCGGAAGCGTGAATCGCGCCCTGGAGCAGATCCCATTCAGGCGGAATCGCCTGAATGGGTGAAGATGCTTGCACAAACAAAGAGCTGGAGCATTGGCCCTGGGCCAGGCGAACGGAGACCAGCCTAGACCAGGCGTCGCCGTCGTACCCGTGGTGGCGGGTCGCCGGGAAAGGCCAGCCCGCTCGCGTCCAGGCCGAGATTGACCATCAGCTTCGCCATCTCGATGGCGCAGCGGTAACCTTCCAGCACCGGCACCTCCCAGCCCATGGCGTTGAGCCGCTCCTGCAACGGTTCTTGCAGCCAGAAGGCGGCCGAGCAGCCGAGCATGATCACCTCCGCCCCATCCTCCTCGATCGCGGCGACGGCGGCGGCCACTGCCGCTTCCAGCATGCCGGAGGCCTCGCCGCGCGCATGCTTCTCCGCCTCGCCCCGCAGGGTGGGGCGGCCCGCATGGGCGGGGCGGGGCAGGGGATAGTCCATGTTGCGGATAGAGGCACAGTGCTCCGTCATCCGGTAGCGTACGACGAGCTCCGCCATCTGCGCATTATGCGTTTCCGACACGTCGACGATGCTGAAGCGATGGCCGAGCATCACCGCCACATGCATCTGCGCATGGGCGTTGGCGGTGACGGGCATGCGGTATCGCCGGCCGATCTCGCGGCATTCCGTATAGCCCGGGTCGCCGCCGCCAAGCAGCACGATGGCGTTGTACTTCCCGCTTTCGCAGGCCTCGCGCACCAGCGGAACACGGCCGGCTCCGGCCATCAGGAACTCGGCGCGCGTCTCCACCGGCCAGTTGCCGTGCGGAGCCACCGCGCCTGGGTGCAGGTCCCAGTCCACATCGGCCAGCAGGTGGGCCAGGGCAGGATAGTTCATGAGGGCCTGCTCCTTCGGTCCGCCCGCCGGCCGGTACTGGTTGGGCGAATCCGGCGGCAGGGAGAAGGCCTGCATCAGCAGGAAGCGGTACCGGCTGCGTGCCTCCGCCATGGCGTCAGACCACCCGCTGCGTGCGCAGCGTCGCGATCTCCGCCGCACTGTAGCCAAGCTCGCCGAGCACCGCATCCGTATCCGCGCCCAGCACGGGCGGCGGGCTGTCCACCTGCGCGCCGCCATGGGCCAGCTTGAAGGCCGCGACCGGCACGCCGAAGGGGCCGGGCACGCCCGGTGCGCCGGCCGGGAAGCGATGCACCAGGTTTCGCGTGGCGACATGCGGGTCGGCCAGCGCCTCGGCCAGGGTGCGCACCCGCGCTGCGGGCACATGACGCGCCTGGAGGAACGCCTCCCACTCCTCGGCTGTCCGGGTGAGCATGATCTCGCGCAGCATCGCCGCCTCGCGGTCGCGGTCGGCGATGCGTTCGCGGTTGGTGCGCTTCGCCATCTCCTCCCGCCCCAGCGCGGCCCAGAGGCGGCGTTGCTGCCGGAGGTTGGAGGCCCCGAGCATCACCAGCCCCTCCTTGGTCGGATAGGCGCTGTTGGTCGCGTGCTCATGGTCGTTGCCGCGCGGCCTGGCGCCCTTGCCGGTGCGCAGATAGGCGGTGAGGTGCGAGGCCTGCATCATCATCGCCACGTCCAGCATGGCGAGGTCGATGCGCTGCCCCTTGCCCGTGCGCTCGCGCTGGAACAGCGCGGCACTCAGCGCAAAGGCGCCCATGGTGCCCGTGGCGTAGTCGATCGCCGGCGCGCCGAACTTGATCGGGTTCACCTCCGGCGTGCCCGTGGCCGCCATGATGCCGGACGTCGCCTGGATCACGTGGTCATAGGCGGTCTGGACGCCGCGCGGCCCCTCCTGCCCGAAGGCCGAGATGGAGCAGTAGATCAGCCGCGGGTTCAGCGCCGAGAGCGCCTCCCAGCTGAATCCCAGGGCGGCGAAGGCCCCGGGGCGGTAGTTCTCCACCAGCACATCCGCCTGGGCGACGAGCTTGCGCATCACCTCCCGCCCCGCCTCCTGCTTCAGGTCGAGGGTGAGGGAGCGCTTGTTCGATCCCTGGGTCAGGAAGTAGCTGCCCATACTGGCATCGTTCAGGTCCAGGTCCGGGCCGCTGTCGCGGCTCTGGTCCGGCTCGTCCGGGTGTTCCAGCTTGATCACCTCGGCACCCAGCAGGCCGAGCTGGTAGGCGGCAAAAGGCCCGGCCAGCACATGGGTCGCGTCGATGATCCGGATGCCTTCGAAGGGCCGCATGGCGCGCTCCTCTCCGTTCTTCTTCCGCCGGGAGCTTGCCAGGGATTGGCTCCGCCCGCCAACTGGCGGCACCATGGGCCCAAGGAAGATGAGGAAACGCCCGGAGTGACCAAGATCGGGGCCGCGCGCCTGCGGCCGGCCGCGGAGCCCGGCATCGCGCAGCTGTTCGCCCAACCCGATTTCCTGCGCCTGTGGTGCGTCGGCCTGGTGGTCTTCGTCGTCCGCTGGCTGGAGACGCTGGCGGTGGCGCTCTTCGTGTACCAGGCCACCGGCTCCGCCTTCCTGGTCGCGATGATGACCATGCTGCGGCTGCTGCCCATGGGCCTGTTCGGTGCCTTCCTGGGCGCGCTGGCGGAACGGATGGAGCAGCGGACATCGCTGCTGATCCTCGTCTGCGGCAGCCTGGCCACCTCGGCGACGCTTGCGGTGCTGGCGCATACCGGGGCGCTGGCAGTCTGGCACCTGGCGATGGCGAGCTTCGTCAACGGCCTGGCCTGGGCAGCCGACAACCCGGTGCGACGGATGATGATCGGCCAGGTTGTCGGCGCCTCGCGCATGGGCCAGGCGATGTCGGTGGATGTCGGTACGAACAATGCCAGCCGGATGCTGGGGCCGACCCTGGGCGGCGTCCTCTTCGCCACGGTGGGCATAGACGGCGCCTTCGCTCTCGGGGCCAGCCTGTATCTGGTATCCCTGCTAGCCACGCTCACGCTGCGCTACCGCAGTGGCGTGACAGCGGCCGGCAAGGACGGCATCCTCGCGCGCATCTCCGAAGGTCTTGCGCTTGCGCGGCGCGACCCCCGCCTGCGCGGCACGCTGGTCGTCACGATCATCTTCAATGTGTTCGGCTGGCCCTACACCGCGCTCATCCCGGTGATCGGGAAGGATGCGTTGCAGCTCTCGCCGGAGGCGATCGGCGTGCTCGCCAGCATGGATGGGCTCGGGTCCTTCTGCGGCGCCCTGGCCATGGGGCTGCTGGCGCGGCCGGTGTTCTATGGTCGATGCTATCTGGGGGGCGTGACGATCTACCTCGTCGCGCTGACGCTGTTCGCGTTGGCGCCGCACCCGGTGCTGGCAGGGGCGGCGTTGCTGCTGAACGGCATCGGCCAGTCCGGCTTCAGCATCATGCAGGCGACCCTGGTCTATCTGGCTGCGCCGCCCGAGCTGCGGTCGCGCGTCCTCGGCGTGCTGACGGTCTGCATCGGCCTCGGCCCCGTTGGCTTCCTGCATGTCGGATTGCTGGCCGAGGCGCTGAGCGCGCAGATCGCCTGCATCGTCACCGGCCTCGAGGGGCTGCTTGCGCTGCTGCTGACACGCCGCCTCTGGCGGCCCATCCTGCTGCCCCCAGAGGAGACGGCATCATGACCGATCTGACGATCCGCGAGATCCGCACCAGCCTGCTGCGCCTGCCCTGGCCCGATGATCCCTGGCTTGCGGGCCATGCCCTTGGCCCCATGCGCGATCTGGTGGTGGTGGAGGTGGTCACCCAGTCCGGCATTGTCGGCATGGGCTACCTCCACCTGCTGAACCTCCCGCTGCAGCGCACCATCGGCGCCTGCATCGAGGAGGCCATGGCGCCGCGCGTGATCGGCCGCGATGCGACGGAGGTCGAGGCGATCTGGCGTGACCTGTGGCGCACGACGCTCACCGGCGGCCGTGGCGGCGTGGCGATGATGGCGCAGTCGGCAATCGACATCGCGCTCTGGGACGCGGTGGGCAAGGCGGCCGGCCTGCCGCTGCATCGCCTCTGGGGTCATTTCCGCTCGCAGATCCCGATCTACGGCAGCGGCTGCTTCCGCGGCGCCCGCGGCGACGGGATGATCGCCAAGGCGAAGCACTACCTCGCCCAGGGGTTCAAGGCGATCAAGATGCAGGTGGCGCATGTCGGCGACCTGCGCACCGATCTCGACAATGTCCGCCGCATGCGCGAGGCGGTCGGACCGGATGTCGACATCATGATCGACGTGAACATGGGCTGGTCGGCCGATGTCGCCATCCTGATGGGGCGGAAATTCGAGGAGTACGATATCTACTGGCTGGAGGAGCCGGTGCTGGCCGACGACTATGCCGGCTATTTGCGCTGCGCCGAGGCGCTCGACCTGCGCGTCGTGGGTGGGGAGACACATTTCGGCCGTGCCGATCTCAAGCCTTTCCTGGAGCATCCGCGGCTGCCGATCCTGCAGCCGGACCCCATGCGAGGGGGGCTGACGGAGCTGCGCAAGATCGCCACCGTCGCCGAGACCTGGGGGATGACCATCGCGCCCCACCTCTTCCCGGAGCTGAACGTGCAGCTGCTGGCCAGCATTCCGAACGGGATCTGGGCGGAGCAGATGGGGCTGCTGGACGACCTGTGGGTGGATCCGCCCCAGGTGAAGGACGGCTTCATCACCGCGCCCGAACGCCCAGGTCATGGCCTGGCGTTCAAGCCGGAGGTGCTGAAGGACTTCAGGCTGGCCTAGCCGCCCCGGCTGGCGGAGAGGGCGCCGTCAGGCCGTCTCCGCCAGCCAGGCGATCGCTGCCTCCACTCCCCCTGGCGTATGCGGCACGCCGGCGACCTTCATCGACAGCTCCACGGTGGACAGCGTGCCGAGGATCATCGGTTCGTTCAGATCACCCAGATGGCCGATGCGGAACACCTTGCCCATCAGCGGCCCCAGCCCGCCGCCGAGCGAGAGGTTGAACCGCTGCAGTGCCACGGTCCGCAGCGCATCCGCGTCATGGCCCTCCGGCATCAGCAAGGCCGTCACGCTGTCCGAGTATCGCGCCGGGTTGAGGCAGAACAGCTGCGGGCCGTTGTTGCCGGACCAGTGCGCCACGCAGCGGCGCACCGCCTCTCCCAGTCGCGCATGGCGCGCGAAGACCATCTCCAGCCCCTCCTCCTCGAGGAGGCGAAGCGATTCCTGCAGCCCGTAGAACAGCGCGATCGGCACCGTGCCGACGAAGCTCCTGTGCCGGCGGGCAAGCATGTTGGTCCAATTGAAGTAGTGCTTCGGCAGGCGCGCATTGGCATGTGCCGCCATCGCCTTCTCCGAGACGCCGGTGAAGCTCATGCCCGTCGGCAGCATCAGTCCCTTCTGGCTGCCGCCGACCGCCGCGTCCACGCCCCATTCATCCATGCGGAAGTCGAAGGAACCGAGCGAGGAGATGGTGTCCGCGAGCAGCAGCGCCGGATGGCCCGCTGCATCCATTGCTGCGCGCACCTCCTGCACCGGGATCATCATGCCCGTCGCCGTCTCGTTGTGCACGACGCACACCGCCTTGATGGCGCGCTTCGCATCCGCCGCCAGCGCCGTGCGGACCGCGGCCATGTCCACGCCCCTGCGCCAGTCGGCCGCAACGGTCCGCACCTCCAGCCCGAGGTCCTTCGCCATCCTCGCCCAGGATTCGGAGAAATAGCCGCTCTCCAGGATCAGCACCGCGTCGCCCGGCGAGAGCAGGTTGACCAGGCTCGCCTCCCAGGCGGCATGGCCCGAGCCCGTGTACATGAACAGGTGCTGCCTGGTCTTCAGCACCCGCTTCAGCCCCGCGACACAGGCGTCGTAGACCTCAATGAAGGCCGGGTCGTTGAAGTCCATGGTCTGGTGGGCGCAGGCCAGCAACACCGAATCCGGGATATTTGTAGGGCCCGGATTGGCGAAGAACTGGCGGCCCCGGGGCTTGCGGTTCGCGGTGGTGGCCATGGCGTCACTCCCCTGGCATCTCGGGTACGATACCGTCTTCCCACGGGCGCGGGCGCTTGCCCAGGGGGCATGGCACTGCAGGTCAGGCGG
>Ga0180217_1001095_pt1 | contig 32550 bp, 24 predicted proteins | sample eDN3rd37CBELigOP_FD_128521 | JGI IMG/M metagenome (GOLD analysis project Ga0180217, IMG submission 128521) | Enriched Organic Plus compost microbial communities from Emeryville, California, USA - eDNA 3rd pass 37_C BE-Lig OP (version 2) (version 2) ... | reverse complement strand
CGGCCGCCGCGGGGTCGCCCGGACGATTGCCCTTTGCGCCCGGCGCGCCGTACCAGAACGTCACCATGGCATATTGAAGCCAAGCCTCCGGGCCGGTAGAAAAGTTGAAGTTCTCCATATCGAACTTGAAGCGGCGGGAGAACGGCGTGGCATCGAGGCTGCGGGTGCGCGTGCAAATGTTGTACCCGCGGGTGTGCGGTTCCTTGCCGGGATAACCCTCGCCGTCGCCTCCCACCCTCACGTTGGCAAGAAAGGGAGAGGAGAACTCGTCCTTCCGTGTCGGGTGCTCCCCTCCCGCCCAGCCATAGTAATCCTCCGCACCGGTGCCGTGTTGCGATGGGAAGCGCCTTTCGAAATCGTCGTCGACGAAGATTTTTTCGTCGCCCTCGCCCCACCACCAGGGCAGCGGGTTGAGAACCGCAAAACTATCCCCCACGTGAAGTCCTTCGCCTTCGACCTCCGCGAAGTTCATATCGGTCACAGGCCGGGCGGGGTGCGGCCCCTCAGTGTGCCAACTGGCATGGAAATGCCGCAGTGCGCCGCTCTCCACCTGCCAGGGCGAAATCTTCGCGTGGGCATGGAGCGTCACCGTTTCCGCACCGAGATTATGCACCCGCACGAGAGCTTCTTTCGCATAAGGCATGATCCAGCGGCAGCGCATCGTGCCATCAGGGTGTACTTCCCGCTCCCAGGTCTTATATGGGTCGATCGCATTAACATTGCTGAAGAAGTCACCCAAGGGGCACCAGATGGTGCTCTCGCCATCGAAAACCACTTCCAGAACCGTCGAACGCAAGGCTTGCGCCGGGTTTCCCGCTTTCAGCGCGAACTCCAGCGCCCGGATCGCGGAAGGCCCTGCGGGAAGCTCGACTTCCGCTTTCCCCCGGGAGGGAATCGGGCCGTCAAACCCGCGATCTTCGCCCCCCTGGAATTCGGGCGGGTTCAGCAACGTTTCGCCTGTCTTTTGCAGGGCCGCCTTGTGCGTCTCCAGAAAGTCCGCCCGGAATGTCTCCACGTCGGTGCCGGGCTCATAAGCGCGATAGTTGACGATGTAGAAAAAGACGCGCTCCTCCACCGTCACCTTGCAGTGTTTTGCGAACGAGATCGGAAGGTAGATATCCCCGGCGCGGGCGGTTTCGAGGGAGAAAGGGTGGGGGATAACCGCCTTTCCGGTGAGCAGTTCGATGAAGTTGCCGGACAGCGCGGGCTCAGGCTCGCCATCCAGGTAAATGCGAACCGTCGTCCCCTTGCGGTCCTTGAGGTTATAAAAAAACGCGGGTGCCCAGATCCGAGTGAGCACGCCCGGCCCTTCGTGTTCCATAATCACCTGCTCCCGCCTGCCTTGATTGGTTTCCGTACGGAGAGCGAACCCGCAGTCCCCATTGGCAAACCATCCCTTGGAATCGTCCGGCGTTTTCGAGGCCCGGTTGTAACTGCTGCTCTGGAGGGAGCGGTAGGGGAGCCGAGGGGGGCGTGCCACGACCGTCCGGTCACTCATCTCTTCGAGCAGCGAGAGAAACGTCACTTTCGGCGCTGCTTTGGCGTGCAAACCGGAAGCTGGGAATACGGCGACCGCCAGGAAGAGAGCGGCGGCGATGCTGAGTTTCATGGGGCAATGAAAGTATATTTCTTCCATGAAACTTTCAATCAAAAAGCTCTGCGGCGTTTAGGCCAGGTGTGCCGGATCGGCTCCTTCCGCCCGGAGCTGGCGAAGGCTCAAGGCCGCATGGCGTTTGGCAAGGCGCTCACCGGTCGCGGGATCGCGCACCAGCGGCGCATGGCAGAAGGCGGGCGGATTCCAGCCGAGCGCCCGGTAAAGCAACAACTGGCGGAACGTGGAGAGGAGCAGATCCGCGCCGCGCACCACCTCCGTGATTTGCATCGCCGCGTCGTCGGCAACGACGGCAAGCTGGTAGGCGGGAACGTCGTCGCGTCGCCAGACCACGAAGTCACCGAAATCCACCCCAGCCACGGCGGATTGGAGCCCCTGCAAGGCGTCCACGAACGTCAGCGCCTCCCCTTGGGGGACGCGGAACCGCCAGTGAACGTCGTCAAGCCCCGGCAGATCGAGCGCGGCCGGGGGCGGCGTCCCGGGGGCAGGGCGGCAGGTGCCCGGATAGTTCGGCTCCTCCTCCCCTTCGTGGGGAGCGCCGAGTGCCGTGAGGATGTCGCGCCGCGAGCAGCGGCAGGGATAGATGAAGCCGCCCTGCCGCAGTCGGTCGAGGATTTCCCGGTAGTACGCCCCCCGTTGGCTTTGAATGTAAGGCGCGAAGGGGCCGCCCACGTCCGGGCCTTCGTCCCAGTCCAGCCCGAACCAGTGGAGATCCTCGAAGATTGCGGCGCGAAATTCCGGCCTGCAACGCGCCTCGTCGATATCCTCGATCCGTAGCACCAGTGTTCCTCCCGCCGCGCTGGCGCGGGCATGGGCGAGGCTGAATGTCCTCGCATGGCCGAGGTGCAGATAGCCCGTGGGGGAGGGGGCGATTCTGCCGCGATAGCCTCCGGGTGCGTTCACGGGCACGGTTACGACAGGTTCAGGCTCTGTTTACGCATCGATTCTCCGCCCCCGCCTTATTCCGCCCTGAAGCCTTTTGCACCGCCCAGGGCAAGTCTGTTCCCAAGCTGGAGTATGAGAATGAGGGGAGCGTGTTTGCAGCACGTCGGAAGAATGCTAGTCGCGAAAATTCTTGAACGAGAGGAAGACGCCGAAGTCCTGCCCACGGAGAAACTGGATCACCTCCTGAAGATCATCCCTTTTCTTGCCGGTAACGCGGATCTGCCGATCCTGGAGGGAGCTTTGCACCTTCCCGCCCATACTTTTGATTGCCTTGATGATTTCCTTCGCCTTGTCCCCTTCGATTCCCTGCTGGATGTGAATCTTCTGCGTCGCGTGCCCCAGCGGGGAAATCGCAGGGTCCTTCCGGTCCACATTCCGCAGGTCGATATTCCGCTTGGCCAGCTTGCCGATGACGATCTCGAGCAATGCCTTGAGCCGGGTGGCATCCTCCGCGGCGAGGGAGATCTCGTTCTTCTCCAACTCGATGGTGGCCTTGCTCCCCTTGAAATCGAAACGGGTGGTGAGTTCCTTGCGGGCCTGGTTGATCGCGTTGTCGATCTCGCCCTTGTCAATTTCCGAAACGATGTCGAATGACGGCATGCGGCGATCCTACCGCAGCCGGGCCCGGGCCGGAAGCGCAAAGCCGCCTTCCCAAACGCCGCCCGCCGAGGCATGCTGGTTCCGTTGAAGCCTGCTCCTCTCGAACCCGAACCCCGCGTCAGCCCCGTCCCGCCCGCCCGGCAATCCCGCCCGGCGGAGGGTGTGGTGGCGCTGCCGTTGCGGGCGCTCTATTTCGTGGCGGCGCTCGGGCTGCTGGTGGGGTTGTTTTACTTTTGCGCCGGTGCCTCCGGGTATGTGTGGGACTGGAGCGCCGTCCTCCCCTATTGGCCGAAGTTCCTCAACGGCTGGAAGATGACGCTCGCCGTTTCCGCCGCCGCGCTGGTGTTGAGCACGCTGCTTGGAATTGCGTTTGCCCTCGCGCGCCGGAGTTCCTTCCTCCCCCTCCGCTATTTCAGCCGCTTGTACGTGGAACTGATCCGGGGAACGCCCCTGCTGGTCCAGTTGATGATCAGCTTCTACATCGTCGCAAACGGGTTTGGCGTGCAGAACCGCTACGTCGTAGGCGTGGTGGCGCTCGCGCTTTTCAGCGGTGCCTACATTAGCGAGATCATTCGCGCAGGAATCGAGAGCGTTGGCGCTTCGCAGCTGGAATCCGCCCGTGCGATCGGCCTCACCCCGGCGCAAACTTACCGGCATGTCATTTTCCCGCAGGCGATCCGGCAAATCCTGCCGCCGTTGGCGGGGCAATTCGCTCTGCTCATCAAGGATTCTTCGCTCCTCTCCGTCCTCGGCATCAATGAATTCATGTTGGCCGGGCAGGAGGTAAGCAGCTTCACCTACGCGGTGTTCGAGGCGTATCTGCCGCTCGCGGTCGGATATCTCATCCTTACGCTCCCGATCTCGCTCTGGGTTCAATCAATGGAACGCCGGCACCGGTACGAGAGTTAGATTTGAAACAAGATGGATCTCCACCTTCAGGCTGTCACAAAACGCTTCGACACCCAGCGGGTGCTGGAGGGGATCGACGCGCGGTTCGAGGGGGTGCGCTCGCTGGTGCTCATTGGCCCCTCCGGTGGTGGCAAATCCACGCTGCTGCGGATTATCGCTGGGCTGGAAACGCCGGACGCCGGGCGGGTTGTCCTCAATGGCGAGGCGGTCCCCTCGCAGGAAAACGCGCTTCGGCATTACCGGCGCTCAATCGGCGTCGTGTTCCAGGCGTTCAACCTCTTTCCCCACCTTTCCGCGCTGGAGAACCTCACCCTTCCGCTGGAAAAAGCGCACGGGAAGCCGCGCGAGGAGGCCCGCGCAATCGCGATGGCGGCGCTGCGGCGCTTTCGTCTGGAGGCGCACGCGGCCAAGCGCCCGGGCCAGCTCTCCGGCGGCCAGAAGCAGCGGGTGGCGATCGCCCGCGCCATCGCGATCCGGCCCAGGCTTCTCCTTTTCGACGAGCCGACCTCCGCTCTCGACCCCGAAATGACCGCCGAAGTGCTGGAGGTGATTGAGGAACTTCGCGCGGAAGGGAGCGATTTTGTGCTAGTCACCCACGCGATGGGATTCGCACGGCGCGTGGCCGACCGGGTGGCGTTCCTCGCCGACGGGAGGCTGATGGAAAACGCTGGGGCAGAGGCACTTTTCAACCGCCCGGAAACCGCCGCCTGCCGCGATTTCCTGGCGCGCGTGCTGAAGTATTGATTTCGCGCGAGGAGCCTGTCGCCGGGCCGTTTTCAGTCCGAAAAAAACATTGCATTCCCCCCTCAAAAGGTGAGAGTACTCAGCCCCTGATTATGGCAGACCTCGCGAACAAATATTCGGATAACGTCACCGGCGCTTTCTATGTCGATGATCAATGCATCGACTGCGATCTGTGCCGCGAAACGGCTCCCGCGAACTTTACCCGGAACGACGACGGCGGGCATTCCTACGTCTATAAGCAGCCCGAGAATCCAGAAGAGGAAGCGCTCTGCAAGGAGGCGATGGAAGGCTGCCCCGTCGAGGCGATCGGCAACGACGGCGAATAACGCCGAATAACGCCAATTGGGTTGCTGCGCGACTCCGCGGACGGGGGGAAACTCCGCTCGCTTCATTTCGCTTTTCTTTCAATTCACAAAACGTCCTCCCGCGCTCGTGTGATCTGCGGACCTCACGTGGCGCGGGTTTGCGTTTTGTCGGGTTTTATCGCGCTCCCAGTCTTCAGGGTCTTCCCGGTCTCTTCACGGGGAACGGGGAGGCATGGTGTGAAAGAGCTTTCGCCCCGGCTCACGCGCGGTTATACCGGGCGCGTCACGATGGAACCTTCCCTTCGAGCCCGCGTCCTTGCCGAATGGCGGCGCGCGCCGGAATTCCCGGTGCGGCCTGACCGGACCATTGCCGTCGGGGATGGCATCACGAGGCTGATGGCCTCCCTCGGGCTGGGAGAGCGGTTGCGCGAAGAGGAGGTTCTCGCCGCATGGAGCGCCATCGTCGGCGACTTCATCGCCACTCATTCCCGGCCAACGAAGCTCCAAGCGGGCGTGCTGATCGTGCAGGTGCTTCAGCCGACGATGCACTACGAGCTGGATCGCGTCTGGAAGACAAAGATCCTCGCGAAGCTTAAAGAGCGCTTCGGCTCCAGAGCGGTGAAGGAGATCCGGTTCCGCGTCGGCTAGACGATTTCTTTTCCATGGCCAGAAAACACGAACCCGACCAGATCGAACTCCGCAACCTTGCCGTTTTCAGCCGCATTGGGGTTCCCGACGAGGAACGGCGCGAACCGCAGAAATTGGCCATTTCGCTGGTGATCGAGCCGAACCGCTCGTTCGAGGCGCTCGAAGACCGGATCGAAAACACCGTGGACTATGCCGCAGTATGTGAAGCCGTAAAGCGGGTGGCAGCGGCTCGGCCCCGCAAGCTGGTCGAAACGCTTGCCGAAGAGACGGCTTCGCACCTGCTTACAGAATTCCCGATCTGGCGGGTTTCCGTGGAAGTGCGAAAATTCATCCTCCCCGAAACCGAGTACGTGGCCATCCGTATCGATCGGCCCCTGCCCTGAACCATGAAAGCCCGCTCCGCCTCCCGTTCCCCTTCTTCTTCCAAGGCCCGCCTGATCGTCGCCGACAGCGAGCGCGATCCCGATCTCCTCTACGCGACCCGCTTTTTCGCGCCCGATCCGTTCGTCTACCTGGAAAAAGGTGGGCGCACGCTCGTGATGCTCAACGATCTGGAGATCGATCGCGGGCGTGTGCAGGCGAAAGTGGACGAAGTGGTGGCCTTCAGCGAAGTCGCGGCCCGCTGCGGCGGAAAGGCTGGCGGGAAAGCGGGAGGCAAGGTGAAAAACGTAGCGTCGTTTTCCGAAGTGATCCTTCAGCTTTTGAAGGAGCGTCGCGTTCGCAGCGCGGAGGTGCCGGGGACGTTCCCGCTTGGCCTCGCCGGGAAGCTCCGGGCGGGAGGCATCGCGCTTGAGCCGCGGGAGGGGCTTTTCTTTCCGCAGCGCGAGTTCAAGACGGCGGACGAACTGCGTGCGCTCCGAAGGGCGCTTGCGATCACCGAAGCGGGGATGGCGCGGGGGATGGAAGTGCTCGCTGCCTCGGAAATCGCCGCGGGGAAGCGGCTCACGTGGGGGGGCAAGGCGCTTACTTCCGAGCGGCTCCGGGCGGAGATCGACTCCGCCATTCTCCACGCGGGAGGCCTCCCCGCGAACACCATCGTCGCTGGAGGCAACCAGGCGTGCGACCCGCATGAACGCGGCCACGGCCCGCTGAAGGCGGATTCGCTCATCATCCTCGACATTTTTCCGCGTGACGCCCGGAGCGGCTACTACGGCGACATGACGCGCACGGTCGTTCGTGGCCGCGCCAGCGACGCCCAGCGGCAGCTCTGGGAGACGGTGCTTGCCGGGCAGCAGCAGGCGCTTCGCGCGATGAGGCCGGGCGTGGACGGCGGCGAGGTGCACCGTGCCGTAACCGATTTCTTCGCGGCCCGCGGCTACCCCACCGGCCAGAAAGACGGCCGCTGGACGGGCTTTTTCCACGGCACCGGCCACGGCCTCGGGCTGGAGATCCACGAAGCGCCGCGCTTCGGCGCGACCCGCTTCAGGCCGGGGCAGGTCCTTACGGTGGAGCCGGGGCTCTATTTCCCGGGTCTTGGGGGCGTGAGGATTGAGGATGTCGCCGTGATCACGGAAACCGGGCACCGCGTTTTAAGCCGCTTCGTGAAGCGTCTGGAGATTTGAAGGCGCCGTGGTGACGCGGGGCTCGGTCAAGCCCTGGGAGCCGGGGGCCGGGAACGCCGACCGCGGGGTGCTCCCGCTCGAAGCGGAGCCGGGAATCGAAACGTCTTCCCGATCATGGAAATCAAACTCAAACGGATCTATGAAGCGCCCCTGAAATCCGACGGCACCCGTGTTCTGGTCGACCGGCTCTGGCCGCGCGGAGTTTCGAAGGAAGCCGCCCATCTCGATCTCTGGCTCAAAGAGGTTGCACCGAGCACGGAACTTCGAAAATGGTTCGGGCACGATCCCGCCCGCTGGCGTGAGTTCCAGCAGCGCTACCGCCGGGAACTTGGCGAACAGGGCGATGCGCTCGCGCAACTTGCGGCCCTTGCGCGGAAAGGGCGGTTGACGTTGCTCTATGGGGCGAAAGACGAAGCGCACAACGAGGCGGTTGTCCTCAAGCAGGTTCTGGAGGAAGGCGGCTGAGGAAAACAGGGAGGTTTTCACCCCGGATGCCTCGATCGTGGGGAAAAAGCATGCTTTGGCCTTCGGTGCAGCTTACAATTAGCCTTTGATGAAGATCAAAATTGCCGCGGCAATGGGAGTGAGGGCCGGAATGGCTTTGGCGGTTCTGGAGGCTTGGTCGGCTTGCCTGCCTGATTGTCGTGCCGAAGCGCAGGCGGAATGGCCGGAGCCGCATTTCGCGCCGCCGCCGCGGCTGGCCATTTCGGGGGAAGAACTGGCGGCGCGCAAGGCTTCTCCGGAAATCGAGAAGCTCCGTGCGGCAAGCCTCAAGGAGGCGGATCCTTTGCTGGAAACACCTCCGGAGCTACCGGACGGCCCTGCCTCCTGGGTGTTCTACTACGCCAACCCGGAAAACGGCAACCAGCTGGTTCCGCTCTCCGCCAAGGAACACAAGGATCCCGCAACCGGAAAAATCTTTACGGACGAGCGAACCTGCGCGGCCTATCGGGCGTTGGTGCATTACCGCGCGGAAAACGCCGCCCGCACCCTTGGCTGGGCCTACGCTTATACAGGCGACGATCGCTATGCTGAGGGGGTGAGGCGGATTTTGCGGAAACTGGCGGATGACTATCCTGGCTATCCGCAACGGGTCGACCGCTGGGGGCGGAAGGGATGGTTCGCGCCTCTGGGGGGCCGCCGTTTCGTGCAGTCGCTTGACGAGGCCCACGGGATCATCCAGCTCGCGAAAGGTTATGATCTTACCCGCAACTCTCCTGTTTTCTCGAAGAAGGATCGCGAGGTTATTGAGGAAAACCTGTTTCGCGGAACGGCGGAGACGCTCCTGTGTTTCAACCAGGGAATCAGCAATCACCAAACCTGGTACAACGCGGGGCTGATGGCGATTGCTTCCGTGCTGGAGGATGGCGCGCTGGCCAGAAAAGTCCTGACGATGCGTGGAGGGTATCTTTACCAACTGGCTCATTCGGTGGGGGAGGATGGCCTCTGGTGCGAGGGGACGATGGCCTATCATAACTATGCTCTTCAGGCGATGATCGAGATTGTGGAGGCCGGGCGGCGGATCGGTTGGCCGCTGGAGAAACAGGAAAAGTTCCGCCTGCTCTTCACCGCGCCGCTGCATGCGGTTTATCCCAACGGAATCTTCCCCGCCATCAACGATTCCGATCGCGCCAACCTGGCGATGTTCGACGGCGCCTGGCGGTGGGCGTGGGAGACTTGGAAAGCCCCGGTGTTTGCCCAGGCGCTGGCCCGTGGCGACGTGGCGAAGCTGCGGACCCTGCTCGGCCCCGAGGCTGCGGTCGAGTGGCCGCCCGGCTTTCGTTCGGAAGTGCTTCCCGCGGCGGGGCTTGCCGTTCTTCGCGAGGGGGTGGGAGAGAACGCCACCTGCGTTTTTGTCGATTATGGGCCGCATGGCGGCGGGCATGGCCACTTCGACAAGCTCAACCTCCTGCTCTACGCGGTGGGGAGGGAGTGGCTGCTGGATCCGGGCCGTCTGACCTATTCGCACAAGGAGTACGGAACCTGGGTGAAGACGACGGCGGCGCACAACACGGTGACGATTGATGGCCGAAGCCAAGTTCCCGCCACCGGGCAACTCCTCTATCTGGAACAAGGCGACGGCTTCAGCACGGCGGGCGTCGCGTGCGATACTGCCTACACGGGCGTTCACCTGGAGCGGCACGTGCTGCTGGCCGGGGAATTCCTTGTCGATGTGTTCGACGTTCGCAGCGATAAGCCCCGGCAGGTGGACCTCTTCATGCATGTAGCCTCCGCGCGATTTTCACCTGCGGGAGCGGCGGCCAAGGTGGGCGATGAAGCCGCGGGAAATCAGGACGGTTATCAGCATTTGTCCGAGGTCGAGCGCTGGAATAGTGCCGCCGACTTGCGATGGGATTTCGAGGGCGAAGGCCGCATTCTGCGGGTTCATTTTCCAGGTGAAGTGGAGGAGCAGCTTTTTGCCGGGAAGAGCATCGGCTATTCTCTCCAGGAGCGCGTGCCCACGCTGATTCGCCGCCGAAAAGCCGCACAAACCCGCTTCGTCGCGGTCTATGACCTAACGGGCAAGGGCGCGGGCGTGCAGCGGGTTACGGCGGCAGGCGATGCCTCGTGGATCGTTGCAACCAGCCGAGGAAAATTCCACATTCGCATGGACAAGAACGGGCGCCTTGGATTTCAAACTGCTCAGACGGTATCGGCAAGCCCGTGAGTGGACGGGCAGTGGCGGAGGATGCTTGATCGAACGGCTGCGTTGCTGATCGTTGAACCGTGTCTTGCGGGAGAGCGCGGAGACAGCCCGAAAGCGCTGCAAAAGGCCTTCCTCCTTTCATCTGCGGTATAGAAACTGCCCTATATTCCCGTTGTCGATGGATTGGCAGTAAGAACGCGACGACTGGTAGGATAAAATTTCCGGCCGCTCTTGGTTGCTGTCTAGCCCGAATATTTCACCCTTGAGATAAAAAAATAGCGAATTCGCTGGTATAACCTGTTAGAAGGGAAGTGCTTAAACAAACCCCTAACACACGAATTCGCTATGCCAAATTGTACGCAGACATTTCTTGGATTTTCAAGCTTTGATCGTCGAAAAATCGAGGCCAATTCAGCGGCGGCAATGTGAGGGGCGACGGTGGGCTGATGCTCTTGCGGCAGGCCGACCGGCGACTCGGTCTGACCCGCGCTATCGATGCCGCGCTTCCTGATCCTCGCCACCCCGATTTGATCACTCATCGCCAAATCCGATCTCCTGCGCCAGCGCATTTACGGCCTGGCTGCAGGCTATGAAGATTTGAATGACCACGATACTCTGCGCAATGACCTCCTGTGGCAATCGGCGATAGACCGTGATAGCGAGTCGGCCAGCAGCCCTACGCTATGCCGCGCCGAAAAGCAAAACGGCGTGGGCGATCCATGAAATCCTCTTGAAGCAATTTATCGCCTCCCACAAGAGCCTTCCTGGAGAGCTGATTTTGGATTTTGACGCCACCGATGACCGCGTGCATGGGAACCAAGCAGGGCGTCACTTCCATGGTTGCTACGGCGACTGGTGCTTCCTGCCACTTTATGTCTTTTGCGGTGAGCAACTGCTAGTCGCCTATCTTCGTCCAAGTAATATCGACGCGGCGCGGCACTCGGCGGCAATACTCAAACTTCTCGTCGATCGCATGCGCGCGGAGTGGCCTGAGGTAAAGATCATCGTACGAGCCGATAGCGGCTTTTGCCGCCGGAGGCTCTTGAACTGGTGCGAGCGCAACGCTGTAAGCTATATTGTAGGGCTTGCCAAGAACTCGCGCCTCAACGCGCTTGCCGCTCCGTTGCAAAAACAAGCCCAAGAGCGCTTCGAAGTCACAGGTGAAAAACAGCGGCTCTTTTGTAATATTTAATATTCCGCAGGCACATGGGCTCGCGAGCGCCGGGTGATCGCCAAAGCCGAGGTGACCGACAAAGGCCCCGACCCGCGCTACGTGGTAACCAATCTGGAGGGCGAGGCTCAGGCGCTCTATGATGAAGTTTACTGTGAACGCGGCGAGATGGAAACCGCATTAAGAAGCAGCAACTCGGGCTTTTTGCTGACCGCGCCAGTTGCAGCGACTGGTGGGCTAACCAATTCCGGTTGCTGCTGAGTGCGTGCGCCTACGTGCTCATGGAGACGGTTCGGCGGATCGGCTTGGCAGGAACGGAATTGGCACGGGCGCAGATGGGCACCATCCGGCTCAAGCTGCTCAAGATCGGCGCAGTCATCGTCCGAAACACGCGACGCATCCGGCTCTTCTTTTCCAGCGCCTATCCATACAAAGCTGCTTTCAGCCTGGTAAACGAGCGTCTGGTCTCCAGGTGAGGCTTTTTGGTGCTGCACCCAGCACGGAAAACAACGGGGGTAAGGGGGACTGCGCCCCGATCACGGCGATTTGGTTCAAATCAGTCGAAAAATACCCATGCCCGGTGAATTGGCCGCCCAACTTCACATAAAATCGTCAACGAAAATTGACGGTGAAATTTCCGGGCTAGTTGTAAATTTTCTTGGCCTCATCGAGCTTGCGCAGGCAAACGTCGCGCAGGACGGTGAGTTTCTTGCACGGCGTATTGAAAACGCCCGAAAGCCACTCCTCGACGGCATTGCCCCGGTAGCGGGACAACAGGAGCTTTTTGAACCGGGTTTTTAACTTTCTATTGGCAAGGATATAGCGATCTTGATCGGCTATTCTCCTCTGCCAAAGTTGCGGCGAGAGTTGTTTCGAGTATAAATAGTCGTCCACCTCCAGCTGGGCGAGATCTCCCTGCTCCTTTAGAATGAGCATTTCGAGGATTAAGCAGAAGAACCGCCATTCAAACGAGTGACTTTCGATTTTCGGAGCGAGGGCATTCGCTTCCTTCAAAAAAGCCGGGCGATCTATTTTTCCTTCCAGAAATGATTGAGACTGGGCGATGTAAGTTTGGGCCTGAGTATCGATCTCGCCGAAGAAAGGCGCGGGTCTCCGACCGCATTGCCGAGAAAAGGCCTGGAGCACTCCCCAGGTGACTTCCGGCATGGCATTTGGGCGGCAGCACGAGTTTCCTCTTGCCCAGGAGGTGGCCATCAGCCCGATAAAGTTTCGGTGGCGCAGCCATTTGGCCCATGTTCGGATATTCGACAGTCGTTTGGTGTGAGGAATAAGGTATTGCCCATCCGAACTAATTCGAACGGCGGTGGCACCAAAAACGCGAAAGCCCAGTTCTAGCCAGATTGCCACCTGACAGAGGGAGTTGACCTTGTGGCTTTTGAAATAAGGCCTAACAAGGCGCAATATAGGTTCCGGGAGCTCTTCCACCGCTCCCAAGCTTTCAATCCCCATCGGGGGAGTTTCCGGCAGGCTGCCGCGATCTTTCCAATGTTGAGCGACCCTGGTTCCGCCAAAACGGCAATAGAAAGATGTAGATGCCGTCGATTGATAGTCCCACGGCTGAAGGACAAGTCTCGTCTTGAACGAGCAAAGCCTTTCCAAGGCTTCGGCGGAAAAGTGTTCTTCCAGCATGTCGGAAAAAATAATCGGCGTCTTTCCGTACTGTTCGCAAATCTGGCAAATGCTCTCAAGCCGCTCGAAATAGAGAGAAAGCACGGGTGCTTTCCTGGCCTTCGCGGCGGCGATCAAGGAATGCGCCTCGTCCATTCCGACATGGACGAATCGGGAATCGGGGTGGGCGGCGATGACTTGGCGCAGCATTTCATCGATCATCCGAACCGCTTTTTTGTTCCAGATATCGAGCGTGCTCGGGTGTCCCGGCAGCGTATACGAGGCATAGTTTTGCCATCTGAAGACGTATTCCAAGTGCCCGAGTGTTTGCTGAAGTGGAATGATTTCAATGCCGAGAGAAGCGGCTTTTTTCTGAAAGTCGGAAAGTCTCCGCCGACTCCAGACGACGTGCTTGTCGTGGGCCATCTGAAACCCCTCGAATGGGAAGGCATCTTCGTATTCGACAATTAACGTGTTGATGGCCAGCGCATGAAGATTTTCCAAATATTCATGATCATACGCCGGCTTGAAGCTGACTCCCTTTAAATCGAGATGAGCGGCAATCAGTTTATGCATCGCTTTCTGAATGGATAAGGATCTCGCGTGTGGTGAAAGATTGGTTTGCACGGAAGTTCTTGCCACACGACTCAGGATCAGCTTAACACCGGCGGTCGAGACGGTCGAGTCAAACCGTCCGAGGTAGTCCGCAAGCATGCAGGCCCTTCTGAATCCTCCGGACTCCTTCGGCGCAGGTGGGCGTTGAAAGAATCATCGTGAGATTATCCTGACAATGATTTCGGGTTGGAGATTACGAAAGAAGCAAGCTTTCGACGCATTCTTCAGAGTTTGGGAGCCTCTTTCCGCGAAAGAAATCTCTTGAAGAAATCGAGCGTTGTTTGCTGCATCTCCAAATTGAACTCGTGCTCCGCGTCAAAGATTAAACTCCCCAGGTTTTCCGGGTGTCCGGCTGCCTCCCATGCACGTCGGAGCGATAGGTGAGCGGCCGCCGTGCCGCGGGGCTCCATGAGAACATCCTTCCACCCGCTAATGGCCAGAAACGGCTTGGGTGCGGCGGCGGTTGGGATATCGATCATATCGAAGTGACGATAGAGTTCACCCGGAATTGCAAAAAAGCCGAGGGAAAGGGGGATGTTGTAATCCACGATGCCGTCCAGGCTGCTAATCCAGCAAACGCTCGCTGCGGCGTGGACGCGGTCATCGAGCGCTGCGAGATAATTGGCGCGGAAGGAACCAAAGGATAAGCCGGTGCAACCAATTCGACTGGAATCGACATCCGCGCGGGTATTGAGGTAATCGACCGTGCGAACGTCATCCGTAGCAGTCAGGGCGGCCAACGATAACCCCACGCTGCCAAGAGCCCGGGCATTCCGTTCCGATTCTTCGCGGATGATCTTAAAAGAAAGTTCTTCGGCTTCGTCGAGCGTGAGGCGACTGCGTTCCTTGTCGAAGGTTTCTGAATTTCGGGACGCCCATTGGGTGCGTTCGCCGAAACCAAAGGCATCAATGGCAATACAGAGATAACCCGAGCGGGCGAAATCCGCGAGGAGACTTCGGCCCGCATAGAGTTGCCTCCGGTATTCACTCAGGTAGGAAGGTTCACCGGGTCGGTGCAAAAGTTTTTCCTTACCGTAAAGAGTCAGAGAGCCCAGCGAATGGAGCAAAACCAGCGCCGGATGTTGGGACGCGCCGTTTTTGGGGATAGTCACCAAAGCCTTCGCGCGGAAAGGTGGGGTAAGGGTAATCTCAACATGTTCCTCGATAAAATCTCCACGGTCGATACGGGACTTTAGTACGGGATCCACGGCGCTGTTCCGGGCACCCGGAACGATCAGCGAATCTTGGAGTCGATTCAAAAATCCTTGACGCCATTCCTGAAAGGACAAGGTGGGATCGTGGTGCCATGAGTTGGTTTTCTGGCGCTGTGCATGCTGATTGGAAATAAACCGATCTAGATCGACCCCAACGGACGACCGTCGCTGCCATTTTTCCTGGCATTTTTCGAGAAGTTCCTTTTCCGGAGACCAGAACGGCTGAGATGAAGCGAGCCTCGAGATGGAAGGGGAGGCCAAGTGATCGACCCGATTTTCGGTAATTCGATCAGCGAGCGTATTGGACAATGGGGAAGGTGGAAAAGCTGACATGCCGTAGGTCCCTTAAACTATAGATTCGACTCTAGGTTGGTTGCAATATTAATTTTGAGAATGGCGGCGACAGCGAAATGACTTAAATCAAAAACACCTGCCGGTGCCCTAACCAAAGCGAGAAGCCGAAGCCTTGACTCATCGTCGGGACGCCGGGTGGATGTCTTTGAAAATCAGCAATTAAAGCCGATCGGATCTGATCTCTCCGGTGCGGTGCCTGGATGCGGTTTTGATTCGGGTGAGGTTCCCTCAAACGTGTGCGCGGATCATTCGTTGGAAAGGCCCAGTTGGGAACTTTGGCAGGGAGGCCCTGTCCGTTATCGGAATAGCCGTAAAAGCCGCCGATGACTTCGCCTCCAGGGGCGTCGTTAATAAAGACTATTCAGCACAGCGTCCAACCAAAACGGCGCCGTAGGACTGAGGGACGCCAGGTCCTGCAAATTCCAGGGACACTGGTTTCGGGGAGGATCGTCCTCCAGCCCGCTCTCTCAACTCAATCTGTCGCGGCAGGCGTCTTTCCAGAAGCGTATCGGGTTCAAAGGCTTCGCCACGAGCAATGCTCCGCGAGATCGGAAAGCTCACCCGACTCCGGGGGGAAGCCCCCAGACCCGGAAACTTTGGGTTAGCCTGGACAGTTCACCGGAACAGGGGGATCTTGTGTCAAAAACGGTCGCAGCGCCGGAAAAAGGAAAAGAAAAATGGATTTTTCTCGACAAAGGCGAGGGTTTTATAGAAACGTCCCTGTAAATAGCAATTCTAGAGAAATTATGAAGAAAACCAATCTGATCGGTATCTGTTTGCTGTTGGGGACTGGGATCACCTCCCATGCCGCTCAAATTTACTCTCAATGGACGGGAGGGGATTCCGGAACTTACGCTTGGGGTACGGCGAACAACTGGACGCCATCGGTTTGGAATTCGACGGCTTTTGTACCTGGCGCGGCCGGAAGCCAACCATACCCGAACAATGTCGGAGGCAATACGTTTGCTGCTCAGATTATTCACGGCTCCGGTGATCTCTTGATTGAAACCCCCGGGGCATCGGCTACGACGGTTAACAGGTTCTGGCTGGAGCAGCAGAATGCCGTTGGCAGCACGACTCTCAAATTGGGCAACAATTTCACGATCAGTGGCGTGGCGCTCAGCGACACTTCGAAGCTGACGGGATTTCAGAATTCGACCGCGGATGCGGCCAAGCTCGTGATCGACCTGAATGGCTTTCAATTCACCGGAAACGGGCAGGGAATGAATGCGTTGACGGCGACAAATTTCACCATCAAAAGCAGCAACGCATCCCAAGGGGGGATTTTCGCTGTTCAAAATATCGGTGTCCCTACAACCCTTGGCAAGGTGATGGTTTCCGATAATGTTACCGTAAAAATTACTACGGACTCTAGCGTCAATCTTTATGTACCCACAAGTGTGAATGGGGCCTCGGCTGGCGACGGCTGGAACTTTTCAGAAAATTCCACATTATGGCTTACAGGAGGAGGCACGCCCTCCACCACTATTAGAGCCTTATATCTTGGTGGAAACGGGCGACTTGGAAATCTGATCATTGGCGATCCGGCTACGGCTGCCGCTGCAAATGCACCCCGCTACCAAATCGCCAATCCGGGTTATTCCCAAAATGTGAACGTTCGAATCGCCGGAGATGTAACTTATCACCTGCAGGACAATGGATTGGGATCGTATCTTATTCTCGCCAATAATTCGACCGCCTACGTCGGCGGTAACTTCACTGACAAAAGCATTGAAAACACGGACTACGTAACAAGCACTTCATACAACGGCGCCAGCATCGTTTTCAATGGGGGAACCAACCGGCTGCAGAAAGTTTGGATTTCCCGCACCGGGCTCACAACCAACTTTCAAGTGGGGGAGACTTCCGGAACGGCGGGCAATGTGAAGTTGATGGCGAACCTAACGACAAAGCTCAACCCGACGAATGCCACCAGCCAGGCCAACTCAGGAAAGTTTAGCTTGCTGGGAAATTCCAGGATCGATTTAGACCTTTACACGCTTACTGCTGAAAAGGTGACAATCGAAGAGGGGGCGACCATTGGTTATACCATCGGAGACGGCAGTAACGCTCTCATCCATGCCACGGGGGGTGCCGCGGCCTCCCTCACCTTAAATGGATTTAGGCTCGAAATTTCATACACCGGCAGTGGCTGGGTCAATGGGCAGAATCTCCTGCTCGTTCAATACGACGCCTCTTCGTTTACCGGAGTTGCTAACCTGTTGGGAATCGACGCCCCTCAAGGGTTTGTCTACGACGGGCTGGCTTGGGGAGATGTGGACGGGAAAAATTACGTCTATTTGACCAACGTCGCGTTTATTCCCGAGCCGACCACGGGCACCCTCCTGGTGGTGGCAGGCGGATTGCTTGTTTTCGGTTGGCGGAAAGCCGCTGGTGGCCGAGTGAGAAATTGCCTCAACGCATCATAGCCTGATGGACGCCCGTTATCCAATCGAGGGGTACCGAAATGACAGTGCCAATCAATAATGTGCTGTCCTTTACAAGGAGGTTTAAGACAGTAGTCTTCATCAAAAAGGGGACAGACTGTGAGCGGGCATTTTCATTGTGCGAGGTGGCGATGGCCTTGGGGTTGTTTGTCTTCGCGTTGACCGGCCTTTTGGGGATTATGTCGGTTGCCCTGAATAGCATTCGGGAATCTTCGGATATTTCCACCACAACCCAAGTTGCCGACGGTCTGGCGGCGTCATTAAGCCGGGCCGAAGCGCTTCCCGAGGAACCCCTCTCAACCTTCTATTTTGACGATGTTGGGAAGATGGTCTTAAATCCAGGGGAAGCAGTATATCGGGCAGTTGTCAGGATAAACGATTCCGAAAACATACATCTTAAACGCACGAAAATATCCGTTTTCCGAGGTTCAAGTCAGGCGTTTTCGAAGGACTATTGCTACATTATATTTAAGCCGGGAGCCTGAATCCAGCGATGCCCCTATCCGCCCATCGTCGCCGTGGAATGCTTTCGCGAAGGCAAGGTTTCACGCTGTTGGAGATGTTGGTTTCACTTGTCATCGTCGCCATTATTCTCTTTGCGACGATGAGTTTGATGAATGTCGTCACCAACACATATAAGCGGGGGACAGGGCAACTGGATTCCTTCGAGGTGGCACGCACTGCATTCAACACCCTTACCCGAACATTACAGCAAGCTACGTTGCTTTCTTACCTTGGCTATGACGATCCACAGGCTCCGACTGAATATCGGCTGAAGTCGAGTTTGCATTTTGTGAGTGGTCCACAAAAGGATTTGCCATTGGACGGAACGGGAGGAGAGAACTCGCACGCAGTTTTCTTCCAGGCCCCGTTGGGGGTGGTCGATAATGCTTCGCTTCAAGGAGCGAATGCCGTGCTGACCGCAGTCGGATTTTTTATCGCCTACGGAGACGACCCCATTCGTCCTCCGATTTTGAGTGGAAAAACGCCGACCCGTTACAGGTATCGACTTTTTCAGTTTTTGCAGCCGCGGGAAGAGATGACCGTCTACAATTTCACGCTCAAACCTGTCAACGGGGTTCTGGTGGCGAACGAATCCTATAAAGGTCTTGATTGGTTCAAAGGTGATGTGGAGGTCGGGAAGTTCTGCCGGCCAATTGCAGAAAACGTAATCGCCTTGGCGATCCTTCCCATCTTTGAAGACCATCCGGCCGATACATATCTTTGGAATAGCCGCGATCCGGCAGTTGAGTATTCCCATAATCGTTTACCGCAGAGCCTGAAAGTCGTTTTGGCAGTTCTCAATGAAGAAAGCGCGGAACGCTTGGGCAATTCGTTAACCCCACCGGTGTTGCTGCCGGAGAACATATTTACAGACCCCGCGAAGTTTGAGACGGACATCGGCGAGCTGGAGAAAACTTTGAGCGGGTTTTCGCCCCGGCTAACCTTTCGGGTGTTTACCGCAGATATTTTGCTCAATGCAGCAAATACAAGTCTATGAAGCGCAAGGAAAATAAGCAATGCCTTGGCGTCAAGACTGGCGAGGCCGAGGGTGAAGTTTTCTTTGACCGGACATTCTATTGTCGCGCGAGAAAGGGCTTCAGCTTGATTGAAATTCTGATGGTCATCGTTGTTCTTTCCATCGTGGCGGCATTAACTTTGCCCGCTATTAGCGGCATGCAGCGGTCGTACGAGCTATCCAAAGCGAGTGCTTTGGTCAGAGATAATCTTCAGTTGGCCCGGCAACTCGCCATCACCCGAAACAGCCAGATTGTCGCCAGCATTTGCAAAGTACAGGACGCGCAAGGGAGTGAAAGCTTCAACACGATCTTAATCAGCCGGGTCAATGACTCCGGTGGAATTGAAGACATTCTCAAGCCCGTGCGCCTTCCGGAAGGAATTTGCATTGTGGAAGACGACGAATGGTCCTCGTTGATGAATGCTCCCAGTGCGAACGTCGTCTTCCGGTCCGGTACGGTTCCAGCGCGCCAAATCGGATTTAAGGCGAATGGAAGCACTACTTTGGCGGCTTCAAGCAATTGGTTTTTGACCCTTTACTTTCAGCGAGACGGTTCCGTGCCCGGCCCCAATTTTTCCACCTTGGCTATGGACCCAGTAACGGGGCGAGTTTTCGTCTATCAGCCATGAGTCGGAGCGCCAACATATGTTATCGTCTGCAAAGCGTCCTTGGAGGAGTGCTTTTGCTTCTTCTCGTCCTGCCTTGCTCTGCCAGTCTGGCTTCGCCGACAGGTCTTGAGGTTCCCGATTTTCAGATTCGCTTCCGCGTAACCGGCGTCGATGAAACGCTGGCGGCCGGACAGACATTCCATTTGCTGAGCAAGCTGACCGAGTCGCCGATCAATGACGCTGATAAAGGTCGGTTGCGGAAATGGGCCACTAGCCGAGATGGGAAATGGAGCGAGTGGGGAGAGTTTGGAAAACTTCAGGCCGAAGAGGCGCTTAAACTTTATCCAAATTCCCATCACAAAAAGTATCCGGTCGTCATTCCGTTTCGTTGTCAGAGGGAAAACAAACCGGCTTCGGGCCAGGTGCATTTCGAAGGTGAAATTAGGTGGGCGAACGGAGGAATCGTTCCAGTCAAGGCGGAATTGCTCGGGCCCAATTTATCGGTGTTGATCTGGCGTGATCAGGAAGGAGAATTCCATGCGGGAACAATGGCCGATTATAATCGGCTGTTCATCTGGAGCAGAATAGGTTCCGGTCTTCCCGAGGCGGACCGTCCGAAACGATTTCTCATTGCCGACCGCTTTATCGGTGGGAGCGCGGATTTGATTGAATGGCAGGAGGCGACGGAATGCCTCGCGCGCCAAGGCTTTAGTGCTTTGGCACTGAGCTCAATGATTCCCCTAAAAACGGCTCGCCAGGTCCTGATGGACCATGGCATCAAAAAGACGGCCGCAGCAATTTACAATCCTCCGGGGTATGTTTTTGATTTTAACCCCCGCTTCCTGAAGGACCTGCAAGCGTCGCAGCCGACCGCAGAATCGGAGGTTCTGTCGTTGAAAAAATGGGCGGAAGAGAAAGCTGCGCCGTATCGCGAAGCCGGATTCAAATCCGGACAGGTTGCCATTTTCGGCGTCTCTGATGAGCCGGGTTGGTACTATCCGAATGTGTTCCAGAGTCTTGAAGACGATCCTGCCGCGCTATCGCGGTTTTGGAAGTACCTTGAAGGACAGGGACTCCGGGCCTCTGACGTGGGGGCAGAAAACTGGTCGGGAGTTCGACCAATCGGCGCATCCCAAGCAACGGATTTGCCCAAGCGCCGACTCTTTTACTGGACCATGCGTTTTTTCTCGGCGGATTCCGCCCGCCATTTTTCAGAGGTAACGGACGCGATGTCAGCGGCGTTTCATCCGGGAATCGCAAATCCAGTGAATTGGAATTTTTTCAGTGGTCGCTTTTACGTTCCGGGACCGGCGGCGAATAACCCAGACAAGACAAGCGCCGATGCGGGGATGGGGGGGCACGATTGGCTGGAATTCGCGAGGATGCATGGAAGCAATATGCTTTGGACGGAGGATTGGTTCCGTGATCACCTCGCATTTCAATGGTCATTTTATGCGGCGAAACTGGCTCCAGCTGCCCGGCGGGCCGGCATTGAATTTGGAGGTTATGTGGTGCCGGGATTCGAAGCCGATCGTAAGTACGATACCGAATACGGGCTCCTTCAAAAAATCCTTTCTGTAGTTGGACATGGAGGTAAAGGGCTGAAATTTTTCGTATTCGGGCCCGAATACTATTTCCCCGGAAATTGCTATTCCGAAGGTGCGGCTCAAATTCTGCCAAAGATTGCCAATGCCAACCGGCTCATTGCACGCGCCGAAGAACTACTTTGGCCCGGGCGAAAGCCGCAGGCGGAAATTGCCATTCTTCAGCCCCTAAGCAGCCAGCCATGGGATCCCCATGGAGTCGCGGATGCGACAAACTTCCGTCTCAATACCCGCACGGTGGACTACATGGCGGAGGCGTTCGATTTGTATAGCGCACTGCAGCAGGAAAACATTCCCGCAGAGTTTGTTGCCGAGGAAGATCTGAACAGCGAAGGGCTTAAGGGGTACAAGGTGCTTTATATAACGGAGCCGAATATACCGAAGGAGTGCATTCCGGAAATAAGACGATGGGTGGAAGCGGGTGGCGGAGTGGTCACCGTGAGCGGCGCGCTGACTCGCGATCGTTATAACGATGAACTAGCAAGTTGGGAGGAATGGAGCTGCTTAAAAGAAGAACCTCGGGATCGATTATTTATAAGCGACGCCCTCAGGTTACCGAAAACAGGGGTAGTCGATGGAAGTTGGGAGGTATTTGGAGTGAGGGGAGCACTGGAACGGGTCTCCGGGCTGGTGAAAGCCAAATTCGACGATGGGTCGGCTGCGATCGTAGAGCGAAGGGCAGGCAAAGGGTGGATCGTGCATTTTGCCTTTCTTCCCGGTCTCTCGGCTTATGTGGGTGGGGGTGGAGAGCAATTAGCTCGGGATGGAAAGGCATTCTGGTCCCCCTTTCCACCGATTTCCCGGCGGTGGATCGCCTATCCGGCCCGGTTGGCGGGAATCCAGCCACCCGTTCGAGTGAGCCATTCGCTGGTGGAAACCCCACTTTTGCTTTCCGATCAGGGAGCCGTTGTCACGTTGTTGAACTGGAATAAAGATGACATCGAAAAGCTGAAGGTTTCGGTAAAGGTGCCCTTTAAAATCAAGAGTGCGGAAAGTGCCACATTGGGAAAGCTGGATTTCGATGCGGGTGATTCTACTGGCGGATCATTTTCTCTACCGTTGCGCGGTGCGGACATCGTGACGCTGCGACGATAACCATGGAGAATCCTACGCTGATGACGAGTGATCCTTGCAAGAAATTTAAGTGTGCGCCGATGCGGAGAAATTCCGCAGGCTACGCCCTGCTCATTGTGCTCGCGGCCATTGTGCTATGTGCGCTAATGGTGGTCATTTTGATGGAACGCAGCACTTCGGGACTGAAGTCAGCCGCATCCTACCGGGACTCCGCCCAAGTCAAGGCCTTGGTTGAAATGGCTCAGAATCTGGTTCAATCCCAAATTTTGGACGCCACCACTGTGAACCAAGGTGCCACGACGCCGCTCGACGAGCGTGAGACCTGGGCTAGCCAACCGGGGGCGATTCGCACGTTCACCGTTTCGGGAAGCCTGAATGCGATCTACAAACTCTATTCCTCGGATCAGATGAGAGTTTCCGATCCGGACCTTAGCGGCGATGTCCCGTCAGATTGGCATGCCCGCAAAGGTGAATTTACGGACCTCAATGAACCGGTTCGATCGGGTTCGGCGAGTCATTACCCGATTCTGAATCCCAACATCAGTTCGCTTTTCCCGGACGCCAACGGGATTACTTCGGGCTTCTCGATCAACGATGCCCCGACCGGCAGTGGAAATCTCGCACCGATGCCGACACGCTGGATCTACGTCTTGAAGGACGGGACCCTTTGTCAGTTGGGAGACAGCCGAATCGACCTGCGTGCCAACCCGATCGTGGGAAGGATAGCCTTTTGGACGGACGATGAGACAACCAAGGTCAACGTCAACACGGCTTCGCCGGCGACGATCAATGCTTATTGGGACACTCCGAGAGCCTATAGTTCGAAGGAAAGAGATGCATTCGGATGGGCTCAGCCTTCCCAGAACGAATATCAACGTTATCCGGGGCATCCGGCGATGGTTTCAATCCGAAGCATCCTCGGAAATTTGGGAGCGTTGAACAACACCAGCTATTTTGATCTCTCGCCCCACTATCGTTGGGGCGGGTCGGAAGAGGGTGCGAAGCGGGTGGATAACACGGGCCGAATATCTCTCCTTTCGAACAAGGAGGATAGGGTCTATACCACCACTGACGAATTGCTGTTTGGCAGCAACCCAGTCCAACTTCGTTCGAAACCGGACGCCGCCCAAACTGAGGGGCTTCGCTTTTTCCTCACCGCCAGCAGCCGGGCGCCCGAGCTGAATCTATTCGGGCAGCCCAGGGTCTCCATCTGGCCGATTTATGGAAATCCCGCAAGTCCGGACCCGGGAGACACCAGACGAACCCCTTATGATCGGCTTATCGCATTCTGCTCCACCATCGGCGGTAAGGCCTATTATTTTACGAGAGAAGATGCGCTTAGTCCGACGCACGATTATTCCAACATCGCTCGAAACCAGGAGCTGTATGCCTACCTTCAGTCGCTCACCTCAACCAGCGTGCCGGGGTTTCCGGGAACAGCGACCTTCGCTTCCAAGTATGGGCCGGATCGCGATCAAATTCTCACCGAGATTTTTGATTACATCCGCATCGTGAACTTAAACGAAACTTACCAGGGGCGGGCCTCCAATTTCGAAAGTTTTACACCGACCTGGAAAATTGCGCGGTTTAATGATGCCGGGACGGCGGTTAATACTGCGGCGGATTACCCGGAAGATGGTCCGACCCGGGGAGCAGGCATGGTGGTTCCCATCGAGATTGGTAACACGAGGGGGATGGGGCGTTTTCCGGTAATTGCCGAAGTCGGGCTGCTCTTCGTAAACCATGTAAAAACGAGGCCCAAAAAGGATGAAATACCCCCGCTTCCCGATCCCGAAAACCCGGAGCAACTCCAGGCGATGTTGGTGCTGGATACGATAACTCCGGCTTTTGGATATATGCCATGGTGTGGGAAGGACTTGAAAATCGAACTCGCCAGCAGCAATCTGAAATTCAGCGTTGGCAGTCGGGAGACGGATTTATTCCCGGCGTCGGTTTTGGGGGTCAGCCGCGAGGTTCATTACCCTCCTTTGGTGATGGGGGGCATGACTCCTGGTGGATACGATGGTGCAGCTTACCTGGCGGGTCCCTACCGTCAGGCTATCGCGGGAATTGGCGCAGATCCCTACCGTTTCATGAGTCCCGCGCTGGATCTTGCCCCTGGAGATACGCAATTTTTCATCAAAGGGGGGGAAATAAAGATCAATATTCTAGTAGGAGGGCAGGTGGTCCAGAAATATTCGATTAACTTTCCGGACACAGAGGCTCTTCCTCTCCCCGTCCGAAGTGACAAGGATTTTAATGATCAGGTTACGTGGACGACCAATAATTATCCATGGTTGTTGCCGCGCTTTAGGGATGTTACACAGGGGCCGCTTGATGGGGATGTATTGCACAGCGTGGAACTTGCCAACGGAGATGCCCGCCTGGTGGCGGGATATCGAGATGTTCCGGCAAATTTTTTCCTAAAACACCCCGACTATGGCAAACTCAATACTCAGTTTGCCCACGGAATGCGGTCGATTCGCAATTCGGTGGCAGTGGTCTGGAAAGGGGGGTCTGCTGGCTCTTACGTCAATCTTCCGCTTTTCAATCTTAAGCAGACGTCCGCCGAAGATCCCGATCGCACGGGAGTTTGGAAGAGGACAAATCCAAAGATATCTTCCGCCATCTCCAGCCTGCGTTCGCGCGGATGGAGCGGAGATTTTGACAACGGATGGATGAACTTTCCGGACGGCCCGTTCATTAACAAGCCGGACGAGGGAATGATGCATAAAAGCGGATCCACTACGACAAATACTCCTTACGAGGGGTTTATTTGGTCGATTGCCGATGGGCTCTTTTCCCCTTTACGCCAAATCCCGTCTCCGGTGATGTTTGGTTCTTTGCCAACGGGGGTGAAGGCATCAATCCCATGGCGAACGCTACTTTTTTGTCCTAATCCCGCGGATCCAAACCATAAGGGGTTTGAAAGCCCAAAGGATCACCTTTTGTTGGATTTGTTCAGAATGCCGGTGGTCGAACCTTACGCGATAAGCGGCCCCGCATCGACCGATGGAAAAGTTAATATGAATTACGCAATCGCGCCCTTTTCCTATATCCGTCGGGCAAGTAGCCTCTATGCTGCGTTGGAAACGCTTAAGCTTTTCACGGTTGAAGATAGTCAAAGTGAAACTTATAAGGGGGTCTTGAACGGAATCGACTTTCGCAAGCGCGTGAACACATCCGAAACACTCAGGCAATTCGATGCGCGGTTTGCCGCAAACGACATCTTTCGGTCCGCAACCGAGATCTGCTCCCTTTTCCTTGTCCCGGAGGGACAGACTCTCGCAAACGTCCAGGATTTGGCATCGGGTTATTGGTCCAGTCGACAGCTGACGGGCGATAACTCCCGCGAGAAACCATACGCCGAACTTTATCCGAAACTGACCACTCAATCGAATACATACCGCATTCATTTGCGCGTGCAGGCACTTCCGCCTTCGGCTGCCATTCCGCCCGGGAAAAGTGATTTCGAATTTACCGCCGAGTACCGTGGGTCCTGTCTAATCGAGCGTTATCTGAATCCCAACGATCCCCGCCTTGCGTCGGTGGATCCGGACGAAAATAGCTTAAATAGTCTTTATCACTTCCGCGTTTTGGAGTCCCGTCAGTTCGCTCCTTGAGCGCCGAACCATTTCCCATTTTGTCAATACCGATGAGCAAGTCAATTCCCGCCCATAATCCAGCATCCCGTCGAACTCCGTGGCCACTTCAGCGTTTCGCATATGGAGCCGATATTTATCCAGAATTCGCCCCTCGCGAAGGTTGGTTACGCATGTTGGATGAGCTTTGCAATGCCGACTTCAACCTAGTCCGGCTTTTCGACTCCGCATGGGGTTTTCTGGAGCCGGTCAGTGGGGAGTATCGGTTCGAACTCGCATCCCAGTGGATCGACGATTGCGCTCAGCGCGGGCTGGACTGCCTGATCGGGACCGGCAGCTATATTGCACCGCAATGGCTATTTTCCGCCCATCCTGAAATTCTGCATCAACCCAAAGACGCCAAACCATACGATCCGAAAGGCCGAAAGAGTGCTTGCTTGAATCAGCCAGCCTATCGCGATGCGGTGCTTCGTTACGTGCATTCTTTGGGGGCCGCCCTGGGCGGCAAACCTGGCGTAGTGGGCTGGCAGTTGGACAATGAGATCGACGCATTACTGGACAAACCCTGCTACTGCAGCGTCTGCGAAGGCGCTTGGACTTCATGGCTCGAACGCCATTTCCAAACCGCCGAATGTTTGAACGAGAAGTTTGGGCTCACCTATTGGGGATTTCAGATCGGACAGTTGCGCGATGTGCGTCTTCCCAGCGAAATATTCGAACGCAAGTGGCATCCGGCCTTGAAATTGGCCGAGCGATTCTTTCGACGAGACAGCATTCTCGAATTTCTCGGTATTCAAGCGGACGCGCTGCGGAAGGAGCGTGTCAATGGCTGGATTCTGCATGATTTCATGAACTGTGCGGAGCTCTCCTCTGATTCCCTCAAAGAGAAGGACTTCTTGGATCTTCGTGGGACGAACTATTATTTTGACCTGACGAACACGGAGAGCCCGGCTCAATGGAGCGCCCGTGCAATCGCATGTGAACACGCCCGCAATGTCCATGGGCAGTCGGCCGTGCTCATAACCGAAACCAGCTCCGGTGCGACGGGTGGCGCCACTCTGTTTGGAGATTACGCGACTCCCTCGCAGTATCGGTTTCGAATCCTTTATTCGGTTGCCCAAGGAGGCAACGGAGTGTCGCTTTGGAGTGCAAACTCCTGGCACGGAGGCCCGTGGCCGCTTTGGCGCTCCATGTTCGATTACGAAAACGAACCCGAGATCGATTTTCGACGCTACGGGGAAATGGGGGCGTTTTTCAAACGGTGGGGAGATCAACTGCTGGCCCATCCTCCAGCGGCTGAAGTGGCTTTCGTGCACGACTACGAAAACGAAAGTTATGAGAGTTCCTTTCCGTTCCTTCCCCGGCGTAACGAGTTCCTGCCCGAAGCGACCGAGCCCCTTCGGCAACTTGGATGTGGGCTTGACGGCCTCCCCCCTTGGCGATTGAGAGACTCGCGTACACTCAATCGCTATAAATTGATCCTGCTGATCAACAATGCCTGCTTGGATGACCCGAGGTATGCCGAAGGTCTCAAATCGTATGTGGAACAAGGCGGGATTCTGGTGATCGGCCCCCTCGTGAATTTCCAGGAAAAGTGGGGCGTTTTTCGGCGTAACGGTTTGGGAGGGAACTTCGAAGAGCTTTGCGGTTCGGTAATCCGTTCATTCCGTAAACTGGGATCGCAGGAGAACACCGGAGAACCACCGGCTTACGTCATGTGGGATGATAACCACGGCGTGTTTTCGGGCAGGTCCGACATCTTGGCGGGGCTTCTGGAGGTCTTAAAGGTAAAAGGCGACTGTGAGATTATCGCCCGGCTTCGGAGCACGGATCCTTCTCTGGATGGAGTTCCCGTGGCGACTCGCAAGCCCTTGGGCAAGGGAATGGTTTACCGGTTGGCGGCCTGGCCTGAAGATTGGAGCAGAATCGTCCCGAAGCTCGTTCAGCCCAGCGCGCAATTTTTGGCAGCGCCTTTACCGGCCGGGGTTCAATGCGTGCCACGCGCCGATGCCTCACTATTCATTCTGAATGGCATGCCAAAACCGGCCGAAATTTCCCTTATTTCGGGTCTTTGGGATCGCTTGAGTGAACGATTTCTCGAAACACGGGAAACCCTTCAGCCTTACGACCTTCTTTGGATTGAGTCCCCGAATCATTAGGAGATCCGTGAAAAAGTTTTTTGTTACATCGTTCCTGGCGACGTGGATGATTGCCGTCGAAACAGTGTGGGCTGCTCCACCCGACTTCTTTTATTACTTCGATGATGCGGGTGACGGAAAATGTCTTGTCGATTCCGGGCCCAATGCAGTCAATGTTCGATACGATAATAAAATTAGTCGATACTCGGACGCTTCCAAATTCGGAACCGGCAGTTTATTCGCCGAAAAGTCGGGAGCGATTTGGTATTTTTATCTCCCCCCCTCGAATTGGTCGGAGCTTGCGGAAAGCGTCCAGAAGATGACCATTGTTTTGTGGTTACGACCGAGCAATCGTGATACAAATTTCACATTTCTGGTACGGCCATCGGGAGACCCGGGAGGGACTGGCTTCTTCAGTTTCACCTACACGACCCGGCGTTTATGTCTCAATTTCACGTCGGATCTTGGGGAGAGGAAAACCAGCGCGTCGGCACCGGTCGATGCTTGGATGGTTGGCGAATGGATTCACCTGGGTATCACATTCGAAGAAGGAAACGTGAGGTTTTTTGTCAACGGCGAAACCTTTGGCGAAGTTCATCCGTTGCAATCAGCCGCTATTCCCGCTGCCAATTTTGAAAAAACCGCGTTTGCAGCCTATACCATAGAAGGGAATTTTCTGGACGATTTCGGGTTCTTTGGTGACACGGCTCTGAGCGCCGACGAAATTCGCCAGATCTACAGCGACGGCTTGAAGAAGTTTGTCGACACTCGAAAGGAGGCACGGTGAGCGGGTTTATTGACCGGTGAGGGTTTGTCTCCCCTATCTTCAAAGACAAGGTTCAATCCATTTCCTCTCGATTTTAGCAATAATTCTATTTTTCCAATGCCGAACTACTTCCCTTGCAGCTATCATGCTTTGGCCTTCGCAGCTGGACTACTATCGATCTCTTCGTCCGCGACGGCGACGGAGCCAGCTTCGTTTATCGCCGTGGAGATGAAAGCCGCTCCTCTTATCGTCCACTCCGGTTCGGAAGGGATGAATCCTTTTGATTGGCGGGAACTGGACCGGTTTATCAACCTAACCGCTCCCTATCCTCAAAATCAGCAGGCGGCCACCGTGTACTATTTGAAAGAGGCGATTTTTCGAATGACCGGTAAGGAACCGGAGGTTTTGGATCAAGAGGATGGGTCGCAAGGCATCGTCCTGTTGCTTTTGAAGGACGCTCCAGACGACCTTAAGAACGATGCGGAGGTTCAGCGAGCGCTGCGTAATACGGGCCAAGACGACTATAACGCGAACGAGGCGTATTATTTGCGTTCCGAGCCCCGGCGGCAGTTGGTAATTGCGAATACTCAAGCGGGCCTGCAGGCCGGAGTAGTCGATCTGTTGGAGTCGGTCGGATACGAGGTGCTGGGGATGGGGCCTAACTGGACGCACGTCCCCGACTTCCACCAAAAGACGCTGGCGTTTTCGGTGTGCAAGGCCGGCCGCCCTGGCTTCTATTTTCGCAGCTTGCAGGCAATGAGCGGCCAGGAGCGCGGCGTTGGCACGCTGAGGGCGACCAACGAGCTGCAACTGAGCGATCCGAACGATGAACCGGTCGGCATCAGCTATCTTCGCTGGCGTATCGGAACCCGGCAGGAAGGCAGTTCCATGCCCTCGTTTCCTGGACACAGATTGCAGGATTACCATTCCAGGGTGATTGCCGCCATGCGGGAGAGTGGGCAAACCGCCGGTTTTCTTTCCGAGCAAACTCACATCGGAGCCGATGCTGAACGTCCATCGGCTGCGGCGGAGAATGCGGGATACTTATGGATTAACTCCGATCCGGACGGAGAAGCAGCGGGCAAAGTATACCTGTCGGATGGCACAGCTTGGAAGCCGCAAGGTTTGTCCAACCTGCAGGTGAACCTGGATCTATCGGTGCCACTCGTAAGGGACATTATCCTGGCAGACGTCAAGCGCCAGGCGGAAGCGCATTTTGAAAAGCATCCGGACCAACCATTTATTTGCCCGACTGATCCCGAAGACGGAATCGGCTATAGGTCCCTGGCGCGGTTACTCAAAAATAAAAACTGGTATCCGGAGTATCTCTCCGGAGAAGGCGTTCAGTTTGGGCAACCCTATCGCCTGAACGGCTTCAAGGGTCTGGAGCAACCGACGGAAACATGGAATCCGCAATCGGTCAGTGACACCGTGTTTGGATTTAACAATTGGTTGCTCAGGGAATACGACAAATGGATCGATTCGCGTCCGGAAAGTGAGCAAGTCACGGTAGCGGGAAACTCAAAAAAGGCGCTCATCCGGCTTTCGCTTTACAGTTACAATTTCCATGATGTGCCTCCGGACTTTAATCTCGATTCGCGCATTCGCGTAGCCATAGCCGGTTTCCCGAAGAACCGCGGCCGCGGAAAATGGAAGATGATTCGCAACCAGCGCGACACGGCGGAGGCATTCCGCATTCTTCTGCCCAGAGAGCCATCTGGACTCTACTACGTGCTCGGGATTGCCAGATATCATGATCATACCTTGGAAGGAATCAAGGGCAGTCCTTCAGCCCAGCAGGTCCAGAGGGAGATTCGAGCGGAGTACGATGCGGGCTTTCGGGGCTACCAAGGTGAGACGGATTTTAACTTCGGGAAATATGGGCTATGGAATTATCTCCTTACAAAGGCATTATGGGACCCCACGATCACGAGCGATCAGCTTGACGAAATTCGAGACCGATGGTTGCAGCGTTCGTTTGGCTCGGTTTGGCGTGAAATGAAGGCCTATTATGATTTCATGACCGGGGAAAACTACAAGTTCAATGCGCCGCACAGCTGGGCGACGGCCGTGCACCTGATCGAGGCGGCTGCCAAAAAGCTCGACGGCTCCAAGGAACCGGAGGCGTTGCGTCGGCTCGATGACGTAAAGCAATTCTGGTATTTTTACTATCTGTTGGATTCGGATCAGGCCAAGCTGAACGTCGCGGCGTTCAAGGAGTTCCTTTGGAAGGGCCAAATGTCTTACATGACGGCCATGCAAATGGTCGCAATCAACTTTTTCAAGAATGGAAAAGTAAATGGGGCAATCGCAGCCGCAGGTCCTGAATATAATCGCGGCCCCGCCCACTATACTCACGAGGAGACCGAGGCATGGTGGTCACGCATTCTCGACCGTTGGCAGGTGATCCCCGTGGCGTCCTTTGCGGATGCACAGCTTGCAGATGGGACCAAAGGAGCGGACGTTGATCTGAACGATCTGGTTCGCGTTGAGGAGTTTCATGATGGCGTTCCGCGAAACAACGGATTTCATTATAACAGCGGCTATTTGCCGCCGGCGAATTTCCTGACAACCGCGGCAGCGGCCGATGAGGAAATCGGCTTCCAGCTTTTCTGGCCCTGGAATCCCGCGGACGGATACTATCGCGACCGCGATGTTTTCTATGGGATCAATTATTGGAATCCTGCAGAAAAAAAATGGGAGGAGCTTGTGGATATCACCATGGCATTCAAGCATTCCGAACCGAGAAAGGCGCCGAACGGTCGGGACTATCAGTGGATCCAAGTGCGATACAAAGCTCCTCGTGCCGGAACCTATCGCATTGATCTGTCTTCCGGCGGCAACCAGGCCACAATGACGACGCTTGATTTTGATTTTGAGAAGGCATCACCCGAAGAGAAACAGTATGGGGCTACGGAAGGCAAATATTCGCAGACCTACTTTTCGACTTTAAGGGCGGGAACACAGTCCAATGTGTGGTTCTATATTCCCAAGGAAACGAGGAGCCTGGACTTGGAATGTTCTAATGACTTGAAAAAGCAGCTCACTTTCCACAGGGGGCTTCCGGCAACCGGTATGACGGCAACTCGCACGGTCGATATCAGTGCAAGGGGGACGCACACTATCGAGCTGGAGCCGGAAGAAGCCGGATCACTGGTAAGTATGAAGAGTGACGGTTTCCACTTCCCCTATTTGTATTCGATCCCGCTGCTATGGGCAAAATCCCCCGCCTCTTTGTTGGTTCCCCGGGCCGTTGCCAAAGCCGATGAGTTAACGGCGCAATAGAGATACCCTCCTGAGAGATTAGCAAAATCCAAATACGATGTTAAAGTGGTTTCACCAAGCAGGGCTTTTTTCCGTCGCGATCATTTTCGCCATGCTTTCTTCTGTAGCTGCGAAGGAAGTGCAACTGTCGAAAAACTCTCAGCCGCTTGCCCGGATTTATGTCGCTCCGGAGAGCACGGATCGCACCTTTCGGGCGACAGTGGAAGATCTCGTTTATCATTTTGATAGAATGGGCTCGGGGAAGTTTGAAGTGGTGGAGACTTCGGATGCGAGCGCGATTCTTCGGCCGGCGATTGTCCTTGGAAGCCTCGCGGAAAAGTTAGGATGCAAGCCGAAAGCCACGGAGTGGTTGGAAGGTTTCCGAATATTGGTTGCTGACGGGCGGGTGCTGATCAACGGAGAAACCGATCAGGCAACCTCCTACGGGGTTTATGCCCTGTTGGGGCAATTGGGTTGCGACTGGGTGGCGCCCGGGGCGGTGGGAGAAATTATTCCCTCCGTTTCGAGTATCGCCATTTCGGAGGGCGATCGATCGGAAGCACCCGCGTTCGG
>Ga0180217_1001093_pt1 | contig 32573 bp, 32 predicted proteins | sample eDN3rd37CBELigOP_FD_128521 | JGI IMG/M metagenome (GOLD analysis project Ga0180217, IMG submission 128521) | Enriched Organic Plus compost microbial communities from Emeryville, California, USA - eDNA 3rd pass 37_C BE-Lig OP (version 2) (version 2) ... | reverse complement strand
TGGGGCTTCCACAGGCCCGCCGGGATCCCTCGGGTGCCCCCGTCGCTGCGTCCGGGGCGACCACAGCAGTGGTCCTCTACTCAGGGGCCGCCGTCACGGTTTGTGCGCAAAGTGCGCGATGTTTGCGATCGCTTACTGAGCGCAAGTCCAGCGGGGACAAGGGACAAAAAAATCTTGGCGGAGTTCGAGTTTTCTTGGCTGGCGCGCACGATCTGTGCGCAAAACCGTTGATAAGCACAGGCTTGAGGCGGGGAGGAGGTGGCGAGGGCGAGACACGGGCAGAAGCCCGTGCCACGGGAAAGCGGGCGCCGTGACCTTTCACGCCAGGATCACAACTCAAACAGCATCCCCCCGCGCCGCGCCGCCTCAGCCGCGGCTCGCTTCTCCATGAACCACGCGCTCGACACCCCGGCCCGTCCCTTGTTCAGCCCGTACCGCCGCGTGAACAGTTCGAACGCCGCGCGGATGCCGTCCGCCCGCGGTCCTTGGCCGCGCTGGCGCTGGAAATACCCCGCCTCGTACAACTCACCGCCGCGCATCTGCCGGATGAGGCTCTCGACCTTCGCCGCCCGCTCGGGGACGTGGCGCTGGAGCCACTCCAGGAACAGGTCCTTGATCTGGTGCGGCAGGCGCAGCATGACGTATCCCGCCCCCGTCGCGCCCGCTTCCGCCGCCGCCTCGAGGATCGCCGGCATCTCGTGGTCGTTCAATCCCGGGATGATCGGCGCGACCATCACCGCGACCGGCACCCCCGCCGCCGTCAGTTCGCGGATCGCCGCCAGGCGCTCGCGCGGGCTGCTCGCCCGCGGCTCCATCTTCGCCGCCAGTCGGTTGTCCAGCGTCGTGACCGACACCGCCGCCCGCGCGGCGTTGTGCGCCGCCAGTTCCCCCAGCAGGTCGATGTCGCGCGTGATCAGATGGTTCTTGGTGACGGCGCTCACCGGCTGCCCGAACTCGACGCACACCTCCAGGATCCGCCGCGTCAGCCGCAGTTTCGCCTCGACCGGCTGCCACGGGTCCGTCACGCCCGCGAACATGATCGGCTCACCCTTCCACCCGGGCTTGCTCAGTTCCGCTCGCAGCAGTTCCGGCGCCCGCAGTTTCGCGAAGATCCTGGTCTCGAAGTCCAGCCCGCTCGACAGCCCGAGGTACTCGTGCCCCGGCCGCGCGTAGCAGTAGATGCACCCGTGTTCGCACCCGCGGTACGGGTTCACCGACCAGTTGCACGGGATGTCCGGCGACTCGATCGGGTTGAGGATCGTTCGCGAGTGATCCTCATAAATGCGCGTCGCGACCTTCGTCCCGTCCGGGTTCTCGGCGACGACCTCGTCGAGGTGATCCCCCAGCACGTGCAGCCGCACGCCCTCGAACCGGTTGCCGGGGTTCAGCCCGGCCCCGCGCCCGCGCACGGGGCCGGTGGGGAGGTGATCGCGAAACTCGGGCTCGCCGGGCATAATCCAAACATAAGCCTATCCCAACCGCCCGGCAAGTTGCTCACCCCGCCAGCCGCCCCGGATGCTCGCCATCCGCCTCCGGCCCGTCGATCCCGAGTTGCTTCATCTTCTTGTACAGCGTCGTCCGGTTGATCTTCAGGTCGTCCGCCGTCTTCTGCCGGTTCCAGTCGTTGGCCTTCAGCGCCCGCAGGATGATCCGCCGCTCCGGCTCGCGCAGCGCTTCCTCGAGCGGCATCGGCGTCCACGTGTCTCCCTCGCCATCCGCGCCCGAGGTGGTGGGGGGGTTAGAGGGGGTAATGCGCGCCAGCGGCGAGTACCCCTCGATCACGTGCGGCGGAAGGTCCTCCAGCCCGATCGTTTGCCCGCGGCAGAGCACCGCCGCGCGCTCGACGATGTTCGCCAGTTCCCGCACGTTCCCCGGGAACGGGTACCGCACCAGAGCCGCCATCGCATCATCCGTGAACCCCGCGATCGTCTTCCCCGCCTCGGCCGCGTGCTTGCGCAGCATGTGCCGCGCCAGCAGCGGGATGTCCCCCGGCCGCTCGCGCAGCGGCGGCAGTTCGATCTTCACGACGTTGATCCGGTAGTACAGGTCCTGCCGGAACGCCCCTTCGGCCACCAGTTTCTCAAGCGGCTGGTTGCTCGCCAGCACCACGCGCACGTCCACGTCGATCGTCCGCGTGGATCCCACCGGCTCGAACCGCCGCTCCTGGAGCACGCGCAGGAGTTTCAGTTGCATCGCCGGCGACGCGGAGTTGATCTCGTCCAGGAAGATCGTCCCGCCGTCGGCGGCGAGGAACTTGCCGACCTTGTCCGCGTACGCCCCCGTGAACGCCCCCTTGACGTGCCCGAACAGTTCGCTCTCCAGCAGCGTCTCCGGGATCGAGCCGCACGAGATCTCCACGAACGGCTTGTCCCGCCGCGGCGAGCGGTGGTGGATCGCGTGCGCGATCAGGCTCTTGCCCGTTCCGCTCTCGCCGGTCATCAGCACGGTCGTCTTGCTGGGCGCCACGGCCTCGATCAGGTCGTAGATCTTGAGCATCCGCGGGTCCTGGCCGACGATCGCGTCCAGCCCGTACCGGTCGTCCAGCCGCGTGCGCAGCGCCGCGTTCTCCGCCGCCAGCACGTGCTGCCGCACGGCCCGCTCCATCGCCAGCCGCAGTTCCGCGTCCACGACCGGCTTGGTCAGGTAGTCCACGGCCCCCAGCCGCACCGCCTCGACCGCCGATTCGATCGTGCCGTACCCGGTGATCACGAGCACCACCACCCCCGGGTGCTCCTTGGTGATGCGGCGCAGCAACTCCAGCCCGTCCATCCCGGGCATGGAGACGTCGGTGATGACCACACCGAAGGGCCGCGGCCGCGCATCGCCGTCGCCGCCCAGTCCTGTGCGGGACTGCTCCAGCGCCGCCAGCGCCTCTTCGGCGTTGAACGCGGTCGCGGCCTGGTACCCCTCCGCGTGCAGGAACTCCGCCAGCGACTCGGCCGCGATCGGGTCGTCGTCCACGACCAGCACACGGACCGGCGCGCCCGAGGGATCACCTCCGCTGTCTGCCTGCCCCCCGCGGGCGCTCGGGCGGCTCATGCGGCGGGCCTCCCGCCGGACTTCACGGCGCGCAGCGGGTACATGATCCGCAGGATTGCCCCGCCGCCCTCGCGGCCCAGCAGTTCGATCGAACCGCCGAGCCCCGACACGACGTCGTGCGCGACCGACAGCCCGTACCCGCGCCCCGGTGACTTGGTCGAGAACCCCGGCGAATACAGCCGCCAGCGCTCCCGTTCCGGCAGCGGCGGCGGTCCCTCGCCGTCGTCCTCGACCTCGATCATCGCCACCCCGCCCGGATCGTCCGCCGTGTTCAGCCGCTTCGCGGTCACGTTGATCATCCCGCCCTCCCCGCCGCGCCGCCGGATCGACTCAAGACTGTTGCGAACCGCCGCGGCGACCACCGGGTACACCGGCCCCGCCGGCTCGCCGGCCAGTTCGGGCGAGACGTTCACGTTCACCGCGACTCGCGACTCATCCGCGATGGGCCGCAGCACATCCGCCGCGTGGCCGATCGCATCCCCCAGCGTCCATCCTTCCAGCAGGCCCGGGCGGCAGCCCAGCCCCGCGTCGGCCGCGACGCCGTCCATGGCCGACCGAACCAGTTCCGCCATCTGACGCATCGCGGCGTGCACGGTGCTCAGCCGCCTGACGAGTTCCTCATTCGGCGCCGCCGCGGCCGCCAGCGACCGCTCCGCGAGCCCGAGGCACCGCATGGACCCATCCAGCAGGTTGGCGAGGTCGTGCGCGAGCGCCGTCAGACGCGCGGCGGCGAAAGACGCATCCGCCGGATCGGCGGACGTCGGCCCCGCTCCTACGGCGCGGAGGACACCACTGGCGCGGGCGCGCGGATCGGGCCCGGGCCCCTGCCCTTCTGGCGGCGGCGTTGACATGCCGCAACACCATCGGCCGCCCGCCGTCGCAACTGAACCGGATGTTGCTCCGTGGCAACAGTCGGCCTGTTGCCCGCCCGCATCAGCCGAACCCGCGGCCTATCCCGCCGCGGGCGGCGCTGGACGCAGATGCCGCACGAGGAACTCAACCTGCGCGTTCTTCGCGTCGTTTCCGTAGCGTCCGAATCCCGCGTGCTCCTGCGGCGCGCCGGTGTCGGTGAACGTCCGCAGTTCGATCATCGCCGGGTCGGCCCCCTGGTGGCGGTAGCGCTCGCGCAGGGCCTCGAGGAACCCCTGCATCCCGGCGATCGGGACCATCTGGTCCCCCGTGGCGTGCAGCGCCAGCAGCGGGATGGGCCGGAAGCCGTCGAGGTGACGGGCCGGGTCTACCGCCGCGACGCGGGCCGGGTCGTGCGTCACGGGCCACGGCCGCTCCGGGCTCCCGGCGTACAGCGCCCCCAGGTCGCCCGTCGTTCCCTCGACCGCCGCACACACAAACGGGTGCGGGTCGCACAGGCGGCGCAGCGTCGCCATGCCGCCGGCCGACATCCCGCCGATCGCCGGCCGCTCCTGATCGAACACCTCGCCGTACTCCGGCGCGGCCAGCGCATCCAGGACTTCGTCGATCTCGCCGACGACCTGCGTCAGCATGTCGAGCGTCTTCGCCGGGCTGTGGTACGCGGGGTCCAGCCGCTCTCCGTGCCCCGGCAGATCGATCGCGACGGCCCCGATTCCCGCCCGCACCCACCGAAGGTACCGCCCGGGGTCCAGTTCCTTGTTCACCGTCCGCCCGTGGAGCCAGATCACGAACGGAGCAGGAGTCTCCCAATCCGGATGCGCCAGCAGCGCCGGCACCCCAGACCGCCCAAGGCGCACCCACCGCGTGCGGCGGGCAAGATCGGCGGGCAATCTGGCAAAGCGTGGGTCCATTCGTTCTTCAGCCACTGATCAGCACAGATGAACACGGATTCGGGCAAGAGCAAGCGAGCCGCAGATCAACGCAGATAAACGCAGATCAGAAGAAGAGGGTCAATGTTGTTCATCCTTCACTTCTGATCCGTGTTGATCTGCGGCTCCTTCGTCACAGAGCAACCGATGCCCCACGCTCGATCCGCCGCGGGAGGATCTTGCCCCGCAGGTCCTCCGCCTCCAGCGCCGTCAGCGGCGAGATCTCCAGCGTGCAGTCCGGCGTCCCGTCCTCGCGGCGCGGGACGTTCACGCCCGCCGCCGTGAGCCACCTCGCCGCGCGCTCGGTCTGGATCGCATGACTCGTCGCCGGGCTGTCCACCCCTTCGGCGTTCTTGATCGGCGCGAACTCCTCGACCCGCTCGGTCTCCAGCACGATCGACCCGCGGCACAGCGGGATCGCGTCGAAGATGAACCGCTCGAGTTTCACCGCGTTGGGCGACTCCGGCTTCACCGGCTTGCCGGTCTGAAGGTCGATGTGCGGCACCTTCTTCTCCGCGCGGTGGAAGGGCAACTCGAACTCAGGGTCCGTCGCGAGTTTTTCCGCGAACGCGACCGCGATGATGTGCACCGCGATCGATCCCGCGATGAACCGCAGCGATCCGTCCGCGTTGCGCTCCTGCGCCAGCCGCTCGGGCAGGTCGGAGTACTCGACGACCATCGTCCGCCCACCCGCCGAGCAGAACACGCCGACTTTCTCCTCCGGCCCCACCTTGGGGATCATCTTGCTGGACATCTCCCCCGAGGAGTCCGGCGCCGCCGCGTGCAGCCCGAGGAACACCGGGTCCGCGACGCGCACCAGCGGGTTGTCCACCTGGAAGTAACTGATCTGCTCCACGCCCCGCTGGCGCATGTCCGCCAGCGCGCCCGAGACGTGCAGCGCCCGGATCGCCCCGCCGTGCCCGTCCGGGTTGGTCGCGATCTCGTCCTTCGCGGCCAGCAGGATCTTGCCCGTCTTCATGTCCAGCGACGGCATCACGCCCTGCTGGAAGAACATCACCGACGCCGGCGAGAGCCCGAAGAACCGGTTGTCGCGGAAGAACGACACCGTGGCTTCGTGGTTCAGCGGGCTGGTCATGATGTACCACGGCGGCGTCACGCCGTAGCGGCGACCGGTCGCCACCAGCCCCTCCGCGAAGATCTGGAACAGCGGCTTGCGCGTCACCGCCCCCGCCGGGTAGCACCCCTTGGGCCCCTCGTACCCCAGCCGCGACCCCTGCCCTCCCGCCACCGTGAACGCCGCGACCTTCCCGCGGCGGAGCAGGTCTTCGCCGACCTCCCGGTAGTGCATCCGGTCCCACGGGCGTGTGGGCGACTTGTGATCCGCCGGGTAGTACGGCGCCGGCTCCACATCCGCCGGCAGCGCTGTGCGCGGCTTGTTCAGAACATACCGCTCGATGTGCCGCGGCAGCGATTCCAGGTCGAGCGACGCCACCTGGTCAAGCAGCCGCCGCTGCCCCTCGGCGGGAAGTTCGTCATAAAAGGCCAGCACGTGATCCTGGCCGATCGCGGCAAGGCGTGAACCGAGCGTGCTGAAATCCGGAGTCGTCATACGGAAGGTCCGATGCGGGTGATGGGCCATCGTAAGCGGCGATGCGCCCGGCGGTGGGGGAGTTGATGAGCCGGTCCGGGCCTCTGCGCCGCGGCGTAGACTCCGCGCCCATGGGCAACCTGCTCACCAACCCGCCGCGCCTCCCGCTCATCGCCCCGTCCGTCCTCGCCTCCGACTTCTCCCGCACCGGCGAGGAGTGCCGCCAGGTCCTCCAGGCCGGCGCCGACCTGCTCCACCTCGACGTGATGGACGGCCACTTCGTCCCCAATCTGACGATGGGGCCGGACATGTGCCGCGCCCTGCGCCGCGTGCTTCCCGACGCGTTTCTCGACGTGCACCTGATGGTCACCGACCCCGCGATGTTCGTCGAGCCGTTCATCAAGGCCGGCGCCGACAACATCACCTTCCACGTCGAGGTCGTCCCTCCCGACGGCATCGCGCCCCTGGCCGACCGCATCCGGAAACTCGGCGGTGGCCGCGTCACCGCCGGTCTGGCGATCAATCCGCCCACGCCGGTCGAGAAGATCATGCCGCACGTCGCCGCGGTGGACATGGTGCTGGTCATGTCCGTCAACCCCGGCTTCGGCGGCCAGGCATTCATCGCCGACGTTCTGGCCAAAACCCGCGCCGTCGCCGCCGTGGTTCGCAAGGACCAGCGTGTTGAGATGGACGGCGGCATCGCCCCCGACACCGCCGCGGCGACGCGTGAGGCCGGTTGCGACGTCCTCGTCGCCGGCTCGGCCATCTTCGGTGTCCCTCCCGACCAGCGGGCCGGCATCATCGCCAGCCTCCGCGGCTCCTGAGCCACCGTGGTCACCAAACCGAGCCCCACAACGGGCTTGCTTCCATCCTCATTCGTCCGGCATGTGTTCGGTCGTCGGGTTGCTGTCCCCATGCACGCCCGGCTAAACTCCCACCGTTGCCCACTGCTCTCCGCGGCCGCCGGCGCTCTCGTGGGCCCGGCTTCGCCACACCACCGGCCGCGGCGGGGATGTTTCGGAGCAGGGACTCGATGGGCGACACCGCCAAGGACGATGCATCGATGACGCAGCAGGCGACGACGCGCTCCCTGAGCGAGCTCAAGCCCGCCCGCCGTTCCGCGATTCCCGAAGGTCTCTGGCTCCGCTGCCCCGGCTGCGGCCAGATGATCTACCGCAAGCAGATGGAGGCCAACCTCCACGTCTGCCCCGAGTGCGACCACCACTTCCGCATCGGCGCCGCGGAGCGGATCAAGCAACTGGCCGACCCCGGGTCCTTCGAGCCCATGTTCACCGGGCTTATGCCCACCGACCCGCTGAAGTTCACCGACCTCAAGACCTACCAGGAGCGTCTGCTCGCCGAGCAACTCAAGAGCGGCTCGCAGGATGCGGTCCGGGCCGGGACGGCCTTCATCAAGGGCCGTGCGGCGATGCTCTGCTGCCTCGACCTGCACTTCATGATGGGCTCGATGGGCAGTGTCGTCGGCGAGACGATCACCCGCTCGATCGAGACCGCCACGGAGCGCAACCTCCCGCTGGTCATCGTCAGTTGCTCCGGCGGCGCCCGCATGCAGGAGTCCGGCCTCTCGCTCATGCAGATGGCCAAGACCTCCGCCGCGCTGGCCCGCTTCGACGACGCCAAGGGCCTGTTCATCAGCGTCCTGACCGACCCGACGACCGGTGGCGTCACGGCCTCCTTCGCCATGCTCGGCGACGTGATCTTCGCGGAGCCCAAGGCGCTGATCGGCTTCGCCGGCCCCCGCGTCATCCAGCAGACGATCAAGCAGGAACTCCCCGAGGGCTTCCAGCGCTCCGAGTACCTGCTTGAGACCGGCATGATCGACCGCGTTGTCCGCCGCGCCGACCTCCGCAGCGAGATCGCCCGCGTCATCGACTACGCCGGCAAGTAACTGGATGGCCAGGGTGGCCCGCCGATCCGCGGCGGGTCGATCAGCGGACGGTTCACCTCCGCACGGCACCAAACTCAGGATTCCCCCGGCCCTGAGCGGGTTTCAACCCCGCGCAGGCTTACCATCCCGAGCGCATGGACCCGAGCCCCACGCCATCGAGCGGATTCTGGTCCGGGCCGGGCGCGCTGCTCGCCGGCCTGCTCCACGGCCTGCTCCTGATCCTCATGTTCCCGCCGGTGGGACTCTGGCCCCTCGCCTTTGTCGCCATCATCCCGCTTGCCCTCGCCGCCGCCTGGGGCTGCGGCCGTCCCTGGCGTGCCGGTCTTCTCGCCGCGGCCGGCGTTCTTCCGGCGTGGCTCTTTGAACAGCGCTGGATGATCGACGTCACTGCTGTCGGCTACCCGCTGCTGGCGATCAGCCAGGCCTTGATGACCGGCGCCTTCGTCACCATCGTCGCCCTCGCCTGCCCGCGGCTGGGCCGGCTCGCCCTTCCGGCCGTCGTGATCCCCGTCGCGTGGGTCGGGATGGAGTGCTTCCGCGCCAAACTCTTTTTCACCGGCTATCCCTGGTACCTCGCCTCGCACCCGCTGATCGAGTGGCCCATCCTCGCCGCTCCCGCCGCGTGGATCGGCGCTCTGGGCGTGTCGTTCCTGGTGGCGATGATCGCCGGCGCCGCCGTCGCGCTGCTGCACCCCACCGCGCCGTCGCGTCGTCTCGGCCTCGGCATGCTCGGCACGGCTGCCGCCATCTGGGGGCTGGCGGCCCTCCTGCGCACGCCCCCGGCGGACCCCGCCGCCCCGACGGCGCGCATCGCCGTCATCCAGACCAACGTTCCCCAGAGCAACAAAATCGGGTGGAGTATCTCTCGGCGGCTCGCCGACTGGCGCCGGTTCGAAGAACTCACCCTCGCCGCCGCGGCCCAATCACCCCGCCCGGACCTGATCGTCTGGCCGGAGACGATGTTCCCCGGCGAGACGCTCAATCCCGACGCCGTGGAGGCGATGCGCCGCGCCGGCCTCGTCTGGGCCGATCAGCGCCTCCCTTTCACCTATTTCGCCGACCGGCTCGTCGAACTCCAGCGCTCGATCGGCATTCCGATGCTCATCGGCGCGATCGCGATGGACGACTTCGCCGTGCGGGATGCCGGCGGCGGATCGGTCGAGATCGACTTCAGCGCCCGCTACAACAGCGCGTTCCTCGTGCGCGACGGCGCCGTCCAGCACGACCGCTACGACAAGATCAACCTCACCCCCTTCGGCGAAGTCATCCCGTACCTCTGGCGCTGGCCCGCCATCCAGAACTTTGTGGTCGGCGTCGGCGCCGCGGGCATGCGTTTCGACCTGACCCACGGGACACGTCGCTTCATCTTCGAGGTCCCGCTGTCCCCCGACGCCGACGGTCGCCCGCGCCCGCCCCTGAAACTCGCCACGCCGATCTGCTTCGAGGCCACGATGCCCGAGGTCTGCCGCGCCCTGGCGTACAGGGACGGCCGCCTCGCCGCCGACCTGCTCATCAACCTCTCCAACGACGGCTGGTTCAACTCCGCGACCGGCGGCCGCGAGCAGCACCTCCAGGCTGCCCGCTGGCGCACCGTCGAACTCGCCCTGCCCATGGTCCGTGCCGTGAACACGGGCATCTCGGCGAGCGTTGATCGTTCAGGCCGGCGCCTGGCCTCCGGTCCCGATGGGGCCGACCAGGACGCCCGCGTGGACGGGATCCTGACCACGGACGTCCCCGTCGGGGTGGCCCCCGGCGGGCCCGGGACCTTCTACGGCAGAACCGGTGACATCGTGGGGTGGGGGGCTCTGGCGGCGATGGTGCTCCTGCTGGCCGGGTGCGCCGCCGTCCGCCGTCTGTCGCCCGCGTCCGGCGGCCAAACCGGCGGCGCGACCCACGGGAGCGGGGGAGTGTGAGAGCGGGTGATCGCCCGCCGGGAGGCTCAGATGCGCAGCGGTCCGGTCCTTCAGCGATTGCGTGCGGGTATGGCGGCGGCTCTCGCGGCGGCCGCGGTGAGCGTCGTCGCCACCGGGTGCGGCGGTGGCGGAGCGAGCGGCGGGCTCTCCAAGCCGTCCCAGCGCGCAAGCAGACCGCCGGTCGAGGCCTACGACGCCATTCGTCTGGGCGAACTCCGCGAACGCGTCATCGGCATCCTCGTCGAGGCCACAAAGGACCCGTCCGCCGAAGTCCGCGCCAACGCGGTCGAGGGGCTCGCCGTCACGCCGTCCCGCCTCAAGCCGCTGCTTCCGACGCTCCTGGCCGATCAGAACCTGGGCGTGCGGGCCGTCGCCGCCATGGCCGTCGGCAAAGCACGCATCACCGCTGCGCTCCCGCAGGTGCGTCCGCTTGTCTATGACCCCTCGCCCATCGTCAAGGCCGCTGCGGTCTTCGCCCTCCGCCGCTGCGGGGACACGAGCCCGGATGCGGATCCGACCCCCATCGGCGCGCTGCTATGGGACGACTCCCCCCGCACCCGCGCCCACGCTGCTTACCTCCTCGGGGAACTCCGCGAGTCCTCCGCGCTGCCCATGCTCATCGACTCCCTGCGGGCCAAGATGCCGCGGGCCCGGCCGGCGGAAGTGCGGCTGATGGAACTCCAGATCGCCGAGGCCCGCGCCAAGTTGGGGGACGACAACGCCCTGCATCCCATCCGCGCTGCGCTCTACCCCTCCCGCCCCGACGACCTGGAAGCCACCGCCCTGGCCGCGCAGATCATCGGCGAGGTCAACGACCGCCGGTCGATCGACCAACTGGTCTACCTCACCGCCCGCCTCGACGAGACCGGCCGCCACATGCCCGCAGAGATCCGTCTCGCGGCCGCGGCCTCGCTCGCCAAACTCGGGCTCCCGCGGGGCTCGTTCCTCGCCGAGGAGTACCTGAGCGACCCCAAGCCCACCCTCCGGGCCCAGGCGGCTCTTCTGTTGGGTGCGATTGGCCACACCGACGGCCTCCGGTATCTCCAGCCCATGCTCGAAGACCCCAACCCGCAGGTCCGCGTGGCCGCCGCGGCGGCCATCCTGCGGATCACCGAGCGGGCCCAGCCGGAGCAGTGACCGCGCCCCGGCTGGAAGTTGGGACACCTCGCACCGGGTCCGGAACCCGCCCGAACAGATCTGCGAATCGCCCGTGTTGACAGGGTCGGCCGCCCCGGTGCACAATACGACCCGAGCGACTTAACCCGCGTCGGTCCGCCGTGTTGCGCCTTGGCCGCTCGCGGGCGCCGGGGCTGGGTCGCCGCCGCCGAGAGCCCGGGTGGGGCCCGGCGGGGAGGCGTGGGGGTCAAGGCCGGCCTTGTTGAGCCCGAGTTCTCAGGAGCACACCGTGCACATCGTGACCAAGGTCCTGATCGTCTTCTGTGCGGTCTTCTGCCTGCTGCTGTCGGCGCTGACCGTCTCTTACGCCTCCAACGCCGACAAGCTCGCCAAGGCGCTCCGGGACGAGGAGGCCGCCCGGCTCGCCGCCGAGGCCGCGGCTTCGACCGAACTGGCCAAACTCGGCCAGGAGCGGGCCACCTTCCAACTCCAGATCGAGGCGCTCAACAACACCATCCGCGCCCGTGAGCAGACGATCGACTCGCTCCAGCGCGAGCAGACCAACCTCCGCACCGAGAAGGAGGAGGCCGTCGCCGCCGCCGCCGCGATCCGCAACCGCATCGACCAGTTGGTCGCGACCGTGGATAACCAGGCCACGATCATCAAGGGCTACCGCGACGAGGTCTCGGCGCTCCGCACCGAGCAGCTCGCCGCCAACCGCCGCGAGATCGAACTCATCGATCGCATCAACGACCTCCAGAGCCAGACCGAGGTCCTCGAGCAGACCACCCGCGCCCTCCGCGAGCAGCTCGCCGAGGCGCAGCAGGCCGTTCAGACCGCGATGACCACCGGCGGCGTGGGCCAGGCCCGCTCCGGCCCCTTTGAGGCCACGACGCCCATCCGCGGCCGCATCCGCGAGGTCCTCCAGCACCCCGCCGGCGGCAGCCTCGCCGTCATCGACGTCGGCTCCCAGAGCGGCGTGCGGGAGAACATGCTCCTGAACATCACCCGCGGCGCCCAGTTCATCGGCACGATGGTCATCACCAAGGCCGATCCGCGCCAGGCCGTCGGCCGCATCCAGTTCGTCGCCGGCGGCCAGCAGGTCGCCGAGAACGACGACGTCCTCAGCCTCCTCCAGTAAACCCTTCCGCATCACCCGCGGGCCCCGCGGCGACGCCGCGTCGGCCCGCGTGAAAGGCCGATCCGATGAGCCAGTACGCGATGAACATGCCGGGCGGGGCGGTGCAGCGCCGGCCCTCCATGGACGTTTACACGGGCCTGCTCTTCCTGGCCGTGGTCTGCCTCGCCGCCGCGAGCGTCTTCCTCTGGACGCAGGGCGCCAAGATCGCCCCTGACGGCCAGCCGCTGAAACTCCACGAGGCCAAGGTCCGCCTCCCCGCGGCACGCTGACCCGCCGGGGGCCGACGGGCGGCTGAGGCCGACACGCCGGTCACCGAGCGCCGGATCTTGACCGGCGCTCCGACCCGGATACATTTCACGAGCCTTCGCCGCGAACCTCCCGGGTCCGCGGCCACATGGGGCGGTAGCTCAATTGGTTAGAGTACCGGACTGTCGATCCGGTGGTTGCGGGTTCGAGTCCCGTCCGCCTCGTTGAAAAAGGGCCCTTTTATGGGCCCTTTTCCTTTGGTGGGTCACAGTGGGGTCACAGGGTCGGGCTACTTCTTCTTCGACTTGCCGCGCGGCACGACCTTCACCCGCTCCTTCTCCGTCGTGCGGGGGTGGGCTTCGGCATACGCCTTCGTCACCAGTTCGCCGGTGACGGAACTGCGGTAGATCGTCTTCGTCTTGGGTTTGGCTGCCATCTTGATCTCCAGGGAACGTGCGAGGGGTTCAGTTCAGGCGGCGACGAGCGCGTCCAAGGCGTCCAGAGCGACGTCCGCCCCGGCCTCCACCTCAGCGATGGCGGCCAACTCCGGCGTGGACATCACGAACACGCCGGTCCGCGCAAGTTCCCGGCGGCGGGCCTGCGTGGCGGCGTCGATGCTGGGCCCGACGAGCATCACGACTCCCGAGGACGTGTTCGCGCAAAGGGCCCTTGCATCGACGTGGCTCAGCGCCGCGGCCGTGATCGGGACGTTGGACGCGAGGACGACGACGTTCGGGCGTTCGCCCGGACCGCCATTGTGGCGGGCGTTCCAGAGCAGGCCCTTTGGCGCGACGTTCGACATCACCACCCCCGCGAACCCGTTGACGCTCCCGTCGAGCGGGCGCGGGTGTTGGAGCACGGGATGGAACGCCGAGACCAGACCGGCGGTGATTCGCTGCGCCAGCGCCATCACGTCGTTTGCGTTCCGGGCCGCGCCCCGCAGCTCGGCGATCAGGTTGGAGATGTCATCCTCCCGCCCTTGCGGGTGGATGCTCTCCAGCTCGCCGGGCGTCAGGACGGGGCGGTTCTCACGGGCGCGGCCCTTGTACCCCCTCAGCGCCTCCGGGAAGGCGTTGGTGATTTTCGCCATGACGTTCTTGCGCGACCCCTTCTTCTTCAAGTCGTCGCGCAGTTTGCCGCGATGCACCTGCTTCCCGTTGTTCTTCGTCGGGACGTTCTGAAGCATCTGCTCCAGCGCGGTGACCGCACGCGGGTTGCCGTTCTCGTAGTAATGATCCAGGAAGTCGGTCAGGTACTGGTTGGGCTCCAGCGACAGGTCCTTCCTCACGACCGCCCGTGGCACGAGCAGGATCGCACGAACCCCGTCCGTCGGCAGGTCCATCGTCACCGTCGTCCATCCGGTGCCGGCGCGCCACGCCTCGAACGTCTCGCGCTTGGCCATCGGGATTCCGAGAAGGCGGCACTGGTCCTGCGTGTAGGCGGCAAGGTGTTCCCGCAGGACGTTCGTCACCATGTCCGACACGATGTCAAAGCCGATTCCCTCGACGAACAGGGCGGCGTCTTCGATGTCCTCGATGCGGCCTGTCTGGAACGCCTCGCTGCTCTCCAGCGCATCCAGAAACGGCCCGGCGCGATCGTCGCCCAGCCCAGAACCCTGCGGCTCGTCTTCCGAGTACCCAAGGCGGGTCCGGTTATCTTCCCGGAGACGCCCGAGCAGGACCAGAGCACCGGCTCGGTCACCTGCCCGCAGCTTATTCAGCACCTGCTGGAAAAAGTCGTAGGCCAGCGCGTGGCCCGCGGCGCACCAGGGCGTCTTCGTAGTCGCCAGCGCGTAGGGGTCGATGAACACCCGGATGTCCGTGTCGAGCGGAACATCCACGAAGTCGAGTTCTGATTGAGCGCGGTTGAGGTTGAACTGGTCAGAGAATCTCATGCTACGAGGCCCTTGAGGACGATCCATGTACCCAAGCGACGGTTCAAGGGCCCCACCGAGGCGCTAGACCGAACCCGCTGCGGTGCCGTCCAGGGCAGCCGCCAGCGCAGGCACTGTGCCTGTGCGTACCTGAGGACGGGTTACAAGGCCCATGCCAAACCGCCACGGCCACCCGTGCTTGTCGCAACTCCTGAAAACGGCTTCATTTATAGCTCACGCTAGCTTCATGGCCGCGTTCTGTTGGGGCTGCCAGAAAGCGCCCCATCGTGCTGCCACGCTGCCATTTTGGCATGTGCGCACCTTCCCCCGCAGGGGCGGGAGTATAGCAGATCGGCTCGATTTGTCAACATCTATGACCGCAAGCGCCCAAATATTCGCGTTGTCATTCGTTCTCCATTCTCTGGTCTAACCGTCGAAGCGGCAGGGTCGGGTAGCTCAGGGCTGCGCGCCACTACCGCCCGACCCTCGCCCTGATGTTCTCCGCCACCTCGGGCGGCAACGCCTCGGGGTGCCCGCTCGCGGCAATCTCCAACAGCAGGTCTAGGGACAGCCGCACGGCGTGCCGTGGCAGCAGCGTCCCGATGCTCCGGGTCACGCGGCGGACGGCCCGGCGCAGTTCGTCGTCGGCGGGGCCAGAACCCCAATCGCTTGCCGCCTGCGTCGCGTGATAGTCGACAATGCTGGCGTGCTCATTCAGCGTCGCCCGGACTTTGGATTGGGCCGTGAGCGCCACCAGCCCAGAGAACTGCCCGCCCGCGTCTTCGACGTACTGGCAGACGGCGCGGACGGCGGAGCGGTAGTACCGCTCGGTCACGGCGCGGGCGATGGCATTGGTACGGCTGTTCTGGCGTGACAGGATGCGTTGCGCGTCGTTCATCGGCCGCCCCCTTTCGTCAACCATGCGGGCGGCACGATCCCGGCGCGGCGCAGAGAGTCAATCACGGCCCTTTCCCCCACGCGGGCGACCACGGCCATTTGATCCGTCAACGTCCCGCCCGGTTTGAAGCAAGATACGTCGGCCCCGGCACTCGGGATGGGTCCGCCGCCCTTGGCCCCGGCTCCTGCGCTCGCGGGCCAGTAGTGCGGGCGAAGGCTTCGCAGTTGGCCGACAATGAACTGTTCAACCGTCTGCCCAGGGACCACGTTGGGCGCTGCCTTCGTCACCACCCGGCCTTCCTTCACCTCCAGGACGCCACGAAGGATCGCGGCGGCATCGTCGGTGTTCTGGGCGATGATGCCGGACTTGCCCAGGGCGTGGCGAATCTCAGCGTCCATGCGCTCCCCGTCCCGCTCCGCCGCGATGGTGTCGGCGCGGGACTTCGCTTCGTCGCGTTCCTTGGTGGTGTTACCCAAGGCGGCAAGGATCGCGGCATCGTCGGCGTCGTCGCCCAGGCCCAGGGCCGTGCGCACGCTACCGGCCAGCGCGGTCAGACGATCAAGCTGGGCTTGAAGTTCGGTGGGGTTGGGGGCGTTGTCCGCCATTACTGCTGACCCCCTTCCAGCGCCGCGAGCGAACGCGCGGCCTTGGCAGCGGGCGAATCGCCGACGCCGCAGAGCGGGCCGAATCGCTGCTCGGTCGCGTTCATGGCCGTCTCGACCAGCCCGACCATCTTGCCGATGCTCTCCCGCAACTGCACGGCGGGCTTGCAGAACTTCTCTTCAGCATCGACACGGGCGAAGCCCTGTTCCTTCAGGCTAATCCCGCTGGCGAGTGGGCTGGCGCTCAGCACCGCAGCGGCCACGGCGGTATCCCCCTCACTGATCGCCTGCCGGATCGCCTCGGGGCGCTCACGCTGAGGCAGGGAACGGATGTAGGCGCGAATCTCCCCGGCGCGGGCGTTCTCGTTCACGTCGGTTCGGGCCGTGGGGATGCCCAAGTCCGTGTCGATCTGGGCATTGATCTGATCGACGTGGGCCTGAAGCGCCGCGAGTCCATCGGACGCGGACTTGCGGGCCGCGTTCATCTTCGCGGTGGCGCTGCGCTGGAGACGATCGCGCGTCACCGGATCGTTCAGCCCAGCGGCCTTGATGTTCCGTTCCGCTTCGGACAGGGCCGATGAGGTTTCGTACAGCGCGGAGAGAATGCCCCGCCCAGAGGTGAAGGCCGCGTGTCGGACGGGCTGACCATCGGTGCCGAACGAGAGGGTGAACTGATCGGCGATGGCGTCCGCCACGTCGGGCGAAACAGACGGGGAGATTGACGTATCCAAGGGGTCCATTTACAAGGTGCTCCACACAGGCCGCACGGTGCGATGCCCAGGCGGACCATCCGCCCAGAGGGGTAAGCCGCGCCCGTTCCGCTAGGACGGGGCGCGGGGTGCCCAGCAACACGCCGGGCAGCGGCAAGGAATCCCCGCCGCGCCGGGATGAGACGCGGCGGAGGGGCGGGGATTGTCGCGCCGGTGCATCGGTCATGCCCCGGCACGTCTTCCCCGGCAACGTGCCGGGGAGGAAGCCGAACGGTGGGGACGAATCCACCGTTCAGCGGAGCATCCGCGCGGGTCATGCCGGAACCGCGCTGATGAAACCACCTCACGACGCGGTAGCGTCGCGGGCGGGACTCTGGCGGGTGCTAGACCCCTCTGCGCCGCCGGTCATTGCTTGGAACCTCTCCATTCGTTCAGTCACCGACGCGGGCAGTGAGAGGGACGCGCAGACTTCGCCCCCGCAGTAGTGGAAGAGTGCGAACCCCGCGAACGTCTCGTCATCCTGAAGTTCAAGGCAGCAGGGGCAGTCTTCCAAGTCTTCGGACGGTTCCGCGCTGATGTCCCGCCATTGGCCGCAGTGTTCACAGCGCGCCCAGCCGCACGCCGCGCCGACCACGCGCACCTTCGCCCGATGCTGTTTCGACGCCGCGATGAACTGGGCGGGCGTCACCCTCTCCCCGTCCGCCTCTTGAAGGGCCGCGATGATGGCCCGTTGTGTGCGCGGCGCGATCAGGTCCGAGTCAATCAGACGTTCGGCAAGTCCGAGATGGGGCACACTTATGTTCATGGGGTCTATCCGAGATTAGGCATTTTTCGATAGTGAGTCCCGCGCGATTTGCGATTTATGTTTCACGCTTATCAACGCCGTCTTTGGGCAACCATCCACCCGCAGCGCGCTCGCGCTGGACGAGGGCTTTCCAATCGTCAACGGTCATGGGTGGGGCCTCGACCATGACGATGCCCCCGGTGCGCACCGTCGCCGTTGCTTCCTTCGCCCGTTCCATCCGCTCCCGTTCCTCTGGCGTCAGCGGCAGACCGGCCTTCACCTTGTCGCCCAGGTGGGCGTCAGCGTCCCATTGGGCCTGTTCCTCGGGCGTGAGAGGGACGCCCGATTTGATCTTCAGGGCGAGGAAGTCCATTCGGTTCTGATCGCGGTTAGTCACTGGGTGTCTCCGTTCTGCCCAGGGAGGGCGGGGCGCTGTTTCTGTTCAAGCCGAATCTGCTCCACCTCTTCCAGCAGCATCAGCAGGGCAACCCGCTTGTCTTCGGGGAGCGCGGCCAAGGCTTCGTAACTGACGCGGTATCCGCCGCTGTTGTCGGGCGCGTTGCCGATCAGGTGCGCATGGGCGTGGCGATGGTCGATGTTGCCTTCCAGGGCAACCGTTCGCTTGTCGCCGTAGGTCTCTTTATCGTGGGCCTTCAACAGAGTTTCAATGGCCCGCAGTTTGTTCCTACGGTCAACACGTTTGCGGGTGACTTGGCCGTTTTTTCCATAGTCCAGGGTCACGTCTCCCTCTGAAAGGGCGATTTTCTCTGCCTCATTTTCGAGTGCGTTCAGCAGACGATCGCGCCGCTGATTTGCGGCGTCTTCAAGCAACTGGTGAAGATCAACCCGGCGGCGGAGAAAGTCCCACAGTGTCTTTCGACGTGCCGGACGGGGGCGCGGCTCGCCGGTTGATGGTGTGGGTTCGTAGGTGACGTATCCCTCTCCCCAGACCCGCCAAACTCCGGGCATCCCATGCGCCCGAGCGGCGGCTAAAAGGCGAGCGAAGCAGGGAGCGGAGACAGGGGAGCCGGGGCCTTCCACGTCGGGGAGTGCCCAGGCAGGGTCGATGGGATCGGGGGTGGTCGGTGGGTTCGTACTCATGATTTAGTGATTGCTAACAAGCCGGTCTGTCGAAACTGGTGCCCGATATCCGGGCAGAGGGGAGGAGGTACGGTCAATGATCGGGTTTTTGTTATCACCCCCTCCCCCGGCCCGATAACGTCGGGTCCGAGAACCGCCGGGCTGGGGCGACAGGTCCGGTAACGGTGATGCCGCTGGGCAACACGCTGGGCTGTGACCCCGCTGTGACCCGCTTCAGGGGTGTCGGGGCTGTCGGGGGTCGGAAATGGCCGCTGGCGCGTCTCCAGGGCCGACATTCCCGGACGGCATCCCTTGACCACCGGATCGGGCGTCCGCTGGCGTGGCCCGCCCAGGCAGGAGCCGAACGTGGATATCAGACCTTCGGGCGCGCGAGGGGTTATGGGGCGGCGCGGGCACGGCGCGGAGGCCGTCCGCCCAGGCAGCAGCGGGGAGGATGCTGGGCTTCGGAACCCAACATCCTTGGGTACATCCAGAATCCCCTGTATTTTTAGTAGTTCTGTTGAGTATGTAGAGTGTGTAGAGATAGAGGGTAAGAACAGGGGAACAGCCGCACAGGGGACGTGTTCCGGCCACCTACTGATTTCGCGCGCTGCATACACACCACTTCCCTGCATCCCTACATCCCTCCCTTCGCCCGTGCCAGCCCGCCCGCGATGGCGTCCCCAGCAGCCCGCACAGCGGCGGAGAGTTCGCCCACGGTGCCGCCCATCAGCGGGTGATCCGACCGGACGTTCTCCGCCACGCTGCCCAGGGCGTCGGCTACGGCGCTCCCCGCGTGCTCGATTCCCTCCCGAAGCTGCTGGGCGATGATGGACCCGGCGTAGTCCATCGACGCGGCCTGAAGGAACGCGGACACCAGCGCCGGGTTCTTCGCGGCGTAGCCATCGCCGAACTTGCCGTCGATGGCTTCAACCGCACTGTCCAGGTACTCGGCCACGGTCTTCGGCGCTTGCCGCATCAGGGTGTCCATCGACGCTTCGATAGTCTCGATCATGGGTCACTTCTCCAGGGGTCAAAAGGGGGTCGTGTTCGTGTCCGCCGGGTACTCCGGCACGGGTTCATCAGTCCATCCCCACGGGGCATCAGCGCCACCGGGCCATTCCTGTTGGCCCCACTTCGCATCGAACGCGGCGCGCATCTCCGGCAACGGCGGGAACCGATACCGCACGCCATCAGCGTTGCGCTTGCTGATTGCGCCCCAGTCCTTCAGCACGTCGGCAAGGCGCACGCTGCTGGCGTCGCGCAGTTCGGGAATGTCGCGGCGGGCATGGGCGAACAGCCCTTCACGCCTACCGTCGTCCCGGTCGCCCGGATACGCCACGTCCGGCGCTCCGTTGTGCAGCGCCGATTCGGGCAGACCCTCTCGCAGCAGGTGGAGAACCCACCGGCTTTCCGGGTCCATGCTGAAGTTCTTTTGGCGCTGAAGGCCGGACGTGTCGGGCTTGGCCCGCACGTTGAAGCCGGACAGGTCCAGCATCAGCAGGTCGTGAAGCATGGCTTCATAGCCGCCTTGCTTCATCTGCTGGGCGATGCGCCCGAAGTAGGCGTGGTCGTTCGCGTGCGAACCCACAGCATCCAGGACGAAGTAGCGCCGGTCGTCCTTGTCGGCCTGAACGATCCAATCGTCGTTCCCGGCCATGATGCAGTGAAGGCAGTTCTGGGCCTGTTCTTTGTTGACGCCCTTCAGTTCGATGGTCAGGTACGGATCGGTGACAAGCGCCTTCAGTTGCCGCGCGTTGCGGGGGTCGCCCGCGAAGAAGGCTTCATCGGCGAACAGGAAGACGGTTTCCCGAAGATGGCTGTTGAACTTGCCCAGCACGTCTTCGGGCTTCGTCGCGTAGAAGTAGTGGCGTCCGAAGACTCGCCCGAAGTGGTGCCCGAAGATGGACTTCCCGCAGCCTTGCGGCCCGCGCAGCACGGGCACCGTGTGCCCAGGCTCGCCGGGGTTCTGAACGGCGTTCGCCATCCAGCCCAGCAGGTAAGCGAAGTGCTCATCGTTCCCGGCGCAGATGACGGCGCGGATATGCTCGCGGAACAGGGACCATTCACCGGGGCGGGCCTCACAGCCGAAGCCTTGCCAGAGGTTGTACGAACCCCCGGCGTCCCCGGTCGGCATGAACACAATGGATCGGTACTGGCGGCGCTGCTGGTGGCGCAACCACCATTCGCCCACGGGCATCTCGATATCGCCGACCACCTTCCCCTTCGCGTTCGTCTTCGGCCCCAGGTTCACCGTGCGATTCATGTACCGATTGCGGAAGTGGTCGAAGCCCTGAACTTCCAGGACCGGGCGCTTCAGTACGGGACTCCAGACTTCTTCGATGACCATGCACTTCCCGCCGATGTTCTCAATCACGGCATGCCGGTCGTTCAGTTCGCGTAGCGCGGGGTCGATGGCATCTTCCTTCGCCCGCTCAATCTGGCGAAGGGCGTAGCGCTGCGCGCCGCTGCCCTTCTCTGTCACGCTGTCGCTGATGCGCCAATCCCGGTTCATCAGGACGGCGTAGATCGTCTCATCATCGACGCCCGCTCGGACCAGTTCGCAGCAGACCCAGAACAGCGCTTCGGATCGGGAAGGGAAGTGCCCAGGGGACTGCGGGTCTTCACCGTTGACGATGTAGACCTTCACGCTGTCCGAAACCTTGTCGCCGAGTTCATCGACGCTGACGAACTGCCGGACGTTGCCGGGGGCCTTGATCGTCGGCGCGGGGCCGTCGCCCCCGTTGGGCGATGACTGAACCAGCGGGGCCTTCACGAACTGGGCGATGGGGTAGGCCCGATCATCGTGCCATTCGACCAGCTCCGCCAGCGCAGCAGCGCGGCCCTTCTTCAGCTTCTTCGCGTCGGGCACGTTCACCGTGCCGGGGAGACGCATGATCCGGCTGATATCGTGGCAGTTGTCAGCGCCTAGCACGCGCTCAATCTGGAGGTTGTACCGTTTCAGGTCTTCCGCTGTCGCCATGTCGCCATCGACCATCAGCGGTTCGGTCAGCTTCCAGTAAGCCTGATAGCCCCCGCCGCTGAAGACGATCAGCGTGGGCGCGGGGAGTCCGCCGGGCGGGTTGCGCATCATGGACAGGATGCGCTCACGCTCCGCCGCGTGGTCTTCACCCGTTCGCGGGTCAACATCGACGTGGAGGTAGTGAACGGCGCGAATATCGGTGCGTTCCAGCTTCTTCGTCGCCGGGACCATCGGTTCGCCGACGCTGAAGTAGAGATTCGCGGGCATGGCGGCGCACGCGGCCACCCACTCCAGGAACTTCGCGTGATCGTCCGGCCCGAACGTCTCTGTCGGAATGGACTTCTTATCCAGCGTGATGCCGGTGACGACGATCAGCCGCCCAGGGTGGAACCGCTGAAGGAAGGCCCACGATGCCGCGAAGTCAGGTTGAAGCGGGGGCGTCGTCATTAGGCAACGGCCCCCGTTCGCGCGGGCTGATCGGTGGTGCTCACCGTCTTTCCGTCGATCCAGGCTTGAACGTCCGCCCAGCGGTACTGAACGCCCCCGCCCCGGATGTACCGGGGACCGATGCCGCGCGTCCGCCAATCGCGCACGGTCGCAACGGCCTTGTTCAGCAGCGCCGCGACGTGCCGCGTAGTCAGCAGCGCGTCAGCGCCCCGCGCCATGATGATCCGTTGGGCGTCGGCAAGGTCTGACGCTCCCCCAGGTTCCTTCGATGGATCGACCAGCCTTCGACGTGCCATTCCTCGATTCCTCTTGTGAGGCACCGGGGCGGCACGTCGGCGGGTGAACTGTTCACCGGGTCAAAAACAACAACGGCCCTCCCGGTGCGTGGTAAAACCAGCAGCACCAGCGGGGACCGTTTCCGTGGTAGTTGCGGGCATCTTTCAGCCGCGTTCCCACTGTCTGGCCCGAATATGTCAGTCACCGAAGGATAGGGACGAACGCCACGCCCGACAAGGGGTTCACGATCCTTTCCGCTGCCAGTGGATGGAATCCGGCATGAACTGGGGCACGGGGTGCGTCAATCGTTCTCGGACCCACGCCATCAGTTCCGCTCGGAATGGTTCGCGGCGGAAGGGGACAGCTTCGCCCAGGGCCACAAGCCGCCGGGATCGTTCGTCGGTCTGGGTCTTCAGGAAGCGCATCAGGTCCGCTTCCCGGCCAGCCTTTACGCCCACGTCGATTTCGCCCAGGTGGTCGGGGTGGACCCACTCCCGGCCATCGGTGAACTTCGCGCTTGCGATGCCGTGTTCCTTCACGCCGCATCCTCCCCACCGAATGCCGCTGCCGCGCGCTCCAGAGACTTCTTCACGGTGTTCTCTCCCTTCAGGTTCAGGTAGATGGACGTGGTAGAGATGTTGGCGTGTCCAAGCTGCTCCCGGACTTCGGACACGTCCGCGCCGTTCGCAATCATCGCGCTGCCCAGCGTGCGCCGCATATCGTGGATCGTCACGGCATCATTGGGCAGACCCGCCAGCTTCAATACCGCTTCGTGCGCCTTGTTCGGCGAGTTCATAGGCTTGTCACTGTTCCGGCGTCCGGGGAAGACGTAGACGGGGTGCCGCTGGGTGTCTTCGTGGCGGCGCTTCAGCATGGACAGGACAGGGCCGGGGATGTTGACCACCAGTTCCTTCTTCGTCTTCGTCTCCGAACCCGGAACGGTGATCGTGGCCGCGCCCAGGTCGATCCAGTCCCATCGAAGGCCGATGCCATTCCCCTTGCGAAGTCCGACGTACAGGTTCAACATCAGATAGTCCGCCATGCTCCGCCGCTGCTGGCGCTGATACGGGCTGTCCAGCATCTTGCCGGGCCGTCCCTCCCCTTCGGCGTAGCGCTCCAGGGCGCGGGCGTAGGCGCGGGCCTGATCGACCGTCAGTTTGTTTGTGCGCGGGGCGGGGGCAGAACCGTCTTCCTTGCGGGCTTTGCTCACGGCCCGCACCGGATGATTCGCACCGGGGTTCAGCTTGCACCATTCGGTAAAGATGCTGCCCAGCAGGGAACGAAGGCGGTTCGCGTCGGTGGTCCCGTCGCCCTTCTTCGCTTTGCTCTGGGCATCGTCCATCCGTTCCTTGACCCACCCCGGCGTAATCTGGCCCATCGGGACGTTGGCGTAGGTGTCAAGGTGGCGCTTCCAGCGGTCTTCGTAGTCCTCCCGCGTGGAGCGCTTCAGCGCCCGATTGGACAGCATCCAGCGCTTGGCGTCGCCCAGGGTCATGCCAGCAGCGGCGGGGCGCGTCGGGTCTTCCCCCCGCTCGATGCGCCCAACCAGGACACGGGCTTCCTCCCGCGCGTCGTGCATGGTCATGGTGGGGAACTGGCCCAGGACGATCTTCCAGATTCGCCCAGGGGTGGCGGGATTGGGCCGGGGGCCGCGCTTGCGGACGATGAACCGCACGCTATCAGGGGAGACGCGGACCATCAGGCCCGGCACGTCCCGAACGTGGTAGTCCCGGCGTCCCTTCCGGGGGCGGGGCAGCGCCCGCACGTCCTCATCGGTCGTCAGGGGGCGTTCATGCTTGGGTGCAGAACCAGTGCGGGCATGGCTGGCGGGGGTGGTCGTGGTCATGGCAGATGGGTCACAGCGGGGTCACAAATGCGCTGTTGGAAGACTCTGGAAGTCTCCGCGAACCTCACGGCCCGCACCCAAGAATACCTAGAAAACAGCGGGAAAACCGCTTGTTTTCCAGATATTTCCGCAGTTCACCAGAGAGCCCATGACGTTTATGCCGTCTGACTGTCGATCCGGTGGTTGCGGGTTCGAGTCCCGTCCGCCTCGCTTGAAACGGCCCTTTTATGGGGCCGTTTTCTTTTCGGCTATATTCCGGCTATATCGTGGCGCGGTGGAGGGGCCGCGAGATTTCTGGGGCCGAGAACGTCAAAGCACCCGCCCGACCCATGCGGCATCAAGAAAGCCGGTGCGGTCGGCCCAGTAGACGCGAGAGAACCCGTGCTCGGTCGCGGCGAGCACCTCACGGCAGAGTTCCACCGCGTGGGGGCGATGCGTCTCGTGGATGGTCTGGTGGATCGCGTGCCCGTCGCTGTGGACGATGAGCCAGAGGGGTAGGCCGTTGGCCCGCTCGGCGCTCTTGCGGAGGCTCTTGTCCGCCTTGGACGCGACGTACTGCCGAACCCACTCACGGTCGATGCCGATGAACCCTGTGCTCAGGTGGCTACCCACGTCGGTAGGGAGGTAGTCCTTCGACCCTTGGAACCGAACTCGCGACAGGTGGGCGGCGCAGACCGGGAACCGCGTTTCGTCCAGGTAGAGGACTCCTTGGCGGGTGCCCCATCGCTCCGCGATTTCAGGCTTGACGAACTGAACAGAGAGGAAGTGGTTGAAGTCGAGCGTCGGTGCAAGGGCGACCACCGCGCGAAGTTCCTTGACGACGGCCCCGAAGTCTCTCTCTCGCGGAACCGTGCGGACCATGCCGAACTTCGGGCCGGGGCGGCGCTGCTCGCGGTAGCCGAGCGAGAGGGAGAAGCACTTCGCTTTGAGCCGGTTGTATAGGGCTCGCTTGATCGCCTTGCGGAGCGCCACGTCGCGGGCCATCACGTCGCCCCGGTCGTCCAAAGGGGAGTAGCCCAGCAACTCCACCGCCACCGGCCCCCGCGAGGTGTGGAGCACGCCGTCTACCGTCGATCCATCCACGCTCACCACGAGCCCGCGACGGAGAGCATCGCGCATCCGCACCACGCGGTATGAAGCCTTATACCGGGTTCGCATCCGTTTGCAGAACTCATCGAGTGCGTACCGCTCGCGCTTCACCTTCGGGGTGATCCCGCCATAACTGAAGACGTGGGTTCGAGGGCTATACCGGGGCATCGCTCCACGTTCAATACATGGAATCGTCAAACTCGCGGAGTTGGCCCGTCTTCTGCTGGTAGCGGTGGCAAGCGTTCTTGTGGTCTTCCGATGAGAACGGCCCGATTGCGAACTCGCACTCGATCGCCGCTTGCCGGAACTCCCCGTGCTCGCCTTCCTTCGCGGTGAAGCCCTCTGTATCCGGGTACTGGAGGCTCCACCACGTCCGGCGCACGATGTAGTCACCGGCGCGAGGGATCGCGGGCACCTCAAAGTCCATCGAATAGTCGGCCTCACCACCACCAAGCGGAACGAACACGAGTCTCACGAGCATCGGGCAATCTCCTATAGGTAGGCGGATTGTAGGGGCGACGCCCACCCTCACCCCGCCGCCGGGAGATGATCTGACCCTCCGCCGCCCCGCATCCGCTCCCGAATGTTCTCCGCGACGGCGGGGCTGATGTACCGCCCGTGCCTGTCGGCGGAGAGTTGGCAGAGGAGTTCGAGCACCACCGGGGCGACGGTATCCGGGAGCAACCGGCCCACGCGACGAACTGTCCGGCGCACGAGTCGGGGGAACTCCTCATCCTGTGAGCCCCCGGCCCACCCGGAGGAGCGAACGGTCGTGGTTGCGTTGTAGAGGAGCACCGCCCACGCGTCGGGCGCGTGTAGGAGTGCATCCGCCTTCGCCCGCGCCATAAAGCGGAGTTCGGCGTTCCACGCGCCCCCGGCATCCTCCACCACGGAGCGGACGAAGGCGAGCACGTCGCCCATGATCCGACGCCGCGCCGCCTCCGCGACGGTGACGGATCGGGAGTCCCAGATTCGGCGATCGCGGCTCATCGGTGCCATCCTCCGTACCGCCTCCGGGCCGCGTCCGCCGCCCCCGCGCCGTGGCGGGCTTCGTAGGCGAGTTGCTTCGTGAAGTTGAAGGTTGGGCCGGGGCGGAAGCACGAATCATCGGCCACCACGGGCACCGTGCCACCGCCGCGTGCGCCTCCCGAGACGGAGGTAGGCCACCAGAAAGGCCGCTTCGCTTTGAGTTCACCGTGGACGAGTTGGAGGAGGGGCGGCGGGGTCGATGTATGCACGCTCGGTGAACGTGCGCACACCCATTGCCTGGCGCACCGTATCCGAGATCGGCAGAACCATCACACTCACCAGTGGCCCGCGGGGCCGCGAGCGGTTAGTACTCCAGAAGCAGGAGCACCAGCCATGGTCCAGGCGCGTCGCCCGCAGCAGAGCGTGAGAGGAAACTCAAACCGGATCCGCGACCTCAAGCAGCGGCAGCAGAGCCCGCTCGCGACGCCGACCGATCTCTCCGCCGCCGCCGTGCGCGACATCAGCGGCGCGATGAACGCGATCCTCGCCGACGTCTTCGCCCTCTACCTCAAGACCAAGAACTTCCACTGGCACATGAGCGGCCCGCACTTCCGTGACTACCACATCATGCTCGACGAGCAGGCCGAGGCGCTGCTGGCCATGACCGACCCGATCGCGGAGCGCATCCGCAAGATCGGCGGCCTGACCATCAAGTCCATCGGTCACATCTCCCGCCTCCAGCGCATCGAGGACAACGACGCCGACTACGTCGAGCCCCTCGACATGCTCGCGGAACTGTGCGAGGACAATCTCCGGCTGACCGAACGCCTCCGCGAGGCCCACAACGTCTGCGACGAGCACCGCGACGTCGCCACGGCCAGCCTGATCGAGGTCTGGATCGACGAGACCGAACGCCGCACGTGGTTCCTCTTCGAGGCCTCGCAGCGCGCCGAGACGACCGGCCACTGACCGCCCCCTCCCCCGGCGCCGCCGCGTGCGGGGGCCGGGTAGTGGGTGGCATCGTCCGGATAACTCCCTCAACCCCGCCTCACGTTGCGCAAAGTCCGCGTGGTACACTGTCACCCGGAGCCAACAGGCCCCGGACGGATGCCGCTTGTTGCCGGGCACGGATGCCTTCACCCGATACTCCCTTTCCCTTTGGGAGGTACGAAGGCATGGCCCCCCGCGCATACTGGACCGGCAGCATCAAGGTCTCGCTCGTCTCCTTCGGCGTCCGCCTCTACAACGCAGTTTCGGAGGCAGAACGCGTCCGCCTCAACCAGGTTCACAAAGGGTGCAACGCCCGCATCAAGATGCCGACCACCTGCCCCGTCCACGGCCAGGTGGACCGCTCCGAGATCGCCAAGGCCTACGAGTTCGAGAAGGACAAGTACGTCATCATCGAGCAGGAGGAACTCGACAAGATCAAACTCCGCTCGGAGAAGACGATCGAGATCACCAAGTTCGTCCCCGAGGATGAGATCGACGACGTCTACTTCGACAGCGACTTCTACGTCGCCCCCGACGGTCCCGTCGCCGAGGAGCCCTTCCGCGTCGTCCGCGCCGCCCTCGAGGAAGCCGGCGCCGCCGGCATCGGCCGCATCACCATCGGCGGCCGCGAGCGCCCCATCCTGCTGCGCCCCAAGGGCAAGGGCTTCGTGCTCACCACCCTCCACAGCGCCTCCGAGGTCCGCGGCGTGGAGCCCTATTTCGAAGAGATCAGCGACGCCGCGCCGAGCAAGGAGTACCTGCAACTGGCGACCGGGCTGATCAGGAGTAAGATGGGCCACTTCGACCCATCGGAGTTCCGCGACCGTTACCAGGATGCGCTCGTGGCCCTCGTCAAGTCGAAGGTCGCCGGTCAGGAGCCGGTGATCATCCAGGAGGAGGACATCCCGGCCACGTTCAACTTCATGGAGGCCCTCAAGCAGAGCCTCCAGACCGAGGGCGTGGAGGTCAAGGCTCCGGCGAAGTCGACCGAGGCCCCCGCGGCGATGAAGAAGACCGCCAAGAAGCCCCCGGCCAAGAGTCAGCCCGCCGCCGGTGCGGCCAAGGGGCGCAAGCGGAAGCAGGCGTAACACCAAGTCGTGCAAGGGGGGGTGGGGGGGGAGGCAGTTGTGGGAGGCAAGGCGCAGACCGGCACCGTCCGCCCCGGGGTTCTGCTGGGGGAACTGGTCGTCTTCACCGGCCGCCTCGCCACCATGACCCGCCGCAGCGCTGCCCGGGCCGTCGAGCGGGCCGGCGGCCGCGTCGCCCCGGCGCTCTCCCGCCGCTGCACCATCGTCGTCGTCGGCGCCCGCGGGCTGCCGCTGCTGGAAACCGGCGGCCTGCCCCGCAGCCTGGTCCGCGCCGAGGCCATGGTCAAGGCCGGCGCTCGCCTGCGCATCCTCACCGAACGCACGTTCCGCGAACTCATCGGTCTCGACCCCACTCCCGCGGCGGAGGAGAAGTCCCTTACCGCCGAGCAGGTCGCCGCCGCGCTGGGGATCGAGCCCGGCACGCTCGAGCGCTGGGAGCACCTGGGGCTCGTCCGCTCCAGCGGCGGCCGGTACGACTTCCGCGACCTGGTGACCCTCCGCACCGTCACCGATCTGGTCGCCCGCGGCATCCCGCCCCTGACGATCCAGCGCAGCCTCGAAGGGCTCACCGGCCTGATCCAGGGCGTGGACCGCCCGCTGGCCCAACTCCGCATCCTCATCAACGACGCTGGCCGCCTCGTCGCCGAACTCGAGGACGCCCTGCTCTCCCCCGGCGGCCAGTTGGAACTGCGGTTCGACCGCCCGCGCCTCGCGGCCGACGGCGATGCCGAGACGCTCGCCCTTGCGCCGCCCGAAGACGAGCGCGACGCCCCGGCCTGGATCGCCGCCGGCCTCGCGCACGAGCAGGCCGGCGACCTCGCTCAGGCCGAGCGGGCCTATCGCCGTGCCATCCGGCTCGATCCGTCCGACCCCATCGCCCAACTCAACCTCGGCAACGTCTTGCTGGCCCGCGGCCGCACGGACGCCGCGGCGGAGCGCTTCGCGCAGGCCGCGGCGCTGGACCCGGACTGCGCGCTTGCGTGGTACAACCTCGCCTACGCCCAGGACGAACTGGGGCGCCGTCGTGCCGCGCTTCACAGCCTCCGCCGCGCCGTGCGCGCCGATCCATCCTTCGCCGATGCCCATTACAACCTCGCCGAACTCTGTGAGCGCATGAATGAACGCGAAGAGGCCGCGCGCGAGTGGGCCGCGTATCTTCGCCTTGATCCCACCGGTCCGTGGGCCGACCACGCCCGCGAACGCCTCGCTGTTCTCCGGAGTCCGGCGTGGGCCTGAAGGAGTACCGGCGCAAGCGAGACTTCGACCGGACGCCGGAGCCCCCGCCACCGCCCCGGTCGCGCACGAGCAAGTCGTCCAGGACGAAGTCGAAGTCGCCGCGTGCCGAGGCCCCCGCGGGCGAACGTTTCTTTTGCGTCCAGAAGCACGCGGCGACCAACACGCACTACGACCTCCGCCTGGAACTGGGCGGGGTTCTCAAGAGTTGGGCCGTTCCCAAGGGGCCGAGTTTCGACCCGCGCGAGAAGCGGCTCGCGGTCCACGTCGAGGACCATCCGCTCGAGTATGGCTCCTTCGAGGGCACGATCCCCAAGGGCCAGTACGGCGGCGGCACCGTCATGCTCTGGGACCGCGGCACGTGGACCCCCATCGGCGACAATGCCGAGAAGGACTACGCCGCCGGCAAACTCAAGTTCCGTCTCAATGGCGAGCGACTCCGCGGCCGCTGGATGCTCGTCCGCACGAGAACGGGCGTCGGCGAGAAGCGCACCGGCCCGCCGCCCGATCACTGGCTCCTCTTCAAGGAACGCGACAACGAGGCCAACCCCGCGCTGAGCGCCGAGGCCTTCGCCACCAGCGTCGCCACGGGCCGCACGATGGACGAGATCGCCGCCGGCGCCCCAGCGTGCAGCGCGCCGGCCGACCCGCCCCCTTCCGCTCCCGCGGCCGCATCGCTTCCGGGGGCGCGGCCCGCCGAGATGCCGCGGGCGATCAAGCCCATGCTCGCGGCTCCAGTCGAGCGCACGCCGGATGGGCCGGAGTGGCTGCACGAGGTCAAGTTCGACGGCTACCGCTTCCTCATCTTCCGTCGCGGCGACTCCGTGCGCATCATCACGCGCCGCGGCCACAACTGGACGGAGAAACTCCCCGACCTCGCCGCGGCCGTGCTCGACCGTGTTCGCACGGACGCCGTCCTCGACGGCGAGGCCGTGATCCTCGACCGCCGCGGCATCAGCGACTTCCAGGCCCTCCAGAACGCGATCGACAGCCGCCGCTCCGCCGCGATCGTCTTCTTCGCCTTCGACCTGCCGTGGTGCGACGGGCACGACCTCACGAGGGTCCCGCTGATCGAGCGCCGCCGCCTGCTGGCCCACCTCATCGGCACGCGCCAGGAGGGGCGCCTGCGCCTCAGCGAAGCGCAGGAGGGCAACGGCCCGGCCGTCTTCCGCACGATCTGCGCCCACGGTCTTGAGGGCGTCATTTCCAAGCGCAAGGACTCCGCGTACGAGGCCGGCAGACGCTCCCCGGCGTGGGCCAAGAGCAAGTGCTTCAACACGCAGGAGTTCGTGATCGGCGGCTTCAGCGCCCCGGAGGGGACGCGCGAGGAGTTCGGGGCGCTGCTGCTGGGCTACTACGACGACGCGGGTGACCTCGTCTTCGCCGGGAAGGTCGGCACCGGCTTCAGCAGCGAAACGCTCAGACGCCTCGGGGCGCAACTCCGCCCGCTCTCCCGCCCCAAGCCGCCGTTCAGGAACCCGCCCACCGGCGCGGATGCCCGCGGCGTCACGTGGGTCAAGCCAGAACTGGTCGCGGACGTTCAGTTCCGGGACTGGACCGAAGAGGGAGTGATCCGGCACACATCCTTCCGCGGCCTGCGCGCCGACATCAAGCCCGTCGATGTGCGCCGGCAGCCGATCGTCGTGGCCGGCGCGTCCGCGGATCCGCCGCGTGAGCCCGCACGGACGCAGGCGCCGGCTCGCGTGCCCGCCGCCGAGCCGGTGGGCGTCCGCCTCACCCACCCCGACAGGGTCGTGTATCCCGACCGCGGCGCGGGCTACACGGTCACCAAGCGGCAACTCGCGGAGTACTACGAAGCCGTTGGGCCCATCATGCTTCCCCACGTCGCCGGCCGCCCGCTCACGATTGTGCGGTGCCCCGACGGCGAGGGTGGCAACGCGTTCTACCAGAAGCGCCGTGCGGCCGGCATGCCGAAGGCCGTGCTCGCCTGCCACGTCCCCGACCCGGACAACCCCGAAGAGGAGGGGCCGTGCCTCATGGTCCGCTCCGTCGAGGGGCTCGTCGGTCTTGCGCAGATCAATGCACTGGAGATCCACCCGTGGGGCGCGCGGGCCGACAATCCAGAGCGGCCGGATCGGCTCGTCTTCGACCTCGACCCCGGGCCCGGAGTGGAGTGGAAGCGGCTTGTGGAGGCCGCGCTGCTCCTCCGCGATGCTCTATCGCAGATTGCGCTTACTCCTTTCCTGCGGACCACCGGCGGCAAGGGGCTGCACGTCGTGGTCCCGATCGAGCGGCGCTACACGTGGGACCAGGTCAAGACGTTCACCAAGGGCGTTGCCGACGCGCTGGTCAGGCTCTCGCCGCGGAGTTTCGTTGCGGTTTCGACCAGGACCAGGCGCGAGGATCGCATCTACATCGACTACCTCCGGAACACCCGTGGGGCCACGGCCATCGGTCCCTACTCGACGCGCAACCGTCCCGGGGCGACGGTCGCGACGCCGCTGTTCTGGGATGAACTCACGCCCGACCTGGACCCCGCCGCGTTCAACGTCCTCTCCGTGCCGCGCCGCCTCGCCTCGATCGCCCGCGACCCCTGGCACGACATTGCCGATCGCGCCGCTCGGTTGCCGATCTGAGGTAGGGAGGACTGAGTGGTGGTGGGTCGGGGCGCTCTTCGTCGCTTGGTCCTGTGATGCTGTGTGCTGTGCTGCTGTGTGGTGTGCCTGCCGTCCTGCCTGGTTCCGCAGGGGACGCACGTGGCGAGCCCACGGCCGCCTCCCGGAGGCCCCGGTTACTGTGTGGCCGGGGCCTCAGACAAGGTCGGCACGGCCGATGGCACGTGCGCCTGCGGCCGGCTGATCCGCTCCCGGTGCTCACGGTGAGCACCTGAGCGGGTCCGGCAAAGGGCTCTGCCGGGCGCTGGACCGGGCGGAGGATCGTGGGCACGGGCTCGCTCCGGCTGGCGGCCTGTGGGGCTGCCACAGGCCCGCCGGGATCCCTCGGGTGCCCCCGTCGCTGCGTCCGGGGCGACC